>Ga0115011_10002346_pt1 | contig 13212 bp, 11 predicted proteins | sample TroAtlMetagenome_2_FD_88705 | JGI IMG/M metagenome (GOLD analysis project Ga0115011, IMG submission 88705) | Marine eukaryotic phytoplankton communities from Atlantic Ocean - Tropical Atlantic ANT8 Metagenome | ecosystem: Environmental > Aquatic > Marine > Oceanic | place: Tropical Atlantic... | reverse complement strand
GTGATTGGGAGGCCAAGCTCTCGTTGAGCACGCATGACCGAGATCCAGAAGTCGCGCTCCAGGATGATCCGGCCCTCCGCGGACCAGATCTCCTTCATGGCGCGGGAAGCATAGCGATCGGCAAGAACGTTTGGGATCATATCAGGAAATACAGGGGTAAAGGAATGTCTCACGGGTAGCAAGCCGCAGGACAATTTTGGGCAAGAACGAATGGGGCTGTCCCCGGCCCCGGGGGCGTCATTGCGGAAGTTCCTTGGCCTTAATCCCCGGGAAAGAGGTAGCCCTCGGGCATGATGCGAAAGCCTCCTCCTTCGACTCCGTCCAGGAACCACTCGCCATCCAGCTCTTTTCCGTTGTTCCGGATCAGGCCGCGGAGTTGAAGGCGCTGGTCCGCGAAGGTGACCTTTCCTTCCCTCTTGCCGCGGGGCTGGTATCGACCTTGCCCATCAAATTTTTCCGCCAGGACCGCTCTGGCCTCCCGGCTTGTTTCGTTAGCGGGCGGGTTTCCCCAGGGGGCGAGGTGGATCCTGAGGTCAAAAGGCTTGTCCGAATTGAAGCCCCGGGGAATCAGGGCGGTGCCCCGGTAAAACATTCTCTCGCCAGCGGTATCGAGGGCAATATCCATGGAGGCATTTGTGCAGCCGGGCAGGGCGGTTTCCCCGTGGTGGCTGCATGAGCTACAGCAGATGGAGGTGAGAACCACGCTAAGGAGGAGCAGCGTTGAGGAGAAATAGATAGGAAGAGACATCCTGTCGTCAGTCAGTGCTCAGAGTCTTCTTGAGCTGGAGGATGAGGCTGCCGCGGAGAGGCAGGGCTTCATCAGCGAGCTGGCGTTGTAACTTCTCGTAGAGGCGACGTCCCTCGGGAGTTTCCACTTTTATGGGATCATACCCAAAACTGGCCAGGTCATAGGGGCTTGCTCTCATGTCAATTTCGCGTGCCCTCGTGGCAAGGCAGAAGCAATTCCACAAAAGATCACTCGAGACCCATGGTAGTGACTTTGCTGCCCATTTGTAGAGGTCCATATTGGCATGGATGCAGCCTGGTTGTTCATTCTCCTCGCGGGCCGAGAGATCTGGCTGGACACGGTTCATTGCTTTAGCCCCGGGTGCGAAAAAACGGAAGGCATCAAAGTGACTGCAGCACAGCGGACGGGAGTGAACCAGGGTATCGATTTCTTTCCTGGGGAGACGCAGGGGAACTGTTTCGCCATGACGAACCTCCGCACCATCGTAGAGCATGGCCCATTCATGGAGGCCGTGACAGGCGAAATTAGGAGGCCTTTTGTCGGTTGATTGGAGGATTTGAAGAGAGAATTTAAGTCGTGTGCGAGCTTTGGGGTCCAACTTGGCAGGGTCGACCGAACAGGCCCCTTCCTTAAACCGGTAGTGCGTTTGACGGAACATCTGACGAGCTTCTGAGCAATCTTCTAGGTTGACCCCAATTCCTGGGTGCCACCGCTCCAGCTGGCCCAGGGAGAGTCGGTAATAGGTATGCAGGAAGTCATGAACCGGGTGCTTTTCACCGCGCGCTCTGCGATCCCGCGTGGGTTGTGTCCATGCCAGAGCCCGGGATCGGTGGCTGGCTGACTTTTGCAGCCAGTCCTCTGCTCTAACCAGCGGCTGGGTGAGAGAACTCATTTTGAATGGCCCTTTTCCACCGAGATCAGGGCCTTCGCAAATTGTTCGCCGAGATCGAGGTAGCCGGCAGTGTCATAGTGCCAGGGGTCCGAGTTCCCGTAGGAGTCTGTCGAGGTAACGAGCGCTGCACTGGGGTCTGCTTCCACAAAGGAGGCCTGTGCCTTGCGAACGATGGCGCCAAATTTCCAGACTTTCCAGTCAGTGATACGCCCGATCACCACGGGGATCTTCGTTTTGGGTTTGCCCAGATCCTTGCGGATGAGGTTCATGAGTTCGGATAGGTTGGACTCGTAGCGCCTGGCAACTTCTTCAGTGTCCGCATCGCTCTCGCCCTGCATCCAGAAAATGCCGGAGGGGACCAGCGTGTCGGGCTCGCCGTCATTATCAAGATCCTTGTCGGCAAAGGCATGCTTCAAGGTGGCTTGGAAGTGATCATACTGGTTGATACCCTTTCCTTCCCCTTCACCGCCATCCCAGTCCGGATCCCAAGCCCCAAAGCGCTTCTGAGCTCCTGCTTTCGAGTCGATAGCGGTTCCCCCACGGGAGTATTTGATGAGGGCGATATGGGCACCGGGATATTGCTTCTTCAGGGTGCGGGCGAGAGTGAGCTCCAGTCCGAAGCGATCCGAGTAGCTATGCTTTGACCCGTCAGACTTGAAGTTTCTTCCGTGTCCTGGTTTTAGCTTCAGCCAGGCACCACGACCATCTGGCTTCTTGCCGTCGAGGCCCATATTTCCATGGAAGATGTAGACGTCTTTATAACCCTCCCCGTTCTTCAGGTTCTCCGGGAGCTCGGAGACCTTTCCATAGCCGTCCATGTTCGACTGCCCGCCAAGGTAGTAGAGTCGGAACTCCTTGGCTGAGGAGGCAATAGACAGCCCAAGGAAAGCCAATAGGAGAGCCGGCAATTGTTTGCGCATTACCTTCCTGTAGCAGACAAAATGCGTCTGTCGATCCTCACGGACGGTCTATGCGCCCTCAGAGATCCACCAGTCTTTCGTATTGGAAGAACGCCTTGCGCCACCGGGTGATCCGGACACTTTCGAAGAGGCCTGCCGCCGAGAAGGGGTCAGCGTTGACGAAGTTCTCTGCCGCTTCTCTAGTTTCCACGTCCACGATCAGGATTCCGCCGTGGGCGCTTGCCCCGTCGTCATCCAGCATCGCTCCGGCAGCAAGAAGGATCGCCTTGCGGTCGTCGAGATAGGCCTTGTGGGCAGCCTGATTCTGGTCTCTCAGATGGGAGTGCCCTGGTTTGTCTCTGGTTATGATGGCGAATGGCATGTTGTGGTCGGGGCGAAGATAGACTTCGTATGGTTGTAAACTGCAGAGGGCCCGGCTGGAGTAGGTTACAGGGGAGGGTCCTCGACGCCGATCTGCTCAAAAATACCGCGGGGAGCACCCCCAGGGATGGGATCGGGACGAATTTCATGAAGACCTTGGTCGTCGACCAAGTAATAAAAAAAGTGTGCAGGTATAGTCACTGTTTTACCGGTGGCCGGGTAGGCTGGGAAGCCGGGGAAAGCGAGGGTTTCGGTGTGGGTGCCGCCCTGGCACCACTTGACTCCAATGGCTCCCTGCCCGGTGATAACGGGAGGGTCGTTGACATACTTCCAGTCGGGGAATCCCCGGTAGAGAGCTGCCAGAAAGGAAAGAATCTCGCTGGACTCCATAGTCCGTGCGGGAGTGACGAACTGAATGTCTCCGGCGAAGCTGTCCTCGATCTTTGCTAGGTCGTGACTACGAAGCCCATCCATGTAGAGGGCGAGAGGAGGGGGGATTTCTGCGGGTGGGATCATTCCAGCGGTTTTTTTTCCAGACTCAATTCCGGCCCTGTCCAAGGTGAGGTGCGCTGCGCGATGGAAGACCGGATAGTCTCCACCGCTTCCTTTGTGACTTCCTTAGCCTGATTCCCCCACACAGTCCGCGTATAATTCAGGACGTCGGCGACCTCCTGATCCGTCAGCAGATTTTCGTGTCCTGGCATCATCCCGTTGTAGTTTTTGTCCCCTGCTTTCAGGGGTCCCTGTAATCCTTTGAGGATAATCCGGGCAGGAAGGTCCGCTGGTCCCAGAAGTCTCTTGGACCCAACGAGAGGAGGGAAGGCCCCGGGCAGACCCTTGCCATCGGGCTGGTGGCAGGCGACGCAGGCAAGGTATACTTGTTGGCCGCGTTGGGCGCTGGAGGAAAGAGAGGTGCTTGGGGGAGTGGGAGCAGGAGCGGTTGTTGCCTCTGTGAGTTGCCTCGCGAGAGTGGATTTTGATTGCAGGGCGACAACGCGTAGCCCGTCAGAGATTACCTCCGGGTCTTGCCGCACCCTCTGGAGGGTGTTTTCGATGATCCTGCTGAGTAGTGCCCCAACCTTTCCATCCTGTTTTTTCTCAAGGAGCGCTCGGAGGAAGCCTTCCGGGTGACGGATGACTGCCAGGCGGATAGCGTCTGCAAGGTGCTTTCTCTGTGCGAGGGAGGGTTCAGAAATGACGAGTTGGAGTAGGTCCTTGCCGAGCTGAGGATCGGGATCGGCCTCAACCAGTCGAAGGGCGGCAGCCTTGCGATCCATGGGGTTCCTTCCGGGGTCACACGCGCGCTCCAGATTGAGTTCGAGGGTTTCCGAGCGGACCGGAACGATGGGATATTTAGATGCCGGCTCGTGCGCCTCTCCGAATCCGAGGCGATGAGCGATCGCGGCGGTCTGAGTTGCGTCAATTTTGCGGTGTGCAGAGGCCGCCATGAGGTGGAACCGGCTACGGGCAGAGGAGGCTTCTCTCGATGCGGCCTCAAGGGCCCGGGATTCAAGCTTTTGGGTAAGGACCCGTTGGGCCGTTAGGCGCCAGAAGAGATTTGGATGTTTCAATGCTTCCAGTGCACCCTGCTCCTCTGTCACGTCGGGGTAGGGGTCATTCGGCGTGCCTCTTGGGTAAATGCGGTAAATGCGTCCGTGTTCACGATCACGATCGTCAGAGCGGAGGGCATTCCCCTCTCCCTTTTTGAAGTGGGAGCGATAGGGGTTGTGATTGCAAATCGGGTTGTACCAGTCGGCCATCCAGACTGCACCATCCGGTCCGACTTCTGCAGAAACGGGAGCAGACCACGCGTCTGCCGACGCATAGAGATTGTGCTCAAAACCTGTTGTTCGGAAGCGATCACCAGTCCGGACGATTTGGGGGGCGGAAACGAGGTGCATCGGTGGTTCGCAGACCAGAACCCGCTGATTCCACCAGGACTTTGGGAATCGGCGGCTTGTGTAGACGGCATGTCCAGCCGCCGAGGAATGTTTTCCCTTGGGGTTGTTCTGAAAGTAATCCGGTGTAATGGGAGCAAGATCTTCAGGCTCGTCAGCTTGAGCTGCCTTCTGCCCCTTTCTGCCTACCAGTTCAAAGTGCCGGTTGGGAATGGAGAGGTACCAGCTGGCGTTCCCATTGGCGGTTGAGCCTATGAGATCTCCCTCCTCCGTGAATCCCAGGCCCCACGTATTGTTGCTGGTGTTCTGTATGATCTCAAAATCCGAACCGTCGGGAAGAAAGCGGAAGACCGCCTGAGATGATTGGTGTCGCATTCCACCCACGGTGACATCGAGACCGCTGTAGCCTACCGTGGCGTAGATCCAGCCGTCGAATCCGTGCCTGAGGTTCGAGACACAGGCATGGGTGTCTCGCAGACCGATTCCAGACCAAAGGACGTCTCGTTGATCGACTCGATCGTCGCCATCAGTGTCTCTCAGAAAAACCATATCTGCGCCATCGGTAGCGATGGCCCCTCCAGATACGGGAAGGACGCTGGTGCAGATGTTGAGGCCTTCGGCGAAAACCGTGACCTTATCAGCGACTCCATCGCTATCCCGGTCCTCAAGGATCTTGATGCGATCCCGGGGAGTCTCGGAGCCAACCTTATGAGGGTAGTCAAAAGCCTCTACGACCCAGAGCCGACCCCGGCGATCCCAGTTGATTGCGATCGGGTTGACCACCTGCGGTTCGGCCGCGAAAAGCCGTATTTCAAACCCGGGCGGAATCTGGGCAAGCTTCAGAGACTCGGCAGGCGCGAGGGGATTCTGGATTTGATTAAGGGGGCCCACTGGATTCTTGGGATCCTTGGGTGCAGCTGCACGGCGATACCGCAAAGTGGGAAGATGCTGCGGCGAGAGCCAGCTCACCTTATCGTCGTGCGCTGTCCAGCGGATGGCACGATGGATGAGGTCGTGATATTCAGGCAGGTCCCAGCAGCGATGGTCATGACCGCTGGCCGTATAAAACACCCTGCCTTTGCCGTAGGTCTTGACCCAGCTCCAGGGCTCATCATCGCGCTTTTGCAGGATGATCCGGTCCTTCCCGTGGCGCTTATGCTCATAGGTTTCGTCCCAGCACTCGAACCCTTTCCACCCCTTCATCACCGGATGGTCCTGGTTCACGATGCGGGCCCGGAACACTCCTTTGCCATGGGACTTGAACTGGGCTCCAAGAAGGTCGACATACTCCGGGAAGTCCGAGTCCCGGAAGCACGCGGCGGCACAATGAAGAAGCACACACCCTCCTCCCTTGCGTGCGAAATCAAGGAGCGCCTGCCCCTGGGTCTTGACATCCAGTTCATACAGGTTGGCAAAGATCAGGAGCACGTCGTATTGAGCGAGGTTTTCTTCGGTGAGAGCCTCTACGGTATTCGCGTAGGTAATGTTGACAGCCTTGGGCCCCAAGGCTTCCCGGAGGACACGGAAGCGAGTCGGAGGGTCATGATTGAAGAGGTTTTTGCTCCCTAGGAAGAGCACCTCAATACGCGGAGGGGCCTCGGCTTGCTTCTCCTCTCCGTGGGAGACAGGGATGAAGGATTGAACCACGAATCCTGCGCATAGTACGAGGAGTGCGAGAGGGACGAAACGGGCAGCTTTGGAAGGATGGGTCATGACCGCTCTTCGGATGGCACTATCTGTATCTCGCTATTATTCTGAGGGCCAGTCTATCCCGTCGGGAATACGGTGACTTACCGGGAGCTTCTGCTAAGACCTGTTTCATGAAGACGATCGTATCATTCATAACCATGAGTGCTCTCACCGGGATTCTTGCGGCTGCCGAAAGTTGGCCGCAATTTCGCGGTCCCGGAGGTCTGGCAACATCTCCTGAGGGAGCGAAGATTCCCTTGGATTGGGGAGAAAAGAAGAACGTGAAGTGGAAGACGGCGATGCCTGGTCCGGGATCATCCAGTCCGGTCTTCGTCGAGAATCGTCTGTTCGTGACCTGCTATACGGGCTACGGGACCAATCCTGAGAAGGTGGGTTCCGCTCGGGACCTCGGGAGAATGCTGATCTGCCTTGATCGAAACAACGGGAAGATTCTTTGGAAGAAATCCATTGAGCTTGCCAACCCGGAGGATCCTTACCGAGGGTATTTAATGGAGCATGGTTATGCCAGCAGCACTCCTGCGACCGATGGAAAGCGAGTCTTCGTCTTTACAGGAAAGTCCGGCTTACACGTTTATACAATTGAAGGTAAGCCTCTCTGGAGCAAGTCGGTGGGGGCGCAGTCCAGTAACCGGCGCTGGGGTTCAGCAGCCAGTCCGGTGCTATATCGAAATCTTGTGATTATCAATGCCGCGGATGAGGCGCGCGCGCTGATTGCCTTTGACAAGGATAGCGGGGAAGAAAAGTGGCGTTACCAGTCCAAGGAACTCGAGCTGGCCTTTGCCACCCCCCAGATGACGGTTGCAGATGACGGAAGTGATGAAATGGTTCTTTCGATTCCCCACGAGTTGTTTGCACTCGATCCGGCAACCGGAAAAAGAAAATGGCTGGCAAGAACGAGGGTGCCTGGAAATGTTTCTCCCTCAGTGGTCATCACCGATGACATGATCTGTGCTTTCGGGGGCTATCCACGCAAAATGAGTATTGGTCTCAAGCGTGGAGGAAGTGGGGATGTCACCGCCAATTTGCAGTGGGACAGCAAAGTAACCACCTACGTGCCAACTCCTTTGGCCTATGGAAAAAATCTCTACTGGGTCAATGACTCAGCGGAAGCAATCTGCATGGAAATCGCGACCGGCAAAGTCCTTTCCAAGAGGACAGTAGAAGGCATAGCGAGATCCAAGCGCTTCAGTTTTTATGCTTCGATGGTACGGGTGGGCGAGAGGCTCTATGCGGTCAGTCGCCATAATGGAACTTTTGTCTTCGAGGCAAACCCTGGGATGAAGCAGATCGCGCAGAACCGGTTGGATGATCGATCCGATTTCAGCGGCACACCAGCTCTGGCCAAGGATGCGCTCTACCTTCGTTCCGGAAAGTTTGTTTACTGTGTCTCGGAGTAAGCCCTCGGTCCCAGCTTTCATGAAGGTCTAGCTCGAGCTGCCCACCGGTGGTGAAGGCTTAGACCAGCGGGAAGTGCGAGGAGCAGGAAGAGGGTAATGAGGAGCGGTATCCAGCCAGATCCGGTTTCTTCGTCTGCTGGGTGTGTGTCAGCAATATCCTGAGCCTTTCGCAGGTAGGCATGGATCTGCAGAACGGAGGCCTGGTCCATGCCTGGTGGGGGGCTGGCTGTGATAGGGCGGAGGGAATCTGCCAGACCCCACTGTTGCCAGTTCATCAGGTCATTCACCACTCCGGGCGCAATCTGGGGCTGCTGGTGAAGGATAGCGCGGTAGGCTTTTGCGATACGTTCCCGCAAATACTGATGTCCGCGGTTCCCATGGACCGAGAGAGCTCGGAAAATGGCACGGATTTCCGCGGTATCTCTGGGATTACCAGAGAGATACTCCCGCTCGAGAAACTGGAGGGCGCTTTCCGGCTCAATTTCCAACCATCCTGTCACCCAGGCGGCAAGATGCAGGCTGAGCCCGGTTTCGGCTGCAGATCGGACCTTGCCGGAAATGAGCATGAGGTCCTCCGCTTCCTCACTCTGGGCGAGGAGAAGTATGTAAAGGGGATGCCAGTCAGTCAGGCGAAAATTCTGCAGAGAGGAGCGCAACTCGGGAAATGTGAGGATACCTTTGAATTCCCGGATCTGATCATAGGGAGCTCGAGCTACCTCAAGGTGGGCCAGCATACGGATCTGTTGGTTCTGATGGTCGAGGTATCTGGAAAAATAGGTGGCCCGCTTCCCGGGATGTAACTGCCATTGTTCCCGGCTCTGCAGGATTTCTGCCACCAGAAGGTTGAAGTCGGCGCCGGAGTCGCCAACCCGGACCCACTCTGGTTGCGAATCCCCGAGGTGAGAGCCATAGGCGCAGATAACCTCACGGTTTCGGTCAAGTGAGGGCCCGGGCCGTAAAGGGGCCTCCAAGAAGAAGCTCCGACCGATGCCAGTGGCGTCTCCCCTCAGAATCTCAGTAGGAGTCAGCCAGTAAGGGGCGCCGGGGTCTTCTCGTGCCACTACGATGAGATCGGCTTCGAGCAGATAATCCACGGGGGAGGTGGTGGGAACCGGAAGACATATCAGGCAGGCCCTGGCAGGTGGGACTGGCGGAATAAGCACGAGGACTACCGCCACCCAGAGGGTCCCAGCCGGCGATTTACTATGGGCGCTCATGCTTAAAGGTTGCCGGGAGACCATGGTCGGAGCATCTCCCGGGAGCTTGTCTAATCGCCTTTTCGAAGCGAGCTCAGGTAGCCAACGAGGTCCGCCAGCTCCTCCGGTGTCATCAACTGATGAAGGCCGGGATACATGAGCGACTGCTTCATCTTGGACCTGCTTGTGATCTCATCCTTTTCGATCGTTTGCTTCGCGCCGCCGATCATGGTCAGGGTGACATTTTCTTCCGTTTCCTCGATGATGCCAACGAGTTTGGTCTTGTTCTTCAGCGTTACCTCCCATCCCTCAAATCCCATACTGATTTTCTCGCTAGGCTGGAGAATTGCCTGGTAGAGGGCTTTGGCATCCAATTTGTCTCCGATCTGTGAGAGGCCTGGTCCGAAGTTGATGCCCGTGCCTCCTGCCTCGTGGCAGATCATACAAGTCTTGGTGGTGAAAAGTTCCTTGCCCTTGGAGGGATCACCCTTGCGTTTGAGGAGCTCAGCAATGGATGGGTAATCTCCCCCCGCCACCGAGAAGATGGTTTTGGCTTCTTCCCGGATCTCAGGATTCCGGGAAAGCATGAGAATCTCCGAGGCGGTCTGGCGAAGGTCCTCAGCCAGTTCATTGGATTTGACCATAGCCAGGAGCTCGGACTGACTCTTAGGATCCTTACCGTAAAGGGCCGCAAGTGCCGATGAGCGGACGCTTAGCGGGCGGTCCGGATTAGCGAGAACCTTGGGGAGGGCTGCCATCAGGGTTGTATCCCCGGTGTGGGCAATAGCTTTTGCTGCCTGTCCCGCTGCAACCTCGTCCTCCTTTTCCAGACTCTCGGCGAGGAGTGCCCCCTTCCCGAGGCTAACGAGCAGCGTTGCGGCCTCGGCCCCTGATGGAGTTTCAGACTTTTTGAGGGCCAAGCGAAGCAATCCGGGTGCCTCCTCCTGAAGGTCGAAGCGCTCGATAAGATCGAGATACCGTTCCCCGCCCCAGTTCTCCTTGAGGTAGCGGTTCACTGCTCCCTGCGCCTTGGTGGAGCTCGAGAGGTTGAAGCCTTCAATCCGCAGGATCGTCTCGACGATCAGGGCATCGCGGGACGGATCTGCCTGCCCGTGTGCGGGCAGGGCCAGAGCCAATACCCCCGTCACCAAGGCTTCGGCACAGTGACGGGGGAATCGCATAGGGAGATTACCGGAATCCTAGAGGTCAAGGAGGCTCTCAAGAGCCTTGTTCTTTTCCTCTCCATTGTGGAAATCGAAAGACCTCATGTAGCGTGGGGAGGCGTGATCCTTGAGAGACTTATCCTTGATGATCCGGGCAAGATACGCAGGGGCCTGCTTAGAGCGGACCCGCCACACGACGTCGCGGCCACCATCGGAGTTCCACTTCTTGCCGGCCTTTGCAAGCCAAGCCGCGAACCTCGCGTCAGCATGGAGGTCTGATCCGATACCGAGAGCCTCGAGATACCAGCGATCCGCGCCATCGTGTTGCAGAGCCAGATCGGCCCAAAGGGCATTGGCCTTGGCGGAGCCATCGAAGCGCAGGGCAATGCTGGCTTCCCGGCGGACTGCCGCGGATTTGTCCATGACGACCTTCGAAACCGTATCGATCAGGTCGAGTTCAAGCTGGCGCGCTAGCCGAATACCTGTGATTCGGATATCGGGATCTGCATCGGCAAGGGCAGCGTTGACCACGCCCTGGCCTTTTCCTTCCATCTTGCCGAGGGCCCAAAGGGCGCGGGCGCGGTGACGGGGGTTCTCTCCTTTCCAGAGCTTCTCAAGTGCGGGAACGGCCTTGGCCCCCATCTCGTGTAGAGCGGTCCACGCGAGGTAGCGCACTTCGCCGTTGGGATTTGTCAGAGCCTTGGCAGCTCCTTCAGCAGTGCTGAGGTCAAACTTGGGCACGCTGTATTTGGAGCCAGGCGTTGCCACCCGGAAGATTCGCCCTCCATCAAGGTCCCGCATGCCGTGGCCTCCAACGCCTGGGTCATACCAATCGGCAACGAACAGGGATCCGTCAGGAGCAACGCAGACATCGGAGGGGCGAAACCATTTGTCGCGAGCTCCCTGGAGAATGTTCACCATCTCGGCTGAGTAGCCAGCGCCATTGGTTTTTACCGGGTAGGCTCGGGTGACATTGGGACCGGCATCACAGTGGATAACCTGATTCTGGAAACCTTCGGGAAGAAGGGATCCCTCGTAAACGATGATGCCGGTAGGAGAGCCCTGTCCGGTCTGGAGGAGATTGGGGATGACCCCGGGGTCATTCAGGTGCCAGTGGCGCAGGGGAATTTCCTTTTCGATATTGGTGCGCTTGTCGCGCCATCCTTTTCCGGTGAATTCGTCGCGGAAGCCATAGTTACCGAACTCCATCACGAAGTTGATTCGTACCGCCTTGTTTCCGTCATCGTCATTGTCGCTCTGCCAGACGGTCCCGAAGGAGTCGACGCACAGTTCCCAGTTGTTGCGGAAGTTCCATCCCAAGGTTTCCACGTTGGACCCATCGAGGTCGCAGCGGAATGCCATTCCCTGCTGGTAGGGTTGGCGGCTGGCTTTTACTTCATTGCCGGCCTTATCGGTGATGATCTTGCCCTCAGCATCTGCCAGTTGGCGTGAGGCGTTTCCGAAATTGAAGTAGAGCTTCCCGTCGGGGCCGAACGAAAAGGCATGGATCCCGTGATCGTGCTGGGCGCCGCCGATCTTGGTGAAAAGAGCTTCCTTCTTGTCGGCCTTCAGGTCGCCATCCTCATCAGTCATGATCCAGACATTGTCTCCCGCGGAGATAATGACCTTGTTGCCCAGAACACAGATTCCATGAACGGAATCGATTTCGCGACCCTGATAGAAGACGGTGGATTTGTCAGCCTTGCCATCTCCGCTGGTGTCTTCAAGAACGAGAATACGGTCTCCCTCCGGGCGCTTGTTGCGATGGCCCCGGTAGTTGACGACCTCGCAAACCCACACCCTGCCGAGGTGGTCGATGTCAATACTGGAGGGACTTAGCATCATTGGCTCGGAGGCAAAGAGAGTAGTTTCCAGACCGGCTCCGATATCGAGATTGGCGACCGCTTTTTCGGGGGGTTGCTTGCCCGGGGCGGAGGAGGCGAGAGCCGCAAGTGCGGCGAAAATAGAGAGAGCGCTTCGGATGCTTGTGTGCATGTCCTAGCATTAGCGCGGGCAGGACCTGATCAGCAACGCGAAAACACGCTCCGTTCAGTCTTGGTAGAGCTTTCCGGGATCTCCCCCTATGATCAGGCGACACCCAGACCGTGGCCGCGCCCCTATCTGTTGACCTCGAAAAACAGGATCGAGGCGGAAGTTCCCTTGCTGCGAGGGCTTTTCTCTTTTGCCAGCTGAAGCTCCAGAGTGTGTTTGCCAGGCTTAAGATCGGTGCGGAAAATTACACTACGGGGATAATTCAGACCGCCACTGAAACGATGGAAAAGATCGTGTGTGGTGGGCAATCCACCATCAATCCGAGCCTCCAAGATGCCGGCATCCGGCCCGGCGAGAAGGAAGGCCCCGACCGTGCGCCCACTGAAATCCAGCTTCAGGCTGGCCCCGGGCTGGATCCCCCGGAGGAGCTGATAGGAGGAGTACTGAGGGCGGATTCCTCCCAGAGGCAGGAGTTCCCGGCCGACCTTACCCAATTTCCAGCCATCGAAAAATACCGCTTTCTCAGGTGAGATAAAGTGACCTCGGTCATAGCTCCCAGGATCCAGCAGGGCGGCTGACTGATCTGGCGAGCCGTCCTCTTCCTTGGCCAGGCCTGCCTTGAGCGCGGCGATGATCATGTTGGAGGCCACCCGGTATCCGAAACTGCCGGTATGCGTGCCTCCGTAATCCTGCCACCGGTAGCGCCCCTCCTTCGTGGCGGCTGCTACTTCTGCGGCTACGTTAACCGAGATCACCTTGTGGCGGGCGGCCACGGCCTCATGAGCGGAGATGGAGACTGGCACCTCACCCCTAGTCAGTTTGGCCAGCATTCCGGGATTCACGTAATGCACCATTATGATCCCACATTGCGGGTAGTCCCGTTGAGTTTGTCGGATGAGGCCTTCCATCCCCCGGATGCATTCGCGCCGGGCGTGC
>Ga0115011_10002345_pt1 | contig 13212 bp, 11 predicted proteins | sample TroAtlMetagenome_2_FD_88705 | JGI IMG/M metagenome (GOLD analysis project Ga0115011, IMG submission 88705) | Marine eukaryotic phytoplankton communities from Atlantic Ocean - Tropical Atlantic ANT8 Metagenome | ecosystem: Environmental > Aquatic > Marine > Oceanic | place: Tropical Atlantic... | reverse complement strand
GTGTTGGAAAGACTTTGGTAATACAGGCTGTTTTAAAGCCTTCAGCTGTCATGCCAAGTGTGGCTCGCAGACCTGCCCCACCAGCGCCAATAACCAAAACATCATACTCATGGTCTGTGATAGGGTATTTACTCATAAAATTATATTCCTGTGGTTTATAAAGCTATCCTAATTACTGATAAAGCAGACAAGAGACCTACAGCAGTCATGATAAACTTCATTATAATTATTAAAGACATTCTTTTGGTTTTATTAGATATATAGTCTTCAATTACAACTTGTAAACCAAGCTGCAAATGCCAAAACATAGAAATAATAATTAAAATTAAAAATGTGGCATTAAAAGGATTAGAAACCATATTATAGGCATTCTCATAGCTTGAATCTTTCATTATTGCCACAATAGATACAAACCATATAGTTAAAGGTAATAATGCAAGGGCTGTAACCCTTTGAGTTATCCAATGTCCAAGTCCATGTTTTGCTGATCCTAAGCCTTTTGCATTTTTAAGTGGCGTAGCCATAAAAGTTTTCTTTCTAATTATTCCTTCTTAATAAAACCATACTGTTAGCCAAGTAATAGTTGTTAAAATAACAGCCATAATTATGACTGAGTAACCAGTTTTATAAACAGTTGACAGATCAAAGCCGTATCCTAAGTCCCAACTTAAATGTCTTACTCCATTAAGCATATGGTAAAAAAGAACAACTGAAAATCCAAAAAGAACAAATTGACCAAACCAATGTGATATTAGGTTATGGACTAGAGAAAAATATTCAGGACCAGTTGCTAGGGCGACTAACCACATTACAATTAAAAGACTTCCAAATGATAAAGCTACCCCAGAAGCCCTATGGCCTATAGACATTATACTTGTTAGTTGCCACTTATAAATTTGCAAATGAGGAGAAAGTGGTCTTGGCTTAGAACCATCTTTACTAATTTTATGTGCATCACTCATTACTATTCCAAATAAAATTATTTACTATATATATATTGGGTATAGGCAAGTTAAGGTCAATGATTAAGACACAAATTATGGAAAATTTCGGGGAATTTGATTATATAATCATTGGGTCAGGTTCTGCTGGATCTGTAATGGCTAATAGGCTAAGTGCCAATCCAAAAAATAAGGTTCTATTACTAGAAGCTGGTGGAAAGGATAATTATCATTGGATACATATTCCAATTGGATACCTCTACTGTATTGGAAATCCCAAAGTAGATTGGATGTATAATACCGCTAGAGAAAAAGGTCTTGGAAATAGATCTATAGATTATCCAAGAGGAAAGGTTTTAGGTGGATGTTCCTCAATTAATGGCATGATTTATATGAGGGGCCAAGCCAGAGACTATGATCTCTGGCGTCAACTTGGTGGGAAAGGATGGGGTTGGGATGATGTAAAACCTTATTTTTTAAAATCTGAAAGGTATTATAAAGATATTCCAGGGCATTCTCAAAAAGGAGAGATGAGGGTTGAAAAACCTAGAATAAGTTGGGAAATTTTAAATTCAGTTCAAAAAGCAGCAGAAGAAATTGGAATATCTAAAACTGAAGATTTTAATCAGGGCAATAATGAAGGCTCTGGATACTTTGAAGTTATGCAAAAAAAAGGTGTTCGTTGGAGTGCAGCAAGAGCATTTTTAAAACCTGTGATGCATAGAAGAAATCTTAAGGTTATGACGAATGCTCAGGTTATTAGGCTAGAAATAAAAAATTCGATAGTTAAGGGGGTTATTTATGAAAAGAATGGCAAAAAATATAAATCACAAGCATTAAACGAAGTTATACTTTCAGCCGGATCTATTGGATCACCGCAAATCATGATGCTTTCAGGTTTAGGGGATGGCAATGAAATTAAAGAACATGGAATTCAATTAACAAAGCATATTCCCGGGGTTGGCAAAAATTTACAAGATCACTTGCAAATTCGAACAGCATATAAACTTAAAAATGTTAAAACCTTAAATCAAATGTATCAAAGTTATTTTAGTCTTGCAAAGATGGGATTGGAGTACATCTTTCTTAGGCGGGGACCTCTAACAATGGCTCCCAGTCAGTTTGGTATATTTACCAAATCTAATGAAACATATGAAACTCCAAATATTGAGTTTCATGTTCAGCCACTTTCATTAGATAAATTTGGTGATCCTTTACATAAATTTCCTGCACTGACAGTTTCTGTGTGTAATTTAAGACCTAAATCAATAGGAACTGTATCATTGGCAAGTTCAAATCCCCTAGATCAACCAATAATTGCTCCAAATTATTTATCTGATCCGGAAGATAAGCAAGTTGCTGTTGAATCTATTCACAAAGCAAGAAGTTTAATGTCAACGTCAGAAATGGCTTCTTTTGAGCCAAAAGAGTTTCTACCAGGCGCACATTTTACAAGAGATGATGAACTAATTAAAGAAGCTGGAAAAATAGCAACAACAATCTTTCATCCAGTTGGTACTGCAAAAATGGGAATGGAAAGTGATACTCAGGCGGTAGTAGATTTTCAACTTAAAGTTCGTGGTTTAAAAAACCTAAGAGTTGTAGATGGATCTGTGATGCCTACTATAACTAGTGGTAATACACATGCTCCTATAGTTATGATTGCAGAGAAAGCCTCTGAAATCATACTAAGTGAAAGTCAAAAATGATTAATTACGAAGTATTTCTAGCTTTGATTCTGTACTATTTTGTTATGTATGTAACTCCAGGCCCTAATAATGCAATGGTTTTGACATCAGGTCTAAAATTTGGATTTTTAAAAACAATTACTCATATTTCAGGAATTACTTTTGGTCATATAACTCAATTGGTTTTGGTTTGTTTGGGTCTAGGACAACTTTTTATTTTATTTCCAGAAGTCCAGAGTGTTCTTAAAATTATTTGTGCAATTTATATTTTGTATCTCGGTTATAAAATTTTAGGATCAATAAACCCAATAGCTGATGATGGTTCAAGGCCATTGAAACTGCATGAGGCTGCATTATTTCAAATTGTTAACCCTAAAGCATGGACTATTTCAAGTATGGCAGCTTCTGGGTTTCTTCAAATAAATGACAATCTTGCAATTGCTATTTCTATTATTGCATTAACAGCTTTAATTATTTGCCCTATTTCAATAGTTCCTTGGGCAATTTTTGGTGCAGTAATTAGACAGGTAGTAAAAAATCACAAAATAAAAACTATGATTGAATATTCATTAGCCTCTCTTTTACTTATTACTGCAATATTAATTGTTTATAATTAACTTAAATAATTGATTCAATTTTTGGCATTAATTTTAATAATTCTTTAGTGTAAGAATGTTTTGGATTAATAAAAATACTTTCTGTATCATTAGTTTCACAAACCATCCCGTTTTTTAGAACAGATGTCCTGTCACACATTTGACGAATTACTGGTAAATCATGACTGATGAAAAGAATTGTAAGGTTTAGTTGTTCCTGCAAGTCTTTTAAAAGGTTAAGAACCTGAGCTTGAATACTTACATCTAAAGCTGAAGTTGGCTCATCGCAGATGAGAAGTCTAGGTCTTGTTGCTAAAGCTCTTGCAATAGAAATTCTTTGCCTTTGCCCCCCAGAAAATTCATGAGGGTACCTTTCAAGAGATTGTCTAGACATTCCAACAATATCAATCAAGTCATAAATATTTTTATTAACTTGTTCATTATCAATATTCTTTTGAAAAAATTTGATTGGTTCAGCAATTATGTTTTTTACTTTAAACCTTGGGTTTAGAGAAGAGTAGGGGTCCTGAAAAATCATTTGAATTTGACCCCTGAATTTATTTTTTATTATTTTGTTTTTTGGATCATGTAAGGAAATATCTTCGAAGAAAATCTCACCTGAAGTGGGGCTTATTAAGCTACTTATAATTTTAGCAATTGTAGATTTGCCTGAACCAGATTCTCCAACTAATCCAAAAGACTCTCCTTCATAAATATTAAACGAAACATTGTCTAAAGCTTTAACTTTACTTTCACTATTTTTTGAAGAAATTATAGAGCCTTCGTCAAAAACTTTAGTTACATTTATAAAATCTAATAATTTTTTATTACTTCGCTCTCTAGTACCCCAGTTTTTAATAATATTATTAGTTAATTTTATTGAGCTATCTTGTATTTGTTTTCCATCTGGACTTAATAATTTAAATCTTTTAATTTTTTTATTAGTAGGTGGAACAGACATTACTAGACTCTTGCATTCAATAGTTTCAGGTTTGGATAAAATTTTAGATGTCTTGCCTTGCTCTACTATATTCCCAAACCTCATAACAATTACACGATCAGTGGTTTCAGCAATTACACCCATGTCATGAGTAATTATTATAACGCCTAAATTTCTTTCAATAGTTAGTTTTTTTAATAAATTTAAAATTTTGAATTGAATACTTACATCTAAAGCTGTTGTAGGCTCGTCTGCTATGATCAAATCGGGTTCACAACTAATAGCAAGGGCTATTACAACTCTCTGACGCATGCCTCCACTGAATTGATGGGGATAATCATTTATTCTTTTCTTCGGATTTTCAATCCCAACTTCTTTTAATAGGTTAATAGACTTTTTTTCTGCTTCATTATAGTTAAGGTTTGAGTGAGTTTGAATAGTTTCAACCAATTGTTCTTTTATTGTAAAAAGAGGGTTTAGTGAAGTTTGCGGATCTTGAAAAATAAATCCAATTTTTTTTCCTCTAATATTCTGGATGATTTTCTCATTTTTACATAATTCTATTTCATCCAGTCTTATGGACCCATTTGTAATTTTACCTGGTTTATCTATAAGATTAATAATGGCATTAGCTACAGTTGACTTCCCAGAACCAGACTCACCAACAATGCCAATAATTTCTCCTCTCTCAAGGCTGAAGGATACCTTCTTGCTAGCTTCTATAGTTTCTTTTCTAGTTTGATATTCGATATCAAGATTTTTTATTTCAAAAAAACTCATCTTGCTTTTAATTTTGGATTTAAAGCATCTCTCATCCAATCACCCAATAAGTTAATAGAGAACGCAAGTACTACGAGAAATATTGCTGGAAAAAATGTAATCCACCATTCACCAGAGAATAAAAAATTATTTCCAAATCTAATAAGAGTACCTAATGAAGGATTTGTAGGAGGAAAACCAACTCCCAAAAAACTTAATGTAGATTCCGTTATAATTGCTTGGGACAAACCAATTGTAGATATAACCAAGACAGGTCTCAAAATATTTGGAAGTATATGTTTAAACATTATTACTATATTAGATAGACCAATTATCTTTGAAGCTAGAATATATTCTTTATTCTTTTCAACAAGTGTAGCTGCTCTTGTAACTCTTGCAAATTGTGGCCATTCAGAAATTCCAATTGCTAAAATTAATACATAAATAGCCATATCATTATGTAAAGATTTTGAAATAAAACCTCTGGCAATTCCGTCAACTAATAAAGCCATTAAAATACTGGGTATAGTAAGTTGAACATCGGTAAATCTCATTACTATTATTTCGTATCGACCTCCCAAATAACCTGAAGTTACTCCTAATGAAACACCTAAAATTAAAGCAAAAATGATAGAGGCAAATCCGACTGTAAGTGATATTCGAGAACCATAGATCATTGTCGAAAACATATCTCTCCCTTGCTGGTCTGTTCCTAGAATAAAATTTGAATTTCCTCCATCTGACCAAGCTGGTGGAGTAAAAGCATCCATTAATGAAATGCTTGCAGGATCGAAAGGATTATAAGGAGCAACAATACTAGCAAACAATGAAGCTAAGACAATAATTAAAAATACTATTGTAGCTAAAATCGCAATTTTTGATTTGCGGAAACTGTATCCAATATCTGTATCAAAAATATTATAAATTAATTTTGAAATCATTCAACCATCGCTTCTTCTTTGAATCTTATCCTTGGATCAATAAAATAATAAGCAATGTCTACAATAAAGTTTATCATTACAAAAATAAAAGCAACCATAATAAGATATGCAGACATTATTGGAATATCAACAAATTGGACTGCATTAATAAACAACAATCCCATACCTGGCCATTGAAATACTGTTTCTGTAATTATTGAGAAAGCAATTAAAGTTCCAACATTAATTCCAGTAATAGTAATTACAGGTATAAGGCCATTTTTGAGTGCATGGCTGTAATTAATTATGTTTTGATTTATTCCTCTTGCCCTTGCAAATTTAATATAATCTGTTTGTAAAATTTCCATCATTTCAGCTCTAACTAACCTAATAATATATGTCATTTGAAAAAGGCTTAATGTTACGGATGGTAAAATTAAAGCCTTTAATCCACTAAAAGTTAAAAATCCAGTAGACCAAAACCCAATATGCATTACTTCCCCTCTTCCAAAAGAAGGAAGAATTCCAAGGATTACCGAAAACAAATATATAAATAAAATACCAATGACAAAGGTTGGAAGAGAAACCCCAAAAAGAGAAATTATTAAAATAAAATTACTAGTAAATCCTTCTCGGTTTATACCAGTATAAACGCCAAAGAAAACACCAACAAAAATTGCGATTAATGCAGAAACGAAAACCAATTCTAGAGTAGCTGGTAATCTTTCTGTAATTAAATCAGATACAGGACGTCTCAATTGATATGATAAACCGAATTCACCTTTTGATGCATTACTTACAAATCTAAAAAACTGCGTATATATAGGATCATTTAAACCTAACTTTTCTCTTATCTCTTCTCTTTTTTCTGCTGAAGCTTCTTGCCCAACCATGTTATGAACTGGATCCCCAACAAAATTAAATAATGAAAATGATACAAATGCAACGATCAGCATAACTAATACTGATTGTAATAGTCTTTTTAAAAAATAATTAGTCATTGAGAATACAAAGTTATTTTAAACACTAAAATACCGACAAGTTAAAGCTTGCCGGTATTTTATATTTTTTTAATTTACCTTTGCAAAACGGAATAAAGGTTCATTATTTGTACGAATAGGAACATCGACATTACTCTTTGTTGCCCATGAAATAACTTGATGGTGAAGAGGTAAATAAGGCATATTATCCTGAACAATTGCCCAAGCCTCTGCAATATTTGCATTTCTCTTATCAAGATTAGTTTCTGTTAGCATGGTACCAACAAGCTCATCAACTCTGTCGCTTTTAAACCCAACTTTATTCCAACTACCGTCAGATTTTAAAAGAAAAGAGTAAACATAATGGCTATCAAAAGTTGGTACACCCCATCCTAGCATATAAAAATCACTAAGACCATTTTGTAAGTCTTTAAAGTGAATACTTTTAGGTTGAGCATCTAAATTCACCTTAATGCCAACTTTTGCTAACATGCCAACAGTAGCTACACAGATTGCTTCATCATTTATATATCTGTTATTTGGGCAATCTAGTGTTATCTCAAAGCCGTCTGGATAACCAGCTTCTGCAAGAAGCTTTTTTGATTGATTGGGATCATAAGGAAGTCTTGTATCTAATTCCTTAGTATAACCCTGTACACCTGGAAAAGTAATCATACCAGCTGGTTCACTAAGCCCTCTCATAACTTTATCTTTGATGGCATCCATATTAAGGGCATGATACATCGCAAGACGAACTCTTTTGTCTTTGAGTGGATTTTTACCTTTAATATTTGATGATCTTAACTCATCAATCCCTTGATCCATTCCAAAGAAGATTGTTCTTGCTTGAGGAGTGCTAGCAACTTTATGCAATGCAGAACCATTAATTCTCTTTATATCTTGAGCTGGTGTAAAATTAGTAAAATCTATATCTCCAGATAGAAGTGCTGCAACACGAGTTGCATCATTTTTAATTGGAAGCAATTCAAGTCTGTCAATATTATGTTGAGATTGATCACCCCACCATTTATCATTTCTCTCAAAAACAGTTCTTGTATTCTGCTCTCTTAAAGTAATTTTAAAAGGACCAGTTCCCATTGCATTAATTGAACAATAAGTTTCCTGAGATGCATCATAATCTTGTGATTGTTCACATCCATTCTTTTTTGACCATGCCTCAGACATTATAAAAATCTGACTTAATTGGTTTAAAAGTATTGGATTTGGGCCTTCAGTTTTGATTTCTACTTGGTTATTGAAAGTAGATTTTACTGAAGTAATGCTATCAATTAATTCAATAACATCTGAAGCACCACTTAAAGCACGATTTATACTAAAAACAACATCACTAGTTGTTAATGGTGATCCATCAGAAAAAACTACTCCATCACGAATTTTAAATACCCATGTTTCTGGATCACTGGTTGACCATGAAGTAGCTAATTGAGCTTCAATAGACATATCAACTGTTCTAGTTACAAGACTTTCATATACCTGTCTTGAAACCATATGTGTAGGACCCTCATTTTGAGCATGTGGGTCAAGAGTTAAAGAATCACCGGGCATTGACCATTTAAGCGTAGTAGCTAATGCAGGTGATATTATACCAACCAAAAGGAATGGCAGAAGAAACTTTACCGAAAAGTTCATTTTTTTTCTCCTTAATTTTTTTTTAATTAATTTATCTTTAAAAAGATAATTACATATTAATTATGGAAAAATGACATAGTAAATTTATAAGTAAACTAATTTTTACTTTATTTTATGTTTGTTTTTTAAATTAGATACCACTTATGCAGAGGTATTTAATTTCGAGAAAATCGTCTATTCCATATTTGGAACCTTCTCTCCCAAGCCCAGATTGTTTAATACCGCCAAATGGAGCAACTTCTGTGGAAATTATTCCTGTATTTATACCTACTATACCATATTCTAAAGCCTCGGCTACTCTCCATACTTTGGATAAATCTTTTGCGTAAAAATATGCAGCTAAACCAAATTCAGTATCATTTGCCGCTTTTATAACGTTTTCTACCGAATCGAACTTAAACAATGGAGCTATTGGACCAAATGTTTCTTCTTTAGCAACTTTCATTGATGAAGTAACCCCAGTTAAAACTGTAGGATTATAGAAAGTTCCTCCAAGATCTGACCTAGTGCCACCAGATAAAATAGAAGCGCCTTTAGATACTGCATCCTCTATATGCTCTTCAACTTTTTCAAGCGCTTGTTGATCAATTAAAGGTCCAGTTGTTACATTATCTTCAAATCCATTTCCAACTTTCATAGCTTTTGTGGCATCTGCTAATTTGTTTGAAAATTCATCATATATATTTTCGTGTACATAAATTCTATTGGCGCATACGCATGTTTGGCCAGCATTTCTATACTTGCTTATCATTGCACCGGCAACTGCTTCGTCAATATCCGCATCGTCAAAAACTATAAATGGTGCATTACCACCTAGTTCAAGACTTACTTTTTTAATTTGATCAGAGCATTGACGCATTAAAATTCTTCCAACCTCTGTTGATCCAGTAAAAGTAATTTTTCTTACTAGTTCATTGCTACAAAGCTCTTTACCCATTCCTGAAGAATCAGTGCCCATTACGATATTAAAAACTCCTGCTGGGATGCCAGCTTCATTTGCTAGGTATCCAAGGGCTAATGCTGAAAGAGGCGTCAAAGTGGGAGGTCTTAATACAACTGAACATCCTACAGCTAATGCTGGAGCAACTTTTCTTGTAATCATTGCATTTGGAAAATTCCATGGAGTAATAGCGCCAACAACACCAATTGGTTGTTTTATAACTACAATACGTTTGTCACTTTGGTGACCGGGGATGGTATCGCCATAGACTCTTTTTGCTTCTTCAGCAAACCATTCAACGAAACTAGCACCATAAGAAATTTCTCCCACAGCTTCTGCAAGTGGTTTACCCATTTCAGCTGTAAGAATTTTGGCTAAATCATCCTTATTGCTCATTATTAAATCATACCATTCTCTAAGAATCAAAGATCTTTCTTTCCCAGTTTTAGCTGCCCAACTTTTTTGAGCTTCGTGTGCCGCATTAATTGCTTCTTTGGTTTCAGTGATTCCCATATCAGGAAGACTGACTATTAGTTCCCCTGAAGAGGGGTCATTAACATTAAATGTTTTGTTCGAATTTCCAGAAGTAAAAATTCCATTTATGTATCCTTTTGATACTATTAGATTTTTATTTTTTAATTTTGAAAAAATATCAGATTTTTTATTCATTTTTGACCCTCCACTAATTGTTACTAAAAATTTAAGATATTAAATAAAAATAAGATTAAATCTTAGAAAGATTGTAAATTATTCTTGCCCAACTTCTAGCTCCTTTTTGATAACTTGAAAGATTATATTTCTCATTTGGAGAATGAATTTTATCATCATCTAAACCAAATCCAACAAGAAGAGAGTTCGCTCCAAGAATATTCTTAAAATGATCGCCAATTGGAATAGAGCCTCCACACCCGACCATTTTTGGACTTACTCCCCACTCATCATATAATGCTTTTTCAGCTGCTATAATTTCAGCTGAGTCTACAGGTAATGATGAAGCACCTGAGCCAGCTTTTGCATTAAATTCAACATTACAATCACTAGGTAGATATTTTTGTACATGATCCCTAAAACTTTTTAATACTTTTTTTGGATTCTGGTCCCCAACTAAGCGGAAGCTTACTTTTGCTGAAGCTTCGGATGGTAAAACAGTTTTAAATCCCGGTTCGATATATCCGCCCCAAATGCCATTTATTTCACATGTTGGTTGAGACCAAATTTTTTCTAACGGAGAGTAATTAGTTTCTCCAATAACATTGGATAAACCAACATCGCCTAGAAATTGTTTGACATTAAAATTTAAACTATCCCATTGTTCCTTTTGGTTTTTTGATAATTCCGGAACATCATTGTAGAAACCATTCAATGTTACTTTTCCATTTTCATCATGTAAAAGAGATAAAATTTTTGATAAAATATGAATAGGATTAGCAGCAACACCGCCATACATCCCTGAGTGAAGATCTCTGTTTGCAGCAGTAATCTTAACCTCATCTCCAACCATGCCCCTAAGCATAGTTGTGATAGATGGAGTTTTTTGATCCCACATTCCAGTGTCACAAACTAGACAATAGTCTGCAGATAGTTCTTCAGAATTGTCACTTAGAAATTTTGACATTGAAGGAGAGCCTATTTCCTCCTCACCTTCTAATAAAATAGAAATTTTACAGGGCAAAGTCCCAGAGGTTTTGATATGTGCTCTACAAGCCTCAATAAAAGTCATAACTTGACCTTTGTCATCACTTGCTCCACGTGCTTTTATAACTTTGACTTTATTAGTCTCTTCAATTGTTGGATTGAAAGGATCATTATCCCAAAGATCAATTGGATCAACTGGTTGAACGTCATAATGACCATAAAAGAGAAAATGTGGGCCTTCTGTGTTAAAATGAGCAACGACCATTGGGTGACCGTTTGTTTTTCTGATGGATGCTTCAAAACCTATTCCACTTAATTGTTCGACAAACCAGTTAGCTGCTTTTAAACAGTCTTTTTTATGTTTTTTTTGGGTTGAAATAGATGGAATCTTCAAAATATCAAAAAGTCTTTCAATACTTTTCTCTCGATTTATATCTAGAAAATGTAATGCTAAATCTAGTTCACTATCAATTTCAGGCATCTATTTAATACCTTGGTTGACAGCTAATTCAGCAATCTGAACAGCATTAAGAGCTGCTCCTTTTCTTAAGTTATCAGAAACACACCAAAACACTAAACCACTGGGAACTGAATCATCTACTCTTATCCTAGAGAGATAAACACCGTCCTCACCTGCTGCTTCTTTTGGGGTAATGTAACCTTCATCAGCTCTATGATCTATAATAATCAACCCTTCTGTTTCACTTAAAACATCCCTTGCAAGCTCTTCATCCATTGGGTTTTCGCACTCAATAAATACAGCTTCGCTATGTCCAACAAAAACTGGAACTCTTACACAGTGCGCAACTACATCAATATTCTCATCTAAAATTTTTTTAGTCTCATCTCGCATTTTCACTTCTTCCTTAGTAAATCCATCATCTAAAAATACATCAATGTGAGGAATAACATTAAAAGATATCTCTTTGGTAAAAACATTTTTTTCAAGAGGATCATTTACATAAACTTTTTTTGTTTGATTAAATAATTCATCCATGGCCTCTTTTCCAGCACCTGATACAGCTTGGTAGGTAGCAACAACGACTCTTTTAATAATAAATTCTCTGTGTAATGGAGATAATGCCATAACAAGTTGAGCTGTGGAACAATTTGGATTAGCGACTATATTCATGCCACCGTTACCAACAAGACATCCCTTTAAATCATAATGATTAACTTCAGGGACAATGAGAGGGACATTATCTTTCATTCTAAAAGCGGAAGAATTGTCTATAACTAGAGCACCACATTTACCAGCAATTGGTGCATATTCCTCAGAAACAGATCCACCAGCACTAAAAAAAGCAAAGTCAACTTTTGAAAAGTTAAACTTCTCAATTGGTTCTACATCAATAGTTAGATCATCTCCAAATGAAACTTGCCTGCCTGGTGATTTAGATGAAGCTAATGCAAAAACTTTATCTATAGGGAATTTTCTTTCATATAATGTTTGGAGCATCTCTCGGCCAACTGCTCCAGTAGCTCCAACTACTGCTATCTTATAAGTCATATATTAAACCTTAACTATACATTATTTTGGTTCATAGATTTTATAACCAAATCCATCATTTCAGAGGTAGAAACTTTCTTGCTCCCTCCACCTAAATCTGGTGTTCTTGCTCCTGAGGATAATGCATCTGATACAGCATTTTCAATTATGTCAGCTTCTTCAGAATGATCAAATGAGTATCTTAGCATCATTGTAAAGCTAAGTACTTGAGCAAGTGGGTTAGCAATACCCTTGCCAGTAATATCAGGCGCTGATCCATGAACTGGTTCATACATTGCCTTTCTCAAACCATCCTTATTTGGAGCCCCAAGAGAAGCAGACGGGAGCATGCCTAAAGAGCCAGTTAACATAGCAGCACAATCTGATAGCAAATCACCAAATAAATTATCACAAACAATCACATCAAATTGTTTTGGAGCTCTTACTAATTGCATTGCGCAGTTATCTGCAAACATATGTTCAAGTTTAATACCAGTCCCCTCATTTTTATGGAGTTCAGTCATAACTTCCCTCCAAAGGACCCCTGAAAGCATAACATTAGCTTTCTCAACAGAAGTTACTTTACCATTTCTTTTTCTTGAAAGATCAAAAGCAACTCTGCCAATTCTCTCGATTTCTGGTGTAGTATAAAGGTTAGTGTCATAGCATTTTTT
>Ga0115011_10002344_pt1 | contig 13214 bp, 9 predicted proteins | sample TroAtlMetagenome_2_FD_88705 | JGI IMG/M metagenome (GOLD analysis project Ga0115011, IMG submission 88705) | Marine eukaryotic phytoplankton communities from Atlantic Ocean - Tropical Atlantic ANT8 Metagenome | ecosystem: Environmental > Aquatic > Marine > Oceanic | place: Tropical Atlantic... | reverse complement strand
TACTTTGGCACTTCAAAACAGTTTACTTCACCCCTTACAAGTTGCCAACCAACCGAAATCATGGGACTTAGCCGTTACTACAAATGGCGGCGGAACAACCGGCCAAATTGGTGCAGTTAGACTAGCTATTGCTAGAGCCTTATTAAAAAATGACCCTGATTTAAGAGACACCTTCAGGGCAGAAGGACTTCTTACTAGAGATTCCAGGAAAAAAGAACGCAAAAAAGCGGGTCAACCTGGAGCAAGAAAAAGATTCCAATTTTCTAAGAGATAAAATTTATCTAAAGTTTTTTAAGAAGAATATTCTTAAATAAAACTTCCCCATAATTTTCATTTCTAATCACTAATTTTGAAGGCTCATTATCCTTAAATGATACGCGGTTTTGAACCTCGTTATTTATTTTAATTTCTGCCTGTCCGTTTTGAACCCTAATTGTCATTTTATTCCATTCATCATCACTCTCATTACTCACCTTAAACTTATTTGATCTACCTTTTAGAGGTGTCCCGTCGTCTAATAAAAATTTTATCTTATTCCTGGCTAAGTTATATAAATCACCTGAAAATTTACGATGTAATTGGACTTCAACATATCCTTGATTAGGGAATCCTTTTTCATCAACAGCGTCTCCAGCAAAAATCCCTATGCCACTGTCACTAGTATTATCAATAAGCTTATAGTATATTGATAATTCATAATTCAAAAAACTTGCTTTAGTAACTAGTTCTGACAAAAACCCTTTTTTTGCTATAAGACATTTGTCTTTTATCCCCCACCCATCTTTATTATTTTTTGGAGCTATACGACCAAACCCATACAGAGGTCTAATCTCCCAGCCGTTTAAGCTAACCCCATCGAAGAGGTTAATCGATTTATTTAATGATCCACCAAATCTAAGATCAGCACTGTCCTTGTTCTCTTTAATCCAGTTATCCCATAAGTTAGCAGACTCACTTCTATCTTCTGCATTTCCGGCAGCATAGTAACCAAATTCTTGATTGGTTAAATTTCGTAATGCTTCTAAACTCCTCCATCGTAGACCAAAATCATCACACATAAGCAAATCGGCAAGTGGTGTTAGACATTCCCTACTACCAAATTTGATTAAAGAATCTGCAACCTCCCACTTAATTTGATCATTTTCATCATTAATAAGACCTATAATTAAAGGAACTGATTCGTTTCCCATCAATGAGATTATTGATAAAACAGCAGAGTACCGAATTATTCCATTCTTACTATTTAGATTTTCTTTTACCAAATCTAAATCAGTATCAACCATAGTGCTCAGACTTGAATCTTTATAAAGGCTCCATAAATTTGAAAACTGTTTTGATTGAGCTTTATTTGCTGATTTCCACAAATCGCTTAGAAGACCTTTATATTTTCCTTTGATGATAGCTTCATTTAAACTTATAAGCATCCTAGCAAAGTTCTCCTCACTGTTTTTTTTAAGAATTCTTTGTGCTCTTATTTTCTGTTCTAATGTTAATTTTGGTAAAAGCGATTTAAGCTTACCTCTGTCAATCAGCGGCATATTACTCAATTTAATTGTGGCTAATTCTCGTAAAGAGAAATCATTTGCTCCTAGATCTACTATGAGTTTATCGAAGGCTTCTTGATCTTGAGGCTGATTAAGATCGTTAAGAATTTTTTTTACTCCATTAAGATCATCGCTGTAACCATAATCAGAAAGCTTTATAGCAAATGAATTAATTATGAGAAAAAGAAAAAAAAGCAAACTAGTAAGGCTTGATTTAAATATCATCTTATCCATTTCGTTTTAAATATATTAACGTCCAATAAGTTCTAAATACCATTTAAGTAAACCAGGCCCACAAAAAATCCAAGCAAGTGATCCAATAGATAGAAAAGGGCCGAATGGAATTCGATTCATTACACTGTCATTTTTCATGAACTTGGAAGGGAAACTTATAATAGTTCCAATAATTGATGCAGCAAAAAGAGTAAACAACACTCCCTGCCAACCTGTGAAAACACCAATCATTGCCATGAATTTCACATCCCCAAAACCCATAGCCTCCCTTAAATAAGTAATTTTAGAAAAGCCCCCTTCAAGACTAACCCAATCTTTAATCTTAATCACTTCTCCATTAAGAACTAAATGATCATAGTATATTATTAGATTATCTGTCTTAACTAGCTCACCATTAATAACAACTTCTTTGGTATCAATAATCAATTTTTCCGTGCCAACAAAATAAATATCTTCGAACCCTATATCTTTATTATCGTAAATTAATATTGGATTCTCGGCACCCTCTTTAATTAACCATTTTCCTGAACTATTTTTACTAAGAACTTTAGAACCAAAAACGATACGACCAAGTATTACGACCAAGTAAATCAGCAGGAAGCCAGTCACCCCTCCAAATAAAGAATGCAAGAGTGAACATAACTGCATGTCACAACTTAGACCAAAGAATTTATTTGATTCTAATCCCATAAACGCACTAGGGATAATTGGGATAAAAAATGCACAAGTTAATCCAAACAACACTCCTATTAAGTTAATTTTGTCAGGGATGATTTGATGTTCAAAATCAATGAATGAGGCGGAAATAATTAGTGATATAAAAATCCATCCAGGCAGGACTAACGGTATGGTATAATAGATATTTCCTTGAAAATCAGCTCCATAAATCAACCAACAAATAAGAAATAAAAACCCGGTTAATAACTCAACTAGAAAATATCGACATGATACGTTTTCTCCACAATTTTTACATTTCCCTTTTAGTATCAACCAACTAAAGAGAGGTATATTGAAATAACTTGGAATTTTATACTTACAACTAGGACAAAAAGAGCGTTTAGGTTTATTTACTGACAATCCCCTTGGCAACCTGTATATGACAACATTAAGAAATGAACCAATACTTGCACCTGTAATAAAAGAAACTAACGCTAGAAAAATGCTTAATGTTTCCATTTATAAATAGAAAAAAGCATACTTTAAGGTGATATAAAGAAATTTTCATTTATTTAGCGCTTAACTTTACACATCCCTATATTTAGATTAATCAAAATTGTGGACTCATTAGTTATTTCAAATAGAACTTTTAATTCTCGACTATTACTTGGAACTGGTAAGTTTTCATCAAATGAAACAATGAAAGATGCCATAGAAGCATCTGGAACAGAAATAGTCACTGTATCCTTGCGAAGAGCAAACCTTTCCGGAAAAGATGATGAATTTGCGAACATTCTAGATTTCGTAGATAAAACTAAATATCTTATACTACCAAATACGAGTGGAGCAAATACAGCTGAAGAAGCTGTACGACTTGCGAGATTAGCTCAATCTGCAGGACTTCCAAACTGGATCAAACTAGAAATACACCCTGAGCCCAAATACTTACTACCTGACCCTATTGAAACGTTAAAAGCTACAGAGATTTTGGTTTCTGAAGGGTTTAACGTCCTCCCATACATAAATGCAGACCCAATACTCGCAAAACGATTACAGGATATTGGAGCATCAACGGTAATGCCACTCGGTTCACCAATAGGTTCTAATCAAGGAATCCAAAATAGAAAACAAATAGAAATAATAATCGAACAAGCTATTGTTCCTGTAATAATTGATGCTGGCATTGGAAAGCCAAGCCATGCAAGTGAAGCCATGGAAATGGGTGCTGACGCAGTATTAATAAATACAGCTATAGCAATTTCAACTGAACCTATTTTAATATCAAAAGCCTTCAGAAGCTCAGTTGAAAATGGTCGCACTGATTATCTTGTTGGAAGCCGCCAAACATCATCCGCAGCTTCCCCAACAAGCCCTTTTAATTCATTTCTATTTGAGGAATAATAATAAAAAGATTTATACGACAACATCATGACACCTCTATTCCTGAAAATTCTCGGGATGAACTGGTTACTAATATTAGTAACATCAGTTCTGCTTACAATGGGCGTGTACTCAATACATGAAGCAACTGAATATTCTTCAATCCAAAGCCTTAATTCAAAATGGTACGATCAAATTAAATGGATCTGCATCGGAATATTTTTCTATTTTGCTGCTACTTTAATTAATTATAAATGGATTATCTGGGGAGCGTTACCAGCCTATCTGGTTTCAATAGTTTTACTACTATCAACAAATACTGAGCTATCTGGTGCCGAAAGTTGGATCACTATCGGCCCCATAACATTTCAACCATCACAACTTGCAATAATATCAGGAATATTACTTCTTGCAGTTATTTACGGAGAAGGACCAAAGAAATTTGCTCTATTAAACAAATCATTTATTAAAATACTCATTACTGCACCCATAACTGCTATCCCATGTTTTATTATTTTAATTGAACCTGATTTTGGCTCCTCGATGGCATGGATTGTTATCTTTATGACAGCGCTATTCATCGGCAAAGTTTTATTTAGATATATTATAGTAATAATCCAATTTGGCATGATCATTTTGCCAATATTATATTTTTTTGGGTTAAAGGATTATCAAAAAGAACGAATCGAAACTTGGCTCAATATGTTATATGAAAAGCCTGTTGATGAGCAAGGAGCAGCTTGGGTTCCGAAACATAACATGATTGCGATAGGATCTGCTGGTTACATTGGCAAAGCGAATGAACAAAAAACATTACCCAATAGCAACTTGCAAAAGGGTAATTTCAATCAGAATTCTAATTTAGTAACTGAAATGGGTTTCGTCCCACCTAACGTTGCTATTAATGATTTCATTTTTGTCACTATTGCAGAAAGGCAGGGATTTAGAGGGGCCGCAATACTATTAGCAGGTTTCGCATCACTTCTCTTAATCTTAATTTATATTTGTTATTCTTCTAAAGACATGACAGGAAGAATTCTTGTTGGAGGTTATATCGGTCTACTTTTCTTTCACGTTTTCATGAACGTCGGCATGTGCGTACTACTTGTCCCCATAACTGGATTACCCTTACCTCTAATCAGCTATGGAGGAACATTTATTCTGATGATGTTGTTTATGCTTGGATTATGTCAAAGCGTTTGGGTACATAGGTTCAAATCTTAAACGCCTTAATATGGAGGTGTAGTACTCCTAAGATAAGCAAAAAGATCAATTATCTGATCATTTGATAAATCATTTAGTAATCCCATCGGCATCAATGAAGCACCGGTCTTAGTCGTTGAGACAATCTTGTTTTTAGGCAAAACTTTAGTTATTCCATTTAACTGTTTAATTACTAAATTATTCTTTGTTTCCTCAAGGAGAAAACCAGAAAAAATGAGACCGTCGTCAATTTTAAGTATTATATTTTCATAACCCTCTCTGATTTCGGCACCTGGAGCTATTACACTAATAAGAAGTGTATCATGATCATTTTTTTGGTAGCTAGTCAGATCAGGTCCGATTTGACCACCATTATTAAACATTTTATGACAACCGATACAACGATTTTTAAAAACAACCTCCCCCTTTTTTGGGTTCCCCCCTCCACTTGTTATTATACTTTTAACTCTTGCTATCTCTGCTTCGAGGGCGGGCGTTAATCCTTCAATATCTTTGTATTTAGCCTTTTCCAAGAATGCATTAATCAAAGCCGAATCATGTACCTTTAATTTTTCGACCAACGCTTGATTTCTAAAAGGAAATTCAAATTCTGAGTCGTCAACTTTTTGGATGAGGAAATGCGATGCATCAACATCACTCATTAATAGATCGAGCGCTTCATTTCTAACGCTTTCATGTTTTGAACTTAATTTATTAAAGGCAATATTTTGCACATCTTTTTCAGCAGCGTAATTAGTCAATGAAGCCAATAAAACCACTTCAATATTATCACTAGAAATCCTCTCTAAGTAAGTTTTGAGAAACTCAAAAACTTTTTTATTCTTAATCAATGATAGAGACGACAGAATGGAAACGACCTCACTCTCTTTAAGTTTATTATTATTTATCCTAGCAATTGCCTCGTCAATAACACTTTCATCTTGTATTATGATTCTAAGATCTACAGGAAGTTGTTTTTTATTTTCTTCAAAAATTTTAATTAATCCATTTGGTAATGAACCGTACCCGTTCCCTTTTTGCCCCTTTAAAAAACCATTTATCAGAGAATTTTTGTAATTTTCATCTGGTGCATTTCGTAGAAGAAATTCACACATCGAATATGAATTAAAATCTCCCTCTTCACTGTAACGCCTAATTAACCTCTCAATAATATGCTTTCTAATTAGCTTTGAATTCCAAGTTTCCGGGTCACTAAAAAGGACGCGAACAAAATTATTATCATATGATACAATTGATTCAATTGCCCACCATAGTTGTAGGGGTATGAAGGGGTCATTAACAAATTCACTTCTTAGTAAAAGTTTTTCTACCAATTGAATCTTCATCGAATTATGAAATAACATTATTGAAGAAATCAATTGAGAAATAACTTCAGGGTTTTTTTCTGAGATCGCCATTTTATTTATCTTTTCATAAAATTTATGGCTATCAGGTCTTTCAGCTATTGATCTTATAGAATATCCTCTCACCCCTGGGTCATCTATCTTTTCAATATCTAAATAATGATTTGCGGCATTAATGAATTCAAATTGTGAAATGTTATGTGGATTATCTTTCCAATTAATCGATTCCAATTTGAATGAATTCCGTGACTTCAACTCAATTAAAGCCATCCTTCTAAGCCAACGAGAATCGGATGAAAGAAACTCAATAAGATTTAATTCATTACAAGTACGTAAATTAAATTTCTTCTTTGATGTTATGCCTTTCTTGCTAATTCTATAAATCCTTCCTAATTTTTTATCAATATTCCCTTCATGGTTTCTATAATGATTAACTTGTTGATCATACCAATCCGCGATAAATACTGACCCATCGGGAGAATCAGCTATCATAACTGGACGAAACCAAGGATCTTTGGATGTTATAAATCGTTCTAGATCTTTGGTTTTAAACGTTGATCCATCTGGTGTTATTTCACTCATCACAACATTATTGTGAAGAACATCTACTCCCAATAATTTACCGTGAAATCGTTTCGGCAATGACTTATCTTCATAGATGATGAATTGATGAGTAAACCTTTCGACTTGGGCATTCCTCATTGCAGGGAAGAATCCAAATGCATATTGATTAGTTAATGATCCATGTTTACCCCAATTTTTTTGATAGTATGATCCCTTTACATAATGAAACCCCCTAGTATCACCTCCATTATGACCAGAGTAAATCCTGCCTCTAGAATCTAATTCAAGTCCAAAGGCATTACCCCCACCCTCAGCATAAATTTCATACTTTTTTTTTCGAGGGCTATAACGCCAAATATTCTGCCCCATCGACTTCGTAGGGGTGGATCTCCCATCTGACATGTTTTCTATAATCGATGCACTAATAGTGCTGCCTTGCGCACCATAAATCCATCCATCAGCACCAACTACAAGGCTATTCGCTATTGAGTGCGAATCCTCCAATCCAAAGCCAGTGAGATGGACTTCAGGTTTTCCATCTGGAATATCATCAGAATTGGCGTCTTTATAATAAATCAAATAAGGTGGGTTAGTTACCCAAACTCCATTAGCATCATGAGCAACGCTCGTTGCCATATTAAGACCATCAACAAAAACCTTATGCTTATCAAACATCCCATCATTATCTGTATCTTCATGAATGGTAATTTTGTCAGTACCTCGAAAAGGTGAATCTAATGCGTGTGGAGGCGGAGGAGGAAACTTATCATATGCAACTCTCCACACTTTATCCCTACTCAATCTTTTTAAGCCGGCAGGATCAGGGTACTGAGTATATTGAACTACCCAAAGTCGCCCTTTGTAATCAAAACTTAAATGTAAAGGTTGAGCTACTAACGGCTCACTCAGCATCAAATCAATTTGCAAATCCTCTGAAACTTCAAGCAATGAATGCGACTCATCTGGACTCAAAGCCCCATAAACCTGTTCGTGAAGTGGTTTTTTTTTAAAGCTAAGTTTTTTAATCTTGGTGGCCTTATCATTTATCAACCAATCAACAGCATTCTTCAAAATATTAATAAAGTTGATATTTTTAAAGTCATCGACGTGTCCCAATGATGTATAGAAACTTTTCCCTCCAAAATCATTTTCATTGATCCATGCTAAAGGTTGTTTGACTTCTTCATTTGAAGTATACCCATCTACAATTACTTTTGTGGATTTTTTTAATGGTAAAACTTTATATAAAGAGCCGCCAGTTACAAAAGCCTTTGGATTAACACCATCAATAATATAATGATCAACATCATTAATCTTACCAAATGCAGTTAATTCGTTACCATAATGATTACTATAATTTCCGCCAAATACTTGCTGATCGAACTCTTCCCATACAAGCTCTCCTTTAGGGGGTTTCTTTCCTCTTAAGGAAAAAGCATGACTAGAGGTTCTAATTCCTAAAACTGGCTTCCCTGACTTAATAAAATGCTTTATCGAAGCCATATCAGGAGCTTTTAAAGACCGTCGCCTAACGCTTACAAAAAGCAAATCAGCATCAATTAAGGAGTTCTCAATATCTCCAAAATCATTATCATTATCATCAGCAAAAAGAAATTCCAGCTTATATTTAGATGACAAATGTTCTTCTGCAAAAAACGGTAAAGTTAATTCTGTAGAATACTCTCTTTCACCTATTAGAAATAAGATTTTTTTCCTATGATCATTCTTAAATTTAAAAGCCTTGTCACCCGTAACCTGAGAACTAACAACAGTAGGACAAACATACTTTTCAATATGATTAACAATTAAATCTGTACCAACAAAATGACTAACTTTAGGTTCCATTTTAGGATTGTACATTGTGTCCGTTAAATCTCTGACAAGAACGACATTCATTCCGTTTTTTGCTAACTGCCTTAATCCAAAAGGCCTACCAAGAACACACATGTTCGTATGCACCCCTACAATCATAACGTTTTTGATGGAATTTGATTCTAATATATTCCAATTCTCTTCACCACTGTCAGTGATATAATCATTTCCCTCATTGATATTTATAGATTCAATCTGTCGAAGCCAAGGAGATCTAGGGTTCCTACCCATAGATTTTAATTTTTTCTCCCACTCCAAATGTTCTTCAGGTGTATCATCTTCACCTCCATCAGAATGATCAATTGGATAACCTGCTTGTTCCTCTTCAGTATCAATCCAATGAAGCCATTTGTTTATATCTTTAGGTAAATTTTTTGACTTCTTTGTGTTTAAACTGCGAATCCTGGAAGGATGATCCTTATAATGTTCCATACATGATGATGGAGCATGAATAATAACCGCCCCTTTCCTTCTCATTTCGCTAACGAACTTGTCAATCTCGGGCGCTAATTGCTCAACTCTTTTTACTGCATTATAACAGTGGTGAGAGTCCCACATGTCACAAACGATTACAGCAGTTTTTTTTGTCTCCCATGACTCTTTTGAAACACGAAGATTAAACTCTTTATCATTTTGATAACGATAACGAAGATCGACACTAAGGGACTCTCCCTTAAGAACAAAAGTTAGAGCATAATAAAAAATTAAGGCTGTAACGGTTTTGTGCATATAGGAACAATATCAATTTATTGATACTAATTAAATAAAAAAACCTGACACGTTTTACGTATCAGGCTTTTTTTATTTTTAAATTATTAATAGATTAAAGATTAAGCGATTTCCTGTGCATGAAAATCACACCAATCCTCCAAGTTGTTTAAATTAATTGCATCAAGAATAGAACCGTCATCTTCTACCCCACTGGCAGTAAGGATATTTTTACGAGTTTCATCATCATGATTGTATCCAACAATACTATCATTTAATGCTTTAACTGCGTCTCCATCAAGAGTTCCACCTTTTTGGTCAAGCACCCACTTTTCAAGCTGAGGATAAGTAGGCTTGCTCTCCATAAAACTTGAAAAAGCTTCTTTATCAATACCGATTCCATCAAGGACCATCTGGTCATAACCAGCACCTATGGCCGGATAATCATCATGTAACTTGCCTGCCTTATCTAATGAAACTTTTTGCCATAATCTAGGCAAATGTAATACTCCGATAGGACCTGCTATACCTGAACTTATTAAAGGGATAATTTTACTCATAATATTTAATATAACAAATTTAAAAGTAATTCGAAAAGGTAAAAATTCAGAGATCGTAAATTTACATTATCCTAGTTTTTAGACTCTAGTTTTAAGAAACTACTAGTTGGTTTTGACTTTGCATCAATTGGATACGTTCTGACGATCATTGTTTCAACAAACCAATCCCCTTTAATCTGTTGAATACTATCGACTTCAAAGCTTTTAATTATTTTTCTATTTTTATTAAATGCGTTCATTTTAACCAGTGCACCAGAACGTTGAGAAACCCACACATCGACAATTGAATAAGCCTCTTCACTCGAAGGATTGACACATCTAATTTTCCAAGCCTTACCACCCTTAGCTTTATCAACAGATAATAATATTGGATTCGGCCAATTAAGAAACCTCATAGCAATATCATCATAAGTAATATCGGTACCTCTAATTTTATCCGCTAACTGATTAGCTTTAAGGGTAATGGTTTTCCCATTGAATATTCGCTGAACATTATTTTTATTCTCATGGAAACTAAGTTTAATAGTTTCATCGATAGAATCACTGGATCGATTGTTTTTAAAAAATTCGAATTTTATTAATTCAGAGCTAAATGAAACATTAAGTGGTATCATTTTAAAACCAATTCTTCTCGGCCTGATTTCTCCTTTGAAAGATAATGTTTTATTAGGATATGCGTACTTAACCCGAGACAATATTTCACTTGCCTGATTCACTTGTTTGTCAGGGTTACCTGCCGAGCAAGAAAAAGTTGTTAATCTATATATACAAAATAGGTAGATGAATAAGACCTTGATCATTTATGATATTTAATTATTCACATTATATGACGATTTAGCATAAGGATTTATTCGAACCAAAAATAAATAATATGATTATTTAAAATGCCTAGGAAAATTTTCAAGCCAAGTCAACTACATATAATTAAGAAATAGTAAATTTAAATGAGTTTGAGTGTGGACGTAATTTTTTTTGCAGTGTAAAAATTATAAAATAAATACCAATTTCTTTAATTTAAAAAAACAAAACTTTTTATAAAAATGAGCCTGCGAGAGCATCTACGTAAAATCCTTCCTGAGATATTACCACCTGCACCAAAAAGCGCTATTAAAGGAACCGAACTAATTGAGCTAGTAAAACTCAAACTTGATGAGAAATATAGCGATGCGACTCTTAGATATCATTTTTCTATAATGTCATGTGATCCAAGTTCACCTATAGCAAAAGTCGAACATGGACAAGGTTACTATTTAAGAACCAACACTCTAAACTCAATGAAGAGTGCTAGACACATGATATCGAACAGCCAAGCAAATTTTGGTGATGCATTTGGCTACACTGCTTCGAATGAAGCAATTTTAAGAGCAAATAAATTTAAAGCAATCGCTTCACAGTGTCTAAGGGCTGAAGGAAAGTATCCATTTAATTTGGAAAACACTTTTGGGGATGAATCTGATTATGAGGATTTATGGAAATACCCTGACATTATATCAGTTTCATGGAAAGCAGGACTCAACAGCAAAAGATCAGAATTAGATGAGGACATGCTTCATCTTCAAAAAAGCTTTGGTTCACAGCCCTTCACATTAAGAAGCATTAAGATGAAACTTGAAATACATGAGGAATCATATAGAGAAGATTTTTTCCAGTGTTTAAGTAATTCAAGATGGGCTCATTACGGTGAATTAATCATTGCATCACCAATACAAAGCATTAATGCCATTAATAATTTGAGAGAACTCGGTCAAGAGTTCGGCATTGGAATAACGAGTTATGGAATGAACAATGAAACGCTTGATGATTTACCAGAACCAGGAGCGATTCAGCATTTTTCCGAACGTGAAATAGAAGGTTTATTTGGCTTAATTAATTACCAAAAAATCTCTGAGTCGAGACCAAGGAACGAATTAGCATGGGAACAGGTCAGCCAACTGAGAAATTCTAATCAAGAAATTGAGAGTATGTTTAAATGGTTGTCTAACAGCCTGGACCAAGGAAAGGTACTTAGTTTCGACTCAAAAGTGAGAGAACCCAGAAGCATTACAGAACAAGTTATTGATTGATAAATCAAAACACAGTGAATTGTCACTTGTTTAAAAATATATCTTATATCTCCTGCTATTGACTTTTCTTACAAAGAAAAGGATATTTTGAATATGGCAAAAAATTACTCGCTCCCCTTTAGAGTCATAATTCTAGGCATAATCCTATCTTCCTCATCACCTTTTATTTTTGCTCAGGATACACCTAAGAAATTTGAGTCCTTGGATGAAAAACAAAAGAGCCAACTTATCTTACTTCTTAGAGATGCTGCAAAATTAGTCAATGGAGTTAGAGTTCAAGAGTCGCTTGAAAAAATAATTTCAGCAGAAAACATCGTCATTGATTATGCTCCATTATTAAATTTAAAAGGTGCTGCATACACTAAAATAAGAGATTTCGATAAAGCTCAAGCCTCATTTGCTAAAGCATTAGAAATCGAACCTACCAGTGTAATGACAAAGTTCAATCTATATGAAATGTATTTTGTTAAGAAACAATATAAAGAAGCTGAAGCAGCATTCAAAAATTTCATTAAAAACAACAAAGAAATACCTCAATCAACTGTCACTTTAGTTCAATATAAAATCTTAATCTGTGCACTCAAACAAGACGATAAAGAACATGCTAAATCTATACTAGATCAATTCGACTTTCTTGATGACGAGCCTCTATTTTATTATGGAAATGCTGCAATAAATTTTCAAAAAGATGACATAAACGAAGCCAACTCATGGCTAATCGCAGCAAGTAAAATCTACAAACCGGAACTTAATAATTTGTACAAAGATTCATTAATCGAGGCTGGATGGATTGAAAATATAGAATAATTTATATCTTATCGACTATAAGACTTAAAACATTCTATAAATCCCGATGAGAAGTCTTTTGGCCTTTCTTCAATCCATTTTGAAACCATTTTAATTTCAAAAAATCCTAAGTCCTCAACTTCACTAAACGGCCAGCTGAATGGACCATTATGTTCACATTTATATAAAGTCACAAATTCCCAACCTGTATTAACAGATGGTTCGATCTTAGAAACTTGATTCAATTCTGCTACTATTCCCAACTCTTCTTTTAACTCT
>Ga0115011_10002342_pt1 | contig 13222 bp, 15 predicted proteins | sample TroAtlMetagenome_2_FD_88705 | JGI IMG/M metagenome (GOLD analysis project Ga0115011, IMG submission 88705) | Marine eukaryotic phytoplankton communities from Atlantic Ocean - Tropical Atlantic ANT8 Metagenome | ecosystem: Environmental > Aquatic > Marine > Oceanic | place: Tropical Atlantic... | reverse complement strand
GGAATAGCAAATCAATATGCTATGACATTTACTATGGATGGTACGACTAATAGAGGTTTTTTATGGGCTAAAGATTCACATACCAAATCACAAGGAGCAATGTCTTTAACTAATGATGGTAAATTAGCAGTAGCACATAGTATGAGACTTGGATACGGCATTGATGACACTACAGCACCAGGAGCAAGTTATAAATTAGATGTTAATGGCAACTCTCTTTTTGACGGAAATTTATGGATTGACAAAAAAATACATACTTTTACCGATGGAACAGGACACGTAACATCTTTTGAAAATAATAATACTTATTTAATGTTAAGAAATCCTCAAGGAAATACGTGTATTTTTATGGGAGGTACAGCGGATTCTAATAATTATTATGATAATGGAAGTCATAGATTTAGAAATTTAGGTGGTAGCACATATTTTGCACAACTTAATAGCACAGGTTTAGCTATTGGTACAGGAAGTACTTTTGCATCTGCAAAATTACACGTTAAAGAAGCTAGTACTGGTGCTGGGGTAGGTGGTATTATAACTGAAACTGCAGGTGCAAATGGTAATGCAGGTATAAGATTTAGAACGAATGGTAGTGATAGATGGGCAATTACTACTATTGGAACTAATGCAGCGACATTAAGAATTAGAGATGTCAATAATAGTGCTGATAGAATTAACATTACTTCTGCTGGTGCTTTACATGTAACAAATGACGTTGTAGCTTATTCTAGTACACCATCAGATAAAAAATTAAAAACAAATGTTAAAGATATTAATTACGGTTTAGATACTGTAATGAAACTAAAACCGAAACAATATGACTGGAAAAAAGACGATAGACACGATATAGGGTTTATTGCACAAGAAGTAGAAGAAGTAATACCAGAAGTTGTGAAAGATACTGAATGGTTTGATGACAAAATCAAAACAATGGATTATGAAAAATTAACTGCTGTATTAATAAAAGCAGTTCAAGAACAACAACAACAAATAAACGAACTCAAGGAGAAGTTAAATGGCTAAAGTAATAAGTGCAGCACCTGCTGGAACAGTAGAAGAACAATCAAAAATGGTTGTAATTAAACATACTAGAGTAATGAAAAATCCAAATGGTAACGATGTTACTGTTTTAGATTATGAAGAAACTAAAGATGTTGATTCAGCTATAGCAGATGCAGAAGCACAAAAAGCAAGACTAGAAGCTGAAATAGTAGATATAGATGCTGAGATAGTAGAATACCAAGCAATTAAAGATGCTGAGTAATGATTGCATATTTGATTAAATTGATTAACCGAATACAAGAAAAGTAATGGCATTACCTGCATCAGGGCAAATTAGTTTACGTGACATTTATGTTGAAATTGAAGAAGACAATCCAGTCGTTCCTGTTTCATTAAAAGAATTGTCAGATGGAACTGTTGCAACTATTAATACTGAGAATGCAAGTGCAAATAGACCAGATGGTTCTGCACCTCATGAAATTTCTGAGTTTTATAGTTATGACCACGATTTAACATCGTCATCTTGGGGAACTAGTTGGAGTGCTAACAGTGTTAGTATAGCATCTAATCCAGGTGGTACAAACTATTACAATAGAAGTATAACTTTTAGTGGTTTTACTAATGATGTAATAGATATATACTTTACTGTGAATAGTGGAACGGTAAGAGGTAATTTATCTGTTGCTGTTTCTACTTCTGCATTTCCAAATAATAGTGCAACATATCATGGAGTAGGTAGCAGTACTGGACAATTTACTACATCAATTAGTGTAAATGGTAGTGGTACATTGTATTGTAGGTTTAAATATGCACAGCACGGAGCATTGCATGAAACAAGTAATAGAACGATTAAAGTAATAGCAGACGGGGAAACATCGGCAGGTACTAATCAAGTTAACTTTGATGATAGTGGCGGAGGTTTCCCATAGCAAACACTCAAAAGAGGGGGATAAAGTGGAAGTAAGTAAAGATAGTAAATTTACATTAAGTTTAGAAACTGCAGCTAGTATTGCAGTAACTATAGCTTTGGTAGTTGGTATGTGGTATTCCCTGCAAGCTGAAATAGAACTTGCTAAAGAATTACCAGAGCCAGAAGTATCACGTATGGAATATGATTTAAAAGACCAAATGATTCGTGATTCAATATTAAATACAGAAAACAAAGTAGATAAACTTGAAGAAAAGGTAGATTCTGTAAAAGATGACACAAGAATGATTCAAGAGACTTTGCTTGATATGAATAACAACTAATGGGGTTTAAAGATGAATTATTATTATGGTATGGCATGGTTGCTTGGATTATTGTTATGGCAATCGCCCTTATACTCGCAGTCAGTTAATTTAGATACTTTTCAACAGGTGCAAGCATTGAATGTACAGAATTGTGCAGTAGTTCAAGTAAATGCATCATGGAATTATCAAAATAGAGTAGAAGTAGAAAAATTGGCTAAACTTTGCTATGTAGCTGAAATAGATTTAAATAATAAAACAGTAGGTGCAGTTATCCAAAAAGAATGGAAAATAAAAGTTGTTCCTACTATTATTATTCTTAAAGAAGGCAAAGAGGTTATGAGATATGAACCTGGCATAAGTATGAGATTTGACGAACAAGAAGTGTTCGATAAAATTAAAAAACAAATTCAATAGTAAATTTATTAATAATTTATTATATTTGTGATTATTAACTAAACACGGAGACATAATGTCAAAAGAAAAAAAAGAGCTTACATTAAAAGAAAAATCTCAAGCAGAAATGGAAATGCTTGTAGAGCAGCACAATGAACTTGCTAATCAGATACAGGAGTCTAACGCTAGATTAGGCGAAGTAAAAAGCATGATTCTTGAAAAACAAGGCTATTTAAAAGCTTTAATAGACTGCGAAGAAGAGTGTAAGTAATATGCCTAAACTAGATATAGTAGCTGGTATTATTGACAAAGTTGCAGGTCATGTAGACAAGTTTACTTTAGACAAACAAGAAAAAGCTGAATTAATTGCAGAAATTAACAAAGCACAAATGGAAGTCAATAAAGTAGAAGCTGGTCATACAAGCATTTTTGTTGCGGGCTGGAGGCCCTTTACTGGCTGGATATGTGCTACAGCATTAGGTTATCATTTTATTTTACAACCTTTACTAACATTTATTTTGTATAGTTTTGGAAATGAAGTGGTGTTGCCTACATTTGATATGGGCACATTGACGACTGTATTACTTGGGATGCTCGGTCTTGGGGGAATGCGCTCGTTTGAAAAAGTTAAACGTTCAGCCTAGGAGGCATTTTGAAAATAAAGAAGCGTGGAATTGTAGTACCTGATACTCATTTTCCTTTACAGGACGATGCAGCTATCAATTGTGTAGTAAAAGCAATAGAAATAATAAAGCCAAATGTTTTTGTTAATTTGGGAGATGTAGGAGAATGGGAGTCAGTTTCTGCATGGAAGTATAAAGACAAGAAATTACCCCCGTTAGAGTTTCAACAACCTATTATAGAAGAAGATATAAGGTTGGTAAACGAAGGATTAGATATTTGGGATGAAGTACTTAAAAAAGTTGGATGTAAAGAAAAGTATTTACTCCAAGGCAACCACGATCTCTGGTTGGATAATTTTGTTACTAAGTATCCCTATATGTCTGATTATGCTTTTTTTAAAGCGTGCAAAATAAAAGAAAGAGGATATAAGTACACTGAATATAATCTACCTATACAAATTGGTAAGCTTACTTTCTTTCATGGTGCCTATGCAACTACGTATCATGCGAAAAAACATTTGGAAGCTTATGGAGAAAATGTAATGTATGGACATACTCATGATGTACAAAGACATACATTAACGAAGCTAAATGGAAACATTGGTGCTTGGTCTATGGGGTGTTTAAAAGATATGTCTCATGAAAAAAACAGATGGTTAAAAGGAAGATTACATAACTGGGCTCACGCATTTGCAATTGTAGATTGGTTTGACAATGGTACTTTTAAAGTAGAAGTTGTAGAAATTAACAATGGAGTTACTAGTTTGTGGGGAGAAATTATAGATGGCAGACCTGGGAAGTGACCCGAAAGCAGTAACATCAAACAAAGTAGGTAAACCTATAGTAGGAGTACCTATAGATAGTAGAAAAAATAGAAATCTTGGGAGCAAGAAGAAAGGAAAGAAATAGTGGCTCAAAAAGCTATTTTAAACATTAGTAATTATAGCGGGGGATTAAATAATCATACTAATGCTAGAGATATAGAAGGAAATCAAATGCAAGACATTGATTCTTTATCAATAGACACTCCTGGTAAATTAAAAGTTATGGGCGCTACTGCCGATGAAGGTACTTTGTTAACTATTTTAGGCTCTAGTTTTACTCCGACTGTTGGTAATGGATTATTTTATTTTAAATCTGACAAAGACCCAGAACAAACAACAAATGCTGTAGACAATACTGAAATGCTGTTTATTAATGACAAAGCTCAACATGAAATTGCAATATATGACAAAACTGATGGAAGTTATAGTGCTAAAACAATAGATTACGGTCCTGCAGCTTCAGATGTAGAGTACACAGCCATAGATGGTAATGTAAGAGTAACAGCTACTGATTTTAGCAATGACAATCACACCCCTAAAGTATTTAGTTTTATTAATGAAAAATATGATTTTGGAGACACTACTACTTCAAACGGAGCGCCAAGACTAGATAAAACAGGTTGGTTTGAAGATGCAGCTGTAATAGACAAGCCTTCTACAAACGAAATTGAAATTATACATTTTAATAATCTTTCTACTAATATAATACCTATAGAAACAGATAGTGGAGCAACTTTAACTGCTAATTTTACTAACACAGGACAACAAATTGTTTCTGTCAGCGATGGAAGTAAATTTACAGCAGGTGGATATATAAGAATAAATACTGGAACTAATTTAGAATATTTACATATAGGCTCTATTAATGGCAACAATATAACTTTTGAAATCAGTGATAGAGGCAGATTTAATTCTGGTGCTTTTGCAGGACATACTAGTGGTAATGCTATTTATCATTTAAATAGAAGTCCTGTAAATAAAGAAGTTTTAAGAATACCTTATGGTAGTTTTACCCATACTAACAATACTGGTAAATTATTTATTAATCTTTTTGCAGGTATTGAAAATAGAAGTGATAGTACTATACCAAATAATACTGGAGATGCAACTTCTGGAACTTGGTTTGCTTCTTCTAATGATAGAATTAATTTATTTGTGCAATATGAGTATTTAGATGGACAGTTAAGTGAAATAGAATATTATTCTAGCATGACAGCTCCTGAAGGGTTAGGGCTTCAAACTAATTATAAAATGTATTTTAATTTATTTGGACATATACCTAATAAACCACGTTTAAAATCTATACATGTATTGTGGAATAAAACTAATGACGGATTTAATAATATTGCAAGTGACATTACAAGCAGTATGAAAATTTATGATGGAGTAAAATATAAATTATTAGAAATAGATTTAAGAAAAGGGTGGAGAATACCAGGTTCTAAAACTTATCAAAAATTAGGAGCTATAACTGCTCCGTCTAGTGCTTCTCAAAAGTTTTATGCGTGGCCTATAAATCTTTTAGGTTCTGGTGCTGGAGATTTAGGGTATCACATACAATATGGAGCTTCTAATAACGCTAAAGGACTTGAAGACCCTTTACAGACAGAAGTTGCTTTAGAAATAGAGCCATCTATAGTAGGAGCTACAGGAACGTCATATAAAACAGCAACAATTTTAAATAGAAGATTATATATAGGTAATGTTAAATATAAAGACCCTGTTACAGGAGAATTTCAAATAAGTAACGACACTGTGTTTAAATCTAATGTTAATGCTTTTGATACATTTGAATTTGAAAATAGAATAGATGTTGAAATTAATGACGGTGATGATATTGTTAAATTAGAGTCATTAAATGGTCGTTTGTTGCAATTTAAAAAGAATGTATTGCATGTTATTAATGTAAGTAGAGATATAGAATTTTTAGAGGCTAGTTTAGATTATAAAGGCGTAGCAGAAAAACACCACGTATTTAAAGGAGAAGGATTTGTAGTGTGGTTTAATCAGTATGGAGTGTTTTTATACGATGGAGAACAAATTAAAGATGTATTGTTAGACCAAAAAGGACAACAAAGGCTAGTTTGGAAAACAAACTATTATCACGCAGATAATGTTATAGGTTTTATACCAGAAGAAAAACATATTATAATTGCAAATAAAAATCAAAAAGTCTTAGTGTTAGATTTAAAATCCATGGCTTGGTCTTACGGTAGTAAAAGATTTACTGCAAATTTTAATACCAATATGGTAATATTAGACAATGGTAAATTAGTTTGGATGGAAAAAGACGGAAGTGATTTAAGATTGCGTTATTTTAATCCAGACCCTACAAATTTAGTAGGTACTACCAATCTTGATGAATTAGCTTTAAAAACAAAAGATTATACATTTGATAGTCCAAGTGTAGATAAAAAAATAATATCTGTTTATTTAAATTATAAAAACGGAGATGGTGTTGTTGTGCATGGATTTACTGACAATAATGAAGAAATATTAGCTAGATTAGATGGTAGTAATGAAACTGAATTTAAAACATTAAGAATAAATATGAGAGAAGCTAAAAGTGAATTTACGGAAAGTCAAGCTTTTAATAATGTGAAAAACTTTGGATTAAGGCTTTCTGGAACAGATGTTAATAGTAATTTTGAAATAAACGATATGCAAATAATATTTAGACAAAAGAGCGTAAAATGATAGAAACTATGGAATCAAAGTTTAGAAAACTTGCTATAAAAATTAGAGAGCAAGAACAACAACTTGAAACGCCTATGAAAGTTGAGGTTGTAAAACCTAAAGAAAACGAAGGTGCGTCAGGTGACAGAAAAATAGTAAAAGAAGGACAATCGGTATATCAATATATAAAAGTAGATAATAATTGGTATAAAACAGAATTGGAGAAAGCATGAGATTACATCAAACTATGGTAAGAGCAGCAAATGCTGTAATAGAAGAAGAAAAAAGAGCATCAACGCAAGAAGTTTTTGACGATGTTCCAACTACAACTTTAGAAGCTATGAATGCGGCAATGCCAGGGCTTATAATGGATAAAAAAATACAAGATTATAACTATACAAGAAAGCAAATGGAGATTGGAAAAGAAGAACTTAAAAAATCAAACCCTCCTTTGTATGAAGAAATGTATGGAAGTGAAGAATCAAGTTCTAAGGGAGGATTGTTTAGTAGAATGAATTTTGGTTTATTTAGAAGAAAAGACGACAAGCCTGTTTTGGAAGGCGTAGGTAAAAGTAAAACTTCAGCTGAAGAACCTCCAGTAGCTAGTACTTTAGAAGAAGCTAGTAAAAACGATGATACTTTTAGAGGAAGAAGAGATGCTAAGAAAGATGATAATTTTTATATACCAAAAGACCAATTAGGTAATGCTAATAAATTTTTAAATGAATCAGCAGAGTATAATCAAGTAGATATAAATATGTTACCTAGAAGCGCATCTAATATAGATGTGTCTCAATATAAAGATTCTGCATCATTTATAGGAGATTTAGAAGGTTTTTCCCCTAAGGCTTATTATGATGTAAACGCTTTTAGGGTAGGCTTTGGTACTGATACTTTATACACTGAAACAGACAGTGTAAAAGTAGATAAAAACACTACTATAACAAAAGAAGCAGCTGTTAAACAATTAGATTTAGATTTAGAAAAAAGATTTAGACCTGAACTAAGAAATAAATTTGGTGAAGAATATTACAATTCATTGCCACAGGGTGTTAGGTCTTCTTTGGAGTCTATAGCTTATAATGCAGGTTCTGATTTAAATGACCCTAGTGGAGTTATAACGCAAGCTATAAAAGATGGAGATTTTACAAGAGCTTCTAATTTAATAGAAATGAGTTTACCTCCAAATCATGAATTGTATGGAAGAAGATTAAAAGAAGCAGCTATGATGCGCACATCTATGAATGAAGTTTACACTCAAGGTCTTAGCCCAGAAAAGGCTGAAATGTTTCATCAATTTAATGACGATGTAGCAAATGTTTTGGGTTTTAAAGATACCCAAGAGTATAGAGAGTTTATGAGAGAAAATATAATTAGTTACGATGAAAGCGGTAGTACAGTAATTAATCCTAAAGTCTATGAAAAATTAAATGAATACATTAATATAAGTGTAGATTTTATTAATCAATCAAGAATAGGTAGAGCAGTACAAGATTATAATGAAATACTTAGAAGAGAAAAAGATTATGAATTAGGATATAATCCTAACACTACAAGTCCTATAGGTAATAATAATCCAAATCAAACTATGGATATGTCAGAATAATGCTAGGTTTTTTTAAGAAGAAAAAAGACTCTTTTACTGAAAAGCTATTTGAGCATTTAAAAGAACGTGAAGGATATAAACAAAGCGTATATTTAGACATATTAGGTAAAGCTACTTGTGGCATTGGACATTTATTAACTAAAGAAGAACAAAAAAAATATCCTGTTAAATCTTTAGTACCAAAGAGTGTAATAGATGAATGGTTTGAAGCTGATGTTGACACAGCTTTGACTGCTGCTAAAAAACAAGCAAATGTTTTGGGAACTAAAAACGATGATATAATTATAGCATTAGTATCTGTTAATTATCAATTAGGTGCTAGTTGGTCTAGAAAATTTCCTAAAACATGGCACATGTTATGTCATAGAGAATATGATGACGCTATACAAGAAGTATTATATAAAAATCCACCAAATGAAGAGCCTTCTAGCTGGATAGAGCAAACACCAGTAAGAGTAAAGGATTTTATAAAAGCAATAGAATTGCTAAAGGAGATAAACAATGGCACAAACAAAAAATAAAACAATCAATAGATTGGTAAATGAAGGAAAAATTAAACAAGGTTCTGACCAAATGGGATTTTACGATTATAGCCCTGAAGAAATCAAAAATAGTTTAAATACTACAGAAGCAAAAATAGCTTCAATAGGCGGAGAATCTGGTTTTGATGACCAAATTAGTGTTGATGTAACACCAGAGGAGGCAACAACTTTTGTAAGTAAAGTAGATGAAGAAGGTAATAGAAGACCAGAGACAGAAATATCTATGGAAGATATGAAAATTGCAATTAATGATAATTTTGCAGAAGGGTTTGTTCCTTTAGGTATAAGTCCTATAGAATTTTTAGAGCATCAAGAAGATTTGTTTGAACAAACAGGAGTAATTCATCCTGCTGTTCCATTAATGTATTCAGATGACCCTAAAGAACATGCAGTTGTTTTAAAAGCTTTAAACAATCAAGATAAACATGTTCCTTTGCATTATAAAATGACACCTGAAGAAAAAGCAATGCTATATTCAGAACCGTTGTCAGCTGGTCCAAGAATTGATTGGCAGTCAACAGCTGATAGAGCAAAAGATTTTGGCAGAGTTGCAAGCACTTTAGCAACAGGAAATCCAGTAGCTCAAGCTATGTTGGCGTATGAAACTGTTAGAAATTTAGAAATTGGTAAAACTTGGACCTTAGATGACGCTTTAAGTAATTTAAAAAATAAAAAAGGTCTTTCAATTTTAGTTGGAAAAAGACAAGAAGATAAAGGAGGTTATTAAAATGGATGGAAGTTCAACAGCAGCGGGAGGTTTTTTATCTTCATTGGGAACAGCAGCAGCTGGCGTAAGTCCAATAGGATGGGTAATGGCTGGCTTAGGTGTAGTAAATTATTTTTCTGCTAGAAAAAGACAAAAAGAAATGCAAGATAGGTTAAGACCTATAGCTCAAGAGCAAATGGGAGCAATAAAAGCTGAAAGAAAAGATATTACAAGCGAATATAGCCAACTAGCTGACAGTGCAAGAAAAATGGGCGATACAGCATTAAATCAAATGTATATGTCAAGAGGACAAGCAATGAGAAAATCTCAAGTACAAATGGGACAAGCTGCTTTATCTTATGGAAGTGGAAATCTGCAAGCAGATAATTTATTAACAGCATACAATCAACAAATGGGAACAAGAGCAGAACAAACAACTCAACAAGTAGTGGGCGTTCAAAATAGATTAGCTAGTGAATTAAGAGGGCTAGATGCATCCGCATTGCAATTAAAATCTATGTATGCACAACAAGGAATTGGCTTAGGTTATAATATGACTAATATAGACCAATATAAATACGTTTAAGGAGAAAACATGGCACAACAATATGATGTAGTAACAGCTAGAACAAGCGCTTTTGCTAATTTGATACAATCTATGGATAAGTTATTAGAACCTAGTGAAGCAGAAAAAGAAGCGCAGAAATTAACTAACGATATAAGAAGAATGCAAATGCAAATGCAAATGCAAAAAAGTATGGTTGACCAAGAAACTGCTATGAATAACCTAGAAATGGATAGCGAGTATGCAAGAGGAATGGATAATTTACAAGCATATAACAAAGCAACAACACCTCAACAACGCATGGGTTTTTCTTTAATAGGTAATATTGTTAAAGGACCTTTATGGAAACCTGCACAACCTGGTGAAACAACAAGACACATTTTAAATCCTAACAGATGGACAAAAGGTGCACATCAGGTAAATCCTGTATTAATGGCTCAAATAGGTTTAACTGTTTGGGGTGGTGCTTATCTAGGTCTTTTTAGAGGTAGTTTATATCTTGGAAGTAGGATATTGGGTACTAATACAGCTAGAAAAATGTTAGCTCCAAGTTTTTTTAAACATGCTACAAGCACTAACATGAACCCTGCTTTTGCTAATTCTGCTTATGTAAAAGCATTAGACTTTTTAAATAAAGGAGGGGTTGCTAAAGCAGCAGCACACCAAAAATATTTAGTAGGAGCTTTAAAAAGTCAAGCTTATGCAAATGCTTTAAAAGCTGGAGTAGCTATAGAGGGAGGAAGAAGAGGTTTTTCTATGATAGACGGAAACCCTTCTACAACTTTTCTAAGTCCTAACAGTGTATATGCTAAAAATCCTTATGCAGGCTCAGGTAATAGCTATTTTGACCCTAGCGTAATAAAAAATGTAAGTGATGATATAAATGGCCCAGGAGGCTTAAGGGAAGCTTTTGATAAGGTTAAAAAAAATCACGAACAAGGATATGCTATGGATGTTACAGCTAGACAATTATCTAGAAAACTACAAGAAATTGCCTATATGTATCCAAGCAGTTTAGACCCAGATAATCCTTCTGTAGGAGATTATATTTCATGGGAATTGTACAACAACATGAAAGATAAAGATACTGTATATGTAAACGACACTCCTTACATAGTTAATCAATTAAGAGATATATACGATACAGATAAAATTCAAGTTGGAGCTATGCTAACTTGGTTGCAATCTAATGGGTACCTAGGTAGTAGTAGTAAAAAATACTAACAAAAAAGGCAGTAAATGAATAGAGAATTCCAAAGATTAAACTCCTTGAGAGAAAAGGGAGTTATTAAAGATGACCATTATTTTAGCGGTGTTATAAAAGAGTATCAAAGAAATGGAGATACTTTTAGTTTAGACCAAGTAGATTTGTTTGAAAAACAGACAAAAGAAGTTGGTTTAGAATGGAAACCAGATATATCTTCAGAAGAAGGGAAAATAGCAGGTGTATTAAATCAATTTGCATCTGGTGTTGCTGAAGGTTTTACTACTTTTGGCTGGGCAGATGACCCAGACACTACTATAGAAGGTTTATCTAATAAAATAGGACACTTAGTAGGTTTTGCTCCAGATATTGTTGCAGGTGTATTATCTTTTGGTGCTTCAGTACCTATATCTGCAGTTAAAAAATCGGGAGTAGCAAGAGGCGGAGTTAAAGCAGCTCAAAGCTGGAATAAATGGCTAGAAAAAGGAGCAGAGCAAGTTCCATTGTTAAGTTCTAAAAATGTTCATACTGGTAAAGTAGGTTTACGTTCTATTCCGTTAAAAGTAGCAGATTTTATAGTAGACAATTCCGCAAAAAAACTAGGAGAATCAAAACTTATTCAAACATCGTTTTTGACTAAAGGTTTAGCAAGGAGCGATGATTTTAAAGCTATAGCAGAAGAATCAGCTAGACTTGGTGTTGCATTAGCTGTATCTGCTCGTAAAGAAGGACCAGAAGGTTGGGCTGAAGCTGCTATGCACGGAGCTATGGCTGGTGCATTTTTTGGAGGATTAGGTAGATACGTATACCTTGGAAGATTGCTAGGAAGCGGTAATAGGGGTATGATAAAGAAAGCTGAAAAAGAAATTTATAATACAGCAGAAGATTTACAGCAAGCTTTAGATGATTTAGCTTTTCAACGTGCTGGTAGACAATCACCAAAGGGAGACCCTTTAAAATATTTAGACGAAACTGAAGAAGTGTTAAGAAACACATCACCTGGTACTATAAAAACAGCACCTAAATATCATTCTAAAATAGGACAAGAAACTGGAATGTTTACAGAACAACAAGTTATGTTCACTACTTTTATGACCAAAGGTATTTTAGGAGCTTCGTTTACAGGCGGTATGGCTACTATGCAAAGAGCTCCATTACCAGACCAAGTATATGAATATTTATTAGGATTTTTCTTTGGTGCAGCATCTAGGCCTAGAGGACACGCAGAAGCTACAGAATGGTTGCTAACAAAAGGTTATCCAGAATTACAAAAACAAGCATTTAATCAATATCCATTAAAACCAGAAATTGTAAAAGGTAAATTAGTTTACAAGGATGCAGGTTTTGTAGATTTTGATTATAAAAAAATTGAAGGGTATGAAAAATTAGATGCTCAAGCACGAGATTATTTAGAACGTTGGCACGGAAATCGTTTAATGGATATGTTTAATAAAGAAGTATTTCCACAAGCTTTAATGAGAAGAATACAGGACATACAAAACAATCCAAGGTTTGCAAAAGAAAAAGAAAAACGTGGAGAATTGAAATTTTTACAAGACCAAATAAATCAAGAAGTAGAAAGATGGCAAAAAGAAACTGCTGGAGAAATGGAATTTAAACTTGGAGAATTGTTAGGTGAAATAGAAAATACCGATGTAAGGGAAGTAAAGCCTACAGATTATATTGATGTATTTGATATGAACGGTAGACCAGTTACAGTTGAAGTTTTAAGTAGAGATAAAAACAATAAAGTAATCGTAAGAGATTTAGATACTGGAAATGCTTACACGTTAGACGCAAAAGATTCATTATTTGGTACTATTAACTACGCTCATAAAGATTATGTAT
>Ga0115011_10002340_pt1 | contig 13224 bp, 14 predicted proteins | sample TroAtlMetagenome_2_FD_88705 | JGI IMG/M metagenome (GOLD analysis project Ga0115011, IMG submission 88705) | Marine eukaryotic phytoplankton communities from Atlantic Ocean - Tropical Atlantic ANT8 Metagenome | ecosystem: Environmental > Aquatic > Marine > Oceanic | place: Tropical Atlantic... | reverse complement strand
CTTCCCTATACAATAGGGGATTACTTGTCTAATGACATAAGGACAGGAAAAATAAACACTGATTGTAAAGAATTTGAAGAAGCTGAAAATAAAGTTATTAGTTTTTTAAATAAAATAATATCTATAAAAGGAGAAAAACCTGTAGATTATTTTCATAAAGAATTAGGTAAAATAATATGGAATGATTGCGGGATGTCTAGAAAAAAACAAGATCTTTTAAAGGCCATAGAAAAAATAAAAAAACTAAGAAAAGATTTTTACAAAAATGTTTATATACCTGGTGATTTGAATGAATATAACGAGGAGCTTTGCAAAGCAGGAAGGGTGGCAGATTTTTTAGAACTAGGAGAATTATTTGCAAAAGACGCTTTATCAAGAAATGAATCATGTGGTGGACATTTTAGAGAAGAATACCAAACAGTTGAAGGTGAAGCATTAAGAGATGACGAAAAATATAATTTTGTTAGTTGTTGGAAATATTCTGAAAAAGAACCAAAACTTTACAAAGAATACTTAAAATTTGAATTTGTTGAATTAAAATCTAGAAGCTATAAATAATATGAAGTTAAAACTTAAAATTTGGAGACAAAAAAACAAATCCAGCAAAGGTAAAATCAAAGAGTATAATATTACAGATATAGATGGTGATATGTCTTTTCTTGAAATGCTTGATATATTAAACATGCAATTAATAGAAGAAAAAGAAGAGCCTGTTGCTTTTGATCATGATTGTAGAGAGGGAATATGTGGGTCTTGCTCCTTGTTTATAAATGGGAAGCCTCACGGACCAGAAAAAGGCACAACAACATGTCAACTTCACATGAGAAAGTTTAAAGATGGTGATACTATTTTTATAGAACCCTTTAGGGCAAACTCTTTCCCTATTATAAAAGATCTAGTAGTTGACAGGTCTGCTTTTGACAGAATACAACAAGCAGGAGGATATATTTCTGTAAACACATCAGGAAACACCCAAGACGCAAACAACATAAAAATAGAAAAACCAAAAGCAGAAGAAGCTTTTAACGCTGCAGCTTGTATAGGGTGTGGAGCTTGTGTTGCTACATGCAAAAACTCTTCAGCAATGTTATTTACTTCTGCCAAAATATCACAATACTCACTTTTACCTCAAGGTCAAGTAGAAAGAAAAGAAAGAGTGCTTAATATGGTAAAACAAATGGACAAAGAGGGTTTTGGTAATTGTTCAAACACGGGTGCCTGTGAGATTAGTTGTCCAAAAGAAATATCAATAAAAAATATAGCTAGAATGAATCAAGAATTCATAAAAGCTAAAATTAAAAAATAAATTATATTATGAAATATGATGAAATAAACTCTTCTCTTTTTGTGCAAAATAGAAAGAATTTTATAAAAAAATTAAAAAAATCTTCTGTGGCTGTTTTTCACTCTAATGATATAATGCCAACAAACGCTGATGGATCTATGAAGTTTAAACAAAACAGTAATTTGTTTTACCTATGTGGAATAGACCAAGAAGAAAGTATTTTAGTAATCTATTATAACATTGTCAATGATTCTTTTGAAGAAGTGATGTTTGTAAAAGAAACTAATAGCTTGATTGCTGTATGGGAAGGAGAGAAGCTGTCTAAACAAAAAGTAGAAAAATTATCTGGAATAAAAAAAGTTAAATGGACTCAAGAGTTTGAGTCTTTTTTAAAAGAGACTATCTCAAAAAACAAAATAGATAAAATATATATAAACACAAACGAGCATAGCAGAAATAGCAACAAGGTTGAAACAAAAAACCAAAGATTTATAAAAAAACTAAATAAAAATTACTCTGAACTATCACAAATTAAATCTTCTAAAATAATAGATGAATTAAGAACAATAAAATCTGAAACAGAAGTCAAGCTTATAAAAACTGCTTGTGAAATAACTAGAAAAGGATTTATAAATGTTCTAAAAAGTATAAAGCCTGGAATAAAAGAATATGAAATAGAAGCAGAATTTATTAGTTGCTTTTTAAAAAATAAAGCGACGGGTTTCGCTTATGAGCCAATTATAGCTTCAGGAAAAAACTCTTGCGTACTACACTATATAGCAAACAACAAAGAATGTTTAAAAGATGATATAATTTTAATGGATGTTGGTGCTGAATATGCAAATTATTGCGCAGACATGACAAGATGTGTTCCTGTAAGTGGGGCTTTTTCAGAGAGGCAAAAACAAGTTTATAATGCTGTTTTAAGTGTCATGAAAAAAAGCATAAAAATCTTACAACCTAACTTAAATCTAAGTGTTTACAGAGAAGAGGTAAATAAAATAATGGAAGAGGAATTAATTAATATTGGTCTAATTAGCATGACTGATGTTAAAAAACAAAATCCTAAAAACCCCGCTTACAGAAAATATTTTATGCATGGGGTTTCTCATTATTTAGGTCTTGATGTTCATGATGTTGGAGACATGAATCAAACAATAAAGCCAGGCATGATTTTTACTTGTGAACCTGGTATATACATACCTGAAGAAAATTTAGGCATAAGACTAGAAAATGATATCTTAATCACAGAGTCTGGCAACATAGATTTAATGTCTGAAATACCAATAGAAATATCAGAAATAGAATCATACATTAATAAAACATAAAAATTTAATATATTTATGTTATGCATGAGAACAAACACGAAACTATTTGTTTTATCTGGAGAAAACAAATACTCAATAATTACATTAAAAAACAAGGCCTTAGGGCTACCACTGAAAGGGTAAAGATTTTAGAGCTAATTCAAGAAATGAATTCTCATTTCACTATACAAGAATTATTTAACTTATTAAATAATAAATACAAAATATCTAAAGCAACAATATACAATAACATAAATATATTTATTGAATGTAAACTTTTAGTAAAGCATTCTTTTACTAACAGGGAATCATTATATGAAAAAAACAATTTTCAAAAAGGATATCATTTAATATGTAAATGTGGTAAAATAAGTGAATTCTCTAATCCAAAAATACTATCATTAGTGTCTAACATTAAAAAAAGCATTAAAGGCGTAAACATAAATAGCTTTTCCTTAAATTTTTATGGAGAATGTGAGTCTTGTCCGGAGTTAAAAAATTAAATGCTCTATGTTTAAAACAAAGAGCATTTAACTAAAATTAATTTTACTCTGTAGAATTGTCAAAATTAAAGTTTGTATCATATACATAATTAAAAGTGTAAAATCCTCCATACTGACTAGTCATAGGATTGTCATAAAAATTTAAAATTTCCATCTTTGCATAATTATTATTATGAGTTCTAAATACTAAAATTCTACCTGCTATAGGGCTTATTATATGGGTCATCATGTCGTAAGAGCACCAGCCTTGACCAGTAAAACCTAAGTCGTCAACTATAGCTGTTCCAGATTCACTGTCCTGTAAAAGACTAGACATGTCCACAGACTGTATTTCATTCATTGTTCCGTTTGCTATATAAACTGCCGCGTTTCCTGTTCTCTCTGGCTGATCTATAGATGAGCCTTCTCCTCCATTAACAATAATAGTAGGTCCCCTAAAAGCTACATCCCAGTTATCGCCCAACACTTCTCCTCCTTCAGAAAAACTGAACTTAACAAAGGGTCCTGTTGCTGTAGGATTATTTGGTCCTTGAGACATATCTAAAATCCAATCACTTGCGTCAAACTCGTTAATTGAACCTAGTATAGAGTTACATCCTGAATTCCAAAAAGGATTCTGAGTGCTGTTTGGCATAACTATCATTTCTGTTGGACCTAAGTTGACGTCTATAGTGTCATCTATAAATTCACTTTGATGTGTCACATAATCATAAATTAAAGCTTGTTGACAATCGCCGCAATCATCTATCATTGCTGGACCATTTTCAACTAAATTACAATCTATTTCATCTTCATCACTTGAACAAGAGACAAAAAGAATCAAAAAAGAAAAAAAGTAAAAAAGAAATTTAAAATTATTCATAATTAAAAAATTAAATTAAAAAATTGGTTTTAAAATTAAAAAAGAAAATTCTTCCTGATATATTACTAATGTTTTCAGGATTAGTAAAATCGAAAATATTATTACAGCCTAATTGTAATGTTTGTTTTTTATTTAGCTTATAACTAAAAACTAAATCATGCAACATATAAGATGAAATATCTTCGTCATATTTGTCGTAAACTCCATTATCATTCGAATCTACTGTTGCGTATCTGCTGAAAAAACTTAAAGCATAAGCGATATCTAATTTTTTATTGTAAGAATAAAAAGTTTTTAAATTAAACGTGTGTTTAGATCTGTTAAAGAGACCTATATAATCTTTTTCCTGAAGCTGAAAACTTATTAATGTTTGAGGGTCTCTAGCGTAAATATTCCCTGCTTCAAATTCTTTTTTAACGTCTGGGTCAAATGCGTATAATAATTGATAACCTAATTTAAAATCTAGAAAATCTGTTGGGCCCCAGTCCAAGTCAAGCTCCAATCCTTTTGTTACAACTTTTTCAACATTAAAATAACTGAAAACAGGAAGAGAATTATTTTTATAAGCTACAATTTGTGGTTCAATTAAATTATTAATGTTGTTTTTAAAAAAATTACCATATAATATTATTTTTTCAAAAAACATATTAAAAGAAGAATTAATACTAAAAGACGACTCTGGGTTTAAAGTATTACCCAAATCTGATAAAGAATATACAACATTTGACAATAAACCTTGAGATTGTAATAATTTAATTTCTTGTTCAACTATTTCTCTTCCCAAAACAGTATATCCTATAGTAGATTGAGTAAAATTAAAATACCTTTGTCTAAAATCAGGTATTTTAAATCCTGTCCCAAAAGATGTTTTAAATTTTAAATTTTTATTAATTTTTAACCCGCAGGCCAAATTATTACTTATTCTGTATTTATAATCTTTATAGTCATCATATCTACTACCCAAAACTAACTTTACTTTATTTGTTTTTTGAAAGTCGATCTGACTATAAAAGAAATTTAATTTTTGGGTAGGCTTGAAGCTAATATCTTTCCTTTCTAGACTCTCATTTTGTATACCTCCACCTAAAAACAAACTTAAGTTTTCACTCTTCTTATATGCAATTTTTATTTCTCTATTTATATGAACCTTATCAAAAAAATTATCGTCAAATAAATTTGAAGAAGAATCATTCAAAAACTCTTCTGATTTATAATTAGTCACATAAAAATCTGATTCTATAATTAATTTTTTGTTTATTTTCTTTGTAAAAGACAAAGAAGAGGATCTTTCCTTAATATAGCTTTCCCCCTCAAAAACACTACCGAAACTTTCTGCTGTGTTTTTTTGAGTTTGATTAAAAAATCTAAAATTTGATTTTAAAAAAGAAGAATTAGATAAACTGTACTTAAAGTTAGTGTTAAAATTATAATTAAAATAAGGATTAATTGTTTTTAGTAAATCTGAATCTATTAAATCATACCCCTCAGTATAATAATAGTTAAAACTATTATTTATCGTAAACCTATTCCTTTTATAAGATAAAAAGAAACTAGGGTTTATGGTTTTGTTAGTCGTGTAAGTTAATTTGCTATCAAAAAAAGATCCGTTTTTGTTTTTGTCTTTTGTGATTATATTAATAACACCTCCGATTGCATTAGAGCCGTGAAAACCAGAAGAGTTTCCTTTCAAAATCTCTATCTTTTGAATGTTGTTTAAATTTATTCTTTTTAAATCAAGAGCCCCGAAAGATCTACCTATCATAGGAAACCCATCAATTAATATATTTACATATGATGCATCTAGGCCTTGAATTTGAACTCCCTGTCCATTTGTTCTTGTTGATTTAACCGCTATTCCTGTCTGTGTTTGCAAGACATCATTTAATGTGTTGTTGCCAAATAACAAAAAATCCTTTAGATTAATTACTTTTAACGGGAAAGGAGAGTCTTTAATAGAATTAAAGTTTTTTGTAACGTTTATTTTAACAGAATCTATTTCTATGTTTTTTTCTGATAAATTTTCTTGAGCAAAAACAAATTGTGCTTTTAAAAAAATCAAAAAAAATAAAAATAATCTCATTTTACTTTAAAAAAAATAAGTTCGAAATAAATTAAAAGTATTATAAAAACAAAAGATAAATGCATTAATATTCCTGAAGCAAAAATAATATACTTCATAAAGTAAAATTCATGCCACAAAAACCACATTCCGCCAAACGTAGTTAACAACGATATCATTGGTTCTATTGTTAAAAATTTTTTTAATAAATCATTAGCATGAGTCATATTCAACAACAAAGACAATATTAAAAAAACTATAGAAAGTCCTATTAAATGACTATGAATTATTGTGTTTAATTGTGCTTTTGGCATTTTAAAATATAAAGTATCTAAATGCTCTTTTTCTCCTAATATATTTCTTTCTATCCCTTCAATTGAAAAATTAGTTGAAAAATTCAACAAATCTAACCCTGAAATATAACCGACAGATAAAACAAATAAAAAAACTGATAAAAAAAGCTTGTGTTTTTTTGATATCTTTGAAAGATATATTTCTGTTTTTTTCAATTCTGAACCCATTGACTCATCTGTTCTTTTAAATTAATAATGTCTCTTTTTAAAGAGTTAACAGAGATTGTTGCGCCTGAAATAGCTTGCACTTCTTCTGCTTTTCTGTTGGTAAATTGCTTTAGCCATCTTTTTGCAGAAATCTCTCCTCCATAATCCTCCCTATATGCTAATATTTTCATATACTCTATTTGCATGTTATTATCTAAAATAACCATATAATCAAAAACATCGTGTTTGCTAGGAGATTGTCTTAGGCATAAATAACCTATCTTTTTTTTATTACTTATTATAAAATAAGTGTTTTTGTCAAAATTTGACTCTTTAATTGAAACTTCAAAATCATAAAATTTTTCTAAAGCTTTGTCTCTTTTTTGCAAAACAAATTTACTTGGTATCCATTGACAGAATAAGTTTAAATTCAAAAAAAATAAAAATAATAAAAAAATAAATCTCATATTTATTTAAATTATTTGAATTGAGCAAAAGAAAAGATTTTACAAACTTTTACTCAATTCAAATTAAGTATTAAACAAACTTTAATAACTCTATTTATTAAAACTAAAACCAAACAGCTACACCCATGTTGAGCTTATTGCTTTCTAAGTCACTTTCTTTATTGCTTATTGTTTGGTAGTCTAATTTAAAAGCAGCTCCTGTAGCAACATGCCAAGTTAAACCAATGGTGTTTTCTGTACGATTATAAGCTCTATTTTTAATAATTCCATCAACTTCTGCGTGAGTGTTATATCTTTCTGTTCTTGCGAATAACACTAACTTTTCATCAGAAGAAGAATTAGACATTATATCGTATCCTACTTCAGCATAATAGCCTTTGATTTTTGAACCTACGTCACTTCCTGTAAAAGCATTATACTGATCTGTGTTGCTTAATTCAGCCATAACATACTGTCCTCTAGCTTGGAAAGCTCCTTTAACGTATCTAACATCAAGTCCAATCATATCTATTCCTATTTTAGAAGAATCGGCCATAGCAACAGCGTCAACATCGTCTAAATCTAACTCATTATAAAGTATAGTTTCAGAATCTCCTCTGTAAATAGATGCTCCAAAATTCCATCCAGGCATTCCAAAGTATGATACACGTCCAGCAAAATCAAGCTCTGTCATATAAGACTCTGCTCCTTTTTGACGTCCGCTTCTCAATCCACTTTTACCACTAAAAACACCTCCTTCTTCGTCATATCCATTAAATCCATTAATAGCCATAAGCTGGTAATTAATATCCATGTCTTCCATTGATCCAGCAATACCTATGCCCATTTCTCTCCATGTAGTTGGAACAATGTATTTATCTACATTAGTTCTTTCTACTCCGTTAAAAGTTGGGGGCTCATGATATAAGTTTTGAATTCCCATAGGAACAAGCATTAATCCTGCTTGTAAGCTCATGTTATCTTTAAGTCTATAATTTAAAAAAGCTTGTTCAACATAAAGTTCCACCACATGTTCCATTTCAATTTCTGAAACAAAAGATACTCTGTCGTTAAAATTATAACCCATGAAAGTAACAAAACGATGAACATCTAACTTTGAGTTATGATGAATGTTGTCATCACTACTTACTCTATTCATGTCTATTTGTCCATAACCGCCTAAATGTAACCCGTTTCCAGAATTTATAATAGTAGACGCGCTATTATCTGTGCTTTGAGCAAATAAAAATGTAAAAGAGTAAATTCCAAAAAATAAAAAAAGTAATTTTTTCATAATTATTGTTTTTAAAAATTAACAAAAGTATTTAGAATCATTCTATTTATTATTTAGAATAATTCTAAATTAGACGCGAATGTATATTAATTATTTCAATAAAACAAAACTTGTATTAAGTTTGTAGTTTAAATCTTTTATGATTAGTAAATTAAAATCAATATCTGTTTATGTAATGTCTTTTTTATACATATTTATAGGAATAAAACATTTTATAGATTTGGATTATTTTTTAAAGATAATGCCCCCATATATGCCCTTTAAGAAATTTTTGGTTCTGTTAAGTGGTTTTTTTGAAATATTATTTGGAACAATGATTATGTTTAAAAAATGGAGAAATATTGGGTCCTGGGCTATAATTCTATTGTTAATTGCTGTTTTTCCCGCTAATATCTACATATACAACTCGGAAGAAGCTCGTTTGATTTTAAATGCGTCTAAACAAGATGCATTAATAAGAATGCCATTTCAAATGTTTTTAATTACAATTGCATATTGGCACAGTATACAAAAGTCTAGTAACATTTTTTCTTTATTTTGTTTGCTATTATTTTTCGTTACTATAATTTATTTTACAATAATAATTTAAATAAAACATGAAAATAATATATGACGATTCTTGTTCTTTTTGCTGCATGATAGTAAAAAAAACTTCTTCTTTAATAAACAAAAAATATAACTTTTACTCATTTAAGTCTAAAAAGGGAATTTATTTAATCAAAAAGCACAAAATTAAATTTAAAAACTCTGTAGTTTGTTTAGAAGACAACAAGGCTTCACACAAAGGTGAAGCTGTTTTAAACATTATCAAAAACATGAAGAAGCCTTATAGTTTTTTGTACGCTTTTAGAATTTTACCTAACTGGTTTATAAATAATTTATATATGTTTGTTGCTAAAAACAGACACCTTTTTTAATTATAAAATGTTTAAAATAAAAAGAAAACAATTATTGCAAAAAGACATAAAAACTATTTGGAATTTTATTTCTAATCCTTATAACTTAGAAAAAATCACACCTAAAGATATGTCGTTTGAGATAATTTCTAAAAACTTAGAAAAAGAAATTTACCCTGAAATGATTATAAAATATAAAGTTGCTCCTTTTTTGAAAATAAAAATGAAATGGGTTACAAAAATAACTGAAGTACAATCAGAAAAAAAATTTATAGACAAACAAATAAAAGGACCCTATAGTTTTTGGGAACATGAACACATTTTAGAAAAACATGAAAAAGGCACTATGATGTACGATGTTATTAAATACAAGCCTCCATTAGGTCTTATAGGTTCCTTATGTAACTTTTTGTTTATAAAAAATAAACTTAATGGTATTTTTAATTTTAGAGAAAATTTCTTAGAAGAAAAATTCAACAAATAGCTAAATTTTATTTTGCCACCCCATTGAAATTAAACTTTTCTTTTCTTGGTTTTCTAATATAATATTACATCCATCTTCTTCTTTTCTTATCGCCCCTAAAGAAGAAAAACCTTTTTCTAAAAGAAGATTTAAGTGCTTTGGATTAACCGTAAACAGCAATTCGTAATCTTCTCCTCCGTTTAAAGCTGAAGTCATTTCATTTATGTTGAGCTCTTGTGCGACCTTGATTGTCTCTGTGTGAACTGGGATCTTTGATATATATATGTCACATCCCACTCTTGACGAACTACATATATGCATTAAATCAGAAGATATCCCATCCGAAACATCTATCATTGAAGTTGGTTTTATTTTATGTTTTTTGAAAAAATCCACAATATCTGTTCTTGCTTCTGGCTTTAATTGTCTTTCTACAACATAATCATAATTATCTAAAACTGGTTGTGATTCTGGATGATTTAAAAAAATGTTCTTTTCTCTTTCTAATATCTGCAAACCTAAATATGCTCCACCAAAATCTCCTGTTACAAATATTAAATCTCCTTCTTTTGCTGTGTCTCTGTATACTATTTTGTTTTTATCTTTTTCACTACCAAATATTGTTACTGAAATTGTAAAACCTGTTAAAGATGAAGTAGTGTCTCCTCCTATTAAATCTATGTTATAATTTTTGCAAGCCAAAAAAACTCCTTTGTAAAATTCCATTACATGATCTTTGTTCATCTTTGCAGAAATAGCTAAAGAAATTAAAATACTTTTTGGTTTGACGTTCATTGCAGCTATATCAGAAATATTTGAAACAACAGATTTATACCCTAAGTGCTTTAATGGTGTGTATGTTAAGTCAAAATGTATCCCCTCTGTTAACATATCTTTTGAGACAACTAAATATTCGTCCCCTATTTTAGAAACGGCGGCATCATCACCAATACCCTTAATATTATTTTTGTGAATTAAATTTGTTTGCTGTTTTATTTGACTTATTAAAGAAAATTCATTTATAATATTATTTTTATTTGTTGTTGTTTTTTTTTCATTCATAAAGATTGTAATTTTATAACCTTAAATTTATAAAAATGATTAGTGTTTCAAACAGTGCTAAGGAAAAATTACTTGAATTTATGTCTAAGTCTGAAAATAAAGATAAAAAATATGTTAGAGTTGGTGTAAAATCAGGTGGCTGCAGTGGTCTCTCATATATTTTAGATTTTGATTTTGAAATGAATTCAAACGACAAACTTATAGAAGACAACGGAATTAAATTAATCGTTGAGAAAAAAAGTTATCTTTATCTAGTAGGAACTACTCTTGAATTCTCAGGAGGTTTAAATGGTAAAGGTTTTGTTTTTAACAACCCTAACGCAAATAGAACATGCGGTTGCGGTGAAAGCTTTTCACTATAGATGAATAAAGAAGATAAAATATTAAAAGAAGTAACAGAAAAAAAATACGAATACGGTTTTACTACAAAAATAGATTCTGAAAAAATAAGAAAGGGTCTTGATGAAGAAGTAATAAAAATGATTTCTGCGAAAAAAAAAGAGCCTGAATGGCTTTTAAGATCTAGATTAAAATCTTTCAAAATATGGCAAAAACTAAAAGAACCTAATTGGGCAAAACTTAATTTAAAACCTATTGATTATCAAGAAATAATATATTATGCTGCGCCTATACAAAAGAAAAAACCTAAAAGCTTAAAAGAAATAGATCCTGAGATACTAAAAACATTTAACAAGCTTGGTATTTCCATAGAAGAACAAAAAAGATTAACTGGAGTTGCTGTTGATTTTGTGATGGATAGTGTATCTGTTGCAACAACTTTTAAAAAACAACTTTTAAAACTAGGAATAATATTTTGTTCTTTTAGTGAAGCCGTACAAAATCACCCTGAGTTAGTAAAAAAATACATTAACTCTGTTGTTCCTCCAGCAGATAATTTTTTTGCAGCATTAAATGGAGCTGTTTTTTCTGATGGTTCTTTCTGCTACATACCTAAAGGTGTAAGGTGTCCAATGGAGCTTTCAACTTATTTTAGAATAAATGCAGCAAATACTGGTCAATTTGAAAGAACTCTTGTTGTCGCTGACAAAAACAGCTATGTTAGTTATCTAGAAGGTTGCACGGCTCCTCAAAGAGACGAAAACCAACTACATGCTGCTGTAGTAGAATTAGTTGCTCTAGAGGGTTCAGAAATAAAATACTCAACTGTTCAAAATTGGTATCCTGGAGATAAAAACGGCAAAGGAGGCGTTTATAACTTCGTTACAAAAAGAGGATTATGTGAAAAAAAAGCGAAAATTTCATGGACACAAGTAGAAACTGGTTCCGCGATAACTTGGAAATATCCATCATGTATTCTTAAGGGTGATAATTCTATAGGTGAATTTTACTCTGTTTCCTTGACAAACAATCACCAACAGGCAGACACTGGGACAAAAATGATACATATAGGAGAAAACACGAAAAGCACTATAATAGCAAAAGGGATTTGTGCAGGAAAAAGTAATGGTAGTTACAGGGGACTAGTTCAAATTATGAAAAAAGCGAAAAATGCTAGAAATTTTTCTCAATGTGATTCTCTGTTAATGGGGGACAAGTGCGGGTCACACACTTTCCCTTACATAGAGGTTAAAAATAAATCTTCCAAAATAGAGCATGAAGCAACTACCTCTAAAATAGGAGAAGATCAAATGTTTTATTGTAATCAAAGAGGAATAGAAGATGAAGAGGCTATTGCTTTAATTGTAAACGGCTACTGCAAAGATATTTTAAATCAACTACCAATGGAGTTTGCAGTTGAAGCAAGAAAACTTTTAGAAATTAGTTTAGAAGGTAGTGTTGGATAAAAATTAAATACATATGTTAGAAATAAAAAATTTACACGCAGAAATTGAAAATTTAAAAATATTAAAAGGTATAAATCTAAATATTAAAAAAGGAGAAATACATGCCATAATGGGCCCTAATGGTTCCGGCAAAAGCACATTAGCTTCTGTTTTAGCTGGGAAAGAGGATTATAATGTTACGAAAGGTAAAGTTATATTCGAAAATGAAAATATTATAGATATGGGTCCCGACGAAAGAGCAAATAAAGGGTTATTCCTGTCTTTTCAGTATCCTGTAGAAATACCCGGAGTATCTATTGCTAATTTTATGAAATTAGCGGTAAACTCTAAAAGAAAATACAACAATCTAAATACAATGCCTTCTTCAAAAATGCTCGCAGAAATGAAAGCAAAAATGAAAATGTTAGAAATGTCCAATAATTTTATATCAAGATCCATAAACACTGGTTTTTCTGGCGGAGAAAAAAAAAGAAATGAGATTTTTCAAATGGCCATGTTAAATCCTAAAATAGCAATATTAGACGAAACTGATTCTGGTTTAGACATAGACGCAATTAAAATAGTGGCCAATGGGGTAAATAAAATATTTTCAAAAGAAAAATCTATTTTAATGATTACTCACTATAAAAGATTATTAGAATACATAAAACCTGATTTTATTCATGTTCTATATGATGGGAGAATAGTTAAATCTGGTGATTATAGCTTGGCTAGCTTCTTAGAAAAAAAAGGATATGATTGG
>Ga0115011_10002339_pt1 | contig 13224 bp, 8 predicted proteins | sample TroAtlMetagenome_2_FD_88705 | JGI IMG/M metagenome (GOLD analysis project Ga0115011, IMG submission 88705) | Marine eukaryotic phytoplankton communities from Atlantic Ocean - Tropical Atlantic ANT8 Metagenome | ecosystem: Environmental > Aquatic > Marine > Oceanic | place: Tropical Atlantic... | reverse complement strand
TTCTGAAATTAATATCGCTGGTCAAGGTGGATCAACTACAGTTAGAAACAACTTTGAAGTTGATGGTGAGACAACACTTAACGGTAGTGTCAAACTATGTGGTGGTACTGCTGCATTCTCCTTCATTGGTGATAGAGCAGCATTAGGATCTACTGCATTTGCTCACGCAAGCGGTATCTTAGGTGTAGGTAACTACAATAAGAACGTTGATATTATTAACGTACTAGAGTTAACTCAATCACAATCTGGTTGGAACCGTCTTGATACTGCTGGTGCAGGAACTTGGGGTGGAACTACATGGCAAGCACTTAGAGTTGGAGATGGACCTGGCGGTACAGATCTACCTGCTCTAAGTGGAGATCAGTATTACTTACCACTTGAAGTTGATCCTGCTAGTTACTTTGCTGAAGGGGATTATATGATCCTTGATGCACCATTAGATTCTGGTGCAGGAACACATCCTGAAATTGTAAGGATTGTAACTGGTGGATTAATTGGTGCAACTTCTGCTCCTTATATCGTAACAGTTCAGAGACAACCACTTGGTACTTACACAGCAATCAAGACTAATCATCCTGATACTTTATCTACCAAGACTCCAATCTACAAGTGTAATATTGCATTTGATGGTACTTGGACAGAGCAAGCAATTGATGGATCTGGTGTTCAGGAAAATATTTACCTAGCATCATTCGGTGGAACATTACAGACACAAAGAGATTATGTTATCATTGATCGTGAAGATACTAACGGTAACGGAATCTTTGATCAAGGTGAAGTATTCAAACTTGCAACACCTCTTACACAGAACAATAAGAACTTCCAAGTTCTTGATGGATGTCCTGGTAACGTATTGTTTGAGGTTGATACTGTAACTGGTAATGTAATAGTTGGTAATGATGGTGTTGATGGAGAGAATGGTAAGTTAACTCTTAACGGTTCATTTAACTTCATTGGTGGATGTAAGACTGGATGGAAAGAAACTGCTGCTGGTGATGGATTCATTACTGGTGATATCCAAGCAAATCTTACAACTATTACTAACGTTACTAACACACAAGGAATTGAAGTTGGTGACTATGTACAATTGAGTAGTGGCGGTGGTGCTGTAACATTAGAACAAAATCAATTTGTAACTAGTGGTGGTGTTACAAGACAAACTGATCCTCAGATTGTAAGTATTGTTGGCAACACTGTTACACTTAACGTAGCGTTTGGTGGTGCTGGTACTGCTGTTGGTGCAACACTTAGAACAGCTGTTAACGAGAAGTTTAGTATAACTGATCGTGTACGTGAGGTCTTTAGCATTGATGCTTGCAGTGGTGACACTGTACTTGGTAATGCAAGTGGTACAATCTATACTGTAAGATCTAAGTGGGGTACAACTGCTGCTGCACATGCTAAAGGTGCTACAGTTTACACAGTACTTAAGGATCCTAAAGTTGATAACGGAATTGCAACAACATTCGTTGATACTGTAACTCCAATAAGCACAACAGCAACACAACTAACAGTTGATAACGTCACAGATTTTGCTATCAATGACTTTATCTTAGTTGGTTATGGATCTGGTGGTAATGAAGAATTCATGCAAGTGTCTGGTACTCCAGTTGTAACATCTGGTACTGCTGGTTACTTACCTGTAACTCGTGTTAACAACGTTGCTAACTGGCCTGGTGCTGCTAAGACACACTCTGATGGTGAAACTGTATGGAGAGTTCTTACCAGAGAAACAACTGTACTAGAGGATGCAATTCCAAGTACAGGAACTTCAGTTGTCGCTGTTAATGTTAAGAACTCTGATGTAGTTCCATTCTTCTTAGATCGTTTCTATGCATTATTGATAGGTGATGAGATCTTTGAAGTAACCAATACTGCCACAACTGATGGTGGTATCCAGATGGTTAAGAAGAACTTCCATCATGGTCGCTTAACAGTTTATGATGATGTTAAGTTCATTGGATCTTCCTTTGAGATCATGGGTACTGATAATAACGTACCTATCTTAACGGTAGCTAACAACGATGAACACCACTTTGAAGCTGGTAAGTTAGTTGTTAATGCTGCTACAGACATAAGTGGATTCCTAAGAGTATTCCCAAGTAAGTGTGTTGAGGATCCTGATGCAATTCAGTTTACTAATACATCATTTAATCCAACATTCCGTGTTGAACCTGAATTTGGTGATACATATGTTGGTCGCTTACTAGATGTTGCTGGTATTTCTGCTACAACTGCTTCAAGTACACAGCAAATACTAACAGTAAGACAATTAGGTGATGGTGGTACTAAGGGTTATACAATCAATCAAGATTGTTCTATTGATGCCTTTGGTTACACTGGTTGGAAGAATAAGAATGGTGGACATAAGTCTACATTCGTTAACAGCAATGCTAACATTACAAGTAATGTAAATTATATTGTTGCTGTTGCTCCTTCCACAGGTGCATTGGTATTAACACTACCATCTACTCCTGAAACAGGTGACATCATCAGATTTACTGAGGTTGGTGGTTCACTAACTTACAACAACTCTCTAGTTGTACGTGCTCCAATCGTAAATGGAGAACCAGTTGCAATTCAAGGTGATACTGAGGGTACTAAGTTGGGTGGATTGTCCACACCATACGGATCAGGTGAACTCGTGATCCAGAATAAGAATGCTTCCTTCGGATTAATATTCGTAGGTTCGTCAGACGGAAATAACTTTATTCCTGCTGCATATCAAGGTTGGTGGTTAACAGAACTATAATGGCATTTTATAACAGAATCAAAACGATGAAGAACGCTCCCATTGGCAGTATAATGCCATGGGGAGGTAATTCAACTCTTAGGGGTTCTAATCCCCCTAATGTACCACATGGATGGATACTATGTGATGGAAATACACATCCTGCTGAGGATTATCCATTATTAGCATCTATGATAGGTAATACCTATGGTCCTTCTGATACTGCAATCAAAGGTCAGTTTCCAGATTATGAAGCTTCTGATACTTTTCGTGTCCCTGACTTAAATGGTAGGGCAATGGTAGACGTTGAAAGGTCTATGTTATTGGAAGGTAAGTATCAGTATGGTCAACCTGACGCAAATAATGTTGTTGGTGATTTAATAGATGGTGATGGTACTGCTGTAACACCACCTGCTATCTACAGTGCTGATACTGACATAACATTTAATATGGCAGTTCTTAATAACATGGCAGGTAGAATCACTGAGTTTACTCTTAATGATCCTACATGGTCTAAAACATATTATGTCATTGGTAGAAAATTAGGTATAGATCACACACCTGCTCATAGGCATCCAGGTCAATATACATCTGCTCAAACTGAAGGTAAATATGTACAGGTATTTGAAACATCTGCATACCAAGTAAGTGGTTCACCTGATTATGAATCTGCTAACTTAACTGGTAGTGGTGCTAGTGGTGATAGTCCTGATAGATGGGCTAATGGAACTGGATCTGTCACATATTATGATGAGAATACTCTTCCTGTAACAGATCAAACATTAACTTTTGACCCTGCAACAAAGACTCTTGTACCTGAAACTGGTTTAGTAAGAACTATACCACAAGGAGGTGGTAATACACCTGAGTTTAGTGACACTTATAATTATGGACACGCAATGGTTGGACACACTGGTGTCTTTCCACCACCAACAAATATTATGGGTAGAGTAAATTATTTGAATAATGATCAGACTACTACATACCCAACCAACATAAGTCATTCAGGTGAAGATTTTACAGAAGGAACTCTTGCTCCGCATAATCATTTCTCATTTGATATTTCTATGACTGCTGCTGGACTGAGGCCACCTTCAAATATTGCTATTAATAATGTACAATCTTATACTGTTAATGTAACTAACATTGATAGTGCGTTAAATATAGTATTAGATAACAATACACCTTCTCAAACAGTCATAATGATCATAAGGGCATTCTAATGGCAGCATTTTTATCCGAAGAAAGAAATAAACTAGGAACTACGACAGGTTCTATCATAGCATTTAGTAGAGAACTAGATGTTAATGATCCAATCGCAGGTCTAAGTGCTTCGCTATTACCTGCTGGTTACTTAAGATGTGATGGTAGTATATACAATGAATCACAATATCCTGCTCTTGCTGAAATTGTAGGACTAGGAAGTTCATGTGTTTTTAAACAATCTGATGCTACCTTATCAACAAGTCAATTCCAAGTACCAGACTTAAGATCAAAATTTATTAGAGGATCTAGTGGATCCGATCAAGGTGTAATTAATGACAGGGAAGTAACCAACGCTGGTGGACAAACAATAGATAAATCTGGTGTTGGTATTGAAGTGTCAAGCAACGTGGGAACAACTGCTCAGATAGATTTAACAGGACAGTTTAGAGTACCACCACAAACAACCTCATTAAGAGGACAAGTTTCATTCACCAGACCAAGATATACTGATGATGAAGTGGTTGCTATCAATGCATTCCAACCACATGCTCACTATACCACCACTAGGAGGTGTAGGATTAAGAGAAGAGCTGGTAATGATATGTTTGAATTAAATTATTATAAGAACGCTTCTACAATAGGTGTTCATGAATGGTATTATCATACAATGGTTGATGGACCTGGTGGAAACCAGGAAGCACAACCAGCTTGTAGATTATATGGTGAATCAGTTAAATTTACTCCAGGAAATTATACTCCAGGAGGATTTGGTGTAAGTTACCAGTACTATGGTGTTTGTAAAAATGCCTGTGCTAGTTTTGATCAATTTTGTTTAGTTCCTTCTAACCAAGCAACAACACAATCTGGTGATAATATTGCTGGACAAAACCCTAGTATTATTCCATTGCTAGTTGATACTACTCCTAATACATGTTACTACACAGCACCATGGCCTATAGGTCAAAGATCTATGGGATGTGCAGGAACTAGTCACAATATTCAACCAAATTATATAACTGGTGCTGCTGGTGTAGATGATGATGACATTCCACAAACAGGTGACAATGGTTATTCACATGCTGCATCTACAGCAAACGTATTACCATATGATACTGTAGTTGATGGTGGTGTTTCTGGTACTGTATATCCACAGGTTTCTAACATTGTTGAAGTTACTGATGCTTTGGGATATGAATCTGATCCAACAGAGCATAATCATACTATAACATATACAACAGGTACAACCAATTATGATTTGGTTACTGATGAGTTCTTCATTAGTACAGATGGTATGACATCTACAATTCAAATCACCCCAGATCAAACTAGAAAAATGGATGGTTTGATCGCTCCCTTTACTATGGTCGATTATCTAATTAAAGTATAATGAGCACAAGAAATATTCGTTCCAATTATCTCGCAGATAAGGTGACTTATACGTCATCTACAATGCCTATTGGCACAGTTATTCCTGTGTTCAAAGCAAACGATGATAAAGTTATTGATGATGGTGTTGTTAGTGCCATAGCACAATACTCTATTAACTCAGGTAGTGGTTATACCACAGATATAATGAGCCCTGCTGGATTTGAAACAGAACCAATAGAAATTGCTGTTAACCCTGCTTCTACATTCTCTGTAAGTAATGATACTATAACATATCCTGCTATTAGTAGTATATTAAGCACTGGTGATAAAGTTATTGTTAAGAGTACTGCACAAGCACCTAACAAAGCAGCATTGGGTGGATCCATAGCATCATTTACTATTACTAATGGTGGTTCTGGATATGTAGGAACACCAACTGTACAAGTAGGAGATAATGGAAGTGGTCCTACTTCTGCTGGTAACTTCCAAGTTGCTACATCTGGTGGTGCTGTTACTGGTATTAATGTAATTGAAGGTGGTACAGGATATCAATTCCCGACAGTTACTATTTCAGGTGGTGGTGGATCAAATGCAACTGCAACTGCAACCCTTGCATCTAATGGTACTGGTGGTGTATTAATTGATGAAGGTCAAGAGTATATTGTTGATGTAACAGGAACAAATACATTTAGATTAGCAAGAAGTGCTGGTGATATATCATCTGGTTACTTCTTTAACATTACAAATTTAGGTTCATCTGGTAGTATTGTTTTAGTTACCTCTCAAGGATTTGGTTTGAGAGTTGGTGTTGCTGCTCAAGGTACTGGTGCTATTGATTATACTACAATCAAACAAGCAGGTTATGGGTATGCACCAGGTGATACAATGAAAGTTTTACAACCTGGATCAAATGGTGATGGTAAGATAAGAATACAAACAGTATCATCTAATACTGCTGATAATCCAATGGATCAGTATCCAGGATTCTTATATTGTGATGGATCAACATATGGTGCAGCAGACTATCCACTGTTATATGAAGTAATTAAAGATAACTATGGTGGTACTGGTGGATCTTATGAGAAAAAAGATTTTGGATCTACATCATCAATAACATTCCAAGTACCAGATTATAAGACAAGAAAATTAGTTGGTGCTGGTGGAGGTGTATCAGGTGGAGGATCTCCTGTATCTGGTACTGTAATCTCTGCTGTTGGTGCAACAGGAGGTAAATGGTATTTTAGTAAGAGTGAACAAGAAAATTTAATAGACATAGGTAATGTTGTTATAAGTGGTTACGATAACGTTACTGAATTTGTTAGTGCTAGTCTTAGTGGTGAAGTCACAATGACAGTAGGACCATTACAAGAGAAAATGATTTCTGCTGTTCCAGAGCATGAACATGCAATTATGACATCAAATGCACCACAGGCAGGAGCAATGTCTGGTGCTGGATACTTTATGGATAACCACTCTGCTGGATTTAAAAATGGTAATGGAGGTGTAAACTTCTTCCAGCCTGCTGGAGGTGTACCATTATTCCACACTCATGGTATTGTAGATTATATTATTACAGACCCACTTGCTTCAACTTATGGAAACGTTGCTGGTGTTGGTACTAAGATTACAAAAACATTTACCCAGTCAGCATTTAATACAGGTAGTGATACGATTACCATCACTGGTCATGGTATGGCAACAGGACATAAATTAAGAGTACAATCTAACCCTGCTACAAACCCTGCTGTCTTCACATATGCACCAGGTAATCCACCATCAGGTGCTACTGTTAACTCAAACTTTGCTCCAAATACTAGTTGGTATGTAGTTAAGGTTGATGATAATACTGTTAAGATAGCCACATCTAAATGGAATGCTTTAAGAAATAATACTGTTGATATTACAACTGCTGGTGATGCAGCAACTATAATTGTTGAAGTAGCATATAATGCTGCTGGTAACTTCCCTTCAGAACCAACAACTACAATTACTACACCAGCACCTACAGTTTATGATATTGATAATAACTATGTTGTTGGTGGTAAAACAATAACTATTCCAGGTACTGAGTTTGGAGATACTGAATGGTTTAGTGAGCAAAATGTTGGTGGTAGTTATACTATTCCTGCATCTACTTCTTCACAAGAACCAGTAGAATATATTGTTGGTAGAATGACTGGATCAGGTGGATTAGGAGCATCTACTGATGTTGCTGGTGCTGATGGTTTGGATAGTTATTATCAAGCAACACTTAATGGTTATGATTATAAAGTAATTGCTGGTGCTGGTAAAGGAGGAAATGATTTTGATCCATTATTACAAACAGGAGATTGGTATGCAATAGGAGCAGGACAAATATCTGCTGGTGCTGCTGCTGTATGGTCAACATTTATGTTGAATAATGCAATTTATATTGATGTTCCAGCAGGTACTTCTACAGACCCTTACTTAGGACAATGGGTAGAAGGTGGTGTTGTTATTAATGTAGATGCAGGTCTTGCTGCTACTGGTTTTAATGTTGAATTCCATGCTGATGGTAGTTCTGAACTTGATATATGGCAACCTAATGGTACTTACATACAAGGTAACGCAACACCACCAAATACTTCAGGACCAGCACCACAAACCAGTAGTGCAACATTGGTTGTTCCTGCTAGTAATCTACCAGTTACTGGCTGGTATCAGTTGAAATTTAAAATTAAGAATAATGCTGCTCTATTAAATGATTGGGATAATAACCCATGTGGTATTGCATTTAATGCTACAAGAAATGATACTGGTGCAGTCATATTTAATTCTAGAACAACATGTACAGGTGGAACAACAACTAAATGGAATTTACTGACAGGTGGAACTGGTGGTGCTGGTGGTACTGCAAAGGTTGAAGTATATTCTGGTGGTAGTTTAGTTCAGACTCAAAATATTTCTATATCAGATATTGGTAATGCCATTAATTTAACAGGTGGTGTTGCAATAAATGTAAACAATTACATTGAAGGTAATCCAGGTGGTAATGGTGGTGCAGGATCAACTGGAGGTGCTGGAGGAGCTACTATCTTTATAAATGGTGCAGGTGGTGATGGATCTAGAACTTTATTCACTGGATCACAGAATGCAATTTCAGAATGGGCTACCAATACTTCTGGTAATTCTATTACATATACTATTCCAAGCAACTATCCTGTTAGCCAAGTCACTGCTGAATTGAAAGGTGGTGGAGGTGGATCAGGTGGTACTGGTGATGGTGGTGCTAACTGGTATGCTGGTGATGGTGGAGATGGTAAACATGTTCTTGCAAATATAAATGCTGGTGCAGGACAATCTTTAAACATATGGGTTGGTGAAAGAGGTACATCTGGTAGTGGTAGAAATCCAGGTACAGGTGGTAAAGGATTCTCTGACGGTGGTAACGGTGGTAGCGGTACTGGCGGTGGAGGAGGAGGTGGAGGAGGTGGCTCCTCTGCTATTGGTATTGGTTCTGGTCCTCTCATCGGTGCTGGTGGAGGCGGTGGTGGAGGTGCTGCTGGAGATGGCACACAATTATCATCACAAAATGGACAAGTTAATGCTCAAAATGATGCTTTCCAATTAGTCGCTGGATGCTTCGCTGGTTCTGGTGCAACTGGAGGTAACTCCGTTTGTACTGGTGGTGGTGGAGGAGGAGGCGGTGGCGGTGTCGGTACTGGTGCTGGCATCGGTGGTGGTGGCGGTGGAGGTAACGGATCCAACGCTGTTAAACCAGGTTTCGGTGCTACCAGAGGACAGTCTTCATTGGTATCAGGTCAGAGTATTATTAGTGAAGGTGATGCTAATAATGGTGGTGATGTAAATATTGGACAAGAAATAGATGGTACTGATGGTTACGTTAAGATAACAACCAACCAGAATACTACAGAATATGGACCTGGTGGAGGTGGTGGTGGATCAGGAGCTCATCTTGATTTCATGTTAGATAATCTCTCTGGTTCTAGTGTTCCTTCTGGTACAATGTATGTTGGTAATGGTAATGATGATGGTGATGGACGTATTGGATATGGTGTCCTCAGTTCTTCTAACCCAACAACAGGTACTAGTCAGACTGTAGGATTATTTGATAGATCTAGTGATGGATGTGATTATGTTGATAGTGGTACTGGCAGTGGAAACAATGGTGGTTTCGTATCACCAGATACACAAAAATACTTAAGATTCAGAGGAACTCCTCAAATACGTTGGGCTAGAACTATAACATATAATGCTAGTAGTAGTAATACTGTTGGTACAGTTACAGAAGCGGTAAGATTTGAAGTTATACGTGGTAATGATAGTAATGGAGGTGAGTCACCTACTGCACCATTAGAACTATTTGGTAGTAATGATGGTGGTGGTAGTTATATTAAGTTTGGAACTATATCAACCAGTGGTGGTGCTACTACATGGGAAAATGTAGATGTTCCTATTCCTACTACATACAGAGTTTCTAATTTATTAATGGAAGTAAGACAGAGTAGATCAGCATCAGGTAATGAAGAGTTAGATAACTATGGTATTGCTAAGGTATCAATGATACACGCAGAAGGTGAAGTCACAACATATACTACACAGGCAGGTAGATTGGATCTAGGTATAGAATCCATACAAGAAGTTATCGCACCACAAGGAGACCCAGTAAACTCTGCTGGTATCACTGTAAATGATGGTAAATTTACCTTGTCATCTGCTGTTAAGTTAAATGTTACACCCAGTTTGCAACCAGAGGTTGACATTCCACTCGTTACGAGGTATCATTTAGTGAAGTATATGATACGAGCATATTAAATGGAGTTGGGTAGTGAACATGGATATATTATGGAACCCAGTCAAGCACCAGGTGAATACGATGATTTCATCGGGGTATATCGTAAGTTTGTAAATAAAAAATTATGTATTGATGCTATAGCAGAGTTTGATAAGTTTGCTAGTGCTAATAATGCACTACAACAAGGACATGAGCAGTTCCCACAAGGTAAGATGGGAAGACAAGACAGTGCATTTACATTAGATGATGTCAAGGTAGGTCTCGCTAGTCATTTCTATCAGTATATAAATACAGCATTTGAAAATTATAGAATAAAATACGATCATATATCTAAAATAAAATTAGGTACTATTGGTCTCAAGATACAAAAGACAGAGCCTGGTGGTGGTTATCACACATGGCACTATGAAAACTCTAGTTTTAGAGCAGCAAACCGTGAGTTAGCATGGATGGTATACTTAAATGATATGCCAGATGGTGAAGCAGAAACTGAATTTTTGTTTCAAAAACGCAGAATTAAACCAGAGGTAGGTACAATAGTTATTTGGCCTGCTGGTATGACACATGTACATCGTGGCAACACTGTTTTTACTAAAGATAAATACATATTGACAGGATGGTATCTTAAACTCCCTTAAAACAATGGCAGAATTTCGTGTAGTACTACAAATTAATGCTCTTTCACGCATTATTACTGTTGATGGAAAGCAACAGGTTATAAGTGAGGCATTTTGGAATGCAAATATCCAAAACCAATTATTTCCATTCTGGACATCAGACAATGATAGATTAATATACTTTAATTACTTTGATGATGGATCATATGGTTGTGAGAAGAAGAAGTTTACTTACAATCGTGTTAGTAATGAGAAGAAGTGGGTGACATATGATTGGAAAGAACCAACTGATGCACAAGCAAAAGAAATTGCTGACGGTGTAAGGGCAAAGTACTTTGAGTATCAAGATGTAGAACAGGAAGAGATACAAGATGAATTGTATCAACAGTATGGTAAGTGGAATAAGATATCATGGGATGGAATTAGAATGGTTCGTAACTTCCTATTAGATGATTCTGATTGGACACAAAATAGTGATAATGCTCTTGATGCTGCTACAAAAGCACAATGGGCTACATATCGTACTAAACTAAGAGCAATACCTCAAGATTATACTGGTCAAGAGGCAGATGTTGTTAAGTTTCCATACAACCCAGTATATTATGCTAAGTGGAAAGTATTAGAAGTAACAGCACCATCTGAAGCTGATAATAATGTGATGGAAGTAAAGAAACCTAATGAAGCAAAGGATTACTTAGCAACAGATGATCAGTTTGGTGTATTCCCAGACAAATCATTGAATACATGGTCAAGAAGGATAACTACTGAGATTGCTAACAAGTATAGAATCAAGAATCCTGAAGATGTATTCAAACCTGCGGATGTTCAGTCACAGTATGAAACTGTGGAAGATGAGATCGCAGCAATACTAGCGTCAATCGAAGCAAATAACACATAAACTATGTTTGATAATATTATGCTCGTCACTCTCCTAAATGGTGACGAATTGATTTGTAATGTATCCAAGCACATCGAAGTTGTCGATGGACTTGAGCAAGAAGTATGTTACAAATTAGTATATCCATTTGTTGTTGATGAACACGATGGTAAGTTAACATTCACACCATGGAAGAAATGGTCTCGTGATACCGAATACTTAATATCATATGATATAATAGTAAACATGTGTGCTGTATGGCCTAACATGGAACGAGAGTTTACAACTGCATCTAATAACTATATGAAAGTTATAGAGTCTATGGGTTATGTGAGTCAATCATGATTGATACATTTAATAACTTCTTTGATAAGAATAAATTATTACAATTAAATAGTGTATTTGATCAAGGTACATGGGAAGATGGTTCTATTAGTGGGCCAAGTGATAAACAGATCAAACACAATCTACAACAGACAGATAAGACTGTTAGACAGATGGTGAACGTAGAAGTTCATCGTATGTTAAGAGAGTTCAGTGGGTTTTATTTAATATCTAAAGCATCAGAAATTCTTATGCTTAAGTATAATGAGGGTATGCACTACAATGATCATGTTGATTTCATACACATGTATGGAATACGTACAGATTATACTTGTGTTATGAATCTAAATGATGATTTTGAAGGAGGTGAGCATTATACTAAAGATATGCATGGTAATAAGACTGTACATGAATTAAAACCAGGTGATTTATTCATGTATGATACCAATCAAATACATGGTGTTAATCCTATAACTAAAGGAGAACGTAGATGTATAACATTTTGGATGGAGAGTTCTATTCAAGATGCATCTATGAGAGAACCAATCGTTAGATTTAATAAATTATATCAAAGACTATATGATAAAAATCAATTAGATGATGAGGACATCCTCGAACTAGATTGGTTTCGTATGGCAATGATGAGAAACCACACCCATTTTAGAGATTAATTATGACATTTCAACTTGAAGGATCTGCTAAATTAACTGACATACAATCTTTTGATACTATACTAGATAGAGATGAGATGTTAGAAGTGGATCGAATTGCTAGTCGTCCACGTTGGCAGTTTGGTGCAACGAGTGACCATAATTTCCCACATAAGAAGTTTTGGAAGATGGATGTCAAAGGTACTGCTATCTTTGATACATATATACCAGAGAAGATGGAAATCTTACTACCATTTAAGTTTGAGATCCTTGACTATTATATGAACGGACATACTCATGGATTAGATGGTTCTATACATAGAGATGCTAGTGATTATACATTTCTCCTCTTTTGTAATCCACAATGGGATTTGATGTGGGGAGGCAAAACAATATTTGTACAAGATGATGGTAGATTTGACTCAGTATTTCCTAAGCCAGGTTCTGCTGTATGTTTTCCATCAGAAATACTACACTGGGCAGAGGATACAACTAGAGACTTTTACGGACTTAGAGTAAGTGCTGCTTATAAATTAAAGAAAACGGAGACCATAGATGGAAATAAAGACCCTTGACTCCGCTGCTACATGGGATGATATCGAAGACTACGCTGCTGGAGTGTCAGGGGCAACAATATATTTTGAGAACCCAAGACTAGAAGCAGCAGACTCATC
>Ga0115011_10002338_pt1:0-5000 | contig 13228 bp, 8 predicted proteins | sample TroAtlMetagenome_2_FD_88705 | JGI IMG/M metagenome (GOLD analysis project Ga0115011, IMG submission 88705) | Marine eukaryotic phytoplankton communities from Atlantic Ocean - Tropical Atlantic ANT8 Metagenome | ecosystem: Environmental > Aquatic > Marine > Oceanic | place: Tropical... | reverse complement strand
GATATAGGTTTTCTTCTGTCATACCATCATGAGCTTCTAAATCATGAGCAGTAGCAATACCATACCAAATTCTTCTAGTTGCTGGATCTTGCGCAAGGGCTTGGCTAAACTTTGGAAATTTAGTTGCCATAATCGTTAGATACCTTTTTATATAATTTATAGTTGTAAATAAAATTGAACTTAGAAATTTTTATTACATAATTAATGTTCTACTCTATGTAATTTGTAATTTATTACGTAATTGAAACTGCACGAGCTAAGAAGAATGCCCAAGTTGTTCCAATACCACCTAATAAATAGTGTGCTAAACCAACAGCTCGACCTTGAGTAATACTTAATGCTCGAGGTTGAATTGTCGGAGCAAAGTTTAATTTGTTATGTGCCCAAACAATTGATTCAATAAGTTCTTGCCAGTAGCCACGACCACTAAATAAGAACATTAAACTAAATGCCCAAATGAAATGTGCACCTAAGAAGATTAAACCATAAGCAGATGATGCTGAACCATACGACTGAATTACTTGTGATGCTTGTGACCATAAGAAATCACGTAACCAACCATTAATCGTAACAGCACTTTGTGCAAAATTTCCACCTGTTATATGTGCAATTGTTCCATCTGGAGTAACTGATCCCCAAACATCTGATTGCATTTTCCAACTGAAATGGAAAATTACAACTGAAATACAATTATACATCCAGAATAAACCTAAGAATACATGATCCCAACTTGAACTTTGACATGTACCACCTCGGCCTGGACCATCACATGGGAAACGGAAACCTAAATTAGCTTTATCTGGAATTAATTTAGAGCTACGTGCATATAATACACCTTTTAATAAAATTAATACTGTTACATGAATTGTAAAAGCATGAATATGGTGTACCATGAAATCGGCTGTACCTAATTTAATTGGCATGATTGCAATTTTCCCACCAACTTCAATAACATCACCACCAAAAGCATAACTTGTTGTAGCTAAAGCATTAGGCGCTGTTGTTCCTGGAGCTAATAAATGAATATTTTGGATCCATTGAGCAAAAATTGGTTGTAATTGAATTGCTTTATCAGAGAACATATCTTGTGGTCGACCAAGTGCTCTCATCGTATCATTGTGAACATAGAATCCAAAGGCGTGACAACCTAAGAAAATACAAACCCAGTTTAAATGAGATATAATTGCATCTCGGTGACGTAATACACGATCTAATAAATTATTATAATTATTTGCTGGCGTGTAATCTCGAACCATAAAAATAGCACCATGTGCTGCACCACCTACAACACAGAACCCACCAATCCACATATGATGTGTGAATAATGATAATGTTGTAGCGTAATCTGTAGCAAGATATGGATATGGTGGCATTGCGTACATATGGTGTGCGACAATGATACTTAATGATCCCATCATTGCTAAATTAATAGCTAATTGAGCATGCCATGATGTTGTTAAGATTTCATATAAACCTTTATGACCTTCACCAGTAAATGGACCTTTATGAGCCTCTAAAATTTCTTTCATGTTGTGACCAATACCCCAATTAGTACGGTACATGTGACCAGCAACAATAAATAAAACTGATAACGCTAAATGATGATGTGCGATATCACTTAACCATAATCCACCAGTTACAGGATTTAAACCACCTTTAAATGTTAAAAAGTCAGAATATTCACCCCAATTTCCACTGAAAAATGGTGCTAAACCTTTACCAAAACTTGGGTATAATTGTGCCATTAAGTCACGATTAATTAAAAACTCATGTGGTAATGGGATTTCTTGTGGCGATACACCTGCATCTAATAATTTATTAATTGGTAATGCGATATGAATTTGATGACCTGACCATGATAAACAGCCTAAACCTAATAAACCTGCTAAATGATGGTTCATCATTGATTCCGCATTTTGGAACCATTCTAATTTTGGTGCTGCTTTATGATAGTGAAACCATCCAGCAAATAACATAATTGCTGACATAGCTAATCCACCAATTGCTATCCAGTATAATTCTACTTCACTAGTAATACCTTCTGCACGCCACATTTGGAACCAACCTGATGTTGTTTGAACACCTTGGAAGTTACCACCAACGTCAGCGTTTAAAATTTCTTGACCAACAATCGGCCAAACTACTTGTGAACTTTGTTTAATACTAATTGGATCTGATAACCAAGCTGAATAGTTAGAAAAATATGCACCATGGAAGTGCATACCACTAATCCATAAAAAGATAATTGCTAATTGACCAAAATGTGCACTGAAAATTTTACGAGAAACTTCTTCTAATGAGTTTGTTTGACTATCAAAATCATGAGCATCCGCATGTAGATTCCAAATCCATGTTGTTGTTTTGGGACCTTTAGCTAAAGTTCTTGAAAAATGTCCTGGTTGGGCCCATTTTGCAAAACTAGTTTCGACAGCGTCTTTTTCTACAAAAACTTGTACATTTTTTGAACGACGCTCTGTTGAGCTTATTGCCATTGATTCTCTCCTTTCGGGAGACGGAAATATACGAAACTCTCATACAAAGTAAAAAATAGTTAAATCACTTATCTATTGGTTAAATACGAGTTTTCATAATTTATTATATATTATTATTGTTCGATTATTAAAAAAATTTTCTAAATAATCGAACAAATATTTTTTTCTACTTTTTAGAAAAAAGTTGTTTTCATTGTAATCTATTTTGTATCGGGATAGTAGGATTTGAACCTACGGCACCCTGCTCCCAAAGCAGGTACTCTACCAAACTGAGCTATATCCCGTTATTCATTCAATAACGAATTCAACTATATCATAGATATATTATTATGTTAAGTAATTAAATTTTTGTAAATAACTATGTGATTTTATTTAAACAAAATTTAATTAAAATAGTTGTCAAAATTGAAGAAAATATATTATTATGCTTAGTAGTACTACTAAATTTCACTTAATCATTAAAATTCGTTATTAATTCTAATTAATTACACTTAATTACTATTATTATAAACATTACTTGCTATGCTTTTATAAATCCAAAATTACGTATACTAGGTCTATCAATTGCTTATTTTTTAGTTGTTGTCTAGAGCCCTACTTGTAAATGCATTGGCTTTGCATTCGTTTCTTATTTAAATTATAAATAAAGAGAGGTAAAATCGTGCTTAACGGTATAACAGCCATGGAAAAGCGGTTGTATAGTAATAAGAATTGATCTGATTCTGACCATTAGTTTATAATTTTATAAAGATGATTTTTAACACTTATATCAAAGAATTACAAAATATAATTTACAAAGGATTTAAAATATTTTTTGATTCCACTGCTCGGTTGTTCGGATATCCCGATAATCCGGGGATGCCGATTATTCCATTCGACGAGGACGCATATGACAAGGTATATGGACGAGATCTCTTACCTAAACATGTAACATATCTCCCTCCTGGTCAACCGCAATATCCAGAAACTTTAACAGAGGCTTTATTTGGTACTTTTCCGTATACAGAACCAATTGAAAAACACTTCTATCAACATCCATCAGAAGGTTATTACAACTTTTATGTTGAAAATTATCGAGAACTTTATTTTTTGCCTGATTGGTTATCTGGGTATATTCAAATGCATTTCAATATAACGATTGATCATTCAAATTTAGAATTGTGTCGTGATGTATTTTTTTATGTTGTATTATTATATGGTGCAATTGTTACAATACGATCGAATTTATTTTGGATGCTTGCGATTAACCCTTATACGTACCCATGGGTATTTTGCGTTGATTTTGTAGATTGGATCTATGATGCTTTAGCTGGAATTGTTCCTTGTTTTGTTGGAATTGATATGGTTCCAACTTTTTTTATGATGCTAATTGGAAAGATTGCAGATTCCGCAAATCATTTAGTTTTTACTATGCCATTTCTACCAAGTGAAGGAAATAAAGTAAGAATGTTATTGGATGGAGATATTAACCCAACAGAGGTTATTCAATTTCATTATTTACCATACTTATGGTATAAATATCCAATTCCAGAGAATATTAGACAATTTTGGTATTCAGAACGTCCTGATATCTTAGAGTTTATGGAAAAAAATTATAGTCAATTTGGCTTAGATTTTCAACCTTCAACAGTATCAATAGATGAGATAACATCAGTAGTAGATTCAGCTGTAAAATTAACAACACCTATAGTAAGTTTAGTTTCTGATTCTACTGATTTTTTATCGACTAATTTTTAAAAAAAAATTAGTCGATTTAATTCTCAGTTTTACACCTAAAATTTTGACATTACAAAATATTTATTAGTAAATTAAACTTTTTTTCTTTCAAACTTTTCAGGTACTTTGATTTGAATTATTTGAAAAGTACTAAAATACGTTATACAATATCAGTCAACTAATTTTTGTTATCTGATATAACTCAATAAAAATATTTGTTCAGAACAAAATTTAGACGGTTCGATTTTACAGTTTAAAACAAATTGAAGAAATAACTATTCTCAAATCTATAAAGGAAAAAACTTTTTAATTTTATAATGTGTCTTATTAAAGAAATTTATTAAAAACTATTTAATTTACTTATTATGTAGTTTAATTTAAAAGTAAAAAAATATAAGTTAAAAGATGGTATAATATTCTTTAGATTTACTTCTCACTTTTAAGTGATAAATAAAAATAAATTAAGGACATTTTAAGAGAGTTTGATCCTGGCTCAGGATGAACGCTGGCGGTATGCCTAACACATGCAAGTCGTACGAAAGTTTTTAACTTTAGTGGCGGACGGGTGAGTAACACGTGAGAATTTGCCTTTTGGAGGGGGATAACAATTGGAAACGAATGCTAATACCCCATATGCTTATTGAGTGAAATGGATTTTTATCCGCCAGAAGAGAAGCTCGCGGCTGATTAGCTTGTTGGTAAGGTAAGAGCTTACCAAGGCGACGATCAGTATCTGGTTTGAGAGGACGATCAGACACACTGGAACTGAGACACGGTCCAGACTCCTACGGG
>Ga0115011_10002336_pt1 | contig 13229 bp, 9 predicted proteins | sample TroAtlMetagenome_2_FD_88705 | JGI IMG/M metagenome (GOLD analysis project Ga0115011, IMG submission 88705) | Marine eukaryotic phytoplankton communities from Atlantic Ocean - Tropical Atlantic ANT8 Metagenome | ecosystem: Environmental > Aquatic > Marine > Oceanic | place: Tropical Atlantic... | reverse complement strand
TCTCTCCATCTAGCGGGCAAGCTCGCCATGGGGCTGACCATCAGCGATCTCTCCGAACATCTCGTTCCCATCTACGCCATCAACCGGAGCTAAACCCCATGCGTCTCGGAACCTCTTACAAGCAGAACCCCATCGAAGGGGACTACGACACCATCGTCATCGGATCGGGCATCGGCGGACTGACCGCTGCCGCGCTGCTGGCCCAAGAAGCCGATGAAAAAGTCTTAGTGCTCGAACGCCACTACACGGCCGGTGGATACACCCACACCTTCACGCGCAAGGGATACGAGTGGGATGTCGGCGTGCACTATATCGGCGAGGTGCTCAATCCCAAGCGCGAGGTCCTCCAAGTGTTCGACGCCATCACCGACGGCAAGCTCGAATGGGCCGATATGGGGGAGGTCTACGACACCATCATCATCGGCGACGACCGCTACGAGTTCGTCAAAGGGGTGGGTAACTTCAAGAAGAAGATGGTCGAGTATTTCCCCGAGGAGAAGGCGGCCATCCACGCCTATGTTTCACGGGTGAAGCAGATGGTCGCCAAGGGGAAGTTGTACTTCGCCGAGAAGGCTCTCCCTCGCCCATTGAGCGCGCTCTTTGGGGGCCTCATGCGGAGAGGGGCGCTCAAACTGGCCCGACAGACGACCGCCGAGGTCCTGGCCGAGTTGACGGACAATGTGCGGTTGCGCGCCGTGCTCGCGGGGCAGTTCGGGGATTATGGCCTCTCGCCGAGCGAGGGGAGCTTCTTCGTCCACAGCATGGTGGTGAACCACTATTTCGAAGGCGGTGCCTATCCCGTCGGCGGATCGGCACAGATCGCAGCCAATATCCTGCCGGTCATCGAGCGAGCCGGCGGCAAGGTCTTCACCAACGCCGAGGTGGATGAGATCCTCGTCGAAGGTCGTCGGGCCGTCGGCGTCCGGATGGCCGACGGCAAGGAGATCAGAGCCCCGAAAATCATCAGTGGTGCCGGCATCCATACCACCTACGGCAAGCTCATTCCCGAGGCCGTTGGCCAGCGTTTCGGTCTCCCCAAATTGGCCCAGCGCATCAAGCCCTCTATCGCTCACCTCTCCCTCTATCTCGGGTTCGAAGAGACCGCCGAAGAATTGGGCCTAGAGCGCTCCAATCTGTGGGTGTTTCCCACGGATGATCACGAAGCCAATATGAGATGCGCGCTCGACGATCCTGAGAATGCCGAGTTACCCGCCGTATACCTTTCCTTTCCGGGCGCCAAGGACCCCGACTTCACCAATCGGTACCCCGGCAAAACCACCGTCGAGGTGGTCACGCTGGCTCACTACGAATGGTTCGAGAAGTGGGAAGACACCCGCTGGGGTCGGCGCGGTGACGACTACAAAGCCTTCAAAGAGCACCTTTCGAACCGGCTCTTGGAAGCGCTGTTCACCCAGTGTCCACAGCTCCGGGGCAAGGTGGCGTATCAGGAGCTTTCGACCCCGCTGAGCACCCGTCATTTCGCCAATTTCAAGAAGGGTGAAATCTACGGCCTGGAGCAAACACCGATGCGGTTCGAGCAGAAGTGGCTACGACCGCAGACCCCCATCAAGGGGCTCTACTTGACGGGGGCTGACGTGTGTTCGGCCGGCGTGGCCGGCGGCCTCTTCGGTGGCGTTTTGACCGTCTCCAATATGCTCATGAGGGATATGCGCGGGGCGTGCGCGCGTCGCGCTGCGAAGCTCCGTGCCGAACCGACGTCGCCCGAGTTGACCCCGGCGACCGTCAGCTGAGGCGCGCGCTGTTCCGATCGAGCCTCACCCGGACGCGGAGGGTGCCGGCGCCGCGAGGCTCCTAAAGGCGGACATCACGAGCATCGCTGCACTCATGGACACATTGAGCGAGTTGGCCATCCCCATGGTGGGCAGCTCGACGATGACGTCGGCCGCGGCAACCACCGCCGGAGAGACCCCCTCCATCTCGCTGCCCAAGACAATGCACACCGGCCCCCGAAGCTCGGCCTCCCAGACCGGTACGCTGCCAGTGCATTGCTCCGTGACCACCACTTGGTATCCCTTGGTCTGGTAGGCCCGCACGACTTCGACAGTATCCTCACCCACGGTGTACGGGACCCAGTGATAGGTGCCCCGAGCGGCCTTCACGAATCGGCGCCCCCAATGCTCTAGGGTGGTGTCGCAAAGATGGAGATGCTCGATGAGAAACGCGTCGCATAAACGAAAAATCGCGCCCTTATTGTAGTTCCCCTGCACCCCATCCAAGACGATGGCGATGGGCACCCGCGGCGCATCACGAAAGGTATGGCGATCTGGTTTTCGGGCGCGTAATGCCTCCGTGTCGAGTCGAGAGGGTGTGCTCACGAGACCTGGATCGTCGCCATCGCGTTGCTCGGTCATCGAGTCCTCCCCTCCCCTGCCCACGGCGCTCGAGCCGCAGGCGCAGTGTTCGTACGGCGGGGACCATAGCCCGGTGTCTCTGCGTCGTCACTGTCGTTCTAGGGGGATGAACGCTAGACTGCCCCCCTCACCCGTAGAGGAGGTTCGACCCATGCCCCGTTTCTGTGTGGCGCTCACGCTGACTGCGCTTTTTCTCACCGGCTGCACCGACAAGACGCCGGCTGACCCCCAATCGACGGCAAAGGCTGTGCCCGAGGCCCCCGCGAAGCCGGCGCCCACGGCCACCGAGACTCACCCCAAGCCTGCCGTTCTACCGACCAGCGGACGCCAGCCTACGGCCACCGAAAACAGCAAAGGCGTCATCTCTTTTTCGGCCTTGGCCCCCTCCACCGTACCCACGGCGGTGCAAACCAAGGGAACGGTGGATCACGCCATTGAGTGGAGTGACAAGAATGGGCGCAACATCGTGACCTTCACCTCGTTCGAGAAGAAAACCGCCGGTCACCTCTCGGATCGAACACTCCACATCAATCACGACGTAGTCAGTGGTGACGGCGCCCGCCGGCTACGCACGGTGAAGGACGGCATCAAGACGTGTGAATTCGACGTGCACGCCAAAATGGTGAAACAAGCGCTCGGCGTCACCGATCTCGACGGAGACGGGCTCGGCGAGGTGACCTTTGCCTATCTCACCACCTGTACCAGCGACGTCTCGCCCATGACACTCAAGCTCTTACTCCTCGAAGATGGCGCCAAGTACATCATTCGGGGGACGAACGTGATCGATATGGGGGCTGGTAATTTGGAGGGGGGTGACAAGGTCGTCGACCCCTCGGTCACCCAAGGGCCCGCCCCGTTTTCGACGCATCTCGACACGATGTGGGGCCGGATCGTCAGTCCGTGGTCACCCGGCGGTCAATTTCTGGGCAAATAACCGGGTCAGCGATCGCGGGCCCAAACCTCTAAATCGAGACTCCCGGTCACAAATGAGTCGGCGATACCGCCGGGTTGGTCGAACGTCACACTCCCAGCGCATTCGGCGAAAAAGGTCACCCTGCGCAATTGCGTGTTGTATTCGAAGAAACCACAGCCGAAATCATCCTCTTCGCCCATCCGGAAAGTGCCCTGCTGAAAACGCATACCGCGGGTGCCTATCCTCACGAAATAGATCCGGACGTCATCCACGAGCATCCCAAAGGCGAGAATGGCCGCACTGTCTTCCCGGTCGTAGCCCGAGGAGCATCCCACTCGCCGCACATCGACGTCCTCGTCGAAGATATTGAGCGCGGCTTCACCGCCACCGGTCTCGAAGACATTCTGGGTGGGGTGGGTCCCCCACCGGGTGGTGAATTCACCGCGGACGGTCCCCCGCCTCGAAATACACAGATTCCCGCGCAGTGGAAAAGGCCACTCCACCGGTCCAAAGCTCACCTCGGCGCGGATGCGGCCGCCGTGATCATCGATGAAGGCGCGCAGCTCGCCCATCCCCTCGTCGAAGGCCTCACGCTGTTGGGGTAAGACAGCGGCCGAGAAGACCGCAGCCATGGTATCCACCCGCGCTTTCAGCGTGTTCGGGTCCCAATGGGTATCTAAGAGCTCAATGAGCCGATCCAAATAGCGCTGCTGACCCTCGGGGTGGAGGTATAGACGACGGGCCAATAAGCCGGCGGCGTTGACCGAACGGGGGGCGTCCATCCCTTCGAAGAGGCGCCGCGGCGGCGTGAAAGTGCCGTCCGTCCCGTGGGCGATGAAGTGAATTCGTTCGGATGTGGGGTCGTCATAGAAGTAGAAATTATTGGTGTTGCCCGAGTAGCCGTCCCAGTGGGCGACGATCACCTCTGTGGCCCAGAAGGTGATGAACTGATCAAGGTCGATGACCGCCGACAGGGCTTCGATGAGATTTGCGTCATCCGCTTGGGCAGCGGCCACCAAGGCGTCGATTGGGGCGGTATAGGGATTCTCTTCGTCGTTCTTCTGCTCGATGGTCCCCGTCCACCCCTCGCGAAAATCGCTCAGCGTGCCCTCGTAGAGATAGCCCGTATCGTCCTCGAAAAAACGTCTGAGGAAAGGCTTTTTGAAGGGCTCCGTGTTGGCGTAGACGCCCAGATCTCGGCCGTTGACCACCACATGGGCAAAATTACAGCGTGGCGCGGGCACGCCCGCATTGCGGAACATCTCGTAGGCCAGGCACTGCCGCAAAACCGTGGGGTCTTGGCGAGCATTGTTCAGGGTCATCCGCTTGATGCCGTTGAGGGTCTGATCGTCGACGAATTTGTCGAAACGAACCTTGAGGGACGGTCGATTCTCAGACACTGAGCCAAAAAAGCCCTTCTTTCGGATTCCCGTTTCGGGGAAGCGTTCCCCATCGATGGTGACCGTGGCGCGCGTCCACGTGTAGGGCGATGGGAAGGGCTGTTCCATGCAGTCTTCACCCACAAAGATAGCGCCACCACGCTCCTGCACCCGAAGCGTGTCCCACTCGGCCTCTGGAAGCTCGATCTCCACCTCGATCAAATGCTCCAAGGCGAATAGCATCTCGCTGTAATCGGGCTCGGGCTCGGGTGTTGCGTCGGCTGTTGCATCGGACGCTGGTTGCGCTGCGTCGCCGATGGGTTGCGCAGCATCCGACCCACCCGAGGTGGCATCCGTCTCCGCAATCCGTCCATCTAATTCCGGACCGGCATCCGCTGAGGCTGCGGGTGTCTCTGGGCCTGAGTTGGACGGTTTATTGTCAACGCAACCCGCCACACTCAGCGCCGCGGCCACCAACAAGAATGACAGTGAGGCGCGAGCAAGGCTGGAGAGAGTCTGGACACTAAACACGCTCATGAAGTCGATTCCTTTGATTCCCGAAAAAAGCCGCGCCGATGGGGAGTCACATCGATGCTGGCAGACTGTATCAAAATGATTGAGGTCCACGCGCCTTGTTGATGGACCAAAATGGTCGGCAAAGTCTATTTTGGACGCCCGCCGCATGAACTGTCGGATAGACAGAGCCGATGCTCATGCCGGTCCCAGACCACAAAAAGGACCGTCGGAGATGGCTTGGTGATGCATCAGCACCATGGACGGTCTGCCGTCGAACGATAATTGGTGGGCCGAACTCATGGGGAAGGCGTCACTCGGACGCTCCGAGGGTCACCTTATCAAGGCTGCGCGATGCCTATGCGTCACGCAGACGCAGGGTCCAGCACCGGCGTATCGTCAGTGGGCTCTTCCTCGCTGGGCGCCGGCCCGTCTGATTTCGGATATAGCCAGCGGTAGGCCCGGTTGACGTCCTCGAGAATGAGATAGAGTGCCGGCACACAGAAAAGAATGATGACGGTAGCCCACAAGATGCCGAAGCCCAGAGACACAGCCATGGGGATCAAGAATCGGGCCTGGATCGACGTTTCGAAGATCATGGGCGCCAAGCCAAAAGCCGTGGTCAATGAGGTCAACAGAATCGGCCGAAACCGCCGAGCGCCGCCCAAGACCGCAGCATCTTCGGCCGAGGCACCGGCTCGTCGGAGTTCATTGGTGGCCACCAATAAGATGAGAGAGTCGTTCACCACCACGCCCGAGAGCGCCACCATTCCCATGATGCTGATGACCGACAAATCGAAGCCCATGATCAAATGGCCGAGCAGAGCCCCTACGCCTCCGAATGGGATCGCCGACATCACCACCAACGGTTGAGCGTAACTCCGAAACGGAATGGCCAATAAGCAGTAGATGATCAAGAGGGCAAAAAGGAAGTTCTGGCCCAGAGAGCCCAAGCTGTCCGATTGCTCCCGACGTTGTCCTTCGAGGCTATAGGTAAGCCCGGGCACCTCTCGGACCAGGTCCGCTAAGAAAGCCCCCCGCATTTGGTTGAGCACCCGATTCGCGTTGGCCTTGGTGTTGTCCACATCGGCCGTCACGCTGATGGTACGACGACCATCGATGCGTCGAATGGACGAATAGGCCCGCCCACGCTCGAAATGAGCCGCTACCGATAAAGGGATCTCCCGCCCGGCACGAGAGCGAATGACCATGCGTTCCAGGCTCGCACGCGTCACTCGATCCTCGCGGGGTCGGCGGACCAACACGCGGACTTCGTCTCGGCCTCGCTGCTGTCGAAGGGCTTCACTGCCGTAGTAGGCCGACCGCAACGCGGAGGCCAGTTCACGCTCCGTGAGGCCCAGGGCGCGTCCCTGGTCGCTGAGCTTGACGTTGAGCTGCTCTTTGCCCGGTGAATAGCCAGGATAAATGTCAGTGATGCCGTCGATGGCTTCCAGGTGTTCCGAAACCCGTGTCGCCACCTCTTCTAAGGTATCGATGTCACTGTGAGAGAGCTGGACGTTGATGGGATCACCGGCACCGCCGCCGAAGCTGTATCGAAAATTCAGGCGCTCGACACCGACCATCTCACCCACGGCTTCGCGCCACGCTCGAGCAAAGTCGCCCGAAGAGAACGAACGCTCGCCTTGGGGCACCAGATTCACCCTGACCTGGGCGTTATGGGTGCTCTTGCCTCCCCCTCTCTCGCCGCCGGGGCCACCTCCGCCACCCAATGTGCCACCCGCCACCGCCAGGATCCCCTGATGGACCGGAGTGTCCTTTTCAAACTGCGCCAGGACTTCGTCGACCTTGGCCTGGATCTGGTCACGATACCCTCTCGTCGCGGATAGCGGCGTGCCGAGCGGCAACTGAACCGTTGCCGTGACGAAGTCACTCTCGAGTTTGGGCAAAAAGCTAAAGCTAAAGAAGCCGCCGCGCACTGCGCCGACGGTCATGATCAAGGTGGCCATAGCCAACGCCATGGTCGCATAGCGATGCCGCGCCGAGAGACGTGCCAAAGGGACGTAAACGTTGTCGATGAACCGCTCGAGCAGCCGTGAAAACTTCAGCTGCTGGCGAATGACCGCCCCTAAGATCCCCGTAGTCTCCTGCTTACTGTGCGCGAGGTGGGCGGGCAGAATGAAGACGCTCTCCACGAGGGAGATGAAGATCACGGCGATGACCACGATGGGGATCATTCCGAAAATCTTCCCGCTGAACCCGGGCACGAAGAGCAGCGGACCAAATGTCGCCACAGTAGTCGCGATGGCGAAGAAGACCGGGGTTGCCACCTCTCGAGCACCCTCGATGGCTGCATCCAAAAGACCCATGCCCTCGTTCCGCCGGCGAAATATGTTCTCGCCGACCACGATGGCGTCGTCCACCACGATCCCCAGCACCAAAATGAAGGCGAACATCGACACCATATTGATGGAGGCGTCGAACATGGACATGAAAATGAACGCCCCGCAAAAGGAGATGGGAATGCCCAGCATCACCCAAAAGGCGAGTCGGATTTCCAGGAAAAGGCCCAGGATCACGAAGACCAAGATGAGCCCGGAAATGGCGTTTCGCTTGAGGAGATCGATCCGGCCGACAAAGGCTTCGGTCTTGTCGCTCCAGGTGCGCGCGGAGACGCCTGTCGGCATGGTGTTCTGGTCGAGATACCCGGTCACGGCTTCGGTGATCTCGATGGGCGTCTGATTGCCCACTCGGTAGACCTGAATCTCGATGGCGGGCTGGCCGTTGAACCAAATTTCGGGCTGATCTTCTTCGAAGCCATCGGTGACCGTGGCGACGTCCCGAAGGCGTAACTGGGTGCCGTCTCGATTGGACACGAGGAGCACATCGCCGAACTCTTGCCCCAATTCACGTCGCTGGGACGTCCGAATCAGGAGTTCACCGGAGTCCGATCGAATGCGGCCGCTGGGCAACTCGATAGATGAATTGCGAATCCGCTGGGCGACCTGGTCCAAGGTCAGCCCATAGCGGCGCTGATTCTCCTCGGAGATCTCGACGGAGATCTCCCTGAGGGGCAAGCCCGTCACCTCGGCTTGGCTCACGATCGTCGTCGCGACCAAACCTGCGCGCACGATCTCTGCCTGTTCCCGGAGGGCTTCGTGATCGACATCCCCATAGACCACCACGGAGATCGAACGTTGGCGTGCTTGCAAAAGACTGACTGTGGGCCGCTCGATCTCTTCGGGGAGACTTCGAATGCGATCTACGGCCCCACGGATATCCGTCAGCAATCGCTCTTGGTCGGCGTCGATCAGGAGTTTCGCCCGTACGGACCCTCCACCCTCACCGGCCGACGCGATCACTTCTTTGACCCCATCCAGGCCACGAATGGCCTCCTCAATGGCGATCAGGACGCCCTTCTCAACCTCTTCCGGGCTGGCGCCAGGATAGGCCACGCTGATGTTGATCTGGTCAAAGGAGAACTCGGGGAAGACCTCTTGCTTGACGCTCCCCGAGATCACCAACCCACCGATGATGAAGACACCCATTAAAAGGTTGGCCGCGACGGCGTTCTGGGCCATCCACGCGATGGGTCCTCGGCGCTGGCGCGTCATTCTGCGGCGCCTCCATCATTTACCGGTGCCGCTTCATCGGGGGCCTCTCCACCCGGTGAGACGGCCGGTGTACGCGGCGTGAGCACCTTCGCCTTGCCGAACTTGAGGGCCGTCCCAGCAGTGGGCATTGCGAGATGACTCGTGACCACCACACTCTTGGGATCCAGCCCGCGGAGCAAGACGAGCTGATCATCCTTCCAATACACATCTGCAGGCTGCATTTGCAGCCGTGAATCGGCGTCGGCGGTCCAGATACGATTCTGGGGACGGAGCGCTTTACGAGGCAGAGCCAAGACCCCATCGGCGCCACAGGCAAAGCGAACCTCGACGGTGTCCTTGAGATACAGTCCCTTCCCGGGGGCATCCAGGCGGAGCGGATCGTCGACCTCCACCACCAACCGCACCATCTTGCCCACGGGGTCCAAGTCGGCCAAGCGCCGTGCGATCCGTGCTGGGAGTCCCTCTTCGTCTCCCTGGGCGTGCACGGTGATCGAGACGCCGTCCGCCTCGATGTAGCGCAATCGCTCTTGGGACACGCTCACTTGCACCCACCAACTGTCGGTCCCCGCCAGCGTGACCATGCCGTAGCCCGGTCCCAAGCGCTGTCCAACTTCGACGCCCTCGCGCAAGACAACGGCATTCATGGGCGAACGAATCGTGGTCCGTTTGAGGGCCAATCGACTCTTCGCCAGGGCACTTTGCGCTGCCTCGAGATTGGCTTTCGCGCTCTTGAGTTGAGGCTCTCGTAAGGCCAAGGCCCGTCCACGGTCACTGGCCTGGACGGACTCGCCCAAAAGCGCCCACTCGCGCTCTGCGACAGCCCCTCGGCCCTCTTCCTCTTGTACCCGCACGCGAGCCTGCTCGACCTGTGCTTGCGCTTGGCGGACCGCCAAACGGTAGTCGGCCTTCTCCAAGTCGAGCAGCACATCCCCCTCGAGGACCCGCCCGCCGGGCACCATTTCTGGATGGAGGGAGACGGCGAGGCCTGCGACCTCCGCCTGCAGGGTCACCTCTCGAGACGGGATCGTTTGGCCCAAGGCCTTGATCTCGAAACGGTCTTCGAAGGGGACAGGTCGATAGACCTCGACACTCCGCTTGACCTCAGGGCGCTCCTTTTTGTCAGCCATAGGACGCTTGCCCGAGAGGACCTTGGCGCCCAAGGCGCCCAAGATCAGAAAGAAGACCGGCAAACCGATCCTGAGGAGACGGCGAATCATGACGCCTGCCTTTCGCGAAAAATCGTCACTAAGAGATGCGGTGTCTGTGTCGGACTCACGATCACTTGCCCTCCCCCGCCCGCAGGTCGGCAAAGCCGATCCCGCCGAGGGCTCGATACAAGCGCACGCGGTGACTCAGTCGGGTACGTGCCGCAGTCAGCCAACTGCGCTCAGCACGCTGGTGCGCTTGAATGGCGTTGAGGACCGGCAGATAGTCCGAGAGTCCCTCTAAATAGCGGGTGCGGGTCTCGTCTAGGAGCGTCTTCGAGACGGCCAACTCACGGGTGAGATGTCCGAACTTCTCGGTCTCGGTGCGCTCCAACGTCAACGCGTCCTCCACCTCACCGAGCGCCCGGAGAAAAGTCGCCTTGTAGTTCACCAAGAGTCCTTCGGCGGCGGCTCTGGCCCGGTCCACATCAGCCCCTCGCCGCCCGCCGTCGATGAGCGGCAGCACGATGGAGGAGGTGAGGCTCCAAATCCAGCGATCCAATAGGTCGCCGAAAGACTGAGCCCCGGCACCTACCGATGCCTGGAGTCGAAAGGACGGTAAATGCTCGGCGAGGGCGGCCCCAATCCGTTCGTCCGCCGCAGCCACTCGAACCCGCGCAGCCCTCAAGTCGGGTCTCTTCACCAGGAGGTCGGCGGGGACCCCCAAGGCCGGTAAAGGGTGAGGCTCGGGCAAAACAGTTTGGCTTCCCGCCAGCGCGCGTCCATCGCGAGGCGGCTTGCCCAAGAGGATGGCCAACTGATGCTCCGCGGTCTCCATTCGCGCCACCACACCGGGCAAAAGGCCCTTGGTGGCGTGAACTTGACGCTCCTGTTGCAACACTGCCGTGGCTGCGGTCAACCCATGCGCGTAGCGCAACTTCACCAACTCCAATTGGGTCTCGTTGGTGGCGATTTGGCGCTCGACGAGTGCCTTGCTGGCCCGCAGTTCAATGAGGGAGACCCAGAGGTCCACCAATTGGGCGGTCAATGTCGTCCCCAAGCTTTCCACATCGAATCGACTGGCCTGATGGTCGTAGGCGGCCGCCTTGACCGTAGCGCTGATTTTGCCCCAGGCATCGACCTCATACCCGGCAGCCACGGCCCCGTTAAACTGGTTGGAGGTGTTCTCCTGGCCCATGAAATCGTATCCGCGAGCCCGGGCTGCAGAGCCTGATGCGTCGAGGCTGGGCCATTGGAAGGCCCCTACCAAATCCGCCGCCGCCTTGGCTTGAGCCAAGCGCGTCATGGCTGCGGCCAAGTCGAGGTTCTGCCCATGGAGAGCACGGACCGCCTGGTCCAATTCGCCGTCCCCGAACGCCGTCCACCACCGATCCGCAGGGGCGGTCTCCCCCCCATTCGTCTGCCACACCGTCTGGCCGGTTTCGATCCGGATCTCGTCGGGTCGCTTGGCCGTGTGCAGCGGGTTACAGGCGACGATGAACACGCCCAAAAACCCAAAGAACAATCCCCTCATGGGGCAATCCCCCGCCAGAAAGTCGAGACAAAATGAGTGACATAGGCCTCGAGGTCGACGCTGTCGCCGAGCATGTGCCGCCGAAATGCCGGGGCCTGTAGGGCGCCGATGAACGCCACTGCGGCGCTGTCGACATCAAAATGAGCGAGACGCTCCTGCTCTTGGCCCAAGGTGAACCAGCGAGCCAAAGCACGCCGAGCGCGGATGGGCGGCGGTATTTCACCGTCTTCGTCGACGTCCCAAACACAGAAATCAGGCCCAGCCGCATGGAGGGCCATCATCACCGGCAGCGTGCGTTCGAAGAAGCCAACCATCACCCGAGCCAGTTCGGCGAGTTGCGTGTCCAAGGCCCGTTCATCGGGGCCCGATTCGAGACGCGGCAACCACGGCCGCACATCTTCGAGACCCAGTGACCGAATGATGAGGTCGTGCTTATTGCCGAACCGCTTGAAAAGGGTGGCCTGGGACACCCCCGCCTTCTGCGCAATATAGGTGGTCGACACCGACGGTCCGCGGCTCAAGAAGCAGTCCCTCGCAATATCGAGGAGGGCATCGTCGGTGGTGATTCTTGGTCTCATTCGAGTAAGTGAGCGCTCAATTACTTTGGAGCAAACTACGGCTGCCACACACGTCTAAGCAAGAAAACAGACTCGAAAGATGATTTATTCAAACGACAACCGGAGATAGCCCGCTGTCGTCTCAGGCGGAGTTGAGAGAAACCCGGACCAAGGGCTCCGTGATGGCGTGTCTGGGCGGGCCCAAGGCCGGCGGTGACGCGTGTTTATTTTCCGACCGCAACGCGAGCAATGCCTCGAGGTCGACATTGCCTCCCGAGACCACGGCGATCTTCCGGCGGCCCTCGACCAAGGGTAACGCGGCCGCGGCGAGAGCCCCTGCCCCCTCCGCGACAACCCGGTCCTCGATGGCCAAGCGCAACATAGCGTCGCGAACAGCCTCTTCGGACACGGTGACAATCTCGTCGAGTACTCGACTGCAGATGCGGGCGGTCAGTTCACCAGGCGCGCTGACGCGAACGCCGTCGGCCATGGTTTCGGCCGGAACGAATCCACCCAAGGTCCCCCTGAGCGTGCGGGCCATGGCATCGACGCCTGCCACCTGGACGCCGACCACCCGAACACCGCGGGCCGCCAACGCCAATCCAATGCCGGAGGCCAATCCACCACCGCCCACGGGGACCAAGACCACGTCGGGTTCATGGGCCAAGAGTTCGTGAGCGATGGTGCCCTGCCCGGCGATGATGTCTGGATCGTCGAATGCGTGAAGAAAGCGCCACCCCTGCAGGCGAGACAAACGACGTGCTTCGGCGTAGGCCGCCTCGAAGTCGGCGCCGTGCCGGATGACCCGCGCGCCGAGGCTCTCGGTCCGTTGAATCTTTGTCAGCGGTGCTGTTCGGGGGACCACTGTAATGGCCTGGAGTCCAACCAGACGGGCAGCATAGGCCACACCGGCCGCGTGGTTTCCGGCCGACGCAGCCACCACTGGCCGGCGGTCACCGCGGGCCACCTGGGAAAGCAATGCGTTGAGCGCCCCCCGTACCTTATAGGCGCCGGTATGCTGCATGGACTCCAATTTGAGCCAACCAGGAAAACCCGTTGCCGGGACCAAGGGCGTTTTGCGCACCAAACCCTCGAGTCGCATGGCGGCATCAGCCACGTCGTGAGCTGTGGGCACGTACATCGGTCCCCATTCGGTGAACGCAGACATGGAGGTCACCTCAGTCAATGCACTAACTCGACGGTCCGGACCTCGACGAGTCGACCCAATTGGCGCATCAGAAGCT
>Ga0115011_10002335_pt1 | contig 13230 bp, 8 predicted proteins | sample TroAtlMetagenome_2_FD_88705 | JGI IMG/M metagenome (GOLD analysis project Ga0115011, IMG submission 88705) | Marine eukaryotic phytoplankton communities from Atlantic Ocean - Tropical Atlantic ANT8 Metagenome | ecosystem: Environmental > Aquatic > Marine > Oceanic | place: Tropical Atlantic... | reverse complement strand
CAGGCGTAGTCGGGCTCTGGGATTGCGCTCAGTCTTTGAGTGTTTGCCAAAGTCATGGTCTTCTAGGTTATGTATTGGTATAGTCATAAGTGGATGATACTATATATTTTGGGTTTGGTATAAGTTATCTAATTTTATTAATAGAGTTAAAGATTATAAATAAGGAATTATTATGAGTTTACCCGGTTTAGACTTTCAGCTTGGCGAAGATATCGATGCGCTGCGTGATGTGGTAGCGCAGTTCGCCGCTAAAGAAATCACCCCACGCGCAGGCGAGATTGATAGCAGCGATGAGTTCCCGATGGATCTGTGGCAAAAAATGGGCGATTTAGGCTTACATGGCATTACCGTACCTGAAGAATACGGCGGCGCTGATATGGGCTACGTCGCTCATATGGTGGCGATGGAAGAGATTAGCCGAGCATCCGCCTCTATTGGTCTAAGCTACGGCGCGCACTCAAACCTTTGCGTCAATCAGATCAAGCGCAACGGCTCAGAGGCACAAAAGCAGAAATTTTTACCTAAGCTAATCACTGGCGAGTTCATCGGTGCGCTTGCCATGAGTGAGACGGGTGCAGGGTCTGATGTGACCAGCATGAAGCTTAAAGCCGAGGAAAAAGGTGACGTCTTTGTGCTAAACGGTAGCAAAATGTGGATTACCAATGGCCCAGATGCCGATGTGATGGTGGTCTATGCCAAGACCAATCCTGAGCTTGGCGCGCAAGGGATTACCGCCTTTATTATCGAAAAAGGTATGGACGGTTTTGGCACGGCGCAAAAGCTCGATAAACTTGGGATGCGTGGTAGCCACACGGGCGAGATGACTTTCAATAATGTTGAGGTGCCAAAAGAGAACATCTTAGGTGGCCTGAACAACGGCGTAAAGGTACTGATGAGCGGCCTTGATTATGAGCGCGCAGTATTGGCAGCGGGTCCTATCGGTATTATGCAAGCCGTGATGGACAATGTCGTGCCCTACATTCATGACCGTAAGCAGTTCGGTCAAGCGATTGGTGAGTTTCAGCTGATTCAAGGCAAAGTCGCTGATATGTACACGATTTTGCAAGCAGGTCGCAGCTTTTTATATACCGTCGGCAAGAATCTCGATATGCTAGACGCACAAGGTGCAGGTCATAGCCGGCAAGTCCGTAAAGACTGCGCTAGTGTGATTTTGTGGTGCGCGGAAAAAGCGAGCCTGATGGCATGCGATGGCATCCAAATCTTTGGTGGTAACGGCTATACCAATGAGTATCCGCTGGGGCGCTTATGGCGCGATGCTAAGCTGTATGAGATTGGCGCAGGCACCAGCGAGATTCGCCGTATGCTGATTGGTCGAGAGTTGTTTAATGAGACTAAATAGGTAGTTTAGAGTCGATCTTGTAATAAAAAAAGCAGTAAGCCCAAGACCGACTGCTTTTTTATTTTTAACACTTTTAATATAGCTTTAAACCACTAGCTGCTTTTTGCTGTAATCAAAATATCTAGCCAAGCCATTGAGAAGTAAGTCATCACGCAAGCGTACCGGACGATTGACATGCTCAGCAATCATAGCCGCATCACCGCCGGTCATGATCAGCTCAAAGTTAGGATGGCGATGAGTGATCTCATTGATAGCACCAACGATAGATAATAAAATGCCGTGATGGACCGCATCTTGCGTGGTGACTCCTTGCGCGATACTATCAAAAGCACCGTTTGAAATCGTAATCTGCTTAGTACCCGAAAATAGCGACTCGCGCTGCAAATAGATGCTCGGAAAAATATAGCCACCCAAATGCTCGGCATGATCGATCAGATCTATCGTGACCGCCGTACCGCAGCCCACTACACATTGGCGCTTCGTCCTATCTACTGCGCCAAGCATCTGTAACCAGCGATCACAGCCTAATTGTTTGGCATCATAGCGACTACTCATCAGCGCGTGAGACGAGTCAACATTGACAAACTCAAAGGGAATATTCAGCCGACTGAGCGTCTGTGCTACTTTGCCATTGAGCTCATCACCCAGCACCGATGAGATACCGATAAAGTCAGGCGCGTAACGCTCAAATCGATCGGTCAGTCCCATTAGCAGCTCAGCTGGCGCTTGCAAATGCTGGCGTGCATTGTGCGAGACAATCTGGCCAATATCATCAGTGAGCCAGTATTTAAGCCTAGTATTACCTAGATCTAGCCAGAGCATAGTTTTTCCTTATTGGCTCTTTATCTAGTGTTCATTAAGTCTCATTTATCACATCAATGCGACCGGTAAAAAGTGCTGAAATATTACCGTTATCTTGCTGCAATTGCAAACAGCCGTTTGTATCGATACCACAGGCACGGCCTTCGATAATGTGCTCGTTATTGTTAAGGTTCTGCGTGATTCTTACTCTCAAACCTTTGAGGGCATCTTGCGGTGTAAACTCTCGGTTAAACTGAGCCATTGCATACTGGGTAGAGCTGGGCTGTACATGAGACTTTTCGGCCGATATAGCTTTGAAACAAACGACAGCCTCTAGTAAAGCCTGACTGATTTGCTCATAAATAATGCTTAAGCTTGGCAAAGGTTCTAACGGATTATCCTTGGCATCTTTATTTATCGACTCATGTATATCTTGTAGGCTAATCGCTTGATAACTCATGCCTTCTAGCGTTTGTTCGGTGAGCTTAGGCGTCGCCGCTACATTTAACCCCACGCCGATCACCATGCCTTTTAGTTTGCTTGCTATCCATACCGGCTCAATCAAAATGCCAGCCAATTTATTAAAAGCGATAAGGCTGTTGTCATTTAAATCAAAACCTAAATCTTGCTTGTGCAGTGGATAAAAGCCTAAATCATTGGCCCATTTGACTCCGATGGGTGTTTTGCTTTGCGCTTTTAGCTGCGTGTTCAGCGCTTGGATAATCGGCATTTTTGCTAATTCTAAACCAATCATTAACGATAGCAGGCCACTGATAGGGGTGTTAATCGGATGATAAAGGGAGAGATAGACATTGCCCGGCGGCGATTGCCAAGAGCGGGTATGTTGCCCACGACCTGCTGTCTGCGTCTCAGCGGTCAGTAGCTGTTTATCATTACTATCAAGCTCACCTGCTTGTAATGCCTCTAGCAGCTCGCTATTGGTTGATGTGCTACTAGAGAGGTGCCGATGGTTGAGCGCGGATAAGCTATTGTTTTGAATGGATAAAGGCATAAGGAGTTCGCTAAAAATAGAGTGGTTTGAGCTGACGTCAGATGACTTGTAAGACAATAATTACTAAGATGTTTGCTATACTAAGCGCCTGCTACTGCGCAAGTCAGGCAAGTTATTATGAGCTAAAAGGTTATCTTATTAAATAGCAGACCTATAAAAGCTAAACAAAACAGCAGAATAATCAGAGCGCAAAATAAAGGATTCGTTAATGCTATATGTATGGTTTGTGATTGCCGGCGCGTTTGCTGGCGTTTGCGCGGGTTTATTCGGCATCGGTGGCGGCATGATAATCGTGCCAGCTCTCGTTTGGATTTTTACCGCGTATAACTTCTCGCCAGAGGTCGTCACTCACTTAGCAGTTGGCACCTCTCTGGCGACTATTATCGTCACGTCTATCAGCTCATTGACCGCGCACAATAAACGCAGCGGCGTGCGCTGGGAGATTTGGCGCGGTATGGCTATCGGCCTTGTCGTGGGTAGTGTCGTTGGCGCAGGCATTGCTGACATGATAAATGGCCAAGCACTACAAGCGATCATCGGTATCGGTGCTTTATTAGTCGCGCTGAAGATGCTGTTTTTTTCTAATAAAGAACAGTTAGGCAAACCGCTACCTTCTAAAGGCATACAAGTCGGAGCAGGGGCAGGTATCGGTATGGCATCCTCCATATTTGGCATTGGCGGCGGTAGTCTGACCGTGCCATTTTTGAATTGGGCAGGGCTTCCGATGAAGCAAGCGGTTGGTACTTCAGCCGCTTGTGGTTTGCCTATTGCAGTGGCGGGAGCACTCGGGTTTGCTTGGTTTGGGCAGGATGTGGCTACTCTACCCGCAGGCACGATAGGTTTTGTGCATATTATTGGCTTTATCTGTATATCGGTGGCTAGCTTTATTACGGCTAAAATCGGTGCAAGACTTGCGCACCAACTGCCAGCACTGATGCTAAAACGAGCTTTTGGAGTATTATTGATATTTGCAGGCGGGCAGCTGTTTTTGAGTGGGATCGGGGTGTTGTAATTATCTTCTTTTTAACTATCTTTTGCGTAGTAAGAGTCTTTATATTCAAAGCAAAGCGGCTAAGCAAACTTGTAGCCAAGCTGATCTCGTGCAAACGCAATACCTTTAAAGATCCTAAAAACCCATCCCAATTTCAGGTAGAATAGCCGCCTGTTTTATTATCGAAAAACTCACCGTTTATGCGTTTAAAATCTCTCAAACTGGCAGGCTTTAAGTCCTTTGCCAATGTCACTACTTTTAGCTTCCCCCGCGGCATCACTGCTATCGTCGGGCCAAACGGCTGCGGCAAATCAAACGTCATTGACGCAATCCGTTGGGTATTAGGCGAGACCTCCGCCAAGCAGTTGCGCGGCGGCGCGATGAGTGATGTAATCTTTGCCGGTACGCAAGATAAATCGGCCAAAAGCGTGGCCAGCGTTGAGCTGACCTTTGAGCATACCCAAGATAAGCAAACGGGCATTCGCCACGAGCTCAACCTCTATCAGGAGCTATCAGTACGTCGGCAAGTCAACATGGAGGGCCGCTCCGATTATTTTATCAATGGTACCCGCTGTCGTCGCCGTGATGTGGTCGATGTGTTTTTGGGCACAGGGCTTGGCGCGCGTAGTTATGCCGTGATTGAGCAAGGCATGATCGGGCGTATCGTTGATTCAAGCCCCATGCAGCTGCGCGAGTTTATCGAAGAGGCGGCGGGGGTATCGCGTTATCAGGCTCGGCGGCTAGAGACGCAAAAGAAGCTTGAAAAGACACAGGAGAATTTAGCGCGTCTGCACGATATGCAAAGCGAGCTAGTCCGTCAACAAAAAAGCTTAGCGCGTCAAGCGAGCAGCGCTCAGCGCTACAATGAGCTGGCCGAGATCTTGGCGGATATTAAGCAGCAACTGGCGATTCAGCAGTTATATCAAGCCAAACAAGCCCAACTGCAACATAAGAATGCGTATGAAGGTAGTGATTTAGCACTCAAAGAGCTGCAAGCGCACTATGAGCAGTTAAAGCATAAGCAAGACAAGCTCAGCACCCAGATTAACCAAGAGCAATGGCTAAAAGACGAAGCACAAAGCGCACATTATCAGCAGCAACTTGAGCTTCAACAAGCAAAGCATCAGCTAGACGATGTTACGGCGAAGCTGACAGTGATTGAGCAGCAGCTGGTGGCTTTGGAGCGGCAGCGTCAGCAGTCGACTGACGAGCTTGATAGAATACAGGATGAGCAGGATCAGCAAAAGCTCGAGCTTGCTCGCCTGCAGCCAGAGCTGACTAAGCTAACCAAGAAGCGCCAAACGTATCAAGCGGAAGAGCCGCCACTACAACGCGCATGGTCTGAGTCACAATCGCAGTTAACGCGTCTGCAAGATAACGTGCGTACCCTCGAGCAGCAGCAAGCCATCAATAGCCAAGCACAAAAGCGTCATCAGCTGAGTCAAGAGAAGCTCGCTGCTCGCCAGCAAAGTTGGCAAACGCTGTGGGATCAGGCGCAGACTCAAAGCCCTACTCATGATGACTCTTTGAGCATAGATGAGCAAGACAAAAGCGCCAGCAGCGTTATCGATGAGCTAGAAGCTCAGTTACAGCAGCGTGCGCGTCAGCAAGATAGCGTCGCTGAACGGCTAGCGGATTTGCAACCGCAAGCTCATACGTTGCAGCAGCGTTTGACCGAGCAGCTACACGAGGTGACAGCACAAGAAAAAAGCCACGCGCTACTGGCAGGCGAGTACGATACGCTACATAAGATCGTACATGCCAAAACGACTCATAAGCCGACCGCACAAAAAGAGAAGTCGGATAAAGGTTTGGCAAATGACGTTGTTATTAATACTGACAATCTACTGCCGGTTTCTACTTTGCGCGAGCAAATCAAGCTTAGTCCACTTGGCAAGGAGCACGCGCAAACCCTTGATAAGGTATTAGCATTATGGCTAGATAGCCAAGTGCTTATTGGTGAGCAAGTGGGTCTAATCTCAGAGCCAGAGCTTTCTAGATATCTGCCAAATTTACTGAGCTTTCAGCATAGCCAACACTCCCAAAACCAAGCTAATAAACAGTCAGCTAGTCGCCATAGTTTGTGGCTGCCTGCACAGATGGCCGATAGCGTTGATCAGGATTTTATAGCCAAGCTACCTGCTAATTTGCAAGCTAAAGTACAGCCTTTATCTGCATTGATTACTAAGCCTGCTTTAGCGATATGGCAGCAGTGTTATTTATATCTTGCAGATGATGCGCCTAACCGCGAGACCACTGCAGAATTGACCGAAATCCTAAAAGTATTGCCGTCATCGGCTTTATTAGTGACTGCAGAAGGTTGGTTGATTAGCGCTAGTGGCACTATGAATTTTAATCAATTCGCCAAGCAACAAGACGCTGCGCAAAACAGTCATTTTTTGATGCAGCGTATGCAACAGCAGCAGCGTTTAATAGAGTTGGAAGAGCTGCTTGATACTAGCGATGAGCACATTGATTGCTTGCATAAGCAGATGAAGAGAAGCCAAAGCGAGTATGACGCGCTAAAAATCAGCTTGGATGAGAGCCGCGCTCAACACGAGCAGCTTACGCGCGAGGTGTATGATTATCAGCAGCAATTGGCAACTGAGAAAGCTGCCCTCAAGCAAAGACAGGCCGATGCCCAGCGTTTGCAGAGCGACAAATTGGCACTGGAGCACGAGCAACAAGAGCTTGCCGCCGAGCAACGAACACTTAATGATGAGCGCGCGCAAATCGAAACAGACTTACAACTCATAAGGCCCAAAGTCCAAGCCGCACAAGATCGGCGTCAGCAGCTACAAGGGGAGCGTCACGAGCTGCAGCGCAATCGTCAAAAAGTTGACGCCGATTGGCAAGCCCTGCAGCTGCGCCAACAAAAAATTGAGATGCACCTTGAGCATAGTGCTAATAGTCTACAGCGTGCAGCGCAATTTCTTGATGAGTCTTTACAAAACCGGCAGACACTGATCGCCAATCGTGACAGCTACCAACAACAACTGCCAACGCTGCAGGCCACATTACAGACTATAAAAGCTAAGCGCGATGAGCAGCAAGATTTATTAGCCACGCGTGAAGCCGCTCTGAGCATCCTTAAAGAGGAGTACAACGAGCAGCAATCTGCCTTAGATACTTTGCAGACTACCTTACAGGATCAGCAAGAGAGCAATGCCAAACAGGCGACAGAGCTGGCGCTGAGCGAGTCTAAACTCAACGATGCAAAGGATAGCGTACAGAGCGCATTAGATGAGTACCATTATATTTTATCTAAGAGTAGTGAGCAGGCGTTAAAGGCTGCGCCGCCGCAGATAAGTGTCTCAAGCTTATTAACCGATTTTATTACTCATAAACGCCGCGTCCGTCCCGAGAAAATCGCTGAATTACAAGCTGAGCAGGCCAGTCTTGAGCAGCAAATCAGTAAAATAGGCGCGGTCAATCTGGCAGCAGTGGCAGAGCTGGCTGAGGTTAATGAACGCTTAGAGCCGCTTGCACAGCAGACCGAAGATATTGCCGCTAGTATGCAGACTTTGACGGATGCTATTGCTTCGATTGATGAGACGACTAAGACGCTATTTATGCAAACCTTAGAGTCGGTCAATGGTGAGTTATCTAAACTGTTCGCCAAAGTATTTGGCGGCGGGCAAGCCAGTCTAACGCTAGATTTGGAGGATATGCCTACGGATACCCAATCTGATATCAGCGCTGATAAATCTGAACATTGGCGCGCAGGGTTGACGTTAATGGCGCAGCCAAAAGGCAAGCGTAATAGCCGTCTCGCTGTACTCTCAGGCGGCGAAAAGACCTTGACTGCGCTGAGCCTAATTTTTGCGATTTTTAAACAGCATCCGGCGCCGTTTTGTGTGCTCGATGAAGTCGATGCGCCGCTTGACGATGCTAATGTTGCTCGTTTTACTAGCTTGATTCATGAGTTGGCGGATGATTTACAGTTTATCTTCATTAGCCATAATAAGCTCTCGATGCAGATTGCCGATGAGCTAAAAGGTATCACTATGCCTAGCGCAGGTGTTTCTACTTTAGTGAGCGTCTCACTTGATGAAGCCGAAAAGTACATCGAAAGTTAACTATAGTCGATCCACTATAAAAGAAATGCAGTGCTACTGGAATGAATTTTGCGCAGCCTCTGGGAACGCAGCACGCAAGGAAAATTTATACCAGTAGCACATTACAATGCCTGTACTCTTTTAATCTTTTTATTTAGGATTTACTATATCATGAGTTAAGTATTGATAAACAAACTTTATAATTTAGGGTAAAATCAAAGCCGTTATATTTATGGCAAGTTTCTATTCGCTTTCTACACGCTTTTTACCCGCTATCATCTACTGAACGGCACGTGCAATGATGAGTATCAAGTGTCAAACCGTTACAAGGTGATGACGCTTTTAGGTAGCCGTGCTAGACTGATAGCGTTTAAACTGCTGTATATGCTCTGATTACTTTTATCATTATCTATATTGTTAGCTATATTATTATTAGGATGTATTCTCTTATGACCGCTATCCAGTTTGTGTTGATCGCCATTGCCGCTTTGATTGTGCTAGCAGGACTGTTTATGGTCATTCGTAGTTTTAAGCGCCGACAAAATACTGATGCGGCCGCCGTTAATTATGATAAAAACGGTATCCCTATCATTCCGCGTCATGAGCGCAATGTCGTTGATGAGCCAGACTTCGATGATACTATCGCCGGTGAGACAACGATTGCTCCTAATAGAGAGTATCTGAGTGCTGTGGTTGAAGAAGAGCCGTTGACACAAAACCATACTGAGGTTGATGCGCAGCTGACACAAAATCGTGGTACGACGGCTGATATTAATGATAATGAAACCAATCCTGAGTATGCCCGCTGGCAAGCAGAACAGCAGCGCGCAGATGACGAAGAGTTTGCGCAATTCGCCCAAGACAATAACTCTGACATTCAAAGCGAGCCGGATGCTTTTTCAAGCCTGATGTCAGCGACCGATAGCCTGATGCCCGTGATTGATACTGCCGAGGAGCCGAGCTTCACGGACAACAGCCCTGTGCTCGACCAGCACTTATTGACGCCTATTGATGAGGCGCAAAACGGACCGCTGATAAATGCCAAAGACAACATCAATATTACTATTTTGCCGCAGCAAAGCCGTGAGCGCCCGAGTGCGATTATTCGCGGCAGTGATTTATTAACCTTAGTGGATAAGTACGGCTTGCGCTTTGGCGCGATGAATATGTTCCATCGTTATGAGCAAAAAGACGGCACCGGTATGCTTTGGTTTAGCATGATGGGTATCACTGATAATGGTATCGCACCTTTTGATCCGCATAGCGTGGCGACCAATGTCTATAGCGGCGTGGTGTTGTTTTTATCGCTGCCACATCCGCAAGCGGTGCGTAGTTTTGATAGCATGATGAGTATTGCCTATATGATGGCAAGCGATCTTGATGCGATAATGCTAGACGAAAATAACGAACCGATTACGCCAGATTATAAGCAGCAGCTACGCAATCAAGTCCGCGATTACGACAGCTAAAATAGCCAAATAACCTTTCATTTAACGTCATTTTTATTAAGCAAAAGTGGCGTTTTTTTATGCCAGTCTTTACTGTAAAGCGCCCCCTAAATTGTTATCATAGTTGCTATTATCAATCGCTCAATAACCACTATAGATACCGACTATGACTGACTCTGGCAACTCTAATAACATTCATAACTCTAAAAACCATGCGACCCATGCGACCCATGATAGCGATGTCATTAGCAAAATGCGCACCTTGATTGCAGCGCTAAAAACGCATAATAATGCCTATTACGTCCTTGATAATCCTATGATTGAGGATAGCGAGTACGATCAGCTGCGTCTGTCCCTTATCGAGCTTGAAGAAGAGTATCCAGATTTGGTGCAGCCTGATAGCCCGATCAATCAAGTCGGTGATGTGCCGCTATCGGCCTTTACGCAAGTCACCCATGACATTGCTATGTTATCGCTTGGCAATGTCTTTGATTATGATGATCTCAGCGACTTTATGCGCCGCGTCAATGATCGTCTAAGCGTGGCACAGCAAAACCCTGAGTATGAGATGGAGATGAAGCTCGATGGCTTGGCCGTGTCGCTAAAATACGAGTATGGCCAGTATGTACAAGCGGTCACTCGCGGCGATGGACAAACAGGCGAGGATATCACCCAAAATGTCAAAACTATCCGTAATCTACCACTGTGGCTGGCAGATGCCAAAGATATCGAATTGCTAGAAGTACGCGGCGAGGTGTTAATGCCAAAAGCCGGTTTCGAGCGCCTCAATCGTCTAGCAGAGGAAAAGGGTGAAAAAACCTTTGCCAATCCACGCAATGCCGCAGCAGGAAGTTTGCGTCAGCTCGACCCTGCGGTAGCGGCCAGTCGTCCGTTAGCGTTCTATGGCTATTCGGTCAATCAAGGCTTGCCTGAGCGTATCGACACGCAATCGGGTGCACTCGCTTGGCTTGGTGATATTGGCTTTACCGTCAGCGCAGTGCGCGTGGTTGCCAATCCACGCGAGGCGCAAGCGTACTACGAGTCAGTGATTGAAAAACGCGAAAAACTACCGTTTGAGATTGACGGAACAGTGATTAAAGTCAATAGCCTTGCCCTGCAGCAGCAATTAGGCTTTTTATCTAGAGAACCACGCTGGGCGACCGCTTATAAATTCCCCGCCGAAACCGTGATGACCCGCCTGCATACTATCGAATGGCAAGTCGGGCGTACCGGACAGATTACCCCAGTCGGCAAGTTAGAGCCGGTCAAAGTTGGCGGCGTCACCGTCAGTAACGTCACTTTGCATAACTTCGGCGAGATTCAGCGCTTAGATGTGCGAGCGGGCGATATGGTCAGCGTACACCGCGCCGGCGACGTCATCCCTAAAGTCACCCGCGTTTGGGAAGAGCAACGTCCAGACGACTCTCAGCCTGTCGAGCTACCTTCCACTTGCCCGGTTTGCGACTCACCCGTAGTGCTACCCGAGGGCGAGGCCTTAGCGCGCTGTACAGGCGGTCTTATTTGTCCGGCGCAGCAGACCGAAGCGCTCATTCATTTTGTCTCACGCCGCGCTATGGATATCGACGGTCTTGGCGAGCGCTGGCTCATTAGCTTCTTTGAGCAGGGACTTATCAAAACCGTCGCTGATATTTATCAGTTGCATAAACATCAGGATGAAATGATTACCTTTGAAAAACTCGGCGAAAAATCGGTACAAAACATCATCGACGCTATTGAGGCCAGTAAAAAAACGACATTGGCGCGCTTTATCTACGCGCTTGGTATTCGCGGTGTTGGCGAAGGCACCGCACAAAACTTCGCGCAACAATTTGGTGATTTAGATAGCTTAATGAGCGCCGATATGGACGCCCTTATCGCCACGCCAGACGTTGGTACGATTACCGCCGAGCTGACCTACGAGTTCTTCCGCGCCCCGCACAATGTTGAAGTTATTGAAAAGCTGCGCGCTGCTGGCGTACATTGGGACGCCGTCGAGCAAGTCGCCGCAGATGGTCTACCTTTAGACGGTCAAACTTGGGTCATCACCGGCGCGCTTGCGAGCATGGCACGTGACGAAGCCAAAGCAAAACTACAAGCGCTGGGCGCCAAAGTCTCAGGCAGCATCTCGGCCAAGACCACGGCGCTACTGGCAGGCGAAAAAGCAGGATCGAAGCTGACCAAAGCTGAGAAGTTAGGCGTTAAGGTAGTGGGCGAGGATGAGTTTTTGACAATGTTAGAAGAATCATAACGCTTTAAGAGGAAAACGATTTGTAGAGTGGGCAATAGCGTAACCCACCGAATTAGAAGTATATTGAAAAAGACACAGGATAAAAAATTAGCCTCAGCATCGCGTTCTTTAAAGCATAGAAATATGCGGGTCATGGGATAGCTTTCTTTACTGGTTTAGCTCGGCGCTCGTCCCTCGCGCAAGAGCCAAAAGTAGTTATCATGCACTTGGTTGAATAAGAATCTAAGTAGGGTGCGCCCTGCGCACCTTTAAGAATCGAATCTTTTAACTTTAATTACAGTTCGATTAATAGCTGAACGTTGAATAATTTGCGTAGATAAAGGTTGTTAATATATTGTTGCTTATTTATGCATTAGTGAACGGGTCACACCCTACGGCTTAAATTACCAACACCTTTATCAAAATTTCGGAAGTCCATGGCATACTATACTTATACTCAAGTAATGCGTCACGTAGCTATCATCGCCTGTACAAGTGTGGGCGTCGAATATTTAACCGGAAGTATTAGCTTGTCGTTTTTATTACTTTTGATTCTAGTCATGAGTTACTTGAAATGGTTAGGTGTATTTACATCAGTCAATTCTCAAAAAATAGACATAATTGCCAGCATACAATACTTAAAAAGTACTGATATTAAGGCTGACTTAAAATTACCAAGTTTCGAATTCTTAGCAAAAGAGTACAATGCTGGATTTTTCTTGACGATAGCTATCTTTGCGCTAATGATATGGCTGAGTACAAAACTCATTATTGCATGGCTGATGCCCTTCTTCATAAATCAATCATTTGATCCCTCTGATATCATTTGGGCAGTGCTACCGATTGGTATAGCGATACTTTGTTATTTGGTAGCTGAGAATGAAGATAAAAATAAAACGCCATTAGTCACAATATCTAGTCTTAGGTTGTTACCAGAAAAACTACAAATCATTAAATTCAATCAAGCGTTAGATATACCATGGCATTCGATTAAAGATATTCACGAAAAACGAACACGTTCACGTGCTCTGTTGAAGATAGTAGTGAATGAAGAGAGTAGTGAAGTTAAATCAAATTATGGAGAATGTTTGTTTGACACTTATCATGCGTCTTATAATGCAGCAGACATCGAACAGCTCGCTATAGTTTATTGGGCAAAAGCCATAAGTAAAGAGATTAAAGAAGTCGAGTAGGGTACGCCCCGCGCATCAGAGGGCGTTCAAAACTCTGTGTCAACTAAATTAAAGGCGCATCACCGAATCTAATCGACCAGGGAAATAGATAGACAGCTGCATCATCGTCTGTCCCCAATTACGAATCGGCATCGTCCACT
>Ga0115011_10002334_pt1 | contig 13230 bp, 16 predicted proteins | sample TroAtlMetagenome_2_FD_88705 | JGI IMG/M metagenome (GOLD analysis project Ga0115011, IMG submission 88705) | Marine eukaryotic phytoplankton communities from Atlantic Ocean - Tropical Atlantic ANT8 Metagenome | ecosystem: Environmental > Aquatic > Marine > Oceanic | place: Tropical Atlantic... | reverse complement strand
TATTGCCACTTATTTGTATTTTGCGCACCCGTTGGTTGATAGGTTAAACGACTGCTGTTTGTACAAAAGTTATAACAATATAAACCATACTTTGCTATACCGGTTGTTCTAAACCATTTTTCAATATAAGCATACACTCCAGCTGCTAGTAAATTTTCCCTGTAATCTTGACCACATAATATAGCCATATCGAGCATAATATTCCTCTGATTTTTAATTGTCATTGCTCCGGAAGTATATAATGAAAATGGATTACAATTTCCCGGAAGCCCTGATCCACAAATGAATGGGTTTGAAGGTGGAGATATTTTAGTACCATCCAGATTTTCCAATTCGGGTGGAGAACCAGGTTTCCCTTCAAATTCAAAATTTGAGTAATTAAACCATTGATTTCTTGTATTTACATCACTCCTTCTGAATCTCCACATGTAACTACTTACCATATCACGACTAGGAATATCTACGCGACGAGAACCAGTTACATTTAAATAATCCCATTCATATTGCTGTTTAACTAAAAACGAATGACATTTTTTAGCCATTGTTCTTCTCTCTTCTTCTCCTAAAAATATATATGTTCCTATAAGATGTACATCACTATTCCAATCATTGCGTCTATTTAAATATATAGAATGATTTTCTTCATCACTAACTGGTAATTTAGATGGAGGTTGAAGAAATTTCCACATTTGATCTGTAACACTAGCAGAGTTAGGCGCCTTACGTTTTAAATTTAAACTAGGAACATAAGTAGAACTACCTGGATTGGTACAATTAGTACAGGGATTAGGCTGTTCGACATCCAATACTGTAAAAACCTCTTTAATAGCTCTAAATTCTATTTTTATATGGACTTCCTGATATTGTAAAGCTATTAACGGTAAAGCAGTCTTAGTAGAATAACAAAACCATGCCATCAAAGGAATATATAGTTGTCTACCTCGTATTGATGGTTCTAAACCGGTTGTAGAAAATTTATCATTTGGAATAGCATTGGGATACTTGCCTCCCCAAAACGCAGCTGGGTCTATTAATCTCTCCAAATGTCTATCACTTCCCGTCATTTGGCCTAATAAAACCCTTTTACCTCCTTCATCTCGGCGGACAGCATTCATCATCCATTCTCCGGAATATTGAGCTAATGTATTTCCCCCCGAATAAATACTTATTCTTCTAATCATAGCAAAACCCAGATCATTAATCCATTGAAACTCATAAGGTACATAATTTCCTGGTACATTTTCCCTATAAAATAAAGGACTCCAAATATCTGGCAAATTTACAACAACGTAAGTATCCCATAAAAGTTCTGCGTATCTAGGTATTTTAAAATCCATTTCTACTCCTGTATCAAAGGATAATGTTCGTTGGCCATTATAATCGATACGAAATCTTTGCATTCCAAACGGCGTATACTTTTTATAAGCCGATTTGAAGAATGTTGTTTTAGGATTACCTGTTAATATAAGATTTGCTTGTCCATATGCAACTAATTGTAATAATCCGCCTGGCATTATTGATATAATATATACAATTATTTTAAAGTGTTTAAATTCTAATTGTGACTATTTAGGTGAAGATTAAAATATAAATAAATATTATATTACAATGGATAGATATACACAAGCATTAAACAATACACAAAAATTCTTGTCTCAATATATTTGGATTGGTGTTTTGCTAGCTGTATTAGGTGTTTTTTGGTATTATAGAACACAAATTGGTAAAAAATCAGCAAACGTAGACAAGATGGAAAAATCATACGATAAATCAGAATATGCACCTCAATTATCAAGCATCAATGATAGTGATCCTAAATATGATGAGCCTCTCTTAAACTTCTATATTGCCAGTAGTTACAATTCATGTTGTGCTGGCGATTTTCAAGACAGTTATGTAACATTAGATCCATTAGAAGAAATTTTATTTCACGGAGCAAGAGTTTTAGATTTTGCTATTTATTCCGTTGATGGACAGGCAGTAGTAGCAGCATCGCCATTCCAAAATCCAAATATTAAAGGTACATACAATAGCATTTCAGTTGATAAAGTTATGCAAAGAGTTTCACAATTAGCCTTTTCATCTGCCAAATGTGCTAATCCAAATGATCCTTTATTTTTACACTTTAGAATAAAATCAAATAGAAACGATGTTTATGCGCCTTTAGCTGCTGCAATTAAAAATAATTTTGCTGGTAAATTGCTAGATGCAAGATGGTCATTTGAAGGTAGAATGGAAGATGGTCATACCATGAATTTAACAATGCAACCTTTAAAATCTATGATGAGAAAAGTTATTATTTTAGCACATCAGGAGAATGATAATTACAAAAGTGAAGATAATCCGTTTTATGAGTTAGTTAATTTAGGATCTAATTCTATTTATTTCAGACAAATGCGTAATCACGACGTGCAATATGCCCCTAGTGCCGATACTCTTAAATCTGAAAATAAAACCAGTTTGGCTTTAACAATGCCCGATTGGAGTGAAATTAATACCAATTTACCAATTATTGTTCATCAGGCTTTAGGTTGTCAAATGGTTTGTATGAACTATCAAAATTTAGATAAAAATATGAAATATTACTTAAATTTCTTTAATGAGGGAGGGTGTGCTTTTATTAAAAAACCCTCCTATTTATGTTTGCAAAAGAAGAGTATAACTTGTCCAACGCCGCCCGATAAAAAGCTTTCATTCAAAGGTAAAAAATATAATTTACCAATGGTTAATTTTACAATGTAAAAATTTAATCACTATATATATTATTATGACCAGTTGTAAAAAAAACATGTCTTTTGAAGAATGTGAATTAGCAATATTGAGGCAAGCCGTCGATAAAGCCGATGTTATCGAGGGTGAACAAATGTTAAAAGATCCTCAAGTCAGAAAAATAATAGATATAGTGGAAAATTTCTTGCGCGTTCGTAAAAGAATATGCTATGGAGGAACTGCTATTAATGCTCTCTTACCTCCACAAGACCAGTTCTATGATATGAATACGGAATTGCCTGATTATGATTTTTTCTCGCCTGATCCTCTTAAAGATGCTAAGGATTTGGCTGATATTTATTACAAAAAAGGTTTTACAAAAATAGAAGCAAAGGCAGGTGTACATGCGGGTACATTTAAGGTATTTGTTAATTTTATCCCAGTTGCTGATATTACATTCTTAGTACCCGAATTATACAAAAAAATATCCAAAACAGCTGTAAATATTAGTGGAATTTACTACACGCCTCCTAATTATTTACGTATGCTTATGTATCTTGAATTGTCTAGACCAAAAGGCGATCCTTCTAGATGGGAAAAAGTATTAAAAAGAATATCCCTTTTAAATAAAAATTTTCCTTTAAAAGGTAAGAATTGCGATTTCGTTGAAATTCAACGATTTTTTGATCCGGATCATAAACTACCAAAAGGTTTAGAACAAAAAATTTTCTATATTACCAGAGAGTCTTTAATTAATCAAGGAGTCGTTTTTTTTGGAGCAATGGCATTGCAAATGTATATTCGTTATCTCAAAAAGTTTAGATATCACCGTTTCAAAAAAATACCCGATTTTGATGTACTTGCTACTGATCCTGAACAAACAGCTAATATATTGAAAAATAGATTAAAAGATGCTGGTATTAAAAAGGTTTCTATCAGAAAAAAATCAGGTGTCGGCGAAGTTATTGCGCCTCATTATGAAGTAATGGTAAATAAAGAAACCGTTGTTATGATTTATGAACCAATCGCGTGTCATAGTTATAATGTAATTAAAATGAAAAGAAGAAATGTTAAAATTGCTACAATAGATACCATGCTTAGTTTTTATCTTGCGTTCACCTACGTTAACAGACCATACTATGATCCTAATCGTATTATTTGTATGGCAGAATATTTGTTTAGAGTACAACAACACAATAGACTGTCGCAAAAAGGGCTATTAAAAAGATTTAGTATAAATTGCTACGGTAAACAGCTTACATTAGAAGGTATTCGTGAAGAAAAAGCCCAAAAATTTAAAGAATTGTCTAATAAAAGATATGGCAAAGAATGGGATTACTATTTTTTAAAATATGATCCATCCAAAAAAGATGAACAAAAGACAAAAAAGAAAAGTAACCATAAAAAAAAGAAAAGTAAAACAAAGAAAAAGTCAAAAAGAAAGAAAAAGAGGACAACGCGTCGTCTTTTTAATTTTTAAATTGATTTAGTTGAATTTGTATTAATAACTAATACAAATGCAAGTATGGGATGAAAGTTTCTTTGAAGAATACTTAGATGATGATGAAGATTGGGCTTATGAGATTTTAACTCTTAAACTATATCCACTTATTCTTAATTATTTATACAAAAATAACCGCGTTCATTATTAGTGCGTCTGACTTAATTTTTTTTTTGTGTTTTTTTAATTTTTTCTTGCATGTAAGTTTCATAACCTAAGTATCCAAAACTAGCTGCGCCTACTAAAGTTCCTACAACCGAATACCATCCTTCTGGTTCCTTTAAAGCAACGCAAATTTGGTTTGGAACTCTAAGAAGAAGCATAGCAGTTAAAGATAAGGATAAAATTGGCGAAAAAGGTTTGTCATTTTTAACCGCATCAATTTGATGAAAAGTACCATATATTGCAACAACAAGAGCAATAATATGCAAATATCCAGTGTATTTCATAACTGACTTAGAACACTTCATTATGATTTATGTATAGATTTTAAATAAATTATTACAAAAATAATCGGTAGAATTAAATCTAGCCACATTAGTATACCTTTATTATTTGGCTTGTTATTATGATCTACAATTAATTCATTAAAATGATTAACGCCGGCCATGAAACTAAAAATGATAAATATAAATAAAATTCCAGGTCTTATATTTTCAAAACTATCAAAAGATGATAATAGAGCACCTATTCCCATTGCTAAATCATAAAACCCCACTTCCTTTTGAAATGGGGATGAAACCCAGCCTATACTTTTCGCTGCTTTTTGAGGTTCTAGCAGATGACCTATACTATCCCAAATATAAATTCCACCAACTAACCATCTTAACATTTGTCGTTCCAAAGCTTTCCAAATAGACTCTTTAGATCTTACGGTTGTAATAATGGTAATTAAAAATAATAGGTACGGAACATGAGTTATAATGTATTCAACTATCATATACTATATTTAAATATTATAACTAACAATGACTACAAAGCCAGTATTCACGATGTTCTTTTGTTGTTAAAACATCTCCTAAATTATAATCATGATAGTGTAAATTTAACATTTTTGCTTTGTTTTTTAAAGCTTCAAGATTGTGTTGTTCTAAAAATATGATTAAGCATCTTTTGACTTGTGCACATACAGCCTCTAGAGAGTCATAATAATCCATATCAATTTGTACAGTGTATCCTGAAAAAAGTTCATCTGAAACCTTAAATGTTTTAATACTTGCCATTGTAAAGTATTAAACCTTGTTTCTTTTAAGTTATTATAATGTCAGAGGATTCGCCTAGGCATAAACGCCCTACGTGGGATGAATACTACAAGAAAATCGTAGTTGCTACGAAAGAACGTTCTCCTTGTGAACGATTACAGGTTGGGTGTTTACTAGTAAAGAATAATAGAATTATTAGTCAAGGTTATAACGGCTTTTTACCGGGCTGTCCTCATAAGTCAATTGTTAGACATAACCACGAGCAAGCAACGCTCCATGCTGAACAAAACTGTTTGGCTGACTGTGCTAAGCGTGGAGTTAGTTGTAAAGGAGCCACCGCATATATTACACACTATCCATGTATTATTTGCTGCCGAATGCTTTTAGCTGCGGAAATTGGAGAGATTAAATATTTGGACGATTATAAAAACGATGAGTTAGTTCCTTACTTTGCGAATCAATGTAATGTTGCTATCACAAAAATTTAGCAATAATATGTTGCCATTATATATAATGACAAAATATAGGAAAAAAGGGGGTAAAAAAGGCGTAAAACAAAAAGAAGAAAAAGAAAAACAAAACGTAAGACTAAGAAACGAAAAAGACATCGTAGGAAAAAGAAAAAATCTACTAGAAAAAGATAAACATATATAATTTTGAATCAAATATTTAAAATTATATAAAGACACTCAATTATTTCATGTATAATCATGGATATCTCATCATTTAAACAACCCACTAACACTAACTATTCTCTTCATAATAATTTATTATCAAGAGTTAGTACGCCCAGACGATCTGATCAGGTCCCTAGCATTTTAACTAAAGAAATAACACCTAATACATCTTGTACAAATCAAAAAAGCACAGGTAGATGTTGGATTTTTGCCGCGCTTAATATGTTGCGTCGGAAAGTTATACTTAATAAAAAAGTTGGGGATGGATTTGAATTTTCTCAAAGTTATGTATTTTTTTATGACAAATTGGAGAGAATGTATTATAATTTACAGCTTATGAAAAAGTTCAATCGGGAAAATAAACTAGTTAACCATAGAGCCGTACAACATTTATTAAAAGAACCTTTTGGGGATGGCGGACAATGGGTAATGTTTTCTAATGTAGCCAATAAATATGGTTTGGTTCCAAAAGATGTTTATCCTGAAAGCACGCATAGTAGTAATTCCGCGGGCGTTAATATGGTATTATCCAGATTATTTCGCACCTGTGTAAAAGATATTTACAAAAATCCTGAAAATACTGATAATTTAATCAAAACAGCAATGCAAAAAACATATGAGTTGTTAATTAGATTTTTTGGTGAGCCACCCAAAACATTTTCATGGAATTATAAAAAAAATGATAAAGTGGAAACTTATAATGGTAAGCCACAAAATTTTATGAAAGAATTTTGTGAAATTAATTTTGATGATTATGCATCACTAACGCACGATCCTAGAAACAGTTATAATGCATTATATGGGGTAGAACATTTAGGTAACGTAGTAAATGGCGATACGGTTAAATATCTTAATCTTGAAATGAATAGATTAAATGAAATAACAAAACGCGCGATTGATGATAACACGCCTGTATGGTTTGGCAGCGATGTTGGACAATTTTTTAATTCAAAATGTGGGTTGTTAGATAGTAAGTCATTCGATTATATTAATTTTCTTGAAATACAAGATACAATGAATAAAAAAGATAGAATCCAATATTGCGAAAGTCTTATGACGCATGCAATGTGTTATGTGGGTTATAATAATGATAAATACGGGCATATTAATTACTGGAAAATAGAAAATAGTTGGGGTACTGATGGACCTTATAAAGGTAATCTAATTTGTAGCAATGATTGGTTTAATGAATATACCTATCAATTAATTGTACCTAAAAAATATCTTACCCAAAATGAATTGGCTGTATGGCAAGGTGAAGTTTCTAGGTTATTTCCTTTATGGGACCCGATGGGATCTCTTGCTTAATTATCACTTACAACTCACTAGCATATTTGCTTAATTTCATAATAAAATAAAAACTAAATCCAAATATAGCAATCACTAAAATTTAACGTCTACGCCTTTTTCTTGTTCTTCTTCTTTTAATTTTACGCTTTGTTCTCTTTTTTTTGTTTTTACGCTTCTTATTTGACTTACGTTTTTTACGTCTTTTCTTTTTTCTAGTTTTCTTACGTCTTTTACCACCTTTTACTGTAGACGATATTGATCCCTCTATTTCGATGGGATCTCCAGCTGAACCAGAAGACAAGAGTATCATTCGAAAGTAAGGCTGGAAATTTTCCAAATTTATTGATTTCAAATATGTTTTTTGAAAAAGAAGAGAGCCCCGCAAAGAGAAAATCACTTGTTTTATAAATGGTTTAACCATTCCTATATATGGAACCAGTTGTTTTATATTTTTTGATTTGGGACCTTTGGAATGCATCGATGATGACGTTTCGAAAAAAGAATTCATATTCACATTCAATCCAAATAATTCCTTCTTTTTCTCTGGTGATAGTTCTTGTATTTTAGCTTTTATTTCTTTGCTTTCTAATTTATTTGCCAATTTAATTAATGAATCAGCAAAATTACCAAATAATGCAACTGCGTCTATTAAACATTCGCTTAGTGTACCTTTAGATTTTTTTGTGCTAGTGGGACCCGGTACAAATTTCTCTATACTATCAACTCTGCCCATTCCTGAACCATCGCCGCCGCCCATTCTAATATTTCTACGTGCGAAATCAACTGCACCGCCTAATGCATCTGCTACAGCATCTGATGCTGTGGATAATGCATTTGATGTTGCATTTGCTGCTGCGCCCATGGCATTTCCTACAGCATTAACAGGTGCTCTAACTGTGTTTCCTACAGCTCCTCTTGCAGCTTCTCTTGCAGCTTGCGCAACCTCTTCTTTAGCCTCTTCTATATATGGTGAAAATAATGCTATTATAGCCTCTTTTAAGTTAACTAAACTAGCCTGGATACCTTCAAATTCTGGATATGCTATCCCTAAGATTTGGGTAAGCGTTTCGTTTAATCCTCTCAAGTTATCCAATGCAAAGCCAAATATAGTTTCAATAAAAACCCTTATATAATATAAAATATTTCCAGCAATTACAGTTCCTTGTATTAAACCGCCTGTTATAAATGTTATAAAATTTATATAAGCTAGAGCAAAAATAATCAATGTCATTCCCTGCATTGTAGCTCCCAAAAAACCACCTATCACCGGGATAGAACCCCCAATTGCATCCCCTATCCGTGCAGTAGTTATAGCGATTCGATAATAAATTTTATGAACCAATACTAAAACCACAATGATTAAACTAATCAATGATAGGAAACAATATAATATTGCCAGGGGTGCAGCTGGAGGAGGTATGCAATCTGCCATTTTTCTTTGAATTGATTCGAATCCTCTTTTTAAATCACCGTGCATAGCATCGACTCCTTGTTGAACGCCTTCAATAGAGGCGATGGCTTGCATGACTCCACTACTTATTTCCTCTTGATTTACCAATTCCTCAGCATTCATATTTACTAAGGTATTAAGCGCTTGTTCGACATTAGTAAATCGCTGGTTTACCTCGTCGCGAAAAAGGATTTGCGCTGCCGAATCCTGTTGTTGTTGTTGTTGGACTTGCTGTTGCGTTAATGATCCCGTCTGACTATTGGCATCTCCAACCGCCTGTACTTGATACTTGTAGTCGAATAAAACTCTTTCTTGTAAAAGATTTATTAGATCGACTATTTTTTGTTTTTCATTTTGCCCGTTACAGTCTTGCTGCTGTTGGCGAAGATATATCACTAATTGAGATAAATAGTTATTGTTATTTCTATTACTATTGTAATTTGTAAATGTTGAAATGTTACCATCTACACAGTTATAATTCTTAATTTCTGCCAAAAGAGTTTGTTCTCTATTCAACTTAGCTTGTGAAGCCATTATATAATATTCTTATATAATTAATTACAACTCACTAGCATATTTGCTTAATTTCATAATAAAATAAAAACTAAATCCAAATATAACTGTTTTTAAAACATACCCTCCCATGCTCATATTACCATCTTTATAAAACATACTAGGAAATAAGTGGAATAGTTTTTTTTGTGTAAATGGCATTTGAAACAAAAAGAAGAGTGACATAATTAAAATTGGCATTTGAAGTTCATTATAAAGCATATCAAGCCTATCTTCTTGCTCCATCTTTTGTTTTTTCTTTTCAATGATGGTTTCATATGTATCTTCCTCTTTTATATAATCTTTATTTGATGGTTCTGGCACATAATTCGGCTTAATCTGTTGATCTTGTGTAAATTGAGAAGTGGGCATTGGTATATCTCTTGAAGCTAATCCAGTCATTCCTTGCATATGCGCCTGTTGCAAACCTTGCATTACCTTATTCATTGAGTTTGGGTCTATTTGAGCTGGCGTAATTGGAACAGTAGATGATTTTGGCGGATCATTATTTAAAGCGTGTTCTGTTGGTGTAGGTTGTTGCTGGACTTGTTCGCTAACTTGCATTTTGATATTATTCGCTGACTCAGATGCAGGTCCGGGCAATGACTCAATACTAGTAGAATCTGACATATAATATTGAATTATATTTGATACAATTCAACATTACGCAAAACCTAAAATCTTCTTATTTTGATTACATCTCTCCGCTTTTTCCTCAAAAGTGTAACACTTGCCATCAAAATCAAACACTTGTCCTCGTATTTTATCAATATGAGGCGCATGAAATACTAAACAGGATCTATCATTACACACTTTTCTAAATAAAGTTGCTAATCCTAATCCCAGTAATATTGAGAATACATATTTACCCACATCACTATATATTAATCGTCTTAAATACATCTATATATAAATCCAACATTTCATTTTTTTGATTCTTGTGTTTGCATTGGATATCTTCTTACCAATTTGTCATCATCGGGACATTTTACTTCTTTTGCTTTAAACCCAAAACAGGTGCCTCCCTCATCTTTATATTGAATTTTATCAATATTATCTGGATTAGGATAAACATAAATTATACCTGGATCGGGTGAAGTAATATAAGCTAAAAACAATCCAATAGCCAAACTTATAATAAATACAGGAACACTTATGAATTTCATATATAGTAATAGCTTATTTAAAAATTTATAATCATCGCCTTATAGTGCCATCCATGGTGATCCATGGATCCTCATCATCAAATTCATCGTCATCATCAATATCGGTTGGTGGTGTACTTTTTTCTTCGGGTATTGCGGCGGTAAAATTTTCATCAAAAGCAGCTAAACGTTCTCCTACTTCATCGTCAAATTCTACAGGTTCAGTTTCCATCACAAGATTTTTTAAACTCCTATATTTTTGTATTAATTTATACTCTCCCTTTGATTTCATAACTGTTGATATTTCGTATAAAGTTTTTCTAATAATTTCCATTACTGGTATTATTCGATTCAAGTATAAATCAATGGCATCATTCATAAACCCTCTTTTTGTATCTCCTGTGTTGCTTTTATTGTATTCATCGATATACGATCTAAAATCAGAAATTAACTGTTCAAGCTCATTTTGTTTTGTTTTAGCATATGTTTGTTTATCAATGGCTACCGGTTCAAGACCTTCCCCACTATCAACCGTAATAGAATCAAATTTATGTAAAAAATCCTCTACCATTTTTTTTGAAATAATCAAATCTCTATATTTGGTTTTCATTTCATCAAAAGATTGTACCATTGACTCTTCCGTAACCAATCCAAATAATAAGTTATATTTAATTTTGCTAATATTTAATTGATATAGTTTAATATCATGATTAAGACCTTCTAATAAATCAGGAGCATAGCTAAATTCGCCATTATTTATTTTGACATGGTATTTACACGGATTTTCTGTATCCCCGCATTTGGCTTCTTTAACCCTTCCTACAGAGGGTGTAAAAATTGTACCCACTGATCTTTTACATCCTAAACATTTTGGTTTAATTTTCTTAACAGCCGCTCTTTTTTCCTCCATCGTTAACTCTTCATTGTGTAGAATACTGTATTTTGCATTATTAAATTTACTATCATATGCCTTTTTTTTCTTATAAAAGTTTTCAATCTGTTCTTTAGCTGTTGCCATTTATATTTAAATCTTATAATAATTTTTATGTAACATCACAAAATTACTTTCAAACTTAGGAAGGTTTGTAATTATTTCATTTTGTTTCTGCCTTTCTTTTTGCTGCAATGATTTAATTTTTTCTAATACATATTTTTTTTCATTTTCATGTTTTTCTTTTTTCTCTTTATCTGTTAATTTTGTATTTTTTTTATAAACAAGTATTATCCCTAAAAGTATTACAAATATAAAAAGTAATCCTAAATTCCATAAGGTATTAAAATATTTGGTTTTTGTTTCATTGCATCTTTTTAAAGTTGAACGGAGAAAATAACTTACCCCAGGTTCAGTTAAAGTCGGTATATTTATAGTATCCATGAGTTATAATGGCAAAAAACAAAAAAAAATAATACATAAATAGTATATATGGATTCCAGTATCTCAAAATTAACAAGCTCGGTTAGTTCAATAATAACTACATTTTTAATATTCACAACATTGTTCTTTTTATTGAAAGGGTATCTAATGAATGGACAGGGACCAGACAGTGATAGTTCAGTATCTGCCGCTGCAACATTAGGTTACCTAATATTAATTATAGTAGTACAACTATTCTTTAATTTTAGCAATGCGCAGGCGGTTTGTAATGGAAGTTCTCAAAATTTATTCACAGTTCTAATGTACACATTTATACCTAATTTTCTTATTTTAGGGAGTGTAGTAGCATTAACTTCAGCATTTCCCGGTTGGTTAAGTCCATTTTCAAATACTTTTGGTTATTTCTTTGTATCTTGTTTAGGATTATCTAAGACGTTTAATTCACTTTTAGCTACAAGAAGTGATAGAAATGATTTATTAAATAAAATCTGTGAAGATCAATCATTAATTATTAATGAAATGACTCCTGATAACTATAGTTTATTCATGCAAACTTTGGCTAAAAAGGCTAAAAATGGCTCGGGAATATTAACAAAGAACTATAACAAACTACCTCAATATCAAGACCTATACAATTTGGTTGTAATTAAAAATCTTATTTCAGAATATATTTGGTATGTTCTAGCAGGATCCCTAGTTATTTCAATATCCTCTCATTCAATTGCAAATATTCAGTGCGAATACTCCACTGAAGAAATGAAGAAAACAGTTATGGACTTACACGATCAAGAAGAAGAAATGGAAGTCCAAACACATGATCTCCATGCCAATGTGTTATCAGTAAATCAGTGATTTGAGCGGATGAAATATTGTTTAATTGGAGTTGGTGAAGAATTGTTGGAGGCGCATCAATGAGAATCTTATCATCTAGAAGCATGCATGAATGCAATCGACCTGGAGGGCAGAAGGCGTTTCCAGAACCTAATACCCTCAACTTAGATGCCATACAATGTTCGTGATAGGACCCCCTTCATTCAACCTACCCCTTTGAATGCTGATTGGAGACTTCATTGAAATAGTGATGACGGCCCCGCCGAATTAATAGAGGGAGTCCATTGACCGATTACTCTAACAAGAATCCTTACCCTTCTCGAATTACTGTGAACTATGTTCTGAATGGTGAAACTTCAAAAAAAGAGACAAGACATATTGTGTTTGATTTAGGTGATTCTGGGTTAGAATACAAGGCAGGAGATGCTCTTGGTGTTTTTCCTTCATCTCCTCCCGACCTAGTTGATTCGATTATTGAAAAATTAGGAAGACCTCCTG
>Ga0115011_10002333_pt1 | contig 13231 bp, 15 predicted proteins | sample TroAtlMetagenome_2_FD_88705 | JGI IMG/M metagenome (GOLD analysis project Ga0115011, IMG submission 88705) | Marine eukaryotic phytoplankton communities from Atlantic Ocean - Tropical Atlantic ANT8 Metagenome | ecosystem: Environmental > Aquatic > Marine > Oceanic | place: Tropical Atlantic... | reverse complement strand
ATAGATTACAAATGAAAGAGTTAGGAATTAATCCAAAAGATTTTATGGACGCTCATTGGGCAGCTATGGAATCTGCTTTAAGAAAAGGTCTTAAAACTCAATTTGAGTTTAGAGAGTGGATGAGAGCTTACGGTAAAATATACGAAAATGCGCCAATGGATTACGGTGTTGTTAGGAAACCTTTATTAGTAAAGTCTCCATTTGGAGGTGTTTCTGATTTTACAATTTATGCTTCGACTATTGAACAACTTAGAGGTAAAATAAATCCTAAAAGAGTTCCTGACATTAAAACTAAAGGTTCTATAAGAAAAGAGTCTAAAGGTAAAAGAAAAGACGGATCAACTATATATAGAACTAGGGAAGAATTTGAAGATGTTCAATATTATGATACTGAAATAACTGCTTTAGGTCCTGATGATGTTAAATCTAGAGAAGCTTACCAAAAAGCTATAGATAAGGGTAAAGCTCCTGAAGATTTAGGGCTATTAGCTGTCGACAATAAAATGTTAAAGGAGGGTCCTTTTGGTATAGATGACCAGAAAAACATGTATGGTGCTTTAGCACCTAATGCTACTCATAATATGGATGCTGGTTTTTTACAAAAACTTGTAATAGAAGCTGATAAAATTGGGATACCCGTAATGGTAGTCCACGATGCTTTCTTTATTAGACCTACAGATATTGATGCGTTTAGACAATTAGCTGGTAAAACTTTTAAAGACATGCATAACAATTATAATCTTAGGAAAGAAATGATTGATTCTCTTAGTGAAGCTACAGGAATACCAGTCGAAACTATAATAAAAAGAATAGAGGCTGATTTGGCAGAAAAGATGCCTGATCCTACAGATGCAATTGAAGGGTTTAGATCTGGATATTATATTGATAGAACAAAACCTGAGAATGTAACTAAGTTGTCTAGAGAAGGAGGTCCAATAGAAAATATTGGATTTAACGATATGTTTTCACCAAAAGTTGATGATATTAAAGGAAGGGTTTCTACTAGAGGTGATGAAGTTAGTATGGAAAATGTCATAAGAGGAGGTTAACATGGCGAGAAACAAAGGTGTTTATAAAGACCATAATATATTGGCTCATAAAGGGTACACAGATGAGTACATGTTAAGAGAATGTGGAGGTCCTATGAAACTTGCAGGGACTCCTAAGATCAACCCATGGATGATTAATAACGAATATAGATTAAATAGAAAATCAGGTATTCCTATTAAAGAATGTAATGAGTTGAAATCTCAAGCTCAAAGAACTGTAGCTGAAGTAAGACGACAAAGAGGCTACTGACCTCAAGCGAAAAAAAAGGTCGCAAAAAAGACATTGATTGTCTAATTTGCGACCTTAATTTTTCTATGATTTAGTATCTGTAACTATCTCAGGTTTCTCTTCAGCTTTCTTGTCGGTCTTTTCAAAAGGACCGTTCTTAGCTTGTAATAAAAAACCAATAAGATTATTGAGTTCTTTATTATCCAGAGGAACATCTACTACTTCATAGATAGTAGTATTAACAACTGGTGATTTTACATCAGTTGTCTGTATAGTTACTTTTGCCATTATTTCCATAATTATTTCTCTTTTAAAATTTTAGTTATAGTATTCTCCGTAAACCATCTAAAATTGTTTTTAGATGCCCACTCACCGTGTGTACACTTAGTCCCATCTTTTCTTACCTTTGCTCTCGGCATAGGTGTTTTATAATTGTAGAAAAGAAAAACTAACTCTGTTCCAAAAGGAAGAGCATCTCTAATAAAGAGATATTTACGAGCTTCTGCAGAGTCAACGAATCTACCTTTAGCCTCAACCAGTATATCATCTACTTTGAAATCAGGATGATAATGATGATCAACGGTGTATGGTATTTTGTCAGGATGGTACTCACAAGACGAGAGTATACCGTCCCTTAACTCACCTTCCCACTTAGAGTCTGCATTTCTTACTTTGTTTTTCCAACGATTATTAGGCTTATACCCCATAAATCACTCCAGTTTTTCCCCATCCTCATCTAAACCTAGATGTTGTGTTACCATGCTTATTATAGACGAGTAGCACCATTCACAGAAAGTAACTGGGCTAATGCCAAAATAACCTTGAACACCACCACAAGAGGGGTCGTAATCACTACCACATACAGAGCATTCATCTTTTGGAATAAAAGCTTTATCTATTTTGTCCAATCTGTCCTCCAGAGTCTTGGGTTTTTTCTTTTTTGTTTTTTCTTTAAAACGAGTTGTAACTTGGAAGTCTCATCCATTAGAACGAGACCCCAAGTCTTTTTATTAGGAGTGTTAATCACTACCCCTACTTAGATAATTCACTGGTTATGTCTTTATCTAGTAACTTCCAGATTATACCAGCGGCAATTAAGCCTGCTAATCCAGCGTTACCTAAAGTCCAGACAATATCAAGTATAGAGCCAATCACATTCCCAGTTAGGAATGCTACTTTGTTACCAAAGATAATTTGCAATACAATTGATAAGCTGATTAACTTGATACCTACATCTATCGCACCATCAGCCCCGTTCTTTATTTTATCTAACATTTTTACTCCTTTCTTTATTAAACATCACTATGCTTTTCTGCATAGTACATGAGCCCTTTAATCTTACTAGGGCTCTCCATGAGAAGTCCAAGTGCAGTGTTACAGTGGTGACACAATAGACCCCTGACCTTGCCAGTTTTATGACAATGATCTACATATAACTTATGATCATCATCTAAACCATACTGGCAATTCTCATTGGCGCAAGTACCTCCCTGCTCCTCAATAATCTTTTCTTTTTCCTCAACAGAAAGATTATACCTCCACTTATCCATATAGCCGGGGTTAGATTCATTGAAAGATTTGTTATACTTACTTCTACAATCTTTACAAATAGTACGACAACTAGGGTTAGTAGCGTCTAACTGACTCTTGCTAAAATGGAAAGATTCTTTTAACTCTTCACATCTACTACAAACTATAGTCTCTTGGTCAGACATTTATTCCCAACCAGAGCAACCCAAAGAATCAACAGGTGTACATTCGAGTCTTTTAGCCTCCTCCATCTTTGATTCAAAGACCGCACAGTTTGCTAAAAATATTACTGAAACACAAAATAATAGTAATTTCATTCCATCTCCTTTTCTTCTCCAACTAAGTCCACCATTTCACATATACTTCCTGTACATGCCAATGATTTATTACCTATTGTTGTATCTGTCAACTCATACTCACTAATTAAGTTCCAGTCTACAGATGCAGGCATTGTCTTAGCTAGTTGATCGTACTCTGTCTTAGTACAATCCTCATAAGGTGCTTGTTGATACGAATGGTCTGAATGAGGTAAGAAGCTAACTCCACTTACTTCATCGAAATGTTTATAAACCCATGAGCCTACTTCCATCCATTCGTTTTCTCTAACACTTACTGTGACACTAGGTTTATGTTCACAATAGTATCTTTGATAAGTTAGCCACAACTCTAACTGCTCTATTGCACTTCTATCGTTTCTAAGGACTGCACCTTTAGGAGCCTTAGTAGGAAATGTAAAGACCTTAACACTATCAGGCTTCATTACATCTGCCTCACAGGGTATACCTTGGTCTTCCATTAATTGTGCAATAGGATCTTTTGCATCTGCTCTTACCCTGCGATAGTAGTAATCGTTATGCCTAGTGTGAATACCAGACGCTGAATCAACTAATTGACTCACCGTACCACTTGGTTTAATAGCAGTTGTTGCAGTAGCCTGACTAATTCCTAATAAGCCAGACCACTCTTTATTAACCTTAACTGTTTCCTTTCTAAGGTCTGATAAGAAGTCTGGTAAGTTTCTTTTACCATAGTAACCTCTATCTGTATTACTACCATTCATAAATGAATTATCCATAATACCAGTAAGAGATACACCTAGTAGCGCTTCCTCTTCTGTATTTGAAACCCATTTAGGTCGTAATCTTTTAATATTTGTTAGTGAAGCTTGGAATGTACCAAGTATGGTAGCTAACCTAACTTTCCTAAGTATGTCTTTTTGAGAGTCTTCTGCTCTTATAACCACTTCTGTTAAATTACAAAACTGACCATCTCTAAGAATAATCTCACTACAAGGGTTACAACCAAAATCATGATTAGGATCTCTTCTACCTATAGATGCCACTTGCTTTACAGCGGCTTCTCTATTAAAGATACCACGCTCACCCGACTTAGACTCATAGAGTGATGTCCACTCTTTCATGAATATACCCATATCAGGTTTCTCTGTATAGCACACACTATTATTACTTAGAGCCATCTCTGGTGTATCTGTCCACCATTGTCCACTCTTAGCATTACGCATACGCTCATCAGTTAAATTACTTAGAGAAATCAATGCACTACGTCTAACACCACCTACTACCACAACCTCTGCAATCTTACACATCATACGGTGACATTCATAGCTTGTTAATTTACGACCACATGCTTCTTTAAAGATGTTAGTGGCAAAGTGAAACAAGTCGATCAAAGGCTCAGGTCCACTGGCTCTACCGCCAAATGTTTTAAGTCTGGAACCTTTAGGTCTTACTTTTGAGAAATCCCATTTAGGCATCTCTCCATCATATAAGTATGTAATAAGCTTACGGAAAGCAGATTGCCACCCTTCTTTACTATCTTGAACCACGATAGAATCCCCTACATCTAGCAACTCTTCAGGGACTTCAGGTAATTTACTTATGTGCTGTCTTTCAACACTGAAACCCACACCTGTACCGTGCATAAGTATAAACAATGTTTCATCAAAAGCTTTAGGATGGTCTACACTCAAGTAGGCACAATTGTAACCTGCTATGTGATTTTTAGCTAGAGCAGGTCCTGCAGTCATTAGAGCCCTCATACTAGGCATAACATCTAAATTAAGAACCGCTTCTTCGAGTACCTTCCTAGTCTTAGGAACTAACTCTTGGTCAGTGTTTTCCTTTAAATGTTGCTCCATGAAATCGAAATAACGGGCGACAGTTTCTTCCCACGTCTCCCTCCTATTTTTCTCAGGTAGCCATCTTGCATACCTACTAAGGGCTATAAAATTTTGGTAGTCTGTTGCTAGTTTTTTCATTTAAAATTTCCTCTTTTCTTTTGTTCTTTCTTTTTGTTTAATATTATTTTAGTATGCCATATTCTGTTATGTCTAAGTGCATACTTAAGCTTATTTATTACAGGGTTCTTAATCTTTGTCATTTGTTTTTGGAAGGAGTCCTAATACCTTCAGTTTGTTAAAATACCTTTTATGGACATCTGAGTACATTCTAAAACCCTCGTAGTACTCAGTGTCCTCCTCAATCAAGCTGTGAAATTTTGTTAATGCCTCAGCTAACTGCATAACATCTTTCCCCTTAATTGACTCTTCTTCTAGACTTTCCCTTATACAAGATTTGAGAAGTCTATTCTCAGTATTTAGTAATTGATAATTAATGGATGTCATACCAAGTCTCTCCTATCTTTGAATTACCAGACATTGGGCAATCAAAACCCAACCTCTCACCTGCAATCTTGGCAGACTCTTCCAATATCTTAGATAGTTTATCCGCATCTCTTTTATCACATTCAAAGTTTTGTTCGTCATGCATAATTGCTAATAACTTACAATTTATATTATTCTTCTTAATAAGACTGTCCGATACAATAGCCCACTCTTTAGCTAAAATCGCCTCATTACCTTGTAACAAGTAATTAAGAAGTTTATGTTCAGAGTCAACTTGAATCTTTCTACCATCTTGAGCAGTTATAAATTTATTACCAGATCTATGGAACTCGGTTATCAATTTATCTTGCAATTTCTTAAGAAGTGGAAATGTCCTTAAAAACTTAGTCTTTAGTACAGTCCCCTCTTTAGATTTACCACCAACAATGGTTCCAAGTTTTGTAGCACTTGCGCCAAATAAGAATCCATAAATAAAAGTCTTAGCTTGACTTCTATCTTTCAATCCTGCGGCTTTTTGATTGACAGTGTGTACATCTGTACCATCTTCTTCTTTTCCTGTAGTAACTGTATCTACATATCTAGGGTCACCCATTGCTGAAGCCAATAACCTCAATTGGGCAGATGCTAAGTCGCATCCGACTAGTATTTTATCTTTTGGGGATATGAAGATACTTCTCATTTCCTTTCCAAAGACAGCTTTTGCTCCGGGAACATTCACTAGGTTTCTATGTGACATTCTTCCAGTAGCAGTACCTAGTGTAAAAGGTACACACTCTAATCTACCATCATCTCTACAAACACCAAGCCAACCTCTGTCTTTATTTTTCTGATTTTGTAATGTGTTTCTTCTATGCTGATAAACAGCGTGTAAAGCTATATCTTGTCCAAGATCACCCTTAATAGAATTGTAAGAATCCTCTGTTAACTTAGCAGAAGTCCTTACTAAACTACCATCTTCGGCTCTCTTGGTATTCCACTCTGTAGGCTTCCAACCGTGCTTAAATAGTAACTTCTTGACCTCTGCAGTCTGTGTAAGCTTTGCAGGGGTAATCTCAACTCTACAGTATGGTCCATTAATCTGTAGACCCTCAGTGTTATTAATAAAATCAATACACTCGTAATCTTGGAACCAATCTTGTATATGCTTATGTAGTTTCCCTGCCTTAGTCCATTTAGGGATTATTGGTTTTCTTAATTGCTTACCACCTACTAGACCTTTCTGATAGTCAACACCCTCAGTTTTCATTATCTCATTACACTCAGAATTACTAACCCAAAAGTCAGGACATTTAAGTATAGGTGGCATCAAAGGTTCAATCTTATCTCTTAGCTTATCAATCTCTTTAGTTAAAAACTCTAGATGTTTATCAGCAAGGTCTTTATCAACTAACCAACCGTTTTTCACTTGTTCAGCACTTATCTTAGCTATCCTGAACTCACGATTTAAAACCTCTTTTGGTACTCCAGACTCTTTAAATTCTCTCAATAAAGAATGAAACACCCTGACATTAATCAATACATCCTGTTCACATCTATTCAACATAGACTGTTCAAATCTTAACCATTGACCTTGAGATGGTTTCAAAACACCGAAGTGCTCTCCCCACATCTCAAGTCCATGTCTACCTTTATACCTTCCAAGAGTCCTATTAAAATTTAATAATTGACTCATAAGAAAAGTATCAACAAGCCTAGATTTTGTTTCGAAATTAAAAAGCTTCTTTAATAAAGGTATGTCGTACATTATTATATTATGACCTATCAACTCATCAGATCCCGCTAAGTACTTTAGACCATCTGCAATAGATGGACAATCATCGCTATTATCTGAAAAAGTAATCGCATCCTTAGTAATTATATCGTAGGTAGAGATACACCAAATCCTAGTAGCATCATTAACGAAACCATCAGACTCTATGTCAAAAACTAACTTTTGCATAACTACACTCCTCTATTGAAACTCCGAAGGGGTACTATGTAAACGACCTGTATTATTATCATACCTTGCACAACCTGCAGGTCCAGTGTGTCCTGTAAACCTGTTTTTTAGTACAGAGATTCCGACTCTTTGCCGTTCACCCTCATCCTCCGAGTATTTATTTCTAGAAAAACCGATGATTTGAAATGCTATCTGTTTTAAACTGCCTGACCCTTTTAAAGAGTCTTCAGTTATAGATGCACCTTCCTCAAAGGTTCTACTACCTCCACTGGTCTTCCTTAAATGAGAGACCACTCCAATCCAAACATTATGCTTCTTACATAATTTAAGAAGATCAGACATAGCTTTATCCATAGCTTCATTTACATTACCGTCAACCTCACTAACTGCAATAGTTATGTGGTCAAGGAATATAAACTTACAACCAGATGCCGCCATAAATTCTATCTTATCCATAAGAGATGAATCACTTACAGAGCCCTGATGGTCTAATAAGAGAAGACGACCTGAACCTGCAACATCTTCCCAAGCTTTAGAGCCTTCTACTCCTGAGCGGTCAAATTCTACGTCTGGTAGGTTTATTCTCTTATTAAGGTGTACCCCTATTATTCCATCTAAAGTCTCCCGTATGGACTCCTCAAGGGACACTACGCCAATTTGGTAGTCTGTAGTCATTATTAAATGATAAATATCCTCTTTTACAAAAGTAGACTTTCCAGAGCCAGTCCCTGCAGTAAATATAGTCAACTCACCAGTTCTTCTACCGTAAGTCATCTTATTTACATTGGCAAAACAATCGGGATAAGGCACAGAATCTTCTCTTCTATCTTCATTAAATAAGTCCCAAGTATCAGCAGAATTAACAATACCTGCAGGAGAGTACATCTCAGCATTCCATATTGCCTTCTCTAATTCATACGTCTTACCTGCAACTAGATAGTCAGAGGCATCTTTACCATATCTACCTAAAGCACCAATCTTAGCTTTACCAGTCCTAACTAACCTAGCACAAGCTTTTGCACCATCTCTTCCTGCCTCATCGTAGTCAAATAAGAATACGACCTCTTCAAAAGAATTGAGGTAGGATAGGTTAGCAACTACCTGCTTATGAGCACCTTGGGCTCCATTGATAACTGATACAACCGCCCACTCTTGTTTCTTGTCTTTCCATACTTGTTGTATAGACATAGCATCTAATGCACCTTCTGTAACAACAATACGTTTACAAGAACCGGGGGCGAACTTAGATTGACCAAAGAACTCATTATTGTTCTTAACAGATCCTATCGCAAGAAACCTTTTGGCATCTAAATCCCTCCTCTCATAACCAACTATTTTTCCTTTACTGGTTATAGGGTAATAATGGTATTTAATAGTCTTACCATCTTCTTCTGAGTATCCAACTTTAACACCATAAAGTTCTGCTATGTCTTTTGTAATCTTACGCTCACGAAAACCTCGCACTGGATAATCTTTTATTTCATAGACAGACTCTATAATGTTTTTAAATTCTTTAGGAGTCTTCTTTGTATCAACTTTCTCATCACTGTATATACCTGTATCTTCACAACCAAAACAATAATAAGTCATCTTATCACCGTTGTCGTAAACAGCTTTGTTGTCTCTAGAGCCACAAGCCTCACATGATTCGTGTCTTATAAAAACACCCTCTTGGCTATTTTCTTTATTTTTCATTTTTCCTCCATAGAAAAATAAAGGTCAATAAAGACCTTTAATTGTGAAAATAGTGTCTATCGATACCCCTCATTGAAGAGTATCTGTAGACACCACTATTGTTTAATAATCGTCACTTTCCTCAAAGTTTAAATCTACATCTTCCTTAGAAGCTTTGTTAAACTCTGAACCTGAATCTAAGTCACCAAACTCTGAACCTGCAGGGTCTGCTTTCTCATAAGGTATTAGGTTAGTAACAAGGACATTCTTTAAACTCATTGACTTACCTTTTTTACCTTTGAAGTCCCAGTCGTAAGTGTCAAAAGATATAGTCCCAGTAGAACCATTACCAATAATAACACCAGTCAAAGGTTTAATAGTACCCTTGTCTGTCTTTGTAAACACACCGGGAGGGGATAAATCCTTACCTGCCGAAGTCTTTGCATTTTGTTTAAAGGTCACTTTGTATTGACCAGTTTCATTACCATCTGCATCCTCTACAGGTCGCAAAGATCTAATAAAACCATCCTTCTTAAACTTCTGTGCTACTTCCTTTTCTACATAGGCTGTAACAGACCATTGAAGTTTCTCAAAGTTCTCTTGTGGGTTATCAGGGTCTAAGAAGCACCAGTTTAACTCCACGTTTTCTACTAAATTAGCCATTATTTTCCTCCTTCTCTAGCTCATTTGTAAACGAAGGTAGCTCCCACATTTGTCCAACTTTACGTCTCATCCAAAGTAGTCTACCCATCTCTAACATTACATCATCAGAGTTATAATCATAGGAAGTCCTATATAAATCTCTAATAACATTCCAAGCGTCTTCAATATCCTCATTATCTGATAATATCTTTTTTGCCTTTACAGGACCAATCTTAGGAACACCCTGTATATTGTCAACTTGGTCACCTGCTAACATTTGGTATTGGAAATGTCTAATACCATCGTATTCAGTGACAAAGCTTAATTCTTCCCTTTTAAAATCATACTTTGCTCCGGGAACAATCCATAAATCTTTATCTATCGTACATATTACTGTATTATCGATATCATTTGTCTGAGCAATAGCTAAGGTATCGTCAGCCTCCTCATCAACAGAGATTCTTGCATCTAACACTTCTGTTAAATAGTCTCTCACTTTCTGATAGTAATAAGGTTTCTCACCTGTCCTATTCCCCTTATAAGGTCTAGTAACAGCAATTTCTTTTCTGAAATTTGTATGACCTGACAAATGTAACTCGTAATCATCCGCCTTTGACTTCTTAACTACGCTATTTATAAAGTCATTGATGAATGCAACACACTCTGTCCAAGGCTCAAGAACTGTCTTACCCTGAACAACCCTGTATGGTGAAACCTCACCAACTTTAGATTGTGTTGACCATAGTGCATTTATGTCTTCAAGACCATCCAGTGCATGTCTCTTACTGTCATACTCTTTTATACTTTCACCGTCTTTATCTACAACATCGTAGTAATTAGTTTGGCAATGATTAGATGCCCAGTAAACAATTATATCTGCGTCAATTAATGCTAACATAACTAATCCTCCTTAATGTATAAGTCGTCAATTTGTTTCAACCTTAAACCTATAATTCGATTAATATAAAAAACCGCTTTCTCTAAATCTTGTATTGGGTCTTTTTTCTTGTTGAACCTAACTAAATACTTTAATGCACTGCCCATAGAAAATGCCTCTAGACCCTCAAGGTCTTTTGTAACATCCTCTATTATTTCCAATGCTTCTATTTTTCCCGAAGTGTAATGTTTTGGGTGATTAACCTCATCATTCTTCTTCATCCTCTGTTTCCTCCATTTTTAAAGAATCTGGATCAAACGCATCAGCATTTTCATTGAAATACCAAGCGTCATCACCTTCATCACCTGACTCACCTATGAAGTGAATCAATTTATCAATTGCTTCTGGGTCACCCGGAGATAACCCATACATCTCGCACAATTCTGTAAATTCACTTGCCATTTTATTCTCCTCTAGCGAACTATCCTCTATAAGATGTCATATAATTAAGAGATTATATACTTAGATTCTAGAATCTCTTCCATATCTAAATCACCATAATCTGAAACACCAACACCTGCTACCCCTAAAGATATTAAAGTATTACCAAGTTGGTCTATCTCAAATATATCTTTAAACACCTCTTTAAACACAGTAAGTAATAATTCCATGTTTTCTGCATTAACAGAGAACTGGTCATGAATCATCATGAAGTCACTTACACCTAACTCTGCTAGTCTTGAAATTACTAAGGCTAGTAGAGATGCATCTTGAGAATGTACAAAGTTAGCACTTATACCTCTTTCGTGGTCAGTCTTCCTCGCTTCATTTAAGAAAATCTGATAGCTAAGTTTTACAGGTCTACTTGCAAACATGCAGTTAACTCTCTTTATAGAGGTTTTTGCATAATTTTGAAACGCTGTAAACCCTGTGGAAGTCTTCCATGTCACCATCGGGGAACCGGGATTTGCCTCTATGTATACACAGACAGCCCTTTTAAGTAAATCCTTGGCTAATGTTTGTCTTGGAAAAGCCAATTTAACTCCATCAAAGATAGCAGTACCTATGTATGAAGAATCATCGTAAGTCATCTCTGACAACATCTCGTACCCGTGGTCTCTTCTATCTTCAAAAGTTTGGTCTTGTATACAACCCTTACCTGCATCATAATAATATGACATAGTAGGTCTTTTACAAAGTTTCCTCCAAGCCCTATCTTCAAGATTTTCGAAACCCTTATAACTGAATCCATTATCTAAAACGGATCTAGCTATAACCATGTATGCATCACCTATTTCTTTACTTGGGTGATTAATAATATTGGTTTCTTCAGCCCCAGACCTGTCTCTGGTCATTGCTGAGAGAATCTGTAGACCTGAATTGGTTGCATCTAGACCTATAGGTAAGTGACACATGTAGTCTTCTCTTCCTAACTCTTCTAATCGCTTCCATTCCAAACAAGCAGATATCAACTGGAATTTAGTTTTCTTATCGCCACTAAACTGTTTCAACCATTCGGAGTTGTACGGGTCTTTGGATGCTTTTAGAATTTCATCCATCCAAACATAAGTCCAGAGAACTCTGTCATCCAGAGAAATCTTATCCTCACCTGCACAATTTGCTGTATGTATTGCCAAAGCCCTTTCAACTTTCTCAGACCAAGGAACACCGTGATTAAACATAAGTAAACTTTTTGCTAAATCTGAACCTGTTGGTTCAAAATAATTAACTATTGGATAGAATCTTCCTCGACTGTCCAATTGGAAATCATAGTAAAAAGCTTTACCTTCCATAAGAGTTGCCATATCGATAACTCTATCAAACTCATATCTCTTTGAAGAAGCCCTTACAATATCCAGAGCGTCTGAGGATTTATCTTTCATCCAACCAGAGGCTTTCCTCTTCTTATAAGTATTACTTCTTCCATCTATCTGTGCCACTGTAAGACCTTTCTTTAAAAGTTGGTAACTTACATTTTCTAAATACCACTTCTTTGCTTGTCTTCCAACAAACTCAGATGTCCGTTTAAAGTTTAATAAATTCTTCAAGGACTCACTCACTGTTTCACTTAAAACTGTGGGCGGTATAAAATCATGGTCATTTTTATCAAAATCTTTAACAATATCTAGCAACTCATCGTTAACAACGAAAGCTGTAGACCCATAAGAGTTTAATGCATCGTAAACTTTTGGCATTCTCTTGTAAAGATATTTCTTACTTAACTCTGAGGGCATCTTCTTAACTATAGACACACCGTTTTTATAGGGATGTGTCCAACCCTTGTACTCCTCCTGTGGTAAATCTATAGGAGAGACTTGTCTTATTTCCTGAAAATATCTAAACAACAAATTATTTTCATTCTTAAAATCAAGCCTATTTAACTTCATAACACCTTGCGACTCTGTAACTACTTGTGTGTATCCTAGAGACCCAAGTGATCCTAACGCTTCAACCCCTGCTGAAATCATTGTTGCTTCGGCTTTCTGTGAAGTTCCTGATTTCAAATTGAATTGAGTATGAACATTCATCCTAGAAGCTAGTGATGATGCTGTTGATGTCAGTGCTGTACCTTTTGATAATGCACTAATTGTAAAATCTAAAATATCCTCGGCAATTGTCCTTACGCTATCTGCACCGAGTAAAACTT
>Ga0115011_10002332_pt1 | contig 13233 bp, 11 predicted proteins | sample TroAtlMetagenome_2_FD_88705 | JGI IMG/M metagenome (GOLD analysis project Ga0115011, IMG submission 88705) | Marine eukaryotic phytoplankton communities from Atlantic Ocean - Tropical Atlantic ANT8 Metagenome | ecosystem: Environmental > Aquatic > Marine > Oceanic | place: Tropical Atlantic... | reverse complement strand
GATGGGTCTAGGGCTCGCTTTATTACTAGGGATACTGCAAGGACTTACAGAGTTCTTGCCGGTGTCTTCGAGTGGTCATCTTAGGCTTCTTGAGCATTGGGGTGGCGTGGAGCATCCGACCACCTTCTTTGATATTCTGTTGCATGTAGGTTCATTGGCTGCGGTTTTCTTTGTTTATCGTGCCATTTTCCGTGACATGACCTTGGCCCTGTGGAGGGTTTTACGGGGTAAATCAAGGCTCAAAGATGAGTGCTATGCCCGGCTGTTTTTCCTAGCATGTCTTGCGACGGTTCCAACGGGGGTTATTGCGATCGCCTTTGGCGATTCCATGGAATCGCTGGCGGGTTCGACAACGTTTATTGGTTCGATGCTCGTCATGAATGGGTTTTTGCTGCTTGGCTTAGGGTTCCTTCAAAAGGCTCAAGGAGATAATGAGGGCCGTTCTTTAGAGGAGCTGAACGTTAAGGACGCACTTGTGATTGGTTCGATTCAAGGGCTGGGGATTTTTAGAGGAATCTCTCGGAGTGGTTCGACGATAACGGCGGGGCTTGGTCTCAAGCTCAACCAGGAGGCTGCAGCCACATTTTCGTTCGTGATGTCAGTGCCAGCTATTCTTGGGGCATTGGTTTTAAAGGTGGATGAAGCTGGGGCTACTGGCATTGAAACCCATGTGCTTGTGCTGGGAGCCCTAACTGCTGCTGTGGTTGGAACGTTGGCACTCATGGCTTTGTTGAAGCTCTTAAAGAAGGGCCATCTTCATCATTTCGCTTGGTATTGTTTCGCCCTTGGGCTTGTAGCCTTATTTGGGACTTGAGGAGAGCTGTAATGAATAATGCTTGGGCAGTAATAATGGCCGGTGGTGTTGGAAGTCGTTTTTGGCCACTTTCCCGGGCTAAGCGACCCAAACAACTCTTAGATCTCTTTGGTGATGGACCGATGGTTCGGACCACATCGGAGAGGATTAAGCCGCTGGCACCTCCAGAGAGACAACTTGTGGTGACAGGTCGGGTTTTAGGTGATGCGATCCGCGAGTTGGTGCCTGAGTTACCCTCCGAGAATATTCTCGAGGAGCCAACGGGAAGAAATACTGCTGCCTGCATCGGTTGGGCGGCTCTGTGGATTCGGCGACGTGATCCCAACGCCATTATGATGGTTCTTCCTGCAGATCATCACATTGCAAATGTACCGGCCTATCAAGAGGTTTGCGCCCGAGCTCGTGATCTGGCTCAAGAAGGGCAGATAGTCACGGTAGGGATCGAGTGCACGCGTCCCGAGACAGGTTATGGGTATATTCAGCAGGGAGATGCGATCGCGCGCGACGCTTTCAGCGTCGCAGCCTTCAAAGAAAAACCAAATCTAGAAACGGCCCTAACGTATTTAAAGGCCGGTAATTTTTTATGGAATGCGGGCATGTTCTTCATGCCTGTAGATTTAGTCATTCGTGAGCTTGAGGCTTTTGAACCAGAGCTTATGGAAGATCTTAAAGCGCTTGATCAAGATGAAGTGACACCTGAGCTGCTTGATAAGGTTTACCCTTCGCTCAAATCGATCAGTATCGACTATGCGGTGATGGAGCGAACCGAATCGATCGCGGTATTGCCTGGTTCATTTGGATGGTCGGATCTCGGAAGTTGGCGAACTCTTTGGGATTTTCGTCAGCAAGGCGAAGAGACGTTTACTCAAGGCAACGTGATCGAGCTAGATGGCTCGAACAACGTATTGTTTGCAGAGGATGGAACCGTCGCGACAGTGGGTGTCAGTGATCTCATCGTCGTTCACACGAAAGATGCAACGCTGGTTTGTCCCAAAGATGGGGCCCAGAAGGTCAAAGATATCGTCAATCACCTCAAAGATCAGGGAAGGAAGGAACTCTTATGAACCTCGCTATTTTCCGAGCGTACGATATCCGCGGCATTGCAGATGTCGATCTAGACAATGAATTCGTTGAACTTCTAGGAGCTGCTTACGGAACCCTCATCAAGAGAGATGGTGGAGAGAGAGTCTGCGTGGGTCGAGACCCCAGGGTTCATTCTGAACGTCTCTTTGGTGCATTAGAGCAAGGCATCAGGAGTACTGGAATCGACGTTGTCGAGGTTGGAGTGGTTCCGACACCGATGCTTTATTTCAGTGTCTTTCACCACGATGCTGATGGTGGTGTGCAGATAACTGGAAGCCATAATCCCGGTGACTACAACGGGTTTAAGATGATGCGCGGCAAGCGATCTTTGTATGGAGAGCAGATCATCACGCTTCGAGATATGATGCAGAGTCGCGACTTCGATTCAGGCGAAGGCACTCGAATTGAGGCTCCAATCTTCGATACTTACGTGGACTATGTCTGCGACAACATCCAATTAGGAGACCGTCCCCTGAGCTTGGTTGTCGACGGTGGTAATGGTGCGGGTGGTCCTGGTGCCATGGCGATTTTGGAGCGGATGGGCGTGAAGACCAAGGGGCTCTTTATCGAGATGGATGGGACGTTTCCCAACCATCATCCGGATCCAACGGTCGAATCTAACCTCGAGGATCTGAAAAAGGCTGTGGCAGAAACAGGAGCAGACTGTGGCATAGCCTATGATGGAGATGCCGATAGGATTGGATTAATCGACGAGCAAGGAGAGGTCATTTGGGGAGATAGACTTCTGATTCTACTCTCTCGAGAAATCCTACGTGAGCATCCGGGAACACCTATCGTCGGCGAAGTGAAATGCTCGCAGACCCTCTTTGATGACATTGCCAAGCATGGCGGAAAGCCCATTATGAGTGCGGTGGGGCATAGCATCATCAAAGAGCGCATGAAGAAAGAAGGCTCTTTGTTGGCCGGTGAGATGAGTGGGCACATTTTCTTTGCTCACAGATGGTTCGGTTTCGATGACGCCGTTTACACGACAATGCGTGTACTAGAGATCCTGAGTTCTTCGGATAAGAAACTCTCGGAGCTATTGGCTGACGTTCCTCGAACTTGTGTCACGCCGGAGATAAGACTCGATTGCCCCGATGACCGTAAGTTCGGCATCGTCGATGATGCCATTGCATCGTTTAAGAAAACTCACGAGGTTTGTGATATCGACGGAGCTCGCGTTCAGTTTGAGAAAGGTTGGGGTCTCATTCGCGCTTCCAATACGCAGCCAGTTCTTGTTTTAAGGGCGGAAGCAGACACAGAGGCAGACTTGGCTGAAATTCGTGGGAAGTTGGAGAGCTTCGTAGCCCTTCGATCTTAGGTGTGCTACGAAAATGCCGTGGACATCGAACTTGCCGGAATAGCGCGTTTGGCGCGACTCGAACTCACCGATGAAGAGGCAAAGCGGATGGGGGGACAGCTCAGCGCCATTCTCTCCTACGTATCGACCTTGGACGCGTTGGATACAGAGACGGTTGAACCAACAAGTCACGCTATTGCCGTGCCGACTCCCCATAGAGCCGATGAGGTAGGGAACCATCTTCCTTTGGAGGAAGTGCTTTCCAATGCACCAAAGCACGACAATGATTCGTTCGTTGTTCCTAAAGTGGTGTAGCTGTGGAGTTTGGACGCCGTACAATAGCGGATTATTTGCGGGCCTATGATGAAGGCCAGGTGATGGCTCAATCCGTCGCTCAGACCACACTGGACCATATTGCGTCCGTCGACGATCGCTTGGGCGCTTGGATCACTCTGAACACAGAGCAGGTTCTGGAGGACGCTGCAGCGATCGATAAGCGGCGACGAGAAGGAAACCCGGTAGGTTCGTTGGCCGGCGTACCTGTTGGCCTCAAGGATATGATTTGTACAAAGGGGCTTAGGACAACTGCAGCAAGTAAGATGCTTACTGATTTTATCCCTCCCTATGACGCGACCGTGACGGCAAAATTACGACAAGCAGATGCGTTGATATTGGGAAAACTTAATCAGGATGAATTCGGATTTGGATCGTCCAATGAATCCTCCGTTTTTGGGCCTTGTCGAAATCCGTACGATCGAAAGCGTGTGGCCGGGGGAAGTTCCGGTGGCTCGGCAGCGGCAATCGCTGCAGGTCACTGTCCTGTGACATTAGGTACCGATACAGGAGGCTCCATCCGCCAGCCAGCCAGTCTTTGCGGCGTTTTTGGTATCAAGCCCACGTATGGAAGAGTAAGCAGATACGGCGTGGTGTCTTTTGCCTCTAGTCTTGATCAAGTTGGACCATTGGGACGTACAGTGGGTGATGCTGCGCGTGTATTGGACGTGATTTCTGGTCATGATGACAAGGATTCGACTTCTCTTCAGTTCGATGTACCGAATTTTCAGGCTGCTCTCGGTCGCGGAGTTGATGGACTTCGAGTCGGTGTCCCTAAAGAGTATTTTCAAGAGGGCTTAGCTCCAGCCGTGGAGAAACACGTTCGAGATGCTCTCGCTTTCATTGAACAATCCGGTGCAACGCTCGTTCCAATATCTTTGGACCATACGAAATATGCAGTAGCGACGTACTACGTTCTGGCGACGGCAGAGGCGAGTTCTAATCTTGGGCGCTATGATGGTGTGCGCTATGGGCATCGCACAGGCACATCGGTCGATTCCTTGGAGGACTTGATTGCTAGAAGTCGATCCGAGGGATTTGGTGACGAGGTTAAGCGTCGTATTATATTGGGGACCTACGTTCTTTCTAGTGGCTATTACGATGCGTACTATCTGAAGGCTCAGAAGGTCCGAACTCTTATTAAGCGAGATTTCGAGCAAGCCTTTAGCCAGTGCGATATTATTGCGGCGCCGACGTCACCAGTGACGGCATTTCCCTTAGGAGACCATCTTGATGATCCACTCAAGATGTATCTCATGGATATTCTGACGATTCCTGCGAGCCTTGCAGGGCTTCCTTGTGCTTCTCAACCCTGCGGTTTCGATTCGGAAGGTTTACCAATAGGGCTTCAATGGATTGCTCCACCTCTTCAGGAGGAGCGTATATTTCAGGCAGCACATTTCTTCGAATCGAAGACCGAACATCATCTTCGTGATCCCCAAGGGGAGACATCATGATTAGGTCGGGCTGGGAGGCGGTTATTGGCCTCGAAATACATGTCCAATTGGCAACCGCGTCGAAGCTGTTTACGCCTGCGGCAAATCGGTATGGCGATCCTCCAAACCGAAATGTGGATCCGGTAGTCTTGGGAATGCCAGGAGTCTTACCTGTTCTTAACGCGAAGGCTGTCGAATTGGCGATGCGTGTAGGATTTGCTCTTGATTGTGAGGTTCACAAACGAAGCAGATTTGATCGTAAACACTACTTTTATGCAGACCTGACGAAAGGGTATCAGATCACTCAGCATCTTCATCCGATCTGCACGGGTGGTAAGGTTCTGGCCACGATCGATGGTGAAGATCGTTCTTTCCGTCTCAACCGAATTCACATCGAAGAGGACGCAGGAAAAACCATCCATGATGGCCGTCGGGGGATATCCTTGGTGGACTATAATCGTGCCGGAGTTCCGTTGATAGAAGTCGTTAGTGAACCTGATATGAGGAGTCCAGAGGAGGCTGTCGCTTTCATGAAGGCTCTTCATCAAGTGGTCGTTGCCACCGGTTCTAGTCATGGAGATATGGAGAAGGGACACTTTCGTTGCGATGCCAATGTTTCGGTTCGACCTGTAGGCCAAGAGCGCCTAGGGACTCGAACGGAGATGAAGAATATCAATAGTTTTCGTTTCGTTGGCCGTGCAATTACGTCCGAGATCAATCGTCAGATTGACCTCCTAGAAGATGGCGAAACGGTGATCCAGCAAACGCGATTGTGGGATGATGATGCAGGCGTCAGTCGAGCCATGCGAAGTAAAGAAGAGGCTCATGACTATCGTTATTTCCCCGACCCCGATTTGATGGTTGTTGAAATAGATGACGCTACGTACGAGCAGGTAAGGGCGTCCCTTCCTGAACTTCCTCGCGCGCGCAAACAACGCTTTGAAGAAGTATTAGGACTGTCTAGCTATGATGCGGCCTTGTTGACTCAGAGTCGTGCGCGTGCGGACTATTTTGAAAGGGTTGTGGACCAAGGAATCGAGGCAAAGGTTGCGGCTAATTGGATATCTGGCGAACTGTTGGGACGGCTCAATAAGGAAGATAAAGATATTGAAGCCAGTCCGGTACCTGCTCATTCGATGGGAGAGCTTTTGCGTCTGTTAGCGCAAGGTCAGCTTTCGGGAAAGATGGCTAAGCAGGCCTTTACAGCCATGATTGAAACCGGCGTGACAGCTGCTGATTGGCTGAAAGCCAATGGGGGACAGATCACCGACTCCGCTGCAATTGGAGAGATTGTTGACCGGATACTTCAAGCTCACCCAAGCCAAGCAGCTGAGTTTCGAGGTGGCAAAGAACAACTTTTGGGTTTCTTCGTGGGGCAAGTCATGAAAGAGACACGTGGTAAGGCGAATCCACAGGCAGTAAATGCGGCGTTGCGCGCCGCCCTTAAAGGAGAGACATGATGACTGAAGCGATTGTACCCATTCGCCGCAATGCGGAAGGGCACGTGATCATGCTTGATCAGACTCAGCTTCCTTTGGACGAGATCTATCATACCTACACCACGGCCGAAGAAGTGGCTCAAGCCATTGAGACGATGGTGATCCGAGGAGCTCCGGCGATTGGAGTCGCAGCAGCCTTTGGGTTGGCACTAGGTGCGCAGACGTTGTCCGAAGAGTCATTCGAGCGCGACTTTGCGAGTTTATGTGAGCGAATGGCGTCGACCCGTCCGACAGCCGTTAATCTTTTCTGGGCCATCGATAAGATGAAGACCTTGGTGCAAGGATTTTCAGGCAGTCATTCAGCGCTTCTGGAAGCTATGGATGTAGCTGCGGACACGATTTATCATGACGACATTGCAACCAACAAAGCGATTGGAAGTCATGGCAATGTGGTCATACCTGCCGGCGCCCAGATACTTACACACTGCAATACGGGTAGTTTAGCGACAGCTGGTTATGGAACAGCCCTTGGGGTGATCCGTGCGGCCCATGAGGCTGGAAAGAATATTCATGTGATCGCCGATGAGACGCGACCGTATCTACAAGGTGGCCGTTTGACGGCGTGGGAGTGTGTCAAAGAGTCGATTCCAGTGACCTTGATCGCTGACAATGCTGCGGGTCATTTGATCGCGCAGGGCAAGGTTGATCTTGCGATCGTGGGGGCTGATCGAATTGCAGCCAATGGGGACACTGCCAATAAGATCGGAACCTACCAGGTTGCTGTTCTTTGTCAGCGTCATGGTATTCCTTTCTACGTTGCAGCCCCAACCACGACCCTCGATCTAACAATTGCATCCGGGACTGAGATCCCGATCGAGGAACGATCTCCTCAAGAGGTTCGTACCGTCTTTGGGAAAAAGATCGCGCCAATAGACGTACCCGTAGCCAACCCTGCTTTTGATGTAACACCTGCAGAACTGATTGCTGGAATCGTGACTGAGCACGGGATCGCACGCGCTCCATTCGGTCCAGATTTGGCTCGAATGTTAGAAGAGGCTCGACGAAACGAAACATTGGCTTGACATCGATTCGTTGAGAACCTAGGTTCGCGCACCTTCATCGGAGACCTGAGTCATGTACGCAGTAATTAAAACAGGCGGAAAGCAGTACCGCGTCGCCCAAGGCGACGAGTGTAACATCGAAAAAATCGATGGTGCGAAAGGCGAGAGCATCGAGTTCAGCGAAGTTCTTCTTGTCGGTACGGATGAAAATACAAACGTAGGCACCCCCTTGGTGGAAGGTGCGACGGTAACCGGAACGATCCTTGAGCAGGGCAAAGGTTCTAAGCTCACAGTGTTCAAGTTCCGTCGTCGTAAAGACTCCAAGAGCCGAAATGGACATCGACAACTTTACACGCGCGTTCGTATTGACGCGATCCAGGCTTCTTAAGCCGCCGGAGGTTCAACCATGGCACATAAGAAAGGACAAGGTAGTACCCGGAACGGTCGTGATAGTAACGCCCAGCGCCGCGGTGTGAAGAAGTTCGGTGGTGAGGTTGTTCGTTCGGGCAATATCATCGTGCGTCAGCTCGGAACTAAGTTTCATCCCGGAGATAACGTCGGGATGGGTAAGGACTACACCCTCTTCGCAACTGTTGACGGTGTCGTTGAGTATCAGCGCCACGGTCGTAACCGTAAGAAAGTAGCCGTCGTCCCTCAATAGGAAGTTCTGCTTCCTAATTGATGCGAGTCTAACGGGACATTCTCCGGAACCTGGCCTAGTTTAGTACCATGAATTTTGTCGACGAAGCCGACATCGATGTCGTAGCAGGTCACGGCGGACGGGGAATTGTGAGTTTTCGCCGTGAGTCGAAGATGCCTCTTGGTGGTCCCGACGGTGGGACTGGCGGTCGTGGTTCGGACATTGTTCTCGAGGCGACCTATCGAACCGTTACGTTGATGGATCATCGATATCGGCGTTGGTACAAAGCTAAAAATGGCGAACCTGGCGGTCCGAAGAATTGCACCGGCAAATCTGCGGCTCCTTTGATAATTCCGGTTCCAGTGGGCACGATCGTTGCCAACAAGGGAACAGGCGAGATCTTGGCGGATCTCTCGACTGACGGCCAGCGAGTCGTCGTTGCTGAGGGAGGACTAGGCGGTCGAGGAAATGCGAGCTTCAAGACCTCAACGCGGCGGGCTCCGACACATGCTCAACCAGGAGAGGAGGGGCAAGAGTTAACCTTGCATCTGAGTCTGAAGCTGGTCGCAGACGTTGGACTCCTTGGATTTCCTAATGCAGGTAAAAGCACCTTCTTGCGTGCAGCGACGCGTAGCAAGGCCAAGGTCGGCGCATATCCATTTACCACGAAAGTTCCTAACCTTGCGGTCGCTCAGATAGGAGAGCATGAGTTTGTTCTCGCTGATATTCCAGGATTGGTAGAAGGCGCAAGTGAGGGGGCTGGGCTGGGAGATCGCTTTCTCAAGCATGTGGATCGCACGCGTGTCTTGATTCATTTGGTAAGCTTAAGCCCGGACGCGATGGAGCCCATCGCTGCTTTCAAGGCGATCAACAAGGAACTTGAGGCTCATTCCGAGTTCTTGGCTAAACGTCCTCAAATTGTGGTTCTTAACAAGATCGACCTGCTAGATGATCGATACGAACTCGATCTTTGGACCGAGGCGTTCGCGGAAATTGGTGTCTCCTGTGCCTATACCAGTGGACTCACTGGTGAGGGCGTTATGGAGGTTCTCAAGCAGGCCTGGGATACCCTAAAGGGTGATGATGAAGAGGATGAGGGTCCGGATGGATGGAGTCCGATTTGACTTTGTTTCCTCATTCCCGGTGGACGGATTTGATCGAAGAGCCGTACAGACGCAACTGAAATTGACGGAACGGGGTCAACTGGGCAGTATGACGTAAATTCGCCCCTTAATATACCTGCGCGCGAACGCGCGCGCGAAGGCGAAACAGAAATAGATTGAAGAGCGGCTGGGTTCACAAGTAGGTGATTAGGTTGGCTCTTAGCGCGCTGTTAATGGCGTGCAGCAACCGGTTTAGGTGTACGGTGAGTAAATGAATGTGATGTCTAGAAGAGTAACCATGACGCTCACCTGTTGTTTGGTGATGCTGGTTGCATCCCCCAGTGCTCTGAGTCAGGCGAGTCCTGAGCCGGCGAAGAAACCGGCGACAACTCAACCAGCCACAGACGCGCCCAAGCCTGCGAATACTGCTCCTGCAGTTCCCGCTGCTGATACGAAGCCCAAGAGTGGGGCTCTCAAATCATCGTCTAGCTCACAATATGACAGCAAGCTCAGGGAGCTAGAAGAGAAGGTTGTTGGACTCAAGGAGCGTATCTACAAGACGAAAACGCGTCTCTTGCTTTTGAAGGAACGTATTCTCAATGACGTTATTGCTGAGGCGAAGGCAATTATCGTTCATTCAGACGAAATGGGTCCCAGCTTCAAGCTGCAACGAGTCATTTATCATCTTGATGGTGACAAGATTTACTACCAGGACGAGAATTCTGGAAACCTCGAAGGTAAAGAGCGTTTCGAGGTCTACAGTGCCAATGTACTGCCTGGAAATCACGTTTTGAGTGTTGAGATGACCTACCGTGGTGATAGCTCTGTTTTCACCTATATGAAGGACTATGTCTTTAGATTGCGCGCTAATTTCACCTTCTATGCGACCAAGGGAAAGATTACCCGAGTTGAGTCGGTTGGATACAAGAAGGGCGATATTACGTGGGATCTTACGAAACGTCCCTCGATTACGTTCCGTGTACGACAGACGAGTTACTCTAAGGATGCGATCGATAAGGTTCGATCCACGAAGGGAAGGAAGCCTTAGTTGAACTTTCGATCGATCGGCAAGCTCTTCGGGGGAACTCTCCTCGTATTGAGTCTTTGTGGCGTGATGTCGACTTCGTCCGCCAGGGCTGAAGGCACAGCGGTGAATGCCGCCAAAGTAAATGCCGTGAAGCTCGGCAACCTAGAAAACGCTGTGAATCGGCTAGTTCGAGAGTACAAGAACCCCGTCGCATTGACGCGACAATTTCCTATGCAGCGCCGCTTGATAGACGCTCGAGTCTTCTTCGAGTTGGAGAATTATGAGCCTGCATCGATTTTGCTCTATGAGCTTGTCGAACGCCCAGAATTTAAGAAGAACCGTGAATACTTCAATGCTTTGGTTCTTTTGGGTCGATGCTTAAGGCATTTAAACAACCCACTCGGGGCAAGAAAATATCTCCGAGAGGGGATGCGCTCTTCGTCGATTAAGACGCGTGAAGAGGCCCTCTATCACCTGATAGATCTTGCTCTTAGTGAAAACGATTCAAAGTCACTCCAAGGCCTTGTGGCGACGATAGGTTCACCCGGATCTGTAAAAACCAGATATGCGTTGGCGAAGGCGGTTTTCCTTCTCAAGGACTATAAGCGAGCGATTGGGCTCCTAAATTCAATCCCATCGGGCGATCCTGTTTACAGTCTAAGTCGTTACTATTTGGGAGCCTCTCAGACAGCTCTCAAGCGATATAAATCAGCGATCAAGACATTCACTCGAATTACGGCGATCAAGCCCAAGGGCCCCGATGCTGAGAAGGCTCGAGATCTATCCTTATTGGCGATAGGTCGTTTAGAGATGGAGCTTGGCAAGTTAGAGCGTGCGGTCGCGGCTTACCAAAGAATCAATCGCAAGAGTCCTTATTACGAACGAGCTCTCATGGAGACTGCTGTTGCCTTTATTAAACGAGAGCAGTTTGAGCGCGCGTTACAAACCATCGATATTCTGCTCCTGATTGTTGGCGATGAGCAGCTGAGCATCGAGGCGCATGTTTTGCGCGGTAAGCTAAATACGAACATGGCGGACTATAAAGAGGCTGTGAAGTCGTACGAGCGAATTCTTGATCGCTTTGCACCCATTCGTAATGAACTAAATAGATTCGCTAAGAAACGCTCCAACATCGATAGATTCTTCTCTTGGCTCTTGGAGCGAGCAAGCGATAGCGGAGGCTTACGTGCTCCTTTGACAGAACGAACGGTGAAGTACCTTGAATCGACACCAGCGATGAAGCAGGTCGTTCGTGTGTTTGGTAGTTTAGGCGCTGATCGTGAGGAGTTGAGGGTCGCTAATAAGCTCGCTGTCGATCTTGCGCGGGTTCTTACGTCATCGAATCGCGTCGAGTTGTTTCCAGAGCTTAAAGAGGGATGGACTCGAGCGCTCGCACTTCAAAACCAACTCATTAACCTTTCAACGGATATCTTAGATCATCAGTATGAGACGGGTTTTAATGGGGGTCAGCGAAGTAATCAGGCGGAGATGGATCAGCTCGTTAAGTGGCGACATAGTCTGGAAGAGCGGTTCAAGAAATTGCCTACGACCTTTGAAGAATACGAGAACCGTCAGGCACAAATTGATGCGCGTTACGTAAACCTTCAGAGAAAGAGCTTTTTGGTGGAGCAAACGGTGAAGCTACTTAAGCGGCAGCTTCTTGCGATCGAGGATCATGTCAACAAGCAGCAGTTTGGCGATGATGGAAAGAAGCTCAGCGATAAGCGAGAGGGACGAATTAGGACCGACATCGATTCGGAGAAGAATCGGCTAACTTCGCTCTATAAGGATTTGATTCGTCTACGTGATGAAATTAAAGCGGAGTCCGAGCGAGTCGGGACTGGCGATGTCGTAGACGCAGGCGAACGAGACCTCAAGCAGCTCCTTCTAAGTGCTCACAAGCGTGAAGGCATTCGATACGATGATCGGGGTGAACAAATGCCAACTGAAGGTCAAATTCAGTTCTCTCAGTTTGGTCGTCAACGGGATCGAATCTTCAAGAATGTCGAAAAGCTCAGCGATGTCATCAAGCTGATTGATAAGCGTGTGACAGAAAAGGCGGCTGATCTTCAACGCTTGATCGATGCTGAGAAAAAGCATCTCGTTCAATATAACGTTGAGATGAAGGGCTATGAGCGTAAAGGACGCAAGTTGGCCCGGAAGATGGGGCGTCGATTATTCAAACGAGCGCATCGTCAGATGAAGAAGGTCGTTTTGGATGCTGACTGGGGAATGATAAACGTTGCCTGGCAGCAGAAAAGCGATGAGTCGAAAGAGCTTAAGAAGCTGGTCGCATCTAAGCAAGAGAAGGCGAAGATTCTTCAGCGTGAGAGTGAACAACTCATGCTGGAAGTCGGCGGTGACGAAAGTGAGGAGACTGAATGAGACTCCTCTTTCTCCTTTTGCTTTTGGTGATAGCTTCGCCGACCTCAGCTCAAGTAGATCCGACACCGAAGCCTTCAGAATCGGTCGACGAGTCGCCAGATCCTGGTGATGACGATGACGATGATGACGATGAGGACGAGTTCGAAGACGAGGATGGTGAGGGAGAGACGGAAGATTCATCTGAGAGCGCCTCGGAGACAAAGAAGCCTTCTGCTAATCCAAGTTCTCTTCCTTCGACGAATGAAGATGAGGGATCGGCTCCGGCGACCAATCCTGGAAGTCCAAAAGCTGAGCCCACTGAGCCCAAAGCGGTTGACGGTTCTGACAAGAAAGCCGAGGCCAAGCCGAAAGCTGATGATCCTATTGGTCAATGTCGGCGAGCAGGTAAGGCTGTTCAAAAGAAGAAGACTAAGTCCGCCACTCAATCTCCCGTTGATTTGGAGTTAAGTCGTGAAAGGCGAGAGCTCGAGAAAGCAATTCGCCGCTATGTAGCAACAGCGAAGGACTTTAGAGGCGAAGTAAAAACGATGCTTGTTGAGTCGATCAACAAGCGCAAGAGGCTGCTCAATGACCGTTACAATCGTGTCATCGATGAGGCTACAGACCGCG
>Ga0115011_10002331_pt1 | contig 13236 bp, 9 predicted proteins | sample TroAtlMetagenome_2_FD_88705 | JGI IMG/M metagenome (GOLD analysis project Ga0115011, IMG submission 88705) | Marine eukaryotic phytoplankton communities from Atlantic Ocean - Tropical Atlantic ANT8 Metagenome | ecosystem: Environmental > Aquatic > Marine > Oceanic | place: Tropical Atlantic... | reverse complement strand
GCAATTGTTTCTCCTCGTCTCTTCTGCACTCACAAACGCGCGAGAAGAGCGCCGCTTAAATTCGAGCAAAAATTACACCAACCGCACTCGCAAAACCTTTTCGCGCTTCCTCTTCCTCTCTTTCCTTCGAAAACCCCTTCGATGAATTCTCTCTCCCACAAATCCGCGCTCAAAATGGAGGTGGACGCGTCGCGTGTTTGGGTTTTGATGCGGGGTTCCGACGTATGTGTGTATCAAGAGGCGTGGTGGTAAATGGTGGTGACGACGCCTTATAAAGAATGGTGGTTTGTTTTTTTTTCGTCGTTTTTTCACGAAGAAAGAGATTTTCACACACAACCGTATTTTTTTTTTTGATCTCTTCCATAATAACGCTTGAGAGACCCCCTCCAATCAATCAGTCGTCAAGGGCCCAAACAACAAAGAGGAGGAACTCTTTTTTTTTTTCCTTTTTTTTCTTCCCCTCTCTTTTCTTTTCATTTTTATCGAAACAGAGAAGATTCTCCTGCCTGCTCACGTTTACTACTACGAGGAGACACATAAATGAGCACCCCAAAAGGAGCGCATCAAAGAAAGAAACGAATTGTATTTTGCCCCCGGGAGTAGATATGTCTCGACACGGTCGGTACTCCGTCTCTTTCACTCTCTCGCTCGCTCGCTCGCTCTCTCGCGTTTGCGGGGCTCGTTTCGATCTTCGTTCCGATGGCGCGCGCTCTCTGTCTCGAATTGCCCAAAGGTCGCTTTTGTGTAACGAACTTTTGACTTCTTTTATGAATCTTTGCGATGTGCAATAAGTACAGGCGATATCTCCTCCTCCCCAGATACGGTTGGCGTGTGCGTCTATCAGTACCCAATGCCACGCTTGCACAACTGCGAGCAAGTGATGGAAAACGTGAATAAAATATGCAACCTCGTCAAAGGAATGAAACAAGGTTTGCCAGGCATGGATTTAATTGTGTTTCCCGAATATTCGACCCAAGGCATAATGTACGATAAAGACGAATGTTTCGATACCGCGGTGACGATACCGGGACCAGAAACAGACGCGTTTTCGAAAGTGTGCAAAGAAACAAAGGTATGGGGCGTATTTTCTTTGACCGGCGAACGACACGAAGAGCATCCAAAGAAGCAGCCATACAATACGTTAGTTCTCATCGACGATAAAGGTGAGATAGTGCAAAAGTATCGAAAAATTCTACCATGGTGCCCTATCGAAGGCTGGTACCCGGGAGATGAGGTGCACGTTTGCGAAGGACCGAAAGGGATGAAGATATCGCTGATTATTTGCGACGACGGGAACTATCCAGAGATTTGGAGAGAGTGCGCGATGAAAGGCGCCGAGCTCGTCGTGCGATGTCAAGGATACATGTATCCAGCCAAAGAGCAACAAGTGATGGTGGCGAAAACGATGGCATGGATGAACAATGTATACGTTGCGGTTGCAAACGCGTCCGGAAGTGATGGCGTGTACACGTATTTTGGCCACTCTGCAATCGTCGGCAACGACGGGCGCACTTTAGGCGAATGTGGCACAGAAACGCACGGTGTTAACTACGCACAGCTTTCCATCTCAGGCATACGCGATGCACGTAAAAACGACCAATCGCAGAATCACTTATTCAAACTTCTTCACCGAGGCTATACCGGTGTATATAATTCCGGCGACGGGGACAAAGGCGTCGCTAAATGTCCATTTTCGTTTTACGAAACCTGGGTGAATAATCCCGAACTCGCGCAAAAGCAAGTCGAAGAGTTGACGAGAAATACCATCGGCGTGCACTGTTGCCCGGTGTACAATCTGCCGACGCAAGAGAGAGAGACGCAGACTCACTCAATGGAAGAAGATTTGGCGTGAGTGTAGGATGTGACGATACGTGCGTAGCATCATTCGTGTGCCTTTTATATGTACCACTGGTAGTGGTGGTACATATTATTATTATTATTATTGTTGTTAGTATTATTTATTCGTGGTCCATTCCACGTCTGGCCATCCATCTTTCGCATTATTTTTTTTTCTCCTTTTCTTCACAGAAAAAAGGAGCTTTAGCGTGGGAAAAAAAATGCCCGTCGTCGCGCGCAAAGTGTCGGATGGGAAGAAGCGCGTAGTGAGCGTTAAAAAAGACGGGGAGGCGGTATTGCCGTCTCGTACTTCTTCTCGTCCTCCTCCTTCTCCCTCCTCCTCCTCTTCCTCGTCGTCGTCGTCGTCGTCGTCGTCGTCGTCGTCGTCGTGCTTCGATGCTTTACCGGACCATCTTAAAGAGGAAATCTTCGTCCGCGTGTGCGGTAAAAACGAAGTCGCAAAGTTGCAAATGACGTCGAAACCGTTTTACAAAGTGATCAACTCCTCCGAACGATTGTGGAGAACTCTGTGCGAACAAGAAGTCGGAAAGGAAAGCTCGATCGTCTTTCGAGATTACGGGTTGGGAGGTCGAGAGAACAGGTACTCTTTTCATCGTTATTTGTTTCTTGTTGCTCGTGAGATGATGACGGCGAGTAAAATGTAAAAGAGAGTTCGTTAAAGCACTTTTTGGGGTGGCCTCAAATCTCACCACTCGCAAATACTAACACTAAAATTTTTATCCTTTCGAACACGCGACAGAACGGACAGCGACGACGAAGAAGACGCGTCGAACAAAAAAGAATTATTCTGGAAGGAGAAGTATCGGATGTGGTGCGTAGGGGAAACTGGTATCATGAGCTGGGGCGCTCGGAGCAAATGCGAGACGACGTTAGCAGGAGAGCCGAACTGGTTCCCACAAGCGCCGGAAGAGGATGAAAGCGTGTCGATGCGAGGAGGAAGAGAGAACGATGACGACGAAAATAACAAATTTTGTCCGAGATATTTACATCGTGCCACGCAATGTGGGACGGATTTGACGAAAGTGATCCTGTTTGGTGGACAAAGTAGACGAGAACAATTCCATAACGACGTCCACTTCTTGGATTTGGACGAGAAAAGGAATCCGACGCACGCGTTGCAAAGGTTACACGTGAAGACAAAATTGGCTTCTGGCGAGCAGCCGCTTCCTAGATGCAGCGGATCGATACAAACGTTGAGGGTGTTTGGTAAGTCTGGATTGGGACGCGAAGTCATCGCGTTATTTGGCGGATCTCAAGGATATCTTACTGGGTTCTGCAACGACATCGCGGTACTTCAATCCGATGTACCAAACGAGGATATATCCACCGCTCTAGATAAAACAAATGTCGCATTGACATGGTATGAACCGACACTTGTCGTGAACGGCGTGCACGGCAGACCAGCGCCACGATGGGGACACGCTACGTTTGCTTGGAATGGAAAATTGCTCGTCTTTGGCGGGTCGAACACGACCACGTGCTACAACGATTTTTGGGAGTGCACGTTGAAGAGCACGGACGAAGGAAACGGCGTGTGTCCGTTCGCGATCACGGCAACGTGGAAACTATTGTATCCCATGACCCGTCGAGCGTTCGTAAAGATACCATGCCCAAGGGCTGGAGCGACTTTGTGCGTCGTCAAAGACGTTGCGTACTTATTCGGCGGGTGTCGCGTCTCAACTACGTTTAACGATTTGTGGAAATTCGACTTGAGCGAAACCGGTAATATGATGTGGGAACAAGTCACGACGACTGGGTTTATGCCATCACCTCGCGTCGGCCATTCCATGGTTACAATCGGGAATCGTCTCATCGTTCAAGGCGGTCGAGGGATGCAACCAAACTCACCATTGCCGGGCAAAAAGAGCACGAGAGGCTTGGCAGCTTTGCAAGGTCTGATCTTTTACGAGTCCGGGTTCTCCGTGCTCGACCTTTCAAAGATGAATTGGTTGCCGAAGCAGTATCCAAAACTGGCGAGAGGAGAAGAAGCAGAGAGATTTGAGGAGGAGGAGGAGGAGGGAGAAGATGGAACTTTTACGATTACCAAACAAAGTTCAGACAATGTCAACGTACGTGAACACCGAACTGGTCATGCGATGATGCTTGCGCCACAAGGTATCGCTCTCATCGGCGGATTGGGCTACAACGCTCGATTTCAATCCGACGTCCAACTAGTCAAACTATTTTAAATCGATCGAAGAGATCGAAGAACATGTAGATTAATATTTGTATTAGATCGACTGAAAAATGTCGAGCAAGCACAAGCAAACGAAAGAGAAAGAGAAAGATGTATAAGACAGCCGCGAATAGGATCTATGTAAAACTTTCTAATAACACTGACTACTACCATATTCTATCATATCTAGTAGGTACAAAACTACAATCATTCACTAAAACCTGCTGGTCTTTGCAAATTTTTACTCACCATGCACAATGCTTTATATCGCAAGCCCATGCCTGGTATTTCACCTTCATCAACCTTATCGTCTCCAACTAACCTCTGACATCCATCCGCTAAAACTTCCAACTGTTCTTCAGAGCACGTCTCGGCTAATTTTTGAAGTCTCTGGACGATGCCGAGTTCTAGGAGCAGCTTTTGTTGCGTCGTTGGACCGAAGCATTTGACCTCACTCGTGTTATCCTCGTTTCGCTCTTCCACGACGCCTCGCAAAGCACCGAAATCGACGTGCGCGGATAAATCGCACTCTCCCGGACTTTCCAACGGATTTTCAACAAATTTATGATCTTTAATCGCTTCTAACGTATCTCCTAAAGGTCCTTCGTCGCCATAATCGATGGCGATGGCCGCGCCGCCTCTCCCACCGTTTTTCTCCTCGTCGTTGATTCTGTCCATCATTTTTTCCCAATGGATGATACTTTTCGGCGAAACTTCTAAAGACACGATAGTTTCCTTCTTGTCGTCACTACTACTACTACCAGCAGACGGTGCTTTTCTCAATCGTCTCTTTACGAGTTGAGAAGAGCTCAACGTCGGGCCCGGCGAAAGTACAAACTCTAAACTATTGTTCTCCTCGTTCATGGCCACGAGTTTCTCCACCCATCCACGTTCGGTGCGTCGAAACTGGTGCACGGGTAAAGCGTCGAAGAATTCGTGCGCGATAATACACGTTGGACCAGAAGGAACGTCGTCTAACGAATTGTGCCAATACACCTTCGTACCGCGCGCAGTGATTCCAGAAACGTTCCCTTTCGTGGACAACTTTTCGTCTTCATCTACCGTTGTATTTTTACTACTGTTGCTATCATCATTGTTATTCTTTGCGGCGAACGGATTCGGTTTTATCGCCGCCAATAATGGACTACTCAAGCTGTCAAAAGTCTCTAAACTCCCTGTGCATTTCAACGTCTCGAACTGTTTCTTCCTCAGTGCCGGCGAGATTTCAATCAAATGCACTCGTAAAGCCTCGCTAAATTTTTTAAAGTTACTCGTCCCTCTCAACAAATCCATCATCAACGTCCCTCTCCCGGGACCAAACTCGATCAAGTGTAACTCCTCTGGACTTCCTAATTGTTCCCAAATCGTCGCACACCAGACGCCCAATAACTCGCCGAATATCTGCGATATCTCTGGCGACGTCGTAAAGTCCCCACTCTTCCCAAACACCGCATCTTTCGAAGACGTTTTCGTGTAATACCCATACGTTGGATTTGTCAGTGCTTCGGACATGAACTCGTGGACGGTGATCGGTCCGCCTCGGAATTTTATCAGCGATTCGATGTGTCCGAGTAAACCTTTGTTTTTTATATCGTTTTTTGTTCTCGCATTCTGTTGTTGTTGTTGTTGTTGTTGTTGTTGAACGGTTTCGTACAATCCAGTTCGGTCGATGGCAATCTCAAACTCGCGCACTTTACTCTGTATTTTCCGCCGTCGTTCCAATTCCTTCGTCGTGGACTCGGTACCACCGTTGGCACTCTCGTCATCTCTTTTCCACGACGAAGAATACGAAGAAACCATTCTCCCGTTGTCGTTGTTGTTGTTCTTCTTCTTCTTCTTCTTCTCGTTGTTCCTCGCCGTCGTCCCTCTACCACCGCACGTAAAACGCTCGCAACACCACCACCGAGAAGACGCGAGAGAAGAAGAAGAAGAAGAAAAGGAAGACTGCCGAAGAAGAGACGCCAGCAGTTTCCCTCCCCTTCCTCTCGCCCGGGTTGGTGCCGCGACGAGCGCGCCAAGCAGCCAGCTCATCGTCGTCGTTCGATTGTGTCCGATGAATTAATTAATGTACCCAATTGAAAAGAGGCGTGCTTTTTTACTCCCTCTTTTTCTCTCAAAAAAAAGTCGCTCTCGTAAAAAAAAAAAACAAAAAAAAGCCCCCTTCTCTCTCTCTCTCTCTCTCTTTCTCTCTCTCTTTTTCTCAATTTTTGTGTCCCTAAAAAAAGAGCTCTCTCTCTCTCTCTTTTTTTGGCCTCTCTGTGTTCCTTCACAGGACGACACGACAGCTCTTTTTGCCTTACATTTTTACGAGGAGTGAAAAAAGTGCTCTCTCTGCGACCATTTAGGAGTCCTCCCAGCCGTTCCTTTCTCTTTCTCTCCTTCCTCCTCCCCACTTTTTCCAGAAAGAAAGTCGTCAGAGAGAGAGGACGAAACGCTTTGCGACGACTCTCCCGGGGAACTGCGCGCGCGACTTTAGAGAGTAAAAGCGAGAAGGAAGAGACGATATGATGCTGTGTTCGAGAGGCGGTGGCGCGGCGTCCACGTCGTCCGCGTGTTCGTCGTCGTCGTCGTCCGCGTGTTCGTCGTCGTCGTCGTCGCGAAAAGTCGCGAACGCAAAAAGGGTGGTGCGGCGAGTCAGGATTGTCGTGGAAAGCGGCGGGACGAAGAATTATCCAAAACTCGCTTTACGAGGAGAGAAAATCAGGACGACGGCGTTCGTTTCCGGAGGGGGAGGAGGAGGAGGGCGGATGCTCTTCCCGCTCGCCCCGGGGAGAGCGAAGGACGAGAGGAACCAGAGCGAGATCCTTCTCAGAGCGATAAGTGAGCCGAGAAAGAGTGCCTCGACTGAAGATGAGGTTACCGCCGAAACGAAGACCGGATCGCAACGTGCCACGACGCCGTCGTCGTCGTCCAAATCTTCCTCCTCCGCGGGAAAGAAAAAGACGTTCGTCGCGAACAACAACAAGAAGAAGAAGAAGAACGGCAAGAAGACCAAAGGGTACTCGTCGTCGCGGAACTATAAACCGTTCAAACCGACGTCTTCGAAAGTCAGCAACGCCCGAAGGAAAAAGTTTGCTCCCTTGATCGCGGGCGTTGCCGATGATGTCCCTCTGAATGAGTTATTGAAAAAATATCCAAACTTTGAAGATTGTTTAGGACCAAAGAAGTACGATTCCGGACATTTTATTCGATTATACAGCGATTTAGTCCGGTGCGATCGATTAGGTGATGCGATTGATTTACTTCAACGACTGAGCGATGCGAAGGTTCCGTGCTTGAACGATACGAGAATAAGGAAATACGGGACGGTGGATTTCTTGGTGTCGTGCGAACGATCGAACAAGTTGAAGAATTCGCCGGTGATGCATGCGTTTACGTTTACGAATTTAGTTTTGGAAGCCTCGAGAGATGATTTATCGACAGCAGAAGTTGCGACGATATATAACAAACTTTTGGCGGTGTGCTCTGCGCACGGAAACTGCGACGCGGCAGCAAAGGCGTTCGAGCAAATGAAGCAAGATCCGAAAGGGTTAACTATTGACGTCATCACACACACGAGTATGATAGTGGCGTACAGTAAAGCTGGTAAAATTGATTTAGCGTTCGAACAGTTTGAAACGATGACGAAAAAAGACAAAATCGAACCTACTATTGTTACGTACGGGGCTTTAATGGATGCGGTGTCTCGAGAGATTGGAAGGCGCTCGGGCAACGGCGGTTTTAAATCGAACAACAAGAAGGATATTTCGTACGTGAAAGATGCCTTGGATCGCGTGTTTAACTTGCGCTTGGATTTAGAAGCGAGTGGGTTGCAAATGGACGTGAGAGTGTTGAATTGCTTGGTCTCAGCGTGCGGACGAGCGGCGGCTTTTGAAGAGTTGAGATCGGATGCGCTCGATCGCGCTTTTGACATCGTCGCTGAATCGCGTCGAAACGGGTTGTTTCCAGATGCGGTCACGTATTCTTCGTTAATGAGCGGATGTGTGAATGCTTGCGAGCCACAGAGAGCGTTGGCGTTGTACGACGAAATGGAAATTAAGGGCGTCGCGAGAACGGCGTCAGTGTACTCCACCGCTATTCATGCATGCGCCGCAGAGTATGACTACGAGAACTCTGCGCCAAACTTTCGAAAGGCGTTCAAAATCTGGGAAGAAGTGCAAGGAAATGAGCCGAGAGTGATGGTGGATTCAGTCTTGTACGCGACGATGTTAACTGTCGCGAGTCGAGCTGGGAACGTTGAAATGTGCGCCAATTTGATCAGGGAGATGGAAATGAACGGATCGATGATGTCGCCGGCGGTTGTTTCGACCATGTGTGGATCGTTCGCCCGAGCTGGTGATGCCGGAGCTGTAGATCGTATCTTATCTGACGCCGAAAAGTCCAATGGGGTTGTGCCACGCGCGTGTTACAACGCGTTGATCAATTCGTGTGCGAGAGATACCGATTTTGAAGGAGCGATGAAAGCATACGACCGATTGGTTGAGTCCGGACAGTCGCCAGATGAGATTACGTTTGAAGGACTCATTTTAGCCGCCGCGAAGAAACCAGAAACGCTCACAGAAGCGAAGAAATTGTTACAAGAAGCTATGGATATGGGTTTACGACCGACTTTGCCGACGTACAACGCGTTGGTCAGAGGTTTTGGTCGATCCGGAGACTTGAACGAAACGTACGCCACGGTGAAGGCGATGAAGGACGCCGGGTATACACCGGACGAGATGACGTGGAGAGAACTCTTATTCTCATGCGCTCGTCATGGAAACTGCTTGCTCGCGTGGGATGCGTACAAGAGTTCGCGCGAGGCTGGAATTGCTCCGTGTGAGGTGACTTTGAATACCATAATCGGTGCTATTCTCGCGCACATTCGCACGTTAACGGATCCAACGAGATTAGCTTCGGATAAACCCGGTCATGGATTGACGGATACTAGCACGAGTGGTGAGATTTCTACTTCAGTGGCGCAACCGGCGTGGAAAGAATGGTCCGATCGAGCGACGGCAGTATTCCACGAAGCGATCACGCACGGTGTGAAACCTAGAGTTGAAACGTTTTCTTCCATGCTCGCGTGTTTGCGACCGCCGACGGATCAAGAAGTACAGTTAGCGGAGAAATATGGGGGCGAATCGCTCGCGAGGTTGGTAACGCACCAGTCGAACGTCCACGAAGATGCAGCAACATATTACCCAACAAAGGCACTGATTTTGTTTGAGGAAGCGCAAGCGATTGGTATCGTTCCCAAATTCGAGATGAGCGAGGACTCGGAATACGACATGCGAAATTTCCCTCCAGCGGCTGCGGAAGTTGCGCTCTTGACACTGATTCGAAAGATTAAAAGGCACGTAGAAGCATTTGGCGAAAAAGATTTGAAAAACAGACTACCAACGTTTACGCTTCTCCTGCGCGCGAAACCGGAAATGTTGGTCGACAAAGATGGATACCTCGTTTCGTCTAGCACAGATGAGTCGCTCGCCGGTCAAGGCGCAACAAGACGCTTGGAAAGAAGCGGTGAACGTCTCGTCGTGCTTCTGAGAAGATTGCGAATCAACTACGCCGGATCGCTCGAAAAAGGGCGAATTGAGCTCTCTTCTCACATCATGTATCGCTGGATCCATGGTAAATCGTCCGCACCCCACGCGTTGCCGGGCATGGAGGCGAGATTAGCCGATGACATTACCATGCAGGCGATGCGCATTCGTTCAACGGATGTGATGAGCGGCAGAGGAACTATCGATCATTACGGAAACGATTCAGATGAAGGCAGTACATTCATTCCTGGATACAGAGCTCCGGTGTTTAGAAACCCTAACGCAAACTATAGCAGATCTGAAGGTGGACAAGCCGGTGGTAGATGGTCTCGAAGCGGGTGGTCACAAAATTCGTACGACGATATTCCTTCAGATCAACATTTGAGTATGGACGATTTGGACGATTTGATCAAGAATAGGGAATAATATAAACATTGATAAAAAGGTTGTAAATACAAATAAAGAAAAGACCAGCGAGCACAGAACGCAGCAGTATTGGATTACATTAATAGATGAACGTATAACACATTTCATTCATTATATCTCGTCGAGAAAAATCCTCGCTTCATATTTATTCGTGTGCTCTTTGGATTTTACCACGCCTCTGTGCCTGCTCTGTCTTCGCTCTACTTTCACGGAACTTTCCACCAACAACTCCACGAATTCTTCGTTCGTGGTAACAACGTTCATATCTTTGAGATCTTTCAACGTGCTCTCGTACTCGCTCACCGGAAAGTTCATCATCTCCCTTGTCTCTTTCGTGTCTCCTCGCATGAAGAGCAAAGCCGCGTCATGGGCTCTCGCCGTGCTCTCTTTCGTCGTCCACGTCCCGAGCTCGTACCTTTTATTCTCTTCTTTAATCTCTACGAACGAATTCCATCGTGTCACGAACGCGGGTCGGAACACGCCGTTATATGTTTGCTCTTGCGTGTGGTGCGTCATCGGATCCTCCTTGGACGAGGCGGTGTTGTTCTCCGGAGCCGTCACAGAGCGTCGAAGCGTTCCTAGAACAGGAAGTGGACTATTATTTAGCGCTTCTCCTGTGTTTCCTTCACGTTGCTCTTCTTCTTCGGGAACAGTCGATGGAAGAGAGGAAATGAAGTGAGACAGGAAAGAAGATCTAGGTTGGTGATGATTGTCGTTTACGCACGCGTACGCGCTGTTTGTTCGTCGAAGCAGAGAAGGAGAAAGCTCGAAGGAGGACGACAAAAAACCGAGATCATCGTCGTCCGCCGCCGCCGCCGCCGCCGCCTCTTCTTCTTCTTCTTCTTCTTCTTCTTCTTCTTCTTCTGCCTCGGCGTCGATGTACTGCACGTTTGCGTTGTAATTGTTCGCGGCGAGGTCGTCGATGAGACTCGTGGCTGGCGACACCATGTGTTGTTGTTGTTGTTGTTCTTTTTTTCTGACGATGAAAACCCCGAACCTCGTGTATTTTTGATTAGAAAATACGAACTACGTACACAAACAACGAAAAAGGGTCATAATAAGCAACAACACTTAATATATAAAAAGGAAGAGAGAGAGAGAGAAAAGAAATACGGTTGTACAAAAATTATGTGTTAAAATGCCGTCTTTCTCGCGAACGAATGAGAACACGCGTGGTGCGCTAATCCCATATAGCTCTGAACTCTTCCTCTTCTTTCAAAATCTGTTCTTCCGTGACCCAGATCTCGGTATCTACTACGCTTCTCTCAGTCGCCGCGAGTTGTCTCATGAACTCGGCGTGTAACTCGTGCGACGCTTTATGGCATAAGACGTGCCCAATTGGAACGCCAGCCATGCCCGGTTCGGCCATTAAACTCATGTCACCGATTAAATCCAAAACTTTGTGCCTCGCGCACTCGTTTTCCCAGCTGTTTCGCATTGGCGGATTTAAAAACTCAGTCCCATTGGCGATTAAACTACACGACGCCGTCCCACCTTTAATAATATCGTACCTATAGTATGCCATGTAATCTTGAATGGTACCAAAAGTTCTCGCTGGCGCGACGTCGACGTTGTATTTCGCATCTTCTAAAGGCGTCCACGAAAACCATTGCTTCCCAATTGCAGACGACTTGTACGTGAAATCGATGCCGTAGGAAATCTTCGACTGATCTTGCGGTGTAAACATGATGAACGCGTCTTTATCTCTCACAATAACCGGTTCTAACGGTTTATACTGTTTCTTTGGAACTTTCTCTCCATTTTTATCGTTTGCATCGCTCGCCATCGTCACTCCAGCTTTGCAAATTTCGTGCGCCCAGTGGCTGGCGCCGCCGTCTAAAATAGGCACTTCACCAGTACCTCCAATCTCTATTCTACAGTTATCCACACCGAGCGCTTCTAGCGCGGATAAGAGGTGTTCCGGTTTCGTCACCGCAGCTTTGTCCGTTCCGGGCGCATTCAACACGCTCGAGATTTGTAACCCTTTCGCCAAGTTTGCCAAGTTCGCGTGTACCCTCGTCTCCGATCCTTGGTTCCCTAAAAAGTCCCCGGGAGAATCAATCTTTTCCTCATCCTCTCTTTTCAAAATAGATTGGTGCTTCAGAATTTCTTTCCTATCGCTCGGATCGTTCGAAAGCATCGCTCTCGCCCGTTCCAACAACAACTTATTCACTTGCGCGTCCGAAAGCACTCCTCCCTCCTCGCCTTCGCCCGTCTTCTCGATGAAGTCATCCGAGACACGAACGAAATACCGCCCTTCGTTGGCGTACGCCGGACATATTCTCACAATCTCGTCTTCTCCGGAGTGCAAACCAAACCCGGAAACCACGAACGCTTTCCTGATAGTTTGTTGATACGAGCGGTTCGGCGGGTACACTTTCGGTTCCGCCTGAATCGCTTCGTTCAAGAATGGAACGTCTTCCACTGCTCCTTTCGTCGCGGTTCGCGTCGTCGCGTCTCTTCGTCTCCTTATTCTTCTCTGTTCGTGCTGTTGCTGTTGCTGTTGCTGTTTCGACAGCGCGTGGACCGCGGTTGTCTTCATCGCCGAAGCCCCTGCTCCTCTCCTTCTGTTCGCGACCCTCACATTCTTAGGTTGTTGGTGCCCGGCGGCTGCTCCAAAACCTGACGCCGTCGCCGTCGTCGCGTACGACGTAGATGCCATCCTTCGTCGCGTTTTCTTCCCTCGAGCTCTGCGAAATCAAAAGATATTTCTCGTGTGCCTTCTTCGCGTTCGGCGCTTCCGGCGTTCAACCTATATACTCGCCAAAGAATTTCCGCGCGCAACGCCGTAATGCGGTTGTCTTTGTGTCCTTAATTGGGGAAGAAAAAAAACAAATTTTGAACGCACTACTGGTCGAGAACTTTCAAAGTGGCTGTTAAAAAAAAGGAAACGCTCCGTGGCACATCGAACGCACGCATTCACACGCATCAGTGACGAGTGTAATGAGCTCGCCGAGATAAATAGACGCGTACATTTATGTTTTAACAATGTCGATGTACGCTCGCGAATTTAAAACGGAGGGACGATGAAAGCCGGTCCAACCTTTTGGCGATACTCGTGCCACCACCACCAGGAGGCATACGCTCGTTTTTCTCTCCATCGTCTTTGAATTTCCTCGAAATCTTCGTCGCCGTCGTCGTCGTCGTCGTCCCAATCTTCTTCACTATCTCGCTACTACTACTACTGCTACTACTATCAATACTACTACTATCAATACTACTACTGCCGCTCTCTTCCTCTTCGCAAGATGT
>Ga0115011_10002330_pt1 | contig 13241 bp, 31 predicted proteins | sample TroAtlMetagenome_2_FD_88705 | JGI IMG/M metagenome (GOLD analysis project Ga0115011, IMG submission 88705) | Marine eukaryotic phytoplankton communities from Atlantic Ocean - Tropical Atlantic ANT8 Metagenome | ecosystem: Environmental > Aquatic > Marine > Oceanic | place: Tropical Atlantic... | reverse complement strand
CCCTCGTAGTTCAGTGGTAGAACGGTAGACTGTTAATCTGCTTGTCGTTGGTTCGAATCCAGCCGAGGGAGCCACAAAAATAAATAATACTACATTATGAAAATCAAAATTGGACCATACAGGAAAAATCGTGCTTTCAATATTCACATTGATGACTATGATGTTTGGAGCCTGGATTATACACTTGCTAATATCATTCATCCTGCTCTTGTACGTTTAAAAGAAACAAAGCATGGTTATCCACAACTTTATGAAGATGGAATGGTTACTAATGCACATTGGGATCGTCAATTGCATTTTGATTTTATTGATGAAGATGTTGAAACAAATTATCTCATTAAGAAGTGGGATAATATCTTAGACAAAATGATATATTCTTTCGAAAGCATCAAGAAAGATAATAACTTAGAAATTGAAGATTGGGATAAAGTTCAAGAAGGACTTGATTTATTTGCAGAACATTATACAAGTTTATGGGATTAAATGTTAAGTAGAGAAAATCATAGCAGAGAATTAATTCAAAAAATAATTGATAAAGAATTGGATCTATCATGGAAAAACTTAAAAAGACAAGACATGAAGGAGAGGAAGGAACTGTAGGTTTCTGGCTCTATATGAAGGCGTTATATAAGGAGGAAGAATGACGAAACTTGAGTTTGTATTTGAAATGCAATCTGAATATGAAGACGAAGAAGAAAATCTAGAATGTGAACAGGTGTTAGTTTATGAAGGAGAAACCATTCAAGATTGTCTTCAAGATGCCGCAGATGGATGGGATTTTGATGATGAAGATGTTATTAATTTTGATGCTGATTCTGATTTAGTTGGAACGAATCGTGATATGATTAGTATTTGGGAACTTAAAGATGATCAACGATTGGATGTCACTCTTGATCTTTGTGACGAATATCAAAGATTACATGATAAAAGTTTTGCAGATGAGATGTTATAATGGGATTTGGATTTAAAGACTGGTTAGAAATAGGAGCAGGAATATTGTTGCTTTCCGTATTTACTGTTCTACTTTATTATTATTTTTTATTTTTTGCAACCCTAATAAACGGATAACATGGCTAAAAAGAAAAAGAATTTTAAAATTAATAGAGATGATCTGAACGTAGCAATTAAGGATTATTTGGAAAAGGGAGGAAAGATTACTAAATACGATTGCATTGTTCCAGAAAGAACTAACTTAGCAATCCAAGAACGAGAGATGAAAAATTCTCCTTCTCTGGTTGTAGATCAACAGTTTTACGAAAGAATTCCAGAGAAGACATGAAATTTATTTTTTTAATAACGGCAATTTTAATAATTTTAAAATTAAATGGCGTAATTGTTTGGAGTTGGGATGATGTGTTTCTTCCTGGTCAATTACTTATACTAGCGGGTATATTTTTTGCCCTTCTATATATACTAATGGACAAACTTCATAGGAATCAAAATGACGAGAAAAGAAGCAAAGACTCTGATTGAAACTTTAGAAGAAGCACCTCAAGTTATAAAACTCGCCAAATCAATGGTTGATTTTCTTCCAAAAGGAAAAGTGAAAGATGCTTTAATTAGAGACATGACACAAGTTAGACGGGCTCTCATAGCATTAGATGTTAGACTACAGGATATTGAATGGTCTATAAATTCATATTATGTGAATAAAGAAATGGAAGAAAAAAAGAAGACAAATAAAGAATTTTAAGATGGCGCAGGGAAGGATAGAATGGATCGATGGATCTGCACCCCCACCATTCTATCCGCGCCCCCATACAGGAGTTAAATGACTAGAGTAGAACTTTTTTATAGAATAAATTCTGATTGTTTACTTGCAAAAGAACCTGATGGAACAATGCATAGGTTTGATGTTGGACAATTGAGAGAAGCCAAAGAGTTATTTACTCGGTATGATGAAGCACATTTTCATTAAGAAGATAACCTAGATGAGTTTCATGAATTTTGTGATAGAATGGCAAATGCTAGTCCAGAAGTTTTTGATGTAGTAAGTCCTTATTTAAACTAATGAAGAATATTTTTCTTTGTATATGTTTATGTTTTTTTATAGGATGTGTTTCGAAAACTACTTGCTGGAAACTTATTAATAAAGGAAAATGCGTTCCTATTAAATCGTATGAAGAATGGAATAAATGTGTTACAAATTGTGAACATTTAGAAATTAAATCTAAAACAAAATCATATAAACCTAAAGAATGGATAAGGCCAAGACCTTACGCATACCCATGAAAAATTTTTTAAAAGAAGCAAAAGAAGGATGGGAAAACATTTGGTTGCCTAGACTTCAAGAAGGTAAAACAAAAGTAGAATTAGAACGAGATAAAAGATATGAATCCAGATGGGTTTGGTATCATACTGTATTAGCAATAGAAATATTAATTAGCAATATACTGTTATTAGTCATTGCTATTAACACTTGGAATTAATATGTTTGGAGAATTTTTATTTTATTCATTTGCGATTTATAGTTGTTATTATATTTTAGATACGTGGAATCAATGGGGAATCTTGTGAACAAGAATTTAGAAGACGATTTAGCACATGATCACCTTGAAGAATATATTGAAAGAATAGAAGATAGAGATGCAAGATTTGAACATGAATATGTTTATGAAATTTTGTATCATTATAATTGTGTTGACTGTAAACAATGGTGGAGTTATGCAGTAACTCCCAATGGCAAAGAAGATCCAACATGGACAATGGTAGAAAAGACTATGCATTGTCCTCATTGTGGAAAAGAGGCTGGCCTGAAAGTAAAAGATGGTTTCGAAATTTAATAAATTGTTATTGACATTTATGTTGTTTTCAAGTATAGTATATGCACATCCTGATGGAATAAAACCTTATTGGTATCCATCATCATATGTGTTTGGATTTGTTAAAGGATGTTGGGTATCGTTTTCAGAAAGACAGGCTTTTACAGAATTTTGGCCTGAAGATGTTCAAGAAGTTTGTGGATGTGTTTTAGATAGTCTAAGACATTCTATGGAGTTTCATGATGTTGATAGTAAGATTACTGAGAACACAACAAAATTTGATGAGATAGTATCAGGAGTTTTACCTGTGTGTATTATAGAACAGACTAAACGTAAAAAGGAAAAAGAAAAAACACAATAATAGAAAGGGGAGACTATTAAAAAAGCACCATTACTTATTTTCATAATGGTGGCAACATGGATAGTTGCTAGTTGCACACCTAGATTAGACAGTAACGGATGTTATGGTTACTGGTACGATCCAGGACTTAAAAGAGGAACATTACTCAAGAATCAAAGTTATAGGTCTCCATATAGACAATGTGTGGAAGAAGTAAAACCTCATAAAAATGCAGGGCAAAAACCTTACGGATAGGATTATATGAATATATGGGTGGAATATTGGAAAAAAGAAAATAGAGTTTCTTTGAATAATCATGCTCAAATGAGAGAAAATGCAAAGTGGGTTCCACCCAATGAAGATACAGAAATTTTTAAAAGATTTTGTCAGAGTAGGGAAGATGCAAGTAAATTTGCACAAAGTATGCACGAACAAGGATATCATGCATCAGTAAAAACAGATAGAGGATGGTAATAATGAAGAAACCAAAACCAAAATATGTATTATTAGTTGATCATGGAACTTATGCAGAAGATAATTTATTAAAATTATTTTATGTAGTTATCAAACATAGATTTGAACATCTCTTAGCAGGTGAAGGTTGGTCAGATTGATAATTGAAAAAATAGCAAACAATGTTTTAACAAATGTTGTAACTAAAAAGTTAGCAAGTCGATTTCAAAATCATATAGAAGCAGATTCAGATCCTGCATATGTGGTAGAGATAACAAAGACTTTTTATGTTTCATATCCAAGAGCAAATGGATATGATAGGACTGGGAGATATACGTTTGGCAGAAAATGAACGATATGTACCCAAACTTCCTAACGAAAGAGATTATACTGTAGAAACAGTATTGAAATACACTCCATCAGATGGAGGTGTAGGATATATTGTTCAAATTAAACCTAAATCCAAAGAGAAGAAATGAAAGGATATCAAGGGAAAAGAGAAAGACAAGAATCTGCAATAAAGCGGATTGAAAAGACACTTGCAATGCATGAGGCAAATGCAGAATTGACAATTGCTATCATGGAAGACAAGGAAATGTCAACGGGTTCTGCTGATAAAGTAGAGTCAATTCGTAAGCACAAGATTAAACGTGCTAAAACTACCATTGAAAATACTAAAAAACGTATGGGTAGGTAACTAATTTGTTGAAATTCGGGTTGTATAAATACTATACACGTTGATCTTTTGACAATGGAATGTTAATCAAACGGAGCGTTTTATGCTAAAAAAAGTTGTTTCTTTTTTTATGATAATCGCCACTTCAATAATCTTAGCAGGAACTATAGGTACTGGTTCAGCAAGCACTTCTACAACTCAACCGAGTCTACAAGCAATAGTACATATAGACAATCAAGTGCAATGTCTGGCTAAGAACATTTATTTTGAAGCGGCAACTCAATCAACTGCAGGAAAATTAGCAGTTGCATTCGTAACTAAAAATAGAGTTGATTCTAGAAATTATCCAAATTCCTTCTGTGATGTAATTTATGAAGGACCCACTCATGCATCAGGTCTACCAAAAAAAGACCGTTGCCAATTTTCGTGGTACTGTGATGGAAATCTGGACGTACCCTATAAAGGGAAACAATGGAAGAATTCTCAAAATATTGCACAATGGTTTTATTACAACAAAGACAGGATACTAGATATAACTGATGGTGCGACACACTATCATGCTGATTGGATGGAAAAGTATCCTAAATGGTCAAAGAAATATGTTAAAAAGGTCACAATAGATCAACATATTTTTTATAAACAACATTATAAGAGGTTATAGAAAGTAGTTAATTATGGATAATGATGTAGATGTGAAAATACCGCAACATGAAAAAGGAAATCTGGCGGAAAAATCTTTTGGAGGAACTGAACTTCTCACAATGGAACTTTTCCGCAGATTACCTCAAGAGTACAAAGACAAATTTCAATTTGTCATCTCCCGAGTAAACAACCTAGAAGAAGATAAAAGAAGACTTTATTGGATTCATGATCTTGCTCAAGATCCTTGTCATTCATTGTTAACCTCTACTGGAGGATTAGAATTGTTTGATAAGTTAGTCTTTGTAAGTAATTGGCAACAACAACAGTTTAATACTTTGTTGAATATTCCATATGACAAGGGTGTGGTTATTAAAAATGCTATAGATCCAATACCTGAACATAAACAAGAAAAAGTAAAAGATTTACAATTGATGTATTGCTCAACACCTCAAAGAGGTCTTGATGTTCTTTTAAGTGCATTAGATTTGTTAGATAGAACTGATTTTCATTTACACGTTTTTTCTAGTTATAAGTTGTATGGTTGGGAACAGAATGATGAACCATACAAACCTTTATTTGAGAAATGTAATTCAGATCCTAGAATAACATATTATAGTGCGGTTCCCTATAATGAATTGAGGGATCATTGGAAAAACATGCATATCTTAGCATATCCGTCAACATGGCAGGAAACATCTTGTCGAGTTGCGATGGAAGCAATGTCTGCCCATTGTGCAGTAGTGACTTCTAGTTATGGTGCATTACCAGAAACCTGCGGTGAATTTTCATATATGTATACATATTCTGAAAATAAATTAACTCATGCAGAGAGGTTTGCTGATCAATTGGAAGATGTGATGGATTCATATTGGTCAAAGGATGTCCAGAAAAATCTTGACAATGCCATGAGTTATGCGTATACTCATTATAGTTGGGATAAACGTATCAATCAGTGGATTGATTTTCTTGATAACCTCATTTATGAAATTGATGATGGCCAGAGCAATAAAGAAGAAAAAACTTAAATCGATTATCGGATCAGGTAGAACTTTTGATGAAGTCAAAATGGGTACTGAACCCACGTTTGATGGAGAGGCGAGTTTTAGTGAAATTTGTCATGCATTAAATTGGTATTCGTATTTTCATGAAGCAGACCAGGCTAAAAAATGGTTGATTGAATATATGAAGTTTGTTAATTATGATAAAGAAGAGATTCGAAAAGTAAAATCTTCCGTGTGGGGAAAGTCTGGGATCTTTGTTGATGGTCCTAATTGTATTAGTTTACGCCATGCAGGATTTCTTTCTCGTATGCTTATGCGTGGATTGAAAACTCTTCCTGAAGATATGGCTGATAAACTGAATTATCTTATAGAGTATTCTAAGGGTCTTGCTAGTGTTAAAAAACAGGTATCAGAAGAAGATGTAACACAAAAACACAAACCATCAATACAAGATCATATTAGAGAACAAGTTCTTGCTCTCTGTGGCGAAATAGAGGGTGCTATTGATGATTTTTTTGATAATGATTGCAAACCTACGATAAGCATATACGAATGGTTGAAAGAAAATGAAGTTAAAGGGTTAATTGCAAGAAAAGTTGCTGATGAATTTCGTCCTCATTTGTCTAAAGTTAATTCTGTTTGGACAGATGAATTAATCTATGAAGAATTTTCTCACCTTAAAAAGAAACAAATTGAATTATATAAAAAATTCATCATAGAAATTATTGATGATTGTGATAGGTTCTCTGCAAATTCTAATAAATCTAGAAAGCCTAGAAAGAAAAAACCCGTTTCAGTTGCGAAACAAATTGCTAAGTTGAATTATAAAAAAGAAGATGAACAATATAAAATTGCATCTGTAAATCCATCAGAAATTGTTGGAGCAGATCAATTGTATGTTTTTAATACCAAGTATCGTAAACTTGGAGTGTATAAATCAGAGAGTCCTCAAGGTCTATCCATTAAAGGTAGTACACTTAGAGGCTTTGATATGGAATCTTCTAAGAGTAAGAAAGTAAGAAAACCTGAAGAGATATTGACAAAGATACTCAAAGGTGGTAAACTTGCTATTAGAAAACAATATGAGGCTATTAAATCTGTAGAAAAAGGTTTAACTGGTCGTATTAATAATGAAACTATATTACTTAAAATTGTAAAATGATACTACTTGATTATTCGCAGATTGTCATTGCAAATGTGATGATGAATGCGAAAATGATGTCTGAGGATTTCATCAGGCATTCGGTGTTGAATACCATTCGAATGTACCATCATAGATTTAGTGATGAATTTGGAGAGATGGTCGTTTGTTGTGATGCAACTAAAAACTGGAGAAAAGAGGCGTTTCAGTATTATAAAGCCTCTAGAAAAACTGCTAGAGATAAATCAGACTTTGATTGGTCCGAATTATTTCGTCACTTGCATCAAATAAGAACAGAGATAAAAGAAAATCTTCCATATAAGGTCGTATATATAGATAAAGCAGAGGCCGATGATATAATTGCCACTCTTGTTATGAAACGAGAGCCAAAACATCAAAATGGAATATTTACTGAAGCAGAACCTGTTTTAATATTATCAAGTGATAAAGATTTTATTCAGTTACAAAAGTTCGAAAACGTAAAGCAGTTTTCACCACTCAAAAAAGATTTTTTAAAAACAGACAATCCAAATGTATTTTTACAAGAACACATACTTAAAGGTGATACAAGTGATGGTGTTCCAAATTTCTTATCTGCTGATGACACTTTTGTTACAGATAAAAGACAGAAACCTTTGTCTAAAAAGAAATTATCTATTTGGTCTGAACTTGAACCTGATACTTTTTGTGAAGGCGAACAGTTACGCAATTATCGCAGAAATGAAATGTTGATAGATTTGACTAAAATTCCAGATTGGTTGCAAACCAATATTATGGAGGATTATACCACGCAACCTGATACTGGTAGAAAACATCTGTTTAACTATTTTGTTAAACACAAACTTAAAAATTTAATGGAGCATATAAATGAATTTTAGGAGCAACTATGGCCGCTAAAATGACAAGTGAGATTTTTGGTGTTGCAAATAATCTAAAATCGGATGAAGAACGAGTAGCGTATTTGCAACAAAATCGAACCAAGGCAGTAATGGAATTACTGAGATGTAATTTTAATAAAGATATAAAATTTCTTTTGCCCGATGGAAGACCAGATGTGTCTTTATCTGAAGAAGAAGAAGCAGAATTTAAACCTCAAAATAGTTATTTTCCTAATCAAGGACCAATTGATGATGGAGCAACATTAAATTATGAGGTAAGACGATTATATTTATTTGTTGAGGGTGGAAATCCGCATTTGACTGATGTAAAACGTGAGACTTTGTGGATAGAATTAGTTAATTCATTACACCCTTCCGAGGCGGATGATCTTTGGCATATGAAAGATGGTAAACTTTCAGATAAGTACAAAAAGATCACTCACCATGTGGCTTATAACTCTTTCCCGGAGTGCGTTCAACAACCCTCGCCTCAACCTAAAAGGGATAGTAAGGGCCGTTTCATTAAAACTGAAAAATCCGAAACTAAATCTAAGCCTGCGACAACGAGGAAAAAGAAAGCAAAATCCAAATGAAGGTACTGATGGCATGTGCTGGCATCAATATAGAGTTACGTCCCTTTACGGATATGATGCCAAAGTGTTTATTGCCGATAAAGGGGAAGTCGATTCTTTTTCACAATCTTGATTGGTTACAAAAATATGATATTGATGAAGTTGTAGTTACTGCTTCTTATCACGCCAATCAAATAGAAATCGCATTAAGAAAATATCAATCAAGTTTTAACGTAAGATTCCATCGTGAAAGAACTGTAATTGGAACCGCTCAATCTTTAAGAAATGTAGAAGGTACCTTTTCAAAAGGGGATTTTCTATTTTTACATGGTGACAACTTATATAATTTTGATATTGATGATTACTATAAAGTTCATAAAAATAGTGGAAAATCAATTTCTATTTTATCTCATATGACAAAAGAAGATAGTAGAAACAAAAGTTTTATTAAGTATAAAAATGATTCTGATGAGATAGAAAAGATTTCTGTTAAACCAGATTATAAAATAACTAAAGACCTTTTGGCAACTTCAGGAGTGTGTTATATGAATCCTGAAATTGTTGATGGAATTACTAAGAGAGATAAACAAGTTTTTGATCATGTGATTCCTAAAAACCTTGACAATATTAATGTAATAGTAGATAATAATTCAGTAGAATTTATTAATAATAAGAAAAAATTCATGGCTATTTCCAATACATGGAAATCATATGACTGGTTATTGCGTTAAAGGAGAAAATTATGCCAACATACGTATATAAATGCGATGTTTGTGAAGAGATATGGGAAGAAAGTCATCCTTACGAGGAACGAGATTCGCCTATTATATCTGGTTGTACAATTAATACTTGTAATGGTACAGTTTCAAGAATACCTGCTATGCCAGGATTTGCATATGATAATGTAGGTCAAAAGAAGCCTGATGCTTCCTTTAATGATAAACTAAAAGAAATAAAGAAAGCACATTATGAAAGTAATGTTAATGTTATAGAGTGATATATGTTTATACATGAAAATGTTCTTGGTGATCTTGAACTTAATACTACAAATGAAAATGGTAAAAGGTGTTATGTAACTCCTGACGGTGAAAAGTATCCTTCTGTTACTACTGTATTATCTGATTATAAAAAAGATTCTATTGTACAATGGAGAAAACGTGTTGGAGAAAAAGAAGCCAATAAAATATCTACACAAGCATCTCGCCGTGGAACCAAAGTCCATAAACTTTGTGAAGATTTTTTAAATAATGAATTAGCGTTTGATGAATATACTCCTGATAACGTAGTTATGTTTAAAAGTATACAACCCTTCCTAGAAGAAATTGAAATTGTTTATGGTCAAGAAAGAACTTTGTTTTCGAATCATCTTAAAACCGCAGGTAGAGTTGATTGCGTAGGTAAGTTTCGTGGTAAAAGACATATAATAGATTTCAAGACCTCAAGCAAACCTAAAAAGAAAGAATGGATTGATAATTATTTTATGCAAGGATCAGCATATTCTGTTATGTGGGAAGAAATGACGGGAATTCCTGTTCCTTTTATAGCAATAATTATTGCGGTTGCAGATGAACAACCTCAAGTTTTTGTTGAGCATAGAGATACTTGGATCGACAAATTTATTGAGGTAAGAAGTCAATATGAGGCATTTTGATTTTTCAATAACAAATATATGCAATGCGGCGTGTCCTTCCTGTAAAAGATATCCTGATTTTGGAAGTCATATAGTTGATCCCAATCAACAACTTCATCCGAACCTAAATCAAATTCATATGAAATTCGATGATTTTAAAACAATCATTGAAAATAATCTTCATAATTTTACAAATAAAAATGTAATGTATGAGGGTGAATTAGGTGATCCGATGGTAAATCCTGAAGTGAAAAAATTTATTGATTATGGGTGTAACTTATTTAATTCTTTAAGTGTAGTAACAAACGGAGGAAATAGAAAATCACAGTTTTATGAAAAATTAGCATATAATCACAGAAATTTATCATTTGTTTTTTCTATTGATGGATTAGAAGATGATACCAATCAAATATATAGAAAAAGAGTGGTAACAGAAAAAGCAATCAGCAACATGATTTCTTTTGCTAAAATAAGACCAACAAATACTTTTTGGCAATTTTTAGTATTTGATCATAATTTTTTCGAAATACCTGATGTTTTAGAATTATCAAAAAAACATGGATTTAAAGTTTATATAAAAATTAATCAAAGACCGAAATTTATTATTAGTGATAAAAGATTACAAATAGCAAAAAAATTATATGATGATAATAAGCATATGTTTTCAGAATTTTCATGGGCAAATTAAAACCGAAATTTATTTTATATAATTTTGAATTGACAACTTATTGTAATGCAAAATGTCCTTCATGTACAAGAACTATGTTAGATTTAAAGAATTTAAAGCATCTTCCTGTTTCTGATTTTGAAGATTTTGTATTTAATAATTATAGATTTTTAAAAAGTGATGATAGAGAAGTAGTTGCAAAATTTTGTGGTGAAGTAGGAGATCCTATGATGCATCCTAAATTATCTAAAATTATAGAAATGGCATCAATAGCATTTGACAAAATAGAAATTTTTACTAATGGAGGTCTTAGAAATAATAAATTTGTGAAAGATATCTTAGAAAATCCAAAAGTTCATTTTATTTTTGGTATAGATGGAACAACCGATGAAGTGAATCAAAAATATAGAATAGGTGTAAATACTAAATTAGCATTATCAAATATGATTGTATCTGCTAAACATAGATTCACTAAATGGGATTATACTATATTTGAACATAATTATCATCAATTACAAGATGCAATAGATTTTGCTGAAGATCATGGTATATACATTTTAGCAAGGGTTAATTCAAGGCCTTTTGCTGAATTAAATCCAAATAAATTATCTTATGTCGAAGATATTTTAAAAAAGAATAGGACAAATTATTACTTATGCAAGTAGAATGTAGTTTTTTCGATTATAATCTTAATAAATTTAATCAATATGAATTCGATATTGATTTAAATGTATATCCATGTTGTTATTTTTATATTAATAAATTGGATCAAAAAATATCTGAACCTGTTATAGATCATATTGATATTTCTTTAAAAACAAATAAGTTAGAAAATATTGTTAATGAGTTCGATAAAGTTTTAAATACAGAAGTTTGGTCTAGTAAGAAGTGTCCAAAATTATGTATAGAATATTGTGGTAAAAAATGATAGTAAATTGTGTAGCATATAATCAAAATGAAACTTGGAATGAAACAGAAATATCTGTTGATTTTAAAGTGTATCCTTGTTGTACTCTTCATGCTTTTCATCAATTAGATAAAACTTTTTTTGACAAATACTTGGATGATTTGCCCGAAGATTGGAATTCTTTAAAAAAATATTCACTAGATGAGATATTAAAAATATATAAAGATTATATTAAACCTGAAAAATGGAATAGTTTGGAGACCACTCCTGATTGTTGTAAAAGGTCGTGCCTAAAATGAAATTTTTGGAAGCAGATTCAATTAAAAGGTCTGAATTAATCGAACATGTTTTTGATGAAACTACTGTTCTTATGAATTTTAGTGAACCCATTTCTTTATATCCTTATTATACATTTGATAGGGAGAGTAATCTAAACGGTTTTCATGTTTACGGAGATCGTTCCATACTTTATCATTTGTATATTTTTTTTAATAAAGGATATGATATAATTTATGTAACTCCTGATATTAATATATCAAATAATATAAAATTAGTTCAGGAAAAATTAAATGTAAAAGATACTGATATTAAGATAGTTTTATTTCCTTGGTATTTTTTATTTGAATATTTTTCTAATCCTTTAGGTAATAATAGTTATTCTTTGAAAGAATCTGTAAATTTACCTATTGAATATTCTGCTATTTTTTTATCTGGAGGAAGACGATTTTGTAGAATTCATATTATAAGTGAATTGAGTGTATATGATAATTTTATTTTTTCTAACCCAGGATATTCATCAACTCCTAATTCAGAATATAAAGTTTATGACTATGAATTAGGTGATAATATTCATACATTAAATGTTTGTAATATTAAAGATGGTCATAAATTAAAAATTGATATGACAAATGATAGCACTATAGAAACATTTTTAATAAGAAAAAATGGGTTTGTTTCAAATGAATCAATTTATTTTAAACCTGATCTTACAAAATATAAATCCACTTTGCGAGATGAGACTTTACCTTGGTGTCAATATAATATTGTTCCTGATGAGTATTTAAAATCTGCAATTTCTTTAGGATGTGAAACACAAACTGATCTTGCATGTAATATTACTGAAAAAACAATAAAAAATTTTTTCTATAAAAAACCTTTTTTAAATTTTGGTGCAAAACATTATTACAAATTTTTAACAAGTCATGGATTTGAATTGCATGATGAATTGTTTGATTATTCATTTGATAATATAGATTCTAATGGTATTCGTTTAAAAAAATATCTTCAAGAATGTAAAAAAATATTAGAAATGGACTTGAAGGACTTGATAAATGTAATCGATAAAGATAAATTAGATTATAATTATAGTGTGTGTGAAAAAATTGACAATAAATATTCAGCATCTTGGAAGAAAGAAATTAGTGTAGGAGATTTGTGGGTATCGACCTCGTTTAAAAATCGTATCATGTCTAATGATTATGATGATATTATTTTAAAAAAGATTGTATGAAAATATTTACAGTTAATGATTGGGAACCACTTAAAGAAGTAATTGTAGGGCGTGCGGATTTT
>Ga0115011_10002325_pt1 | contig 13276 bp, 11 predicted proteins | sample TroAtlMetagenome_2_FD_88705 | JGI IMG/M metagenome (GOLD analysis project Ga0115011, IMG submission 88705) | Marine eukaryotic phytoplankton communities from Atlantic Ocean - Tropical Atlantic ANT8 Metagenome | ecosystem: Environmental > Aquatic > Marine > Oceanic | place: Tropical Atlantic... | reverse complement strand
TGTGCGGGTCACCTTTTTAGGATCCACCACACCGGCTTTTACCAAGTCCTCGTATTTCTCGGTCGCGACGTTGAAGCCACTGTTGCCCTTACTCTTCAGGACTGACTCGACAATCACGGCACCCTCGAGGCCGGCATTGGCAGCGAGAGCACGGAGCGGCGCCTCGACGGCGGAGCGGATGATGGAGACACCGATCTGCTGGTCACCCTCGAGTTCCATCTTGCTGATGGCCGGGCGGGTGCGCAACAGGGCGACACCACCACCGGGGACGATGCCTTCCTCCACTGCGGCACGGGTAGCGTGCAGGGCGTCCTCGACGCGGGCTTTCTTTTCCTTCATCTCGCTCTCGGTGGCTGCGCCGACGTTGATGACGGCGACACCGCCGGCGAGCTTGGCCAAGCGCTCCTGCAGTTTCTCACGATCGTAGTCTGAGGTGGTCTCCTCGATCTGGCGGCGGATCTGGTTCACGCGAGCCTGAATCTCGGAGGACTTGCCACCCCCCTCGACCATTGTCGTGTTTTCCTTGTCCACCACGATGCTCTTGGATCGACCTAGGTCGCTCAACTCGATGGACTCGAGCTTGATTCCGAGGTCCTCAGTGATACAGCGGCCACCGGTGAGAATAGCGATGTCCTCGAGCATGGCCTTGCGGCGATCGCCGAAGCCGGGTGCCTTGACGGCGGCGATGTTCAGCGTGCCGCGGATGCGGTTCACGACCAGCGTGGCCAGGGCCTCGCCCTCGACGTCCTCGGCAATGATGAGCATCGGCTTGCCAGTCTTGGCAACTTTCTCGAGCAGCGGCACCATGTCCTTGAGGGAGCTGATCTTTTTCTCGTAAATGAGAATGTAGGCGTCCTCGAGGCGACACTCCATGGAGTCGGTATCGGTGGCGAAGTAAGGCGAAAGATAGCCCTTGTCGAACTGCATGCCCTCGACAACGTCGAGCGTGGTCTCGATTGACTTGGCCTCCTCGACTGTGATGGTGCCATCCTTGCCGACCTTGTCCATGGCCTCAGCGATGATGTTGCCGATTTCGTCATCCCAGTTCGCGGACACGGTGGCGACCTGCTTGATCTCCTCCTTGTCCTTCACCTTCTTGGCAGCCTTGTCGAGCGCTTTGACGGCGGTATCGACCGCCTTTTGGATGCCACGCTGGATGGCGATCGGGCTTGCCCCGGCGGTGACATGCTTAAGGCCGCCGCGGAAGATGGCCTCGGCCAGGACGGTCGCCGTAGTGGTGCCGTCACCGGCCGCGTCGCTGGTGTTGCTCGCCACTTCGCGCACCATCTGGGCACCCATGTTCTCGTACGGATCCTCGAGATCGATCTCCTTGGCCACAGTGACACCATCCTTGGTGACAGTAGGGGAGCCGAACTTCTTGTCTAGAACGACGTTGCGGCCCTTGGGGCCGAGGGTCGCGGTCACGGCCTTGGTTAGGGTGGAAACACCCTTCAACAAGGCTTGCCGCGCGGACTCATCAAACTTCAGTTGTTTTGCTGACATAGTTAATTATTCCTTTCAAAAATTATCCAACGATTGCAAGGATGTCGTCAGAATTCAAAATCTTGAGTTCCTTGCCATCTACCTTGATTTCTGTGCCGCCATACTTGCTGGTCAACACCTTGTCGCCCTTCTTGACTTCGAAGGCAATCTTGTTGCCGTTGTCGTCAGTCTTGCCTGTGCCCAATGCCAGTACCTTGGCTTCGGTGGGTTTTTCCTTGGCAGAATCTGGGATGATAATACCACCCTCCGATTGCTGCTCCTTGTCCTCGATCGGCTCAACAATAATTCGATCGCCGAGCGGTTTTAGTTTAAGTGCCATGTTTGTTTTTTATCTAACTTATTTTGATGTTCCCGCACGAGGCGGGAAAGTTTGTCGCGCCGAAAAGTCGAAACCACCCGGTCCCGGCTAAGCGCGGCTAAAATCCTAGTTCGCCTTTTCCTCCACGACCTCAGCATCGATGATCGGCCCCTCGTCTTTCTTGGCCGGTTCATCATCGCCGCTCGGTTCATCATCGCCGCTCGGCTCCGCGCTGCCGGCCGCCTGAGTTTCCTGTGCAGCCTTGTAAATATCGGCGGTGGCGTCCTGCACCACTTGCTGTAGTTTCTCGGTGGCGGCCTTGATCACGGTGGTGTCGGAACCCTTCAACGCTTCTTTGAGCTCGTTGTTCGCCGCCTCGAGCGCGCTCTTTTTGTCACCGGAAATCTTGTCGCCATTGTCCTTGAGTAACTTTTCAGTCTGGTAGGCCAAGTTGTCGGCACTGTTGCGCAGGTCGACCTCTTCGCGACGTTGCTTGTCTTCGTCGGCATGTACCTCGGCGTCCTGCTTCATATTCTCGATGTCCTCATCGGAGAGGCCACTGCTGGCGGTGATGGTAATCTTCTGCTCCTTGCCCGTTCCGAGGTCCTTTGCGCTGACATTGAGAATACCGTTGGCGTCAATGTCGAACGTCACCTCGATCTGCGGGGTGCCGCGCGGCGCGGGCGGAATGTCGGTCAACTGGAATTTGCCAATGCTCTTGTTGTCGCTGGAGAACTCGCGCTCGCCCTGCAGCACGTGGATATCCACTGCGAGTTGGCTGTCGGCGGCGGTGGAGAAAATTTCGGATTTCTTGGTCGGGATGGTGGTATTGCGCTCGATAAGCTGGTCATCACCGAGCCCATTGTCTCGATTCCCAGTGAAAGGGGCGTGACGTCGAGCAGCAGGACGTCCTTCACGTCTCCCTTCAAAACACCGCCCTGAATGGCGGCGCCAACCGCTACCACCTCGTCAGGGTTCACTCCTTGATTGGGTTTCATGCCGACGATGGCCTCGGCGGTCTCGACCACCTTTGGCATGCGAGTCATTCCGCCCACTAGAACAAGATCCTTGATGTCAGATGTAGCAACCTCGGCGTCCTTCAAGCAGTCCTCCACAGGTCCTTTAATCCGGTCGAACAGCGGCTCGCACAACTGCTCCAGCTTGGCTCGGGACAATGCAAGGTTGATGTGCTTTGGCCCACTGTCGTTGGCAGTGATAAAAGGCAGATTCAGATCGTAACTCGTGGAGCTAGACAGCGAAATCTTTGCTTTCTCAACCTCTTCCTTGATACGCTGCAGGGCGTCGGGCTGATTCCGCAGATCCATCCCGTTCTCCTCTTTAAAGCTATCGAGCACCCAGTCGATGACCACATTGTCCCAATCGTCGCCGCCGAGTTGGGTGTCGCCATTGGTGGCTTTCACCTCGAACACGCCATCACCAATCTCCAGTACTGAAATATCAAAGGTGCCGCCGCCAAGGTCGAACACGGCGATGTTTTGGTCCGCCTTCTTGTCGAGCCCATAAGCTAGCGAAGCAGCGGTCGGCTCGTTGATAATTCGCAATACCTCGAGACCGGCGATCTTGCCGGCATCCTTGGTTGCCTGACGCTGGGTGTCATTGTAGTAGGCCGGCACCGTAATGACGGCCTCGGTGATCGTTTCGCCCAGACGCATCTCGGCGTCGGCCTTGAGTTTGCCCAGGATCATCGCTGAGATTTCCGGGGGACTGAACTGCTTGGTTTCCCCGTTGACCTCCACCTCGACAGCGGCGTCTCCGTTGGAAGCCTTCACAACCTTGTAGGGGATGCGCTTGGCTTCCCCGCCGACCTCCTCAAACTTGCGGCCTATGAAACGCTTGATGGAGAAAACGGTGTTCTTGGGATTGGTCACCGCCTGACGCTTGGCTGCATCACCGACCAAGCGCTCGCCGTCCTTGCCGAACGCCACAACCGAAGGCGTCGTCCGACGGCCCTCCGAATTCTCAAGCACAAGCGGCTCGCCGCCGTCCATGACAGACATGCAGGAGTTCGTCGTTCCTAAATCAATTCCTAAAACTTTTCCCATAACAAATACAGAACCTATATAGCAACCTTAATGCCAAGTGCCCATAAAAAGATTTAACTAACTATTAATAAGTATATTAACTAAATAAACCTAAACAGATAACCACTCTTAATTCGAGTCATGTGTGCCACAATGTCTCACCTCTCGCTTGCCTAACTAATCGCGCGTCCCGCTTATTTGTGTATTTTTCGACCGCGCTTGGCCAAGCCCTTGGTCGCTTCAGTCGCTACCGAAGGGGTTGGCTGAATTTTCTGAAGATTCATCGAAAGGATTGTTTTCCGTTCGGCGCTTGGCCTTGGTTTTTTTAGCCTTCCTCTCTGGCTTGTGTGGCTTCGGTGCGAGGATCGGGGAAAAGATCAAATAGACCCACGGCAATACCAAGTGGACGCCCCAAACAGCCAGCAACGCGACGAGGTTAATTTGCTTCAGACCGTAAAGTACGATGCCGGCGATCATCACCAAGACGCTCGGCATTTGTGCGGCGATGGCGATTTTTTTGGCTCCAGCCCAACTAACTTGGTTGACGGAGAAAATTTTGACCGGAACCATGTACAGCCAGCCCATCACTGACCAGGCAAAGATCAGAGCGAGAATGACCATCAGGCCAAACCCAGCGAGCACCATGTGAGAGCGAGCCCCCCACCAAGGTTCAAGCTCTGTTTTGCTAAAAAACAAACATCCCGGCGGATAAGGCAGCGTCAACAGGCCAAGCCCCAAGCTGCTGCCTAACTTCAAATCATTCGGGCCAAAGGCCAAAACAAGATCGGCTGATTCCACGACACCCATTTCTGTGAAGCCTACCGGGCTTACATGAATTCGCATAAACGGTCCCTCTTGTAAAAGCACCGCTTCACTTGGCCATGCGAGGCGACCGTCGCAAATCTCCCCAGTCATAGGCATCTGCTGGATGGCCTTTTCGATTTCCGGCACCCAAGCTTGCTGGACAAACCAAACCAACGTGGCGGCAACGAAGAGGGCAAAGATCAGTTCCACCCCAAGCAACCGCCAACTACTGGCCACGGCAAACCTGGCCACGCCCCCGAATGTCAATGGCTGCCAAGCGTCCTTCAGTCGATCGTTCGCCACTTCGCCGACAAGCTACCCGCAGGCAACCAAACGGGAAACCCTAATTCGTCTCAAGTCGCCTATTTCTGGAAAAATAACAAAAAACAGCCAAATCGGGACGCCTTTTGCACTTGACGCTGCTTGCACCAAACGACTAGCCTGAAGCCGGTTGCCACCTGAGGGTGTCAATGTAGTGAGTCAACTCTGTTACGGACGAGTGAAGTCGGGGAGCAATCTTCCGGCTTTTTTGTTCGGCACGAACGGTTTGAGCCTTGTCGAAAGACGGATACGATGAATGCAGAATTTATAGCCAGCATGGAATACTGGGAGCGCGAAAAGGGGCTCGATCGCGAGATACTTATCAGCGCTGTCGAGGATGCAATGGTCTCCGCAGCTAAGCGCGCAGTCGGCCCCGCCCGGGAACTCCGTTGTGAAATCGACCGCAAAAACGGGGACATCAGCGCCTTCGCTACGTTGATCGTAGTGGAGACGGTCGCCGACAAACAAAACGAAATCAGCCTCGACTCCGCCCAGCGTTTCAAGCCAGATGCCCAATTGGAGGAGGAACTTGAAGTAGAAGTCACCCCGAAAAATTTCGGCCGGATCGCCTCGCAGAATGCCAAGCAGGCACTGATGCAGGCTATTCGCCGGGCAGAGAAATCGTTGATCTACACCGAGTTCAAAGACCGCGTCGGCGACATCGTCAGCGGCGAGGTACGGGGATTCGACCGCTCGGATGTTCTCGTTGACTTGGGCAAGTTTGAGGCTCTGCTGCCCAACCGCGAGCGGGTGCCCACCGAAGAATACCAACGGGGCGAACGCATCCGCTGCCTAGTCAAGGCCGTGGAGGGATCCGATAGCAGCTCCGAGATTATCCTCTCTCGCAGGGATTCCGACTTTGTCATCAAGCTGTTTCAGCTCGAAGTTTCGGAAATCAACGACGGCACCATCGAGATCAAGGCCATCGCCAGGGAACCGGGCTTTCGCACCAAACTCGCGGTACACTCGCGAGACGAGAAGGTGGATCCCGTCGGGGCCTGCGTCGGGCTTCGTGGCCAGCGCGTAAAGAACATCGTACGGGAACTCAACAACGAGAAAATTGACATCATCCGCTGGGATTCGGACATCGAGACTTACGTGACCAACTCCCTCGCCCCGGCACAACTCAAGCGGCTAGAGATTCAGCAGGACAGAAAACGGGTTCACGTCTTGGTGGATCCCGATCAACTCTCATTGGCCATCGGTCGGCGCGGCCAAAACGCTCGCCTCACCAGCTTACTCACCGGGTGGCAGATCGACATCGATCCCGAGCAGGAGGTTCGGGTCGGGTTTGAGGAGCAAGTGGCCGATGCCGTTAACGCCTTAGCCGCCATACCCGGCATCGAGAAGGAACAGGCCGACGCCCTCGTGCACGCGGGTCTTCTGACGTTGGATGCACTGAACGGCGTCGAGGTATCCGACCTCGCCGACATACCAGGCCTTACCGAACATGCCGAGTCGGTCCTTTCGGCCGCCCAAGCCGAGAAAGTGCGACGCGCGGGAGCGGGCACCAACCCGCTGATAAACGACGCTGTCACCAAACTCGATTCAGAAACAGGGGATGAAGCCGCCGAGAAAGTAACCGCCCAGCCCAAGGAGGCTGAGTAACCGGATACATTCCCCCACCGCTTGTACAAGCGCGAAGCTGCCCTTGTCCAAGCCGCAAATAAATATTTTTTATGCCCGTTCGCATTTATGAGATTGCTAAAAAGGTAGGGATACCCAGCAAGGAAGTCCTGGCCAAGGCCAAAGAGTTGGGCATCACCAACGCGAAGGTTGCATCGAGCACACTCGATAAAATCACCGCAGAGTACCTCGAGGAAAAAATCGCCGGTACCCAGGAACCCGAGCCCGAGCCTGCCCCTGTTGCGGTTGAGCCGGTCATCATCACCGCTCCCGTCGAAGAACTCGAAGAGGAAACTGCGGACGAAACCGAGGCCGATCCGGAGCAGGACGCCGCCGAGGAAGAGGAAGAGGAAGAGGAAGGGGAAGCCGAGGAGCCAAGTAAGGAAGAAAAAGAGGAAGTCGAGGATCCAGAGAAGGAGGAGGAAGAGTCAACCGACCTGGGTAAAAAAGTGGGCTTTATCGAGTTGGGCAATATGCCGGTTCGGCCGGCGATACGCGAACGCAAAAAGAAAAAAGACAAGAAACCGGCCAAGGCACCGGAGGCCAAACGGCCCACAACCGCTCCCACGGCTGCGCCCGGCCCGCCCAAGCCAAAATTCACGGCACCGGCTAATGGCCCGCTGATCGCCATGAAGCCGCCTATCATCGTCCGCGATCTCGCCGAAGAGATGAAGCGTAAGCCATTCCAGTTGATCGCCGACCTGATGGCGCTCAACGTCTTCGCCAACATCAACCAATCCATCGAGGAGCCAGCTGCCCGAGAAATCTGCGCCAAACACGGTTTCCGGTTCCGGCTCGAACGTCGCGAGCGCGGCGCCGGCCTGGTCAAGACCTCCACCATGAAAAAAGTCGTGCTCGACGCCGACGACATCGAGGAGGATCTGCAATCCCGAGCCCCAGTGGTCACGATCATGGGCCACGTGGATCACGGCAAAACAACGCTGCTCGACGTCATCCGCCACTCGAACATCACCTCCGGGGAGGCCGGCGGCATCACCCAGCATATCGGTGCCTATACAATTAACGTCCCGCACCCCGAACATCCGAAAAAGCTCGAGCAAATCACCTTCCTCGACACGCCGGGCCACGCTGCTTTCAGCGCCATGCGCGCGCGCGGCGCAAATGTCACCGACATCGTCATCCTCGTCGTCGGCGCAGACGACGGCGTCATGCCGCAGACGATGGAAGCCCTTGCCCACGCGCAGGCCGCCGAGGTGCCTATCATCGTCGCCGTCAATAAGATTGACCACCCGTCGGCCAACCCGATGATGGCCCGCACGCAACTGCAGGAAAAAGGTCTCGTCTGCGAGGAGTGGGGCGGACAAACCATTTTCGTCGATGTCTCCGCGCTGAAAAACACGAACGTCGACAAACTGCTCGGGATGGTGTTGCTGCAAGCCGAGGTGCTCGAGCTCAAGGCTAACCCCAACCGCAAGGCGGTCGGCAACGTCGTCGAGTCCGGATTGGAGGCCGGCGGGCCAACAGCCACTTTGCTCGTCCGTAAGGGCACGTTGAAGGTCGGCGACGTGATGGTCTGTGGCAACCACTTCGGAAAGGTGCGTTCGCTTGTGGATCACGAGGGCAAACGCATCAAGCAAGCCGGCCCCTCCTCTGCTGTCAAGGTGCTTGGCCTAAACGGCGTGCCCGATGCCGGAGCGGAGTTCAACATTCTTCCCAATGAAAAAGAGGCCCGCTCTATCTGCGAGGATCGCGACACGAAGCAGCGTGACGAAGAGTCGGCACGCAAACGTAAGATGACTCTTGCGACTTTGTTCAGCCGCATGGAAGCGACCTCGGACAAGGTGCTCAAGCTCATCATAAAAGCCGACACGCAGGGCTCGGTCGAGGCCATCGTCGATTCTATTAACAAGATCGAGTCGGACAAGGTGCAGTCCGAGGTGATCCACTCCGGAGTGGGCTCCGTGACCGAGTCCGACGCCACTCTGGCCAGTGCCTCGGACGCAGTCATCCTCGGCTTCCACGCCAAGATCGACACCGGCGTCGGCGAGGTGGCCAAGCGCGAAGGGGTCGAGATTAAGCTCTACGCCATCATTTACGAGTTGATCGACGTGGTGAAGGAGGCCATGGCTGGCTTGCTCGACCCGTTGTTGAAGGATGTCGTCACCGGGCAGGCCGAAGTGCGCAAGATTTTCGACCTCAGCAAGGGCGGAAATATCGCCGGCTGCGCCGTTACCAGCGGCAAGATTGTGCGCGGTAAGATGCGTGTCATCCGTAAGGGCGACTTGGTGTACGAGGGTATCTCGCACACGCTCAAGCGCTTCAAGGACGAGGTCAACGAGGTCCGCACCGGCATGGAGTGCGGCATCCGGCTAGACGGGTTCGACGACTTTAAGGAGAGCGACATTATCGAGTGCTACATGCAGGAGAAGGTCGCCCAGAAATTATAATCTAATCGCCCGTCAGCCATGCCAAATCTGCGCCACAATCGTGTGCGAGAGCTTCTCAAGCGGGAACTCAACGAGATTTTCCGGCGCGAGTTCCCTGTCGAGCTTGGCCTCATCAGCGTCAGCGAAGTCGGCGTCTCGAATGATCTCCACTCCGCCACGGTTTTTATCTCCTCCATCGGCGATGAGAAGGGCCAGCACAAGGCCTTCCGCGCCGTCCGGAAGGCCGCCGGCAAAATCCAGGGCCAGCTTGGCCAAGCAGTCGAGCTTCGATACACGCCAAGATTGAAGTTTGTCATGGACGACGCCCACAACCGCGGCGATCGGGTGCTCCACATTCTGGACGAGCTCAATAAAAAATCTCCCTTGCCCAACGTTGAGAATGAAGAAGACCCGTTTGAAAACGATTGATCGGATCCTCGAGATCATCGGCAAGAGCCACACCATAGCTGTCTGCAGCCACATGCGGCCGGACGGTGACTGCATCGGCTCAACACTTGGCCTCGCGCTGGCGCTGCTCGACCAGGGCAAGGAGGTCATCTGCTGGAATCAGGATCTCGTCCCTTCCAAGCTGCGCTTTCTCGACCCAGATCAACTCATCCAGTCGCCGAGGCCGATCAAGCGGCCGTTTGACTGCGTCATCTCCGTCGACGCTGCTAGCATCGAGCGACTGGGCACCGTGCAGGAACACATCGCCAACCGCGGAACTCTCATTAACATCGATCACCACACCAGCAATACCCGCTTTGGCGACGTAAACTGGATCGCCAGCAAGGAGCCTTCGAGCGGCGAGTTGGTTTACCAGCTCATCAGGGAGGCTGGCTGGAAAATCACGCCGCGAATTGCCGACTGCCTGTTCGCCGCCATCTCGACAGACACCGGCTCGTTCCAGTATCCGAGCACCCTACCTGACACCTACTACGCCGCCGGCGACCTTGTAAAAAAAGGCGCTGACCTCGCCACCGTTTGCGACGAAATCTACCAGTCTTACCCCCTCTCCCGCGTCAAGCTATTGAAGCGCGTTTACAACAATTTCCGACTCACACACGACAACCAGATTGCCTACTTTTGGCTGAAGCAGGAGGACTTCTCCCGCACCGGCGCCTCCGCCAGCGACACGGAGGGATTGATCGACCACATCCGCGCCATTGAGCCTGTCATCGTCGCCTGTGTGTTCGAGGAACTCGAGCCGGAGCTGACGCGCATCAGCCTCCGCTCCAAGGACAAGAACATAAACGTCAGCGACATCGCCGGGCTGTTCGGCGGCGGCGGGCACCCGGCGGCGGCCGGTGCGCGCATCCCCGGCAAACTGCCGACCACCCAGCGCCGCGTCGTCGCCGCCATCCGAAAGTCTCTCGACGCGCGCCCAACATGAGCATGAAGGAGTTCAACGCACTGGACGGCGCACTCCTCATCGACAAGCCGGCCGGACCAACCTCACACGATATCGTCGACACCGTCCGGCAATGTTACCGCATAAAAAAAGTTGGCCACTGCGGCACACTCGACCCAGCTGCCACAGGTCTTCTGACTCTCCTGCTAGGTAAGGCCACCAAGCTCTCCGAGAAAATGATGTCCGACGACAAGGTTTACGTCGGCTCGATGAAGCTCGGAGAGACCACCAACACCTTCGACGCCGAGGGTGAGATCGACGAAACCACACCAGTGCCCGACCTCGACCTCGAGGCGTTGCAGGAAAAGGCCAACGACTTCCTAGGCGACCAGTTGCAACTGCCGCCGATGGTCAGCGCCATAAAGATTAACGGCACCCCACTTTACAAGCTCGCCCGCAAAGGCATCGAAGTCGAACGCAGAAAACGCTTCATTCACGTCTATAATTTCCAGATCACCGAGTACAAGTCGCCGTTTGCCTGGTTCAAGGTCGCCTGCACAAAAGGCACCTACGTCCGAGCACTCGCGCATGACCTTGGCCAAGCGCTTGGTTGTGGCGCGCATCTGGCCGGCCTGCGCCGCACCGTCTCTGGCAAATTCAAGGTCAGCGCAGCCACCCCACTCGAAGAACTCACAACCCTCTCGCCGGACGATCTGCCCAGACGCGTCGTGCCGATGCTCCAGCTATCCGCCGCCACCGAGTTGTGAAGATCATACACCAACCCGCCGATCTGGCCATCGGCAGAGGGAAAGCCTGCCTAGCCATCGGCATGTTCGACGGCGTACACCTTGGCCACCAGCAGGTTTTTCGGCAAACCATCGAGGACAGCCACCGGAACGAGGGCCGCTCCGTAGCCGTGACGTTCGACCGCCACCCGGCCAGCGTCATCGCCCCAGACCGTACGCCTGCAATGCTGCAAAACCGCAATCAGCGGCTCCGCGCCATCGAGTCACTCGGCATCGACGACGTATTGCTTATCGAGTTCAATACCGCGTTTAGCCGCAAGCCCGGCGCAGAATTCATCCGCGAACTCGCCGACGGCTTTGGAATGATCCATAGCATTTGTGTCGGGGCAAACTTCACCTTCGGCCACCGGCGCGACGGCAACGTCGGGTTGCTTCGGACGCTTGGCCAAGCGCTTGGCTTCCATGTGCACGGACTACAGGCCGTGTCGCTCGACGGCCAGGCAGTCAGCAGCACCCGCATCCGCGCCGCCGTGCGAACCGGCGACCTCGACGCCGCCGGGCAGATGCTGGGCCGCACATTCGCTATCGAGGGCACCGTCGTCGAGGGCGATCGACACGGCCGAGAGCTGGGCTTCCCGACCGCCAATCTAGACACCAACGGCTTGGCTCTGCCGCCCAACGGCGTCTACGCTGCGCACGCCCGACTTGGACAGGTGACACACCGCGCCGTCCTCAACATCGGCCTGCGCCCCACCTTGGCCAACCCCGATCCATCACTGCAAGTCGAGGCGCACCTGCTCGACTTCGACGCCGACCTATACGGCCAGGCGATGGAGATCGAGCTGGTCGAGCGGCTGCGTGACGAGCAGAGGTTCGGCTCGACCGACGAATTAGCCACCCAGATTTCGCGCGACATCGAGCGCGCCCGCACCTTGTTTTAATTTTGAAAAATGAAGATACTCCGCCGCCCATGAATGCAGGAATCACAGCAATCAACGAGGAAGTCGAACACGCAAGCGCCTTCGTGCAGCCGTTGTTGGGGGAAATGGCCAAGGTTGTCGTCGGTCAGAAAATGCTCGTCGAGCGCCTGATCATAGGCCTGCTGGCCAACGGCCACGTGCTACTCGAGGGCGTGCCCGGCCTCGCCAAGACGCTCGCCATCAAATCACTCGCCAACTGTATGGACGCCCAGTTCGCTCGGCTGCAGTTCACGCCCGACATCCTCCCGGCAGACGTCGTCGGCACGCAGATTTACAATCCGCAATCCGGTGGCTTCACCACGCGGCAAGGCCCGGTATTCGCCAACTTGGTTTTGGCCGACGAGATCAACCGCGCCCCTGCCAAGGTGCAGAGCGCCCTGCTCGAGGCCATGCAGGAGCGACAGGTCACCATCGGTGATAAGACATATCCGCTGCCGGAGCCGTTCCTCGTGATGGCCACCCAAAACCCGGTCGACCAGGAAGGCACCTACCCGCTGCCCGAAGCGCAGATCGACCGCTTCATGCTTAAGGTGAAAATCACCCACCCGGATCGCGACGAGGAGCGTCAGATCCTCGACCTCATGGGCCGCACCAATGCCGCGCCTGAAACACAGCAAGTCGTCACCGTCGAGGACATCCTCAAGGCGCGCGAAGTCATCAACAGCATTTACACCGACGACAAGGTCAAGGACTACATCGTCGATATGGTCTGCTGCACACGCTACCCGGAGCGTTACGGCATCGACGTCGCCGATTTCATCCAGCTCGGGGCCTCGCCTCGCGCCACCATTGCGCTCACCCTAACGGCCAAGGCCCACGCCTTCCTGCGGGGCCGCGGCTTCGTCACACCGCAGGATGTGAAGAGCGTCGCACAGGACGTGTTGCGCCACCGCGTATCCGTCACCTTCGAGGCCGAGGCCGAGGAGAAAAACTCCGAAACCATAATTCAGAAAATCCTCGACGAACTCCCCGTGCCGTAAACGGAACCGCTGCTGCAGTAGCAGCAAAATCCCTGTTCGCACAGGGTTGCTTAAAATCCGGCGCACCGATGCCAGGAACGATCCCCTCATCCGCGACCTCGTGCAGCGCGAACAACTCGCACTCACCTAAATGACCTCGATTTTACGGCGATGAAAAAAAGAAGAAATTCGCCTGCAAAAGTCCCCCGGTCGTTAGCGCCGAGAATCATCTCAAGCTCATCAAGTTCATACCCGAGCT
>Ga0115011_10002322_pt1 | contig 13287 bp, 14 predicted proteins | sample TroAtlMetagenome_2_FD_88705 | JGI IMG/M metagenome (GOLD analysis project Ga0115011, IMG submission 88705) | Marine eukaryotic phytoplankton communities from Atlantic Ocean - Tropical Atlantic ANT8 Metagenome | ecosystem: Environmental > Aquatic > Marine > Oceanic | place: Tropical Atlantic... | reverse complement strand
CAACTCTATAGTGTTTAGATAATTCGATTGCTAAAGTTGTTTTCCCTGATGATTCTGGTCCGTAGAGAACAACCTTTTTACATTTTGAATCTATTTGTTTAAGCTTTTCTTCCATTCTAAATAACCTTGAATTGCTAATATGGTAAAAATAATATATTGTAACGACAGCATTCCTAATCCTCTGTATGCATAAAGAGGCACCGTAATTATGTCTGCAATTATCCAAAAAATCCAGCTTTCTAATTTTTTGTTTGCCATTAACCACATTGCTGTAAAAAATAATCCGGAAGTAAATACATCAATATAATTAGGAATACCTATTTCATTAAGACTAAATAAATAAACAGAATATGTGATACAAATAGTCAATACAAAAAGAAAAATAGTAAGCCCTAAATCATTTTTAGAAAATCTACTAATTTTAATCAGATATTTATCTTTATCTTTTCTTGACCAATTCCACCATCCATATATACTCATAATCGAATAATAAACATTCATCATCATATCTCCTAAATATTGAGCTTTGAACAATATATATACAGTAATTACAGTACATATAATACCTGTGGGGTAAACTAATATATTTTCTTTTTTTGCATAAATTACACTTATAATTCCAAAAGAGAATGCAAGAAATTCCAGTACTATATCAAGATGAGAATAGGAGGAATAAGAATCTAGAAAAAAATTATATAGTTCACTCATCAATTTTTAATTACATATGCTAAGGTATAATTTTTAGAAATTTTAAAATATGTGTCAAATGAATAAACCTCTTCCTTATTTATATACCAGCTTTTTGTAGAATTATCCTTTTGATTAAAAGGTAATACAATTATATTTTGTTTAAAATCTATTTGAGAATTTCTCAAAGATTTAAAAATACTTTCTTTAATATTCCAATAAACAAGCAATGTCTCTTGGTTAAATTCAATTGGATATTTTAATTCAGTTTCAAGAAACTTATTTTTAATTTTAAATATTCTGTCGCTCACTGTTTCTATATCAATTCCAACTATTTGCTTACTAATTATAACTGCTACATAAATATTAGAATGGGAAAAGGAAATGTTTTGACCGTCTCTTATAAAAGGTTTTCCTGATTCTTCATATACTAGATCCTGGTCGTCAATCGATAATTCTTTCAAAATATTTCTAATAGCCAGAAACTGTTTTTTATGAATCTCTGATTTTCTTTGATCAAGTAATTTTAACGAATCCTCACTCAATAAAAGTTCAGTCTTAAGATCATTAATTGTCTCTGAAATCTCCCATATAATTAACCTGTTATCTGCTGACAATGTTAAATCCTCTATAATTGGCATAATTAAGTATTCGCTATACTTTATAAATATACAATTAAGGGCATAAAAAAACCTCTTCAGACGAAGAGGTTTTTAAAGATTATAAATTTTTATGCTTTTGGATCGGGACCCCACTTATTATCTTGTTTTTGACCTTCAGTACAATACAATACTAACAACCATATTACACCAATTATGGGGAGTAAAAATATCAGATAAAACCAACCTGATTTACCAACGTCGTGTAATCTTCTAACCACAACGGATAATCCAGGTAAAAGGTGTACTAATCCACAAATAGTGTATGCCCATCCGTAACCCATACTAATTTCGCCTAAAGCCCCAGCATCCATCATAAATACTGTTCCAAGCATATTGTCAAGCACTGTACATCCCATCAATATAATTACATATACAAGTGTAAACATCCAATATTCTTTTCTTCTGGCGCGACCCTTGAAGTTAATGTAGTTATCGCGCATAACTTTAATATACCATTCCATAATTTTTTTAGTTAATTTATTAATAAGCAATGATACAATTTATACTGTATTAAAGTAATTTAAAACTTCACTTTAACTAAATATTATGTATTTTTTAACAAGAAATGATGATATCCGGCAAATTGAAGAGATAACTTATGCAGGGATAATCGATACGAAAGACTTATTATCTTTCTTTTTTGTAAACTTAACAACACCATCTACTCCAGCATGAAGTGTGTGATCCTTTCCGAGGTATACATTTTCTCCAGGATTATGTACTGTACCCCTCTGTCTAACGATAATATTACCAGCCCTAGCAAGCTGCCCACCAAAAATCTTAACTCCTAATCGTTTCGATTCTGATTCTCTACCGTTTTTTGAACTACCAACTCCTTTTTTATGTGCCATTTTCTATAGTTTTAACTAAGTGCTTTAATTAAATCCGCTTTTTTCATTGCAGATATACCAGTGATGCCTTTATCTTTAGCCATTTGTTTTAATACAGCAACGGAAAGTTTAGATAAATCTTGCTTTTCTTTTTTTGGAACAGCTTTTTTAGCTTCCTTCTTTACAGGAGCAGCTTTTTTAGCTTCCTTCTTTGCAGGAGCTTTCTTAGAAACACCAGTTAAAATATCACTAATTTCAATTTCTGTAATTGCCTGTCTATGACCGTTTCTAACTTTGTAACCTTTTCTTCTTTTTTTCTTGAAAACAATTACTTTGTCAGATTTAAGGTGTTTCAATACTTTAGCATCTACCTGAGCTCCTGAAACATTTGGGCTTCCTACGGAAAATTTTGCTCCATCATTAACCATTAATACATTTTCAAAAGAAATTTTCTTTCCTTCAGCGACATCTAATCTGTTAACAAAAAGCTTTTGCTTCTTTTCAACTTTAAACTGTCTTCCTGATATTTCTACTATTGCGTACATTTTTATCTTTAAAAGCGAATGCAAATATAAAGCTAATTGGCAAATCAACAAATTTTTATAAAAATTATATTTTAAGTCAGATTTAAATGTTTTTTAACATAATTTCCGAATAGTAACTACTATATTTAGGCTCTAATATTTATAAAAATTAATAGTAAATCAAATATTCATGAAAAATAGATTTTTATTAAGCTTTCTATTTGTTTTTTCTTTAACATTCAGCCAACAGGTTGAATTTACCGAATTTGACTTAGAAAACGGCTTACATGTAATACTGCACCAAGACAATACAGCACCTGTTATTATAACTTCTGTTATGTATGATGTTGGTGGTAAAGACAGAGAAAAAGGCAGAACCGGTTTTGCACATTTTTTCGAACATTTATTGTTTGAAGGCTCCGAGAATATAGGAAAAGGTGAATTTATGAAAATTATTCCTGCAAACGGAGGAACATTTAATGCCAACACCTCTCAGGACAGAACATATTACTATGATATTTTTCCCTCAAATAAACTAGAATTAGGTCTGTGGCTGGAGTCTGAAAGAATGCTTCATCCAGTAATTGACCAACTTGCTGTTGATACACAAAATGAAGTAGTCAAAGAGGAGAAGAGACAAAGTTATGACAGACCTTATGGTAAATTATTAAAAGTTCTTTGGGAAAGTTTGTTTAAAGTTCATCCCTATAAAGATGAAAATATCGGAAGAATGGAGGATCTTGATGCCGCAACATTAGAAGAATTTTTGGCTTATTTTGATAAATATTATAGTCCTGATAATGCAGTTTTAATAGTTGCTGGAGACATTGAACTTGAAGAAACAAAGAGCTTGGTTTCAAAATATTTCTCTGAAGTGAAAAGAAGACCTGGTTTCACAAGAAACTTTCCAAAAGAAGCACCTATTACAAAAACAGAAAAAGTAACTGCTTATGATAAAAATATTCAAATACCCGCTGTTTTAGCAGCATACAGAATGCCTGGAATGGCTGAAAGAGATGCTTTTGTTTTAGACATGATTTCAACATACTTAAGTGGAGGTAAAAGTTCGGTATTATACAAAAAACTTGTTGACAAAAAGAAATTGGCGTTAGAGGCAAGTGCCATTAATCTTGGGCAGGTTGACTATAACATGTTTGCATTTTTTGCTCTTCCCCTAGGCGAGACAAGTTTAGACACTCTGCTTGATGAGATTGACGAAGAAATTTTGAAAATGCAAAATGAATTAATTTCTGAAAGAGACTATCAAAAACTACAAAATCAATTTGAATCTCAATTTGTAAATTCTAACTCTAGTGTTGCTGGGATTGCAGGCTCACTTGCTACATATTACTTACTGTATAATAATGTTAATTTAATCAATGAACAAATTGACATCTATCGTTCAATAACGAGAGAAGAAATACAAAGTGTTGCTCAAAAGTATTTGAGTCCAAATCAAAGAGTAGAAATTGAATACCTTCCAGGAGAGGAAGTAGGAGAAGAATAAAAAATGAAAAAAATGAAAAAAATTATATTGACTATAGCAGCTTTAATATTTACATTAAATATTAGTGCACAACTTGATCGATCAATTATGCCAACTGGTGGTCCATCTCCTAAAATTAAGTTGGATAAACCTAAAGAATTCAAGATAAAAAACGGAATAAGAGTTTTAGTTGTTGAAAACCATAAATTACCAAGAATTAACTATTCATTAAGATTTGATAGAAAACCTATTGTTGAAGGTGAAAAAGCTGGTGTAATTTCACTGTTAGGCTCCATGCTAGGAAATGGAACAACTTCAATTTCCAAAGATGAATTTAACGAAGAAGTAGATTTTTTAGGTGCAAGTGTTAATGTTGGTTTTGGGTCTGGTTTTGCTTTTACCCTTACTAAAAATAATGAGAGAGTACTTGAACTCTTTTCAGATGCCATAATCAATCCACTTCTCACGGAAGAGGAATTTGAAAAGGAAAAAGAAAAATTGCTGGAAGGTTTAAAATCTCAAAAAAAGGATATTGATGCAATTTCCGGAAGAGTTGGCGATGCCCTTTCTTATGGGAAAAATCATGCTTATGGTGAATTTATCACTGAGCAAACAATTAACAATATTACTTTTCAAGATATCCTAGATTATCATGCTAAATATTTTATTCCAAATAACGTATATATCGTAGTTATTGGGGATGTAAATTACAAAAGCGTAAAATCTTTAGTTTCTGAAAAATTTGGTGTTTGGAAAAAAGGCAAAAGCATAATGGATACTGCCCCAATTTTGACAGAAAATGTTGGTTTGACTGAGATAAATTTTGTTGATCTTTCAACAGCAAGTCAATCAGCAATTCAGGTTACTAACAATGTTAATTTAAAGATGTCCGACGAAGATTATTTTGCAGGATTAATGGCAAATGATATTCTTGGTGGTGGTGGTGAAGGGTACTTATTTAAAAATTTGAGAGAAGATAAAGGTTACACATATGGAGCTTACTCGAGTCTAGGTTCTAACAGATATGGTGTTTCTAAATTTAGAGCGGGTGCAAAAGTAAGAAATATGGTTACGGATAGTGCTGTTTCTGAAATTGTTAAAGAGATTTCTAGAATAAGATTAGAAAAGGTTGATTCTGAACTTCTTAAAAATGCAAAAGCTAAATATGTAGGTAGTTTTATCAGAAATGCTGAAAATCCTCAAACAATTGCTGGATATGCACTAAATATTAAATTAAATAATCTACCAGACGATTACTATGAAAGCTATCTAGAAAATATAAATTCTGTTACTGAAGCTGATGTTAAGAAGGCTGCAAACAAGTATTTTAAAATTGGAAATACCCGAATTATTGTAGTTGGTAAAGGAAGTGATGTTGTGGCAAATTTAGAAGAAGTTGGTTTTCCAATAAACTATTACGACCAATATGCTAACCCAATAGCAAAACCAATATTTAATAAAGCTATCCCTGATGGTTTAACCGCTTTAGATGTAATCAATAATTATATAAGGTCAGTTGGTGGAAAAGCAAATCTTAAGTCTGTAAATACATTGGTAATGAAAGCTAGCGTTACAATACCTGGAGCTCCTTTTACGCCTGAAGCTACAATGAGGCAAAAACTTCCTAATAAGTCTTCTTTTAAGATTGAGGCAAATATGCAAGGTCAAAAAATGACTTTAAGCAAGACTACTTTCAATGGTGATAGAGGTTATTCTGAAATGCAAGGGCAAAGAGTTGAATTTGATGAAAAACAACTTGATGAAAATAAAAAGGTAAAAGGAATTTTTGAAGAACTTTACTTTAAGGCAGAAGAATTAGAGTTAATTAGTATAAATTCTGTGAATTATCAAGATGCTTATAAGGTGAAAGTAACTATTGATGGTAAAGAATCACACAGATATTATTCTGTGGAGTCTGGACTACTATTAAGTACGGAAGACACTGATGATAATAATAATGTTGTTACTACAAATTATGGTGATTATCAATCGGTACAAAATATAATGCTCCCTTTTTACATGGAATTACCAGCTCAAAAACTGGAGTTTAAAACAACTAGTGTAGAAATTAATAAAGAAATTAAAGACTCTAGTTTTTAGTATTTATACTTCTATTGGTTAGTATTACTCCTAGTACGATAAACCCTGTTGCAATTAATTGATAGATGGAGAATTTTTCTCCATCTATTATACCCCAAAATATAGACACAATTAACATTGAATATGTAACAGAGGATGCAAATACAGGGCTTGAAATCTTTATAAGTTTATTAAAAATAATTTTTGCTAATGCTGTACCAAATAATGCTAAAATAAATACATAAAAAATAGAGATTTTTGTTTCTGCATTATTTAAATTTTCAATCCTGAATTCAGAAAAAACAAACACAAGAATAGCTGGAATTATTATCGCTGTAAAATGACCTACTGTAATCGTTAAGGCTGAAAGATGCTGAAGATACTTTTTTATAATATTCACATTTAAGGCATAAAGGAAGGAACATAGAATAACCAAGCCTGCATAATTATAATTTTGATCTGGATTGAGCTTTATTCCAGATGAAATCAATAAATATGTCCCAAAAAACCCTATCAAAACACCTATAATTTGTCTTTTTGTAGTGTTAATTTTAAAAATAATGATTCCAAGTATTAGGGTGTTTAAGGGAACCGTTGAATTAATAATTGATGCGACAGAACTATCTATTTCTTTTTCAGCAAATGCAAAAAGAAAAGCAGGAAAAAAACTTCCTAAAAAAGCAGAAATAGTAATCCATTTCCATTCTATTATTCTAATTTCAAAAATCTTTCTCCAGCCAAATAAAAAAATTATAAATGATGAAAATATAATTCTCAAAGAACCTAACTGAGAGGCTTCTAGACCAATCAATCCCTTTTTTATCAGGATGAATGAACTCCCCCAAATAACAGAAAGAGAAATTAAATAGAACCACTTATTTAGTTTCATTATTGTATTTCCAATTTATGGTTTCAAATAAAACTAAAATATCATTTTTAATATATTGAATTGAAGGGTAGATTGAATCATATTTTGCACTTGAATTTAAATTCAATGAGCCTCTTAGAAAATTTGAAAGACTGTCGGTCAAATAAAATTGAATAGGAGAAGCAACATTTCCCCTAATTTCATATATTTTACCAAAGACATTATTAGTTTTATTTTCATATTCTTTTAAAAACAAACCATTAGATTTCTTTGCATGGGTATCTAAGATTAAATTAAAGTCAACCATGCGATTATTAAGATCATTCGAATTATAAATTTTAGTATGTGTCAAATCGATAGATAAATTCAAATCAACATAATTCAATGATAAATTGTTGTCATCTTTAGATTTCATTTTTACAACAGCAGTATTATAATAAAAATCTGATAAGCTATTTATTTTTTCGAATTTTTTGTATTGCGGTTCTTCAAATTCTATTCTTAAAAAACCCTTTTGTTTTGGAAGCTCATAATCGGTACAAGCAAAAAATAAAAAAATTGGTGCAAAAAATAATAATGATATTCTATTTATCACCCTTTAGTAATTTTAATTTTTTTAGAATAAATCAAGAAAATATAATTTGTTGAAAAATTAAATTATTACTAAAATGGCAAATCGTCAGACTCATTAGCAGGCTCGACTATATTTTCTTGGGATTTGGTTTCAGAAATTTTATTTGAATTATCAACTTGAGCAGGAGTATCACCCTTATTAGATAAAAAGGTAAATTCAGTACAATTAATTTCAGTTGAGTACCTATCGTTGCCTTTATCATCCTGCCACTTCCTTGTTTTAATTCTTCCCTCAACATAAACTTTATCTCCTTTTGACAAATATTTTTCGCAAATTTCTGCTGCCTTATTCCTTAAAACAATATTATGCCACTCAGTGTTTGAAACCCTTTCATTGGTTTGTTTATTCATGTATGTTTCGTTAGTTGCTAGCGGGAATCTTCCAATGCATCCACCATCCTCGAATCTATGAATTTTGACTTCGTCACCAAGGTGACCTATTAGCATGACTTTATTAAGAGTACCGGACATAATTTTATTTTTTTCTAAATTACTATTTTAACTTAAGAAATACTTAATTTACTTCCATATTTTTCAATAAACTTATGCATTAATTTAGACATTGGATATTGATCTAACATTTCTGTAAATATTCCATCTTTAATATTGGTTTTATTACTTACGAGCCAGAATCTAGATTTTATTTTAATATGAGACAAATTATGTTCAATGAATTCAGAATTTATCAATTCCATTTCAATAGAATCGTGCAAAAATTTTTTTGAAAAAAATTTATTTAAAGTTTTTTTGTTTTTTTTTGTTTTTGAAGTGTGGGCAGGAAATTGATATAGATTTTTCCAAATTCCTTCATTAATTCTTTCTATCAAATATTTCTTATTATTTCTAATCAAAAAATAATCAAAAAATAATTTTTTTACTTTTATTTTTTTACTTTTTACAGGCAATTTAGTTACAGTATTTTTTCTAAAAGCAACACATAAACTTGATATTTCGCATGAAGTACATAATGGGCTTACAGGCTTGCAAACAATTGATCCAAAATCCATTAAAGCTTGATTATAATCACCAAATCTTTTTTTAGGCATTATATCAAGTGCTTTTTTCTTAAATATTTTTCTAGATTCACTAACATCAATCGGATTATATATTTCAAAAATTCGAGAAATAATCCGAAAGACATTTCCGTCTAAAACAGGATGTTTTTTTTCAAAACATATGGATGCAATAGCACTTGCAGTATAGTCTCCAATTCCTTTTAATTTTAAAAGATTTTCATATGTTTCTGGAAAATCTGAATCTAACTCATTATATATATATTTTGCTGTTGAGTGTAAATTCCTGGCTCTAGAATAATATCCTAATCCTTGCCACAACAACAAAACATCTTTTTCATCTGATTTAGCTAGAGATTTTAAATTAGGAAATCTCGAAATAAATTTATTATAATAAAGAACTCCTTGTTGCATTCTTGTTTGTTGAAGAATAATTTCAGAAATCCATATCTTATAAGGATTCTTTGTTTTTCTCCATGGTAGATTTCTCTTGTTCTTATCATACCATTTTAAAATTAACTTATTGAAATCCATATAGATAATAAAGGTTAGTAAAGTTAATCTATAGAAGTAATAAATTAAATTATAATCCAATTAAATATTGAAGTAAAAAATACATATATTTGCAGGCGTTGTTGAATTATTAATGATAAAATAAATTGATTTATGACAAAGGCTGAAATTGTAGCGAATATATCTAATAAATTAGGAATCGAAAAAGTTGATGTACAACTTACTGTTGAATCACTAATGCAAGAAATTATAAATTCATTGGAAAATGGTGAAAATGTTTATTTAAGAGGTTTTGGAAGTTTTATAGTTAAGAAAAGAGCCGAAAAAACAGCAAGAAATATAAAAAAGAATACCACCATCAAAATTCCAGCTCACAATATACCAGCATTTAAACCATCAAAATTTTTTATTGATGGAGTAAAAACAAAATTAAAAATTAACTAAAATTTAATTTATGCCTAGCGGAAAAAAACGTAAAAGACATAAAGTAGCTACTCATAAGAGAAAAAAGAGGCGAAGAGCTAATCGCCACAAGAAGAAAGATTAATTCTAACTCTTTCTTCTGTTTATCAATAATAACAACTTAAGTTCTTTGAAATATATTCATTAGTACGTTGTAATAATCATTTTTACAATAGATGAATAGTTGTAACCAATATAATAATCAGCATTAATGCAAAAAATTGATAAAATGAATAAAGAATTGCTTATTCGTTCAAGTTCAAACAATGTTGATTTTGCCTTACTTAAAGACGGAAAACTTATAGAATTTCATAAGGATAATGACAATACAAAATTTTTAGTTGGTGATATATATCTTGCAAAAATTAGAAAAACAATGCCTGCACTAAATGCAGCTTTTGTTAATGTTGGATATAAAAAAGATGCGTTTCTGCACTATCACGACTTAGGACCAAAAGTTTCTACCCTTCAAAAATTTATCAAGGGTATAAGTTCTGGGAAGATTAAAAATTTCTCTTTAAATAATTACAAGTTCGAAGAAGAGATTGATAAAAATGGAGCTATTTCAGATGTTCTGAGTCCAAATCAATCTGTACTTATTCAAATTGTAAAAGAACCAATTTCTACTAAAGGGCCAAGAGTTACTTCCGAATTATCAATCGCAGGGAGATTTTTAGTTCTTGTTCCATTTTCAAATAGAATTTCAATTTCACAAAAAATTGAAGATTCAAAGGAAAAAGATAGATTAAAGAGATTAGTAAAAAGTATTACACCAAAAGGTTTTGGTGTTATTGTTAGAACCGTAGCACAAGGCAAAAAAGTTGCTGAACTTGACAGAGATTTACAAAATCTTTATGCTAGATGGATCGCAATGTGTAAAAAAATCAGAAATGCAAATATTCCTGGTAAAGTAATGGATGAAATGAATATATCATCTAAAATACTTAGAGATTTATTTGATGAAAAATTCACCTCTATTTTAGTGAATGATGAAGCATTACAGATTCAAATTAAAGATTATGTGCAAAAGATTGCACCAAAAAAGGAGTCAATAGTAAAACTATATAAATCTAAAGATCCCATCTTTGAAAAATTTGGAATTGAAAGGCAGATTAAAACTTCATTTGGTAAAAATGTGTCTATGACTAAAGGATCTTATTTAGTTATTGAACATACGGAAGCTTTACATGTAATAGATGTTAATAGTGGGAACAGGTCATCTTCTTCAAAAAATCAAGAAGAATCTGCTCTTGAAGTTAATCTAATTGCTGCTTCAGAAATAGCAAGACAACTTAGGTTGAGAGATATGGGAGGTATAATCGTTGTAGATTTTATCGACCAAAATAAAGCAGAAAATAGAAAAAAACTGTTTAATCATCTTAAGTCAGAAATGCATGAAGATAGAGCTAAACATAAAATTCTTCCGCCTAGTAAATTTGGTTTAATTCAAATCACTAGACAAAGAGTTAGACCTGAGATGAATATTAAAACTAGGGAAGAAAATCCAAGTAATAATAATGGAAATGAAGTTGAAGCTCCAATAATTTTGGTTGATAAAATATCCGAGGACATTGATAGGCTCGTAAAAAAAGGTGAGAATAATATTAATTTAAATATTCATCCATTTATAGCAGCATACCTTGAAAAAGGATATCCATCAGTTAGATTAAATTGGTATTTTAAACATAAAAAATGGGTAAAAATAATCCCACGCGATGCTTACAAATACCTTGAATACCGCTTTTTAGATGAAAATGGTAAAACTATATAAAAGAAGCCCTATCACATGATAGGGTTTTTTTTTAGTCAATTTTTAAAAAGAAATAGAAATTGGGCAATGGTCACTGTGAAAAATATTACTCAAAATTGAAGCTGAATTTAGTTTTTTAGCCATACCTAAAGAAACCATTATATAATCAATTCTCCAACCTTTATTATTAGCTCTTGCATTAGCTCTATAAGTCCACCAACTATAATTATGAGGTTCAGAGTTAAATTTTCTAAAAGAATCTACAAATCCCGAATCAATAAATTTTTGAAGCCACTCTCTTTCAATAGGCAAAAATCCTGAAACTCTCTTATTTCTAATTGGGTCATGTATGTCAATTTCCTTATGGCAAATATTATAATCGCCTGCAATAATTAAGTTATCGAATTTCTTACTTAAATCTTGAACATATTGTAATAATTCATCCATATAATTTAATTTGAATTCAAGTCTATTTAGGTTAGTTCCTGATGGAAGATATAAACTCATCACGGAAAAATGTTTAAAATCTAGTCTTAAATTACGTCCTTCGAAATCCATTGATGGAATTCCTGTCCCATATTCTACATGAAGCGGCTCATGTTTAGACAATATAGCTACTCCACTATAACCTTTTTTTTGAGCACTAAACCAATAATTATATTTAAAGCCAATAGATTCAAATGAATCAATATCAATTTGCTCTTTTAATGCTTTAATTTCTTGTAAACATATAATATCTGGGTTTTCTTTTTTAAGCCAAGTGATAAACCCTTTTTTTAAAGCAGCACGGACTCCATTAACATTGTAGGAAACAATTTTCATTTGTATAAAAAATTTATCTAATAAAGATGATAAAATATTTTCTATTATTTTTAGTTTATTCTATTATATGCGATTTGTATCAAACTTATTAATTCTATGCTTAACCCTAAATTCTTATGGGGCAGAAATTATAAACGATACAATACCAACTATAAAAATTGAACTGATAGACTATAAAAAAGAACTGAAAAAATTTAAAGACTCTATATCTGAATCAACTTACCCTATTATATTTTCAAAAGAATACTCAAAGCTTAATAGAGAAATAATTATTGAAAATACAGATAATCTTGATAAACTTTATAAAATATCAAGCAGTAATTTAGAGCGTCAAAATCAAAGCAGACATAAGATTAAAACTTTTGGAAGTATTTCAAGGGGGTTTAGCATTGGCAATAACCAAAATTCAGTTTTAAATAGTGAGCTTGATTTACAAATTTCTGGGAAACTTAGTGAAAATGTTTCTATCAAAGCATCTATACAAGACTCAAATATTCCTCTTCAGAATAATGGATATTCTCAGCAAATAGACGAATTTGATCAGATTTTTATTGAGATTGCATCAAGAGATTGGCAAATAAGAGGTGGTGATATTGATTTAAGTGAGAATGAATCATTTTTTGGAAATTTTCAAAAGAGGATTCAAGGATTAGCTATTAATAGTAAACTTAATAATTCTATTAATTTTGAAGTTGCAGGAGCTATTGTAAAAGGAAAGTATAAAAAAACAGAAATCCAAGCGCAAAATGGAAATCAAGGTCCCTATAAATTAATTGGTCAGAATGGAGAACTATTTGTACTTGTTGTTTCAGGAAGTGAGTCTGTTTTTGTAAACGGAAAGAAAATAGAAAGAGGAATTGATAAAGACTACATAATTAATTATAATGCCGGAGAAATTATTTTTAATTCAACTTACCCAATTATGGCGGATATGAGAATTAATGTTGAATATCAGGTT
>Ga0115011_10002321_pt1 | contig 13291 bp, 8 predicted proteins | sample TroAtlMetagenome_2_FD_88705 | JGI IMG/M metagenome (GOLD analysis project Ga0115011, IMG submission 88705) | Marine eukaryotic phytoplankton communities from Atlantic Ocean - Tropical Atlantic ANT8 Metagenome | ecosystem: Environmental > Aquatic > Marine > Oceanic | place: Tropical Atlantic... | reverse complement strand
ATGTCGGCCATGGCGTCCGTCAAGGCGGGTCCACGCCATTGGTTGCAGACAGACGTCGCGCTCCGCCGACCGATTCGAACCAGTGGCTTGGCGGTGGGGGCAGTGTGGGCGCACCCGCCCGCAGAGGCGGCAAAGACGTTGCTTCGCCGAGTACTGCGGGGGCGTGCTCGCTGAGGCGTGATCAAACCGAGGGGGTGCCCCCTCGACAAAAGCTTAGAAAATACCGCGTGCTCGGGGTGACCCGATGCCCAGCTGACGCACGGTCTGCTGGAGGTACCAAGGCAGTTGGGCGTAGTCCTGCAGGGCGATGCAGGCGAGGTTCGCCGAGCATGTGCATCCACTATTGTCGTCGGGATTGCAGGTGGGGGACGGCTGCAGACGGCGATCGAATTTGACGATGGGCTGTCCATCGGCGCCCAGGGCGGGGATATACCAATCCGGGTTGCCGTTCCCGTCGAGGTCGGGCCCTTGGTTTGTCTCGTACGCATTGACCAAGAGGCTGTTGGCGTACTCCAAAATCCGGGCGGCGATCCCTCGCTGAACCTCGCGGCCGAAGATGATCTCGGTGCCGTAGGTCTTGGCCACGTAGTGCTTTCCGCTGGGGAGGTGGAGTTCGATCCGATTGCCAAAGTCGGGGTCCGAATCGAGGCCCATCTCCCACAAACGCATCATGTCGACCCAATCCTGCTGCTGATTCGACAGCAAGTAGATGAGGGTCCAGACCACGAGGAACTTGTGCTGCTCCCACCCGATTTGGGGGTCGATGGTGACGGTGTTTTCGACCAGATCTGGGTCAAATTCGTTCCCACTCTCGTTGCCCACGGTGGAGCAGAGCTGAGTCCCGCGGTTGGTGAAACACACCCGGGGCGTCGTACCCCACCAACTGATCCAGCCGATGGGCTGCTCGGGATAATCCTCGCCGTCGACCAGTGGACGCCCTTGAGCATTTGCGGCGAGACGCGGCCCCTTGAGGAAATCGTCCCCCGTCAATGCGTTGGCCAACATTCGACGGTAGCCCTCGGGAAAGAGCTCGGCCAAGCTGACGGCGCGATAGCGGCCGTCGACGAAGTCCGTTCGGCTTGCGCTGATGAAGTTGTCAGCCGACTCGGTGAACAGCATGGACGCGTACATCTTCTCGTAATAGGAGCCGGCGTTCATGGTGTACTGGCTATCGTACTCACCGTACTCATCGGACAACGTGTTCTCGATTGGCCGACCACCAATACCGACATCGCCGTATAGGCCCGTGGGCCCGTTGGGAATATTGACGGCGGTCGTGGGCTGACGGGTCAGGAAGAAAGCGTCCCGTTCACTTCGCAGGACCTTGGCCGGCTCGTCGAGGTAGTGGGGACCGTGCTCGGGTCTGGCGAGCATGCGAGCGAAGTGATCGAACGCCATGCCGGCGGCGAGGATGTTCTCACTAAAGTTCTGGCTCGAGATGATCGGCCAGGCATCATCAGGGTTGTAGCCTTCGGACGCCAACGACTTACTAAAGATGTTTCGGTAGAGCCCAAGACCCTTGGCGGCGTCTCGTAGTTTCGCGTTGTACCGACCCACGGACCGGCTGGCGGCCGAGCGCACGCTAAAGCCCGCACGGTTGCGGCGATAATTGTCGAAAATGTGATCCACCTCCTGCTTGGAGATGAAGAAATCGAAGAGCTCGTAGGGATCGGCCCCATTGTCGTGGCGGTACACGCTCAGGTTGCCCAAGTCGGCCCAGCTGTCCGTCCCGAATCCGTAGGGTACGCGGACGCGCGCTTCTCGGTCGATGGCCGGGCCACCGCGGAAAGCGGCGCCGGACTCGTCGTCTCGCGGATAGCGAAGGTCGACCCAGCGTGCGTAGTCCACGGGCTGGGTGCCACAGCGTGAATAGGTGCCATCGACGGCGACCAATCCACCGTCCAAAACGGGATGCCAAGCACCCATCAGGCCCTCGTCCCAACCGGCGGGCTTGTAGTCGTCAGGATTGATCTCCTGGCAGCCGCTGATGAGGTTGTAGAACTTCTGGAGCCCAGAATAGTGGGTGGTACCCAGGGTACCCGTGAACCAGGTAAAGCCGAGAATGCCGCCAAAATTGTCCAATTTGGAGACCAGGCCAGAGGCTTTATTGGCCCCTGCCTTGAGGTCATCGTCAGTAAAGACGGCGACGCTTTCTCCGTAGAACATGCGCGCAGCGGCGAAGTCGTATGCACCCAGGCCCATGAAGTCCTGAGTGACCTCGCCGGCGTAGTCCATCACCGAAGAGTGCATGAACATGGGCAAAAGATTGTCGCGCTCGTTGGTGGTGACGGGATCGTAATAGCGAGGGCCGACACACGATTCGCCATTCTCCACCAAGGTGTCGCAGGTGTTACCGACGGCACCGTTCTTGGTGCGCAACTGCCAGTACTGGGGGCGGTAATTGAGTGCGTCAGACGAACTCACGAAGTTGTGCCGGAGGCCAACGCTGTGTCCCATCTCGTGCATGATGACTGCCGTATGTGCGCGGTCGGCGACGTAGCGTCGCATCTTCTCTGCGCGGGCGTGCTGGACGGCGGGATCGTCGTCAGCGTTGAACTGACCGAATTTCTGCTGGAGGACTTTGGCCAAGCCCACCATGCCTAGGGGCGCGGGAGCTTCGTTCCTGATGCAGGCGCCTCGGTCGGCGAGCGCATTCTCCACTCGGCGCTCGAAATCGAGGGTCAACTCGGGATTCCCGCCTCGAAGCGGGCTGGCCATGTTCATGACCGCGTCGTTGAGGGGCAGTTCGCTGACGCCCATCATTTGCTGCACCATGGGGGTCATCAATTCTGCTTCGACATCGGTCCCCGCTAATTGTGCGGTGTAATTGGCCAGTCGCGCGCGGTTCTGAGAGGGCGCGTTGAGGCTCGCCTTGACGTGTGACAACTCGTGGATGAGGGCCTGAGCACGGGCCTCCATGCCCTCGGGCAATTCCATGTGCTGCATATGGTCATGATCCACGCCCGCGAACTCAGCGATCTTTTCCTCGACCTCGTGAGCCGCGTAGCGGGGAGAGAAACCGCCGGTAGAGGCGGCTGAAGCGGCCTGGGACCAGTTGCGCACATAGTCACCGTCGGTGATGTCTTCGGTGGTCAACTCGCCCTCGAGGTAGCGCATCTTGTCCACGACCGATTGGCTGAACAGGTCGTTGACGTGGCCCCAGACATTGATTGACGCAGAGACGGTTTCGCCAGTCAGGGGATCCTCGGCATCGGTGTAGATCCCCCAAGGCGAGGGGCTCTGGGGGGTCGCGATGACGTTGACCTGGTGATACCGCAGGTCGCCCGGGCGCACCGAGAGGGCGGACTTACACGTTTCCAAAAGCTCCGGGAATTGGCTGCCGTCGCTGCGAGGAAGGTCCCAAGGCTCAGCGAAGGCCGCGGCGCAGTCCGCCGCAGAGATGCCGATCGGCAAGCGCGACTCACCGCAGAGTCGGGGGTCACCCGCCTCGACCGGGCTGTGACACAAGACCAACATCTCCTTCATCTTGGCGATGGAGATGACGGCTGGGTGATAGCCACGCTTGGCACCGATCTCGTCGGCCAGGGCTTCGCACTCGGACGGATTTCGGCTGCGCTCGGAGTAGGCATAGCCATGCAGGCAGTTCTTGACCTCGAGGGTCAGAGAAACCGCGTCGTCGTTCATATTCTGTTGGCCTGGATACATGGGGAACTTACTGGCGCAGTTACCCCCGCCCACGCGGACACATTCCGAATACTGCGCGGCGCGAACGGCCGTTCGCAGGGCGACATCCCATTCGTGGGTGGCCATTCGCGTGCCGTCGTAATAGGCCAGGTCACTGCCCTGGGTGTAATACCAAACGACGGGTTTGGGCGTCCGCTGCTGGTAGGGCAGGGTACAGCGTTGCTTGAATGTATCGCACCGAGAGCCGTTGCCCACCTGGCTACATTCGTCTTCGGTGCCGTCGCCGTCTTCGTCTCGGTGAGGATCTGCGCCGAAGGGGGTGGTTTCCGGGGTGTAGCACTCGACGGGGCCCGTCATGGCGTCGGGGTCGGTGTAGTAGTGGCTGCGGTCCCAGATATTGTAGCGGGTGATGAACCGATGCTGCTTGTCATCGGTCATTCCATAATTACGTGCGTAGCCCATCCGCTCGGTGGTGAACGCCCCGTATGCACCGAAACGGAACCCGTCCCAGTCGGCGGGCTCATAGTCTGTATCGACCACCCGTCGAAACGAGTGCCGGACGGTCAATTCGACCGGGTTACAGCTGCCAGCCGGGGCCGTGCCGCCCGCAAAATCGCCGGGCAAGAAGCACGCGGGGAAACTGTCGATGCCCCAACCCAGGCTGCGCAAGTCGAGTTGCTCGGGCATGGCGAAGGCGCGGGTGGTGACATCGAAATATCCCTCTTCGTCGAGGGCGAAGAGCGGGGCGTCGGGGTGATTGGGATCGGTGACGTCATAAGCCATGGGGCTATAGGTGACGCCGCCGTAAATGCCCAAGAGGCTCAGTGTGTCGAAGTCATAGCTGCCGACGTTGAGGTTTCTCGACCAGTCCACCCGAAAGTAGGCGCGCTCGTACCAGGGACGGTCGACGCGGTTCTCGTTAATGATGTTGAGGCGCTCCCCGGTCGTGGGGTTGTAGGCGTTTTCGATGTCGAAGTGGCCCGTGATGCGAAACGCCGCAGCAATGACCCCGTCTTGAACGGCACCGCCGACACCGCGCCCATCACTGTCGTTGATCCGCTCGTAGGCGATACGCCCGATGAGCATGTCCTCGGTGATCTGCCACTTAATGCGGGACATGGGCTGAGCGAAGGTCGACGTGAACAGACCCATCTTGGCTGCGCCGTATCCCACATCGGTCAATGTGGCTTGGGTCCAGAACTCGGGATCGTCGCTGGTGTCGAGCAGGTCGTCACCGACAAACCACGTCTTGTCGAGTGCGTAGGGTTGCACACGATCGATGGGTGGACGCTCTTCGGCGCATGCGGCGAAGAGCAGTGAGAACAGGAGCCCAAGAGGGAGGACTTTCGCAACGTTCATCGAATTCAGCCTTTGTCTTTTGACGCGACCAGGCTCGAGAGATCGAAGCTCAGGTCGACGGAGAGCTGGGTGTACCGGTTAAAGAAGGGCCGGTAGTACGTGGAATTGGGTGCCAATTGAGGATTGAAAGTGGAGGCGCCGATGGAGGTGGTCAGTCCCGCGAAGGGGCCGATCCGAGCGCTGAGACCATAGCTGATGGCGTAGCGCGTATCCGTCGGTTCCGTGGGGACCAGACTCACCTCCGAGACAGTTTGTCCGGCGTAGAGATGGCTGGTGTAGAGCCCGAAAGAACTCGAGAGACCGAGCCACTTGGTCAGTCCAAGGCCCAGGCTGACAGTGTTTGCGGTCTGGTACTGGCTATTGCGGACCCCAGTATTGAGAAACTCGGCACACTCGACGCCGCGGCAGCTTGCGATGCGGGGCGCCTTGCGAGCGCTGGTGGTGTAGCCATGTGCATTGATGCGGACGCTGCCGCCGTATCCCAGCGTCAGACCTTCGAGGAGTCCGAATCGTTTCGACAGTCGCAGAGAGGGAGTGACGCCCACCTGGAGGGTCTGTGCCTGACTCGAGAGACTCGTGGGAAAGGTCGTTTTGATGCCACCGGAAACGCCGATGCCGACGCCCGGGATCTTGGCCCCGGCCAAGCCCAGGGACAGGCTGGTGTCAGAGAGCAGCGTCTCGTTGCTCATGGTCGTACCATCGGCATCCGTGACCTCGTGGGTCGCGGCAATGGCAGCCGAGAGGGAGAGCCAGGGGGCAAAGGCCCACCGTGGTGCGACGCTCACGCCAACGGCGTAATACGGGTTGTAGTTGGGTTCGGCGCTCGGATCCAAGGTCAGGGCCGAGACGGTATTGCTGACCCCGAGGGAGGAGCCCGCCCACGCGGGTCCTTCGTCGTCGGCATGAGCCTGAGCGCAGGCGACACAGGTCGCCAGCAAGGCGGCGAATAAGGGGCGAAGCATTAGGCCTCCGGTCGAGTTGAACCGGTACGCGCGGCATCTACCGCAGAGTAGTCAAACGGGCGCGCAGCCTATGTCATGCCGTTTTTTTGGGCAAGTACCTATTTTATCGAGCTAATTTAGACCCGATCTTTCCACTGATTTGGGCGATTACCTCAGCCTTGCGGACCAGTTGGACAAAGCCGGCCCGATAGCCATTTTCGTCTTTGCCCATGGCATCTCGGGCGAGTTCGAGGACTTGAGTGTAGCTGCTAGCCCCCTTGAGCTTGGAATCGCGCAGAAGCATGCCGAAAGAGGCTACTGCGGCCGCAAACCGATAGGCATTGGAGGTGTTCTTCAACGTCAGCGAGCGATCCGCGACGGGATGAACGATGAGGCGGCTCTTGGCGCCCGTGGGCTGCTTATAACGGAGCTTGACCGTCATCAGTTCGGTGTCAGTGCTGGCCGCCTTCTTGACGGTCCGCTGCTGATACTTGAGTGCATCGATCCCGGGCAAGGGCTCCGCCGAATCGGCTGGAATGATCTCGTAGAGCACCGTCACCGTATGGCCCGCACCCAGCTCGCCGGCGTCTTTCTTGTCGTCATTGAAGTCTTGGTGCTTCAAGGCGCGATTCTCGTAGCCGATGAGGCGATAGCCTTTGACCTTGGTGGGGTTGAACTCCACCTGGATCTTAACGTCCTTGGCGATGGTCAGGAGAGTTCCGCCCATCTCGTTGACCAAGACCTTCTTGGCCTCCAAGAGACTGTCGATATAGGCGGCATTCCCGTTGCCCTTGTTGGAGAGGGTCTCCATCCGGTGGTCTTTGTAATTCCCGCGGCCAAAGCCCAAAATAGTCAGGAAAACGCCTGACTCCTTCTCGTGGCTGACCATCCGCTCCAGGTCTGCAGTGCTCGATGCACCCACGTTGAAATCACCGTCGGTGGCCAGGATGACCCGATTATTACCGCCCTTGATGAAGTGCTCGCGCGCCGTCTCATAAGCCAATTGAATCCCGGCGCCCCCTGCCGTCGAGCCACCCGCCCGCAGCGATTCCAGGGCACCCATGATACGGGCCTTTTCGCTGCCCGGTGTCGAGGGGAGAACCAGGCCGGCAGCACCGGCATAGACCACGATGGCCACGCGGTCTTGGGCACGTAGATTGGCGGTCATCAGTTGAAATGACTTCTTGAGGAGGGGCAGTTTCTGAGGCTGATGCATGGACCCAGAGACATCGATCAGAAACACGAGGTTCGACGGCGGCAAGTCTTCGACGGCGACCTTTTCCCCTTGGAGTCCGATGTGGACCAACTGGTGCGCAGGATTCCATGGAGCCTTAGAGATCTCCGTGTGAACCGCGAACGGATGCTTTCCCGTCGGGGTGGGATAGGCGTAATCGAAGTAGTTGATGAACTCTTCGATCCGCACGGCATCAGCGACCGGTAGGCGATTTTGTCGTTCGATGAATCGGCGGGCATTGGCATATGCCGCGGTATCGACGTCGATGCTGAAAGTGCTGAGCGGTTCCGTCAGGGCCGGTCGGAAAGGGGCGTCGTCGATCTTGGCATAGTTCTCGGTGTTGTGGGCGATGCGAGGGGGCGGAGAGTGCATTGCCATAGACTTGGCTTTGGTGACTCGTGCGTGCCGTGTCCGACGCTTACTTAGCGAGCCGGCCGGTCTAGCCAATGTGCCACTTACTTCATCGCTAATTCCCATCATGGCAAAGTTCGAAGAGGGGCTTTCATAGGCCATTTTTCCGGTTTCCCTTTGCTCTATCGCCTTGCGTTTTAGCGCGCACCTGAACGTCACCGTCTTGCCCGCCTTCACCTCGACTTTCTTGATGGTTCGCTTGGCATATCCATTGGCCACGCACTCGACCGTGTAGCGCCCTGGGGCGACCTCGGTCAAAACGGCTTTGCCCGTGCGATCCGTGCGTTGCTGAATACGCTCGCCGGCGAGACTGACGATGGCGCCTCGGAGCGGTTTGTCGTTGCCGATATCCACGACGAGCCCTTCGAGAGCACCCGTTGGGCCGCTGTGGGCTTGGTTGGCGATCAGGAAGGAGAGAAGCAAAAGGCAGGTCGCGGCCAATGAGATGCGTTTCATGAGGGTCTCCGAGGGTGGCTTTCATCGAGGGTTTACGGGTCACTCGACAAATCGGTCTAAACGAGAGTCGATTCAGTGTCTTCGACACGGTGCGACCCAAAATGTTCCGGCCCGATGACTGGGAGCGCCGCGACGTTTTTCGGGGGTCGACAATTTTTTTTTCGCAACACCCTTTGCTGACCACCGATGAGCCAATAGGTGGGGGGCAAAAGCGTCTTCCTCGATGGAAAAGGAGACGTTGATGGTGAAACGTTCAGAGCGTCTGATTCAGGCCTCGAATGGACAGGCGGGCACTGGACACATTCGGCCATTTTGGGCACCGGGTTCGGGGGAGGGTAAACAGGAACCTGGCGTCCCCCAGTGGTGGGTCGACACCTCGTCCGACTCCAAAAACACCCCGCCCGTTGCGGGTTTGCCCGGTCCCCTTGGTAGCCGTCCCAAAATCGCCTCCCATGGATGGGCGCGACTTTCCATGGCCTATGCCGAGGCGTTGACGGCCCGGTTTTTGAAGGCGCGCGAGGCCAGAAATGCACACCTCGGCGGGCTATTGGTGATGGGCATTGTCGATTACCTCGTGGGTCATTGCGGCGTTCGAGTCACAGCGGCGCGGGTCGAGGATGTGGGGAGATTTTTGTTCGAGGCACTCCCTCAGATGGGGTGGCTCTCGGTGCTCGAGGTGCCCGCAGCCCTCGCTGAATTGCGTGCTTTCTGGCGTTTCTTGGCGCGGGTGGATGGGGCGTCTCGTCGGCTCGAACTCCAGAGATTTCTCTCCCATCGTTCGACGGCCGACGTATTGGCCGACCACGTGCGCTCGGGAATCGACGATACCGTCGACATGGCCCCTTTTTGAGGTTAGGCGTTGGGTCCGAAAGCGGTGATGAGATAGCCACCGGATTTGGTGTCCTTCTCAATCTCCAAGAGACCGCGTTCCTGCGCGTCACGGAGGAGTTCGGTGAAGTTCCGATATCCGTGGAAGGTCTCGCTAAAGTGAGGCTTCTTGCGTTTGATCGTCTGCTTGACCATGGAGCCCCAGAGACTGTCGTCTCGCTCGCGGAAGAGCGCATCGACTGTCTGCAGAACCAACTCGAGAGCGTCCTCTTTTTCGCCCGTCGCGCCGTCCTCGGTATCCCCGGTTTTGTTCTGACTTTCTTTACGTTTGGGGGCCTTGCGAGGCTTCTTTTCGACGGCCTTTTGATCGCGCACCAAGTCATCGTAGTAGATGAATTCGTCACAGCTTTCGATCAAGAGGTCACCGCTGGAGTTTTTGACCCCGATCCCAATGACGCGCTTCCCGTTCTCGCGGAGTTTGCCCACGAGAGGGGAGAAGTCGCTATCGCCGGAGATGATCACGAACACGTCGACGTGCTGCTTTTGGTAACAGAGGTCGAGGGCGTCGACGACGAGGCGAATATCGGCTGAGTTTTTCCCCGAGTACGACACATGGGGGATCTCGATGAGTTCGAAACCGCCTTCGTGAAGGGGGCGGCGCATCGCCTTGTAACGGGTCCAGTCGGCGTATGCCTTCTTGATGATGATCTTGCCCTTATTGAGCAAGGCATTGAGCACCAGGCTGATGTCGAATTCTTTGAAACGTGCGTCGCGTGCGCCGATGGCGACATTTTCAAAATCAGCAAAGAGGGCGAGATGTGGTTCGAAATGACTACGGTCTTGCATGGCTGAGGGTTACCAGGCGTCCACATGGTTTGCAACGTGGACCTCGCAGGATTAGCGGAGAGGAGAGTGGCCATCCATCGGGTGCGATGATTGGTCGCAAATTGGGGTCTTGCGCCACGGTGGGAGATCTCCCCATCATCCGGGTTCGACCCACCACCAGAGGACGTTTGTATGGAACGGGCCAAGATTCCTGCCGATGGATGTGCACACGACGCCCTATTGGCCGAGATGACTGAAATGCGAGTGGATGATGCCCGTTGGCGCGAAGGCCGGACGTGGAGCATGATTTACCATGCCGGTGACGCGCATACGGACTTCCTCAAGCAGACGGCTGGCTTGTTTTTTTCGGAGAACGCCCTCAACCCCTTTGCCTTCAAATCCCTCAAGCGGATGGAAGCCGAGGTGGTTCAAATGACCGCCGAGATGTTGAATGCACCGGCGAATGCCGTCGGCACCATGACTTCCGGCGGGACTGAGTCGATTCTCATGGCGGTCAAGGCGGCGCGGGAGCGCGCGCGAAAGAAGAAGCCTTGGATTCTACGCCCCGAATTGGTGGCGCCGGTGAGCATCCACGTGGCCTTTGACAAGGCGTGCCACTACTTCGGGATCAAGCCTCGCTATGTCCCGCTGGGCGATGATTATCGAGTCAATCTCAAGGCCCTCAAAAAGGCCGTCGGGCGCAACACCATTCTCATCGCGGCTTCCGCACCCCAATACGCACATGGGGTGGTGGATCCCATCGAGGACATCGGGGCGTACGCTCAAAAGAAGAAGATTCCGTTTCATGTCGACGGTTGTTTTGGCGGTTTCATCCTGCCGTGGATCGAAAAACTGGGCCGACCCCTCCCCGTGTTTGATTTCCGAGTGGCGGGCGTGACCTCCATGTCGGCCGATGTTCACAAATACGGGTATGCGCCCAAAGGGTCGTCGGTGGTGCTCTACCGAGACATGAGCTACCTCAAACATCAGTTTTTCGTGTCCACGGATTGGCCAGGGGGCATCTACGCCTCCCCTACGATGCAGGGCACCCGCCCGGGATCGGCCATCGCCACCGCCTGGGCGTCGTTGAAGGCGATGGGAGAGGCCGGCTTCATGGATCTCGCTCGCGGGGCGATGGAAGCGGCCGATCGGTTACGCGCCGGTCTTCGAGAGATTGACGGGGTGCGCTTACTCGATGATGGAGAAGCGACCATTGTCACGTACGCCAGCGACGCAGAAGATGTCGATATCTATGCGGTTGCAGACCGGCTCCAAAATTGTGGTTGGAGCGTCGACCGCCAGCAATATCCCCCCTCGATTCATTGCTCGGTCAATGCCCACAATGGGAGCGTTATCGACACCTACGTATCCGATGTCACCGAGGCCGTGGCCCATGTGCGCGCTCATCCCGAGCTCAGTCGGGAAGGGGATGCTGCGATGTACGGCATGATGGCCAAAGTGCCTCTGCGGGGTCTGGTCCGCCAAGGCGTTTTGAAGATCATGGAGGGGCTCTATGGGCCCGATGGAGCAGTCCCCGACCTCTCGAAAGTGGGTGAGGGCGATGATGATGGACTCGTCCTCCAGCTGATTAATCGCTACGGCGACACGGCGATGGATGCCATCGCTCGAATTCAAGCCTTGGGCAATAAGCTCCGACCGGGTCGTTGACCCCGGCGTCGAACACGACCATGCTGGCCTCATGAGTGACTCAGACGCGTCATCGACAGCGAACCTCGTCCGCCTTCATCTTCGGTTTGGCTGGACGATGCTCTTGGTTTTCATCTTCATGGGCATTGGTCTCGAGGTCCTGCATGGGTTCAAGGTGCCCTGGTATCTCGATGTCGGCCAGGAGACACGTCGGCTCATGTGGAACCTGTCCCATGCCCACGGAACCCTCCTGTCGATAGTGAACCTTGGTTTTGCCTTCACCTTGACCCGGATGGAGGGATGGTCCAGAGCGTCCATGACCTCAAAGGCGCTATGCGCCGCCAGTGTCTTGCTGCCCGGCGGGTTCTTTGCTGGCGGCGTTGTCATCTATGACGGTGACCCGGGCCTGGGCATCGTACTGGTGCCCGTTGGGGCCATCGCACTCTTGGTGGCCACGGTCAGCGTGGTACTGGGTTTGCGTCGCTTCAAGGCGTAATCACGCCGCGTTCCTCTTTCCACATCCTCAGTATTTCTACGGCACTTCTCGACGCTTCATTGGAGAGCACGACGTCGTTTTGTTCGGACTCCTGACAGGAGCGATCAGGAGACCCGACCCGATCTACTGATCTTTTGTTCAGGTGTCGTTAAGGTGAGAGCCCATGACGAGGAGGCACCTATGACCGATCTGCACCGACACATTCGATTCACAGTCGAATTGAGCTTCGAGGCGCGCACCGACACTTTGGCGGAGGGCGCAGCGCTCCAAGGCATGCTGGCCCATGTCGCCCGCGAAAAATTGAGCGTGATGCATCCAGACGATTTAGAGGGTCAGATCATGGTCGTTTCGGATCGACCGGCGCACATCGCCCCCTTTGTACGACGGAGACATCATCGGCTGGTCAAGCGGCAACGGCGTCGGGGTGCCTTCGAGGGGACACCCGCCGATGGCCGCGAACACGCCACGCAATTCCATCCCCCACAAGCCCGCGGCAAAGCCGTTGTCGAGCAGATGGGGTCCGAGGATGGGCAGACCTCGATGACCACAGACCGATCAGATTTGCGCCGCTCCGGCCGTCGTTCTTCGACCACACCTCGACGCCGGAGCGCTTGACCCGAAAGGAGGGCCAGCGCGGGCAGGGGCCGCGCAATGCGTTCAGCGCCGCATTGCGCGGCTCACTGTCCATCAACAATTGCGACGTACTCGACGGCGTCGGCGTTTTGGAGGACCTCAGCGGTCTTCGGAATGCTCGACGTCGTCGAGTCGTCGACCACGTCCTCGCAGAAAGTCGATGATCGACCGGATGGTGGCGATGCCGGTCTTCTCGTAGACGAAAGCGACCAGGGCGGCATAGGCGCCCCCCAAAACAACGAGGCGCAGGACCGGTGGCCAGGGAACGAAATCAGCGGCGATCCAGACGAGCGCAGCGGGGCAGCCAGCGGCCAGCATGACCTGTCCCACATGTTTCCAAGCGATGAGTCGAGTGATCGGGGTTTTGAGCGCTCGACTCATGGGGCGCAACATATAGGCGACCACACCGTAGGTGGTCAGCGCGCTTGCCCAGGCCGCGCCCGTATAGCCCATCCATTGTACGAAAATGATCGACAGGCCGACGTTGAGCGTCAGGCCCAACAAAGCGGCAGCAGTGACGTACCGGGTGTTGTTCGTGGCCATCAAGACGCTGCCGTAGACGGCCGCGCGTTGTGGAAGCATCAAGGCATATATTCGCAGAGGGTCAGCAGCATCCTCGTAGGCGCTGGAGAAGAGCACGATGACGAGTTCTACGCCCAAGAGAAGAATCACGAACATCACCGGGATGAGAATCAGTAGGGCTTTGTTCATGGCCCTTTGCCAGAGGTCTACGATGCGGTCCGTTTCTCCGGCCTTGTAGAACTTGGCCAATTCCGGCAGCACGACTGCATTCATAGCCCCGGTGACGATGCCGGT
>Ga0115011_10002320_pt1 | contig 13291 bp, 9 predicted proteins | sample TroAtlMetagenome_2_FD_88705 | JGI IMG/M metagenome (GOLD analysis project Ga0115011, IMG submission 88705) | Marine eukaryotic phytoplankton communities from Atlantic Ocean - Tropical Atlantic ANT8 Metagenome | ecosystem: Environmental > Aquatic > Marine > Oceanic | place: Tropical Atlantic... | reverse complement strand
GTCGTGGACGAATTACGCTTCACGACCGGATCTCTCAGGCCCAGTGAATTTCTGACCAAGGGAGAGGATCGGCCGGTTTCGAGGCCTCCGATCGCAGGGAACGATGGAAGACAGATCACGCCGCCCTCCAGACCCGGCGAGTCCCCGTTTCAACGAGCAGCCCGGGAATTACAGGAGCGAAAGGCGGAACAGGCGGCGGAACGAGAGCGCAAGAGGGCAGAGGAAGCGCGGCGTCGACGCGAGGGTTTCGGCGTAGGAGACTGATTGTTGCTAGAACCGGTATCCTTTGACCTGCTCGTAGGATCGCAGCTCCTCGATCTCCTTGGTAGCACGGCCAGTGTAGCTTTTCATGAAGGATTGCAGGGCTCGGGGATCTCGACGGCCATTGAAGGCGGGGAGCGCTGGGTCCGAAATCCGAATCATCAACTCCCTGAGCTTTTTCCGGAACCTATTAACCGGGATGGGATTATCCGAGGACGAGGGTTCTGTCTCCAGCAGGTTGGATAGACAGTGAGGGTCTTCGCGCAGACTGTAGAACTCCTCAACAGTTCGGAAGGAGAGGTGATCGACACGACGCTTCATGAGCGGATTGGTCTGGGCGACCTTACGTAGCGCGTCAAATCCGTTCCATTGCCTGGGAAAAATCCGCTTACCGTCTGCCCATGGGTTGAAAAGGTATGCCCAGTCACGCGACAAAATCCCCCTCATCGGGTAGGCATCCTTACCGTGAATATGGAAGAACTGAGTAAAGACGTAATCTCGTTCCTCTTGTGTTCCACCTTGGAGGATCGGGAGAAAAGAGCGCCCATCGGTCCGGGTCGCAGGGGGTAATTTTGCTGCCTCCAGGAAGGTGGACTGAAGGTCAACGCAGGAAAGCATGTGGAGCCTGTCGTCCCGCCCGCTAGCGACTACCCCTGGCCACCGGATAATCCAGGGTGACCGAGTGCTATCGGGATAGCAATTTGCCTTCACGCCCGGAAAAGCCATCCCGTGGTCGGAAAGGAAAAGCACGATTGTATTGTCTGCGAGGCCGGCTCGATCCAGTTCCTGCAGGACCGCGCCGACCATATCATCTGTGCGGCGCACGGACCCTGCATAGCGAGCGAGATGTTTACGGATCTCTACTATATCGGGCAGACCGGCGCTGACCCGAACTTGAGAAGGGTCATAATTTTTTGACGACTCCGCTCGCTCATAGTGAAGATTATCTGGGTGTCGGCCCTTAGGTCCGGAGATGGCAAAAGGATCATGAGGATCGTGGGTATTTGCCATTAGGAAAAAGGGCTGACGCGCTGATTTTGCGTGCGCGAAAAAGTCCCGGGCGAAGCGGCGGTAGATCGCCGGGTCTCGTCCCCAGAGGTTCTCATCGCCCTTTCCCTGCCAGGTATATGTTGTCGACCATCTGAAAAGTTCCTGTTGATTGAGTGGTTTTCCGATGGTGCCACAGAGGAATCCGGCTGCGTTCAGGAGAGAGGGAAGATTAGGAGTTCCGGGTCGGATACGCTGAAACCCCTCCGCTCCATTGTTCTGCGGATAGAGACCGGTCAGCATCACGCTGCGAGAGGGTGTGCAGACGGCAACATTGACGTATCCATGCCAGAACTGGATGCCTTCCGCCGCGAGTTGGTCTATATGGGGGGTCACACCTTCAGCTACGCCTCCGAAGCAACCTGGGGAGTCCCAGTTCATGTCGTCAGCAACCAGCCATAGAATATTCGGACGAGCAGTTGGGTGGCGAAGCTGTTGCGCGCTGACAAGTGGGATGAGCGGTGCGACCAGGGTCAGGAGAATGAGAGCAGGTGTGTGTATCATGCTTTCTCGGCGAAAGAGTTCCTCTCCAAGGTGAGATCTATGCCCCTCGGGATGAATCCAAAAGAGTCTAGGATATGAAAATTGTGGATAAATTTTTCCTCTCGGGGTGGATTAGAGGACATCTGAGAGAGTCCGATGGGCTGGCCGGAAATTTTGGCTCACGGTTTTTGAGGTTGCGGATTATGTTGGCGCTAATCATCAAACCTTCATGAAAGTTCCGGACTATATAGATAATAAGCGCCCGGGGCGTTGTGTGAAGGGATTGGCTGCCTGCCTCCTTCCGTTTGACAGCAATGGCGAAATAGCGGGAAAGGCCTTTCGGGAAGCAGTGCAGCGGACTACTGAGGCTGGCCTCGGGTGCGCGGTTAATATGGATACCGGATACGCAAACTACATCGCTCCCAGTGAGAGGACTGAGGTCCTGAAATGGACCACCACTACTCTTGGAAGTGGAAGGGGGTTTGCGGCTGGAGCTTTCGTGGAGGGGAGAGAAGGAGATTTGAAGGATCTCTATCGAAGGGAAATGGATGAAATCGTCTCATTTGGCGGGACTCCTGTAATTTTCCAGACCACCCGTTTCCATGACTGGGAGTCGCAGCAGATTATTGATCTGTATGCTTCGATCTGTGATCCCTACCCGGAGGTGATTGGGTTCGAGCTCGGACCCGTGTTCGCCCCATTTGGAATGATCTATGAGGAGGAGACGATCCGGGGGCTCATGAGTATTCCCAGCCTCAGCGGTATCAAGCATAGCTCACTGAGCCGGGAGGAGGAATTGAAGCGGCTGGCTATGCGAGACCAGTTGCGACCGGACTTTCGAATCTATACGGGGAATGACTTGGGGATCGATATGATTGAGTATGGATCCGATTATCTTCTCGGCCTTGCGGCCTTCTGTCCCGAGAAATTCGCTGAACGGGATCGCCTCTGGGAGGAAGAAAGCGCTCATTATTATGAACTGGCGGACGCTCTCCAATACCTAGGGAATGTCGGTTTCCGGGCTCCCGTCCCTGCTTACAAACACAGTTGCGCGGTCTTTCAGCATCTTCTTGGCCGGATTCCCAGTAGTGAGCCCCACCCCAGTTGCCCGCGCCGCCCCGATTGGGAAAAGGACATCTTGCGGGACTGCGCCCTGCGCCTCGGCTACGACCTCAAAGGCTAAGAAACCGTAGCAGGAAAAACCCAGAATTTCCTGTGCTGTTCAATGACCTGGTAATTTTCGCTTCTCCTCATGTCCTATCCTGAACTGGCTATCCACACTTTCACGACTCGCTCGTGGTCAATGTCTGAGTGCATCGAGGGTTATGTTCGACGCGGAATTGGGGGTATTTCGGTTTGGCGAGAGACATTGGAAGGGGAAGATCTCTGCTCGGTCAGGCAGCATATTTCCGATGCGGGGTTGGAAGGGGTTTCCCTGGTGCGTGGGGGCTTTTTCACGGGGTCCTCAGCGGAGGAAAGGCTTGCTGCAATTGAAAAGAACCGCGAATGCCTGATGGAGGCAGAGGCTCTTGGGCTTCCTCAGGTCGTGCTCGTTTGCGGGGCTACTCCGGGTCAGACCGCGAGAGAAAACTACGAGCAGATCCGCGATGGAATCGGAGCGATAGCTGGGGAGGCGGAACGGATGGGAATCCGACTTTTGATCGAACCTTTGCATCCGGTTTACGCTGGTGATCGATCCGGGATCTGTTCCTTGCGCGATGCCAATATCCTTGCCGAGGAGCTGTCACTGAGCAATGTCGGAGTAGCGGTCGATGTTTATCACGTCTTCTGGGAAGTAGACTTGCGGGAACAGTTGCAGCGCTGTGCTGACAATGGATGGCTGGACGCTTATCACATTTGTGACTTCAAGCCCGATCAGGAGGATGTTCTTCTCGATCGGGGAATTATGGGGGAAGGCTGTATTGCCCTCGGGGAAATCGACCAGTGGGTTCGAGAGGCTGGATTTGAAGGTCGCCGGGAGGTGGAGATCTTTTCACGCAGGTGGTGGAACGAGGACCAGAATAAATTTCTGGATCGCATTCTGGAATCTTATGAGCAGGTATATCGCTTCGAATAATTGACTCAGGGAAGGTGAGGGTTTGACTTGGGGTCAACCCGGACCACCTTTCCCGCGGTAGCTCAGCGAAACGCGGGGTTAACTTGCTCCCAAAATCTTAATACCATGAACGAGCATCGAATCGGGATAATCATGAACGGCGTTACCGGGCGCATGGGGACCAATCAACATCTCGTGCGATCTATCCTGGCCATTAGAGAACAGGGAGGGGTGGTGTGCGGGGATACCAGAATCATCCCGGAACTGGTGTTGACCGGGCGCAACGAGAACAAACTGCAGAATTTGGCCGAGCAGTATGGTGTAGAAGACTATACGACCAATCTAGATGCGGTCCTTTCCAACGATGCATATCCTATCTTTTTCGACGCGTCGGGAACTCCTTACAGAGTGGGATTTCTTGAGCGGGCTATTGCGGCAGGCAAGCACGTCTATTGCGAAAAACCCACCGCGAATGATTATGGAGAAGCGCTCGCTATTGCGGAGAAGGCAGAGAGGGCGGGAGTAAAGAACGGAAGCGTCCAGGACAAGCTCTGGCTTCCGGGTATCCAGAAGTTTCGATCCCTTCGGGATCAGGGTTTTTTTGGAAAGATCCTCTCGGTCAGAGGAGAGTTCGGCTACTGGGTGTATCCGGGTCACGATCCAGAGCATCCTCCGCAGCGACCAAGCTGGAACTACCGGAAGGAAGACGGAGGGGGTATCATTATAGATATGCACTGCCACTGGCGCTATGTCATCGATAACCTGTTCGGAAAAGTAACCCGCATTTTCAGCCATGCAGCTACGCACATTCCAGAGAGGGTCGATGAACAGGGACAGGTATACCAGTGTACCGCTGATGACTCCGCCTATGCGATCCTTCAAACGGATACTGGAGTGGTGTGTCAGTTCAACTCCTCGTGGTGTGTCCGAGTGCGGCGTGATGAACTGTTCACCATGCAGGTTGATGGCACTGAGGGGAGCGCGACGGTAGGCCTTCGCAAGTGCATTGTTCAATCTCGGGCCAACACTCCAACACCGGTTTGGAATCCGGATGTGGAGAGCCCGATTGATTTTTTTGAGGACTGGGAAGAAGTGCAGCCCCAGGAGGATTTTGACAACGCCTTCAAGAGTCAGTGGGAGTTGTTTCTCAAGCACGTGGTGGAAGAGGAACCCTTTCCCTGGACCTTGCGTGAGGGGGCGAAAGGGGTTCAGCTCGCTGAGCTCAGCCTGCAATCGAGCAGGGAGGGGCAGTGGGTTGAGGTGCCCGGCTAGTGGTAGTGGCCTCAACCACTCTCCTCAGCTGGGCTGAGTGCACATCGGAAGCTAAGATGGCAGGTCGTTGAGTCGGGAGTGACCTTGCTCCGAGCAGAGTTTCGGTAGCGATTGCAGTAGGACTCGTGACAGAGAAACGAGCCGCCTCGAATGACCTTCTCGGTCCCGGTCCCGGGTCCGGTGGGGTTATTGGGAGGAGATTTGGTGTAATAGCGAGGATCAAACCAGTCCGAAACCCAGTCCCAGGTATTACCCATCATATTGTAGAGGCCAAAATCATTGGCTGGAAAGGAACGGGCCGGCGCTGTGCCACAGTAGCCGTCAGCGCCAACATCTTTTTCGGGAAATTGTCCCTGCCAGATGTTGCAGCGGTGCTTGTTGCCTGGGGTCAATTCATTGCCCCACGGGTAAGTTAACCCCTCTTGCCCGCCGCGTGCCGCACACTCCCATTCTGCCTCAGTGGGAAGGCGTTTTCCTGCCCACTGGCAGAAGGCCGTGGCGTCACGCCACGAGACATGGACCACCGGATGGTTCATGATCTTCCGGATGTTGGTGCCGGGTCCCCCAGGTTTTTTCCAGCTGGCGCCCTCTACTTTTGCCCACCATTCGACGCCGAAGGCCCGGTCAAAGCTGAGGCGTTTGAGGTGAGCCTTGGGAATCTGGTTGTGAAAAACAAAAGACCACCCGAAGCGCTCCGCCTCGGATTGGTATCCGGTTGCATCCACAAAAGCGGAAAATGACTCATTCGTGACGGAGGTTTGATCAATGAAATAGTCCTCAAGGCTTACCTGATGAACCGGGCCTTCTCCATCTGCGTTCCAGCATTCGAGACCTTCGGCGCCCATTGGGAATATTCTTTTCCCCACCATTACCATTCCTTCGTCGGAACCAGCATCGGGCGAGCGGATCAGGCATAACCGTTCTTCCCGGAAGTCGCTATTATCCCTTGAAGGTGTGCAGCAGGGTTTGCCTTTGGGCATATCTCTAGCTAGCGCCGGTCGGGGAGCATGTCGAATATGATTGCGATGCCTTTTCCAGAGAGCAGCTTCAAGCATGCGCAGAGTCTATTTCCTTCTGGCCTCTTTTTGGGGGTCAGCGTGTGCGGTTCCGGAGGTTGCCTTTGTTGACCTCAGTGGCGATCGGAAGCGGATAACTGTAGTGGACCGGGAAAAGGGTCAGTATCTGGGACACGTCTCAACCTGCCTGCTGGATGACGGGATTACTATTCTAGCGGTTTATCCGAAAGGGCATGGGAGAGGGCCGATTGTGTACAAGAAAAGTAATGATGGGGGAAGAACATGGGGAGAACGGCTGCCGACACCGGCGTCCTGGGAGACGTCGAGGGAGGTTCCGACCCTGCATCAGATGCAGGGTTTGGACGGGAAGAAGCGTATTCTTCTTTGGTCAGGCCTGTATCCGGCACGGAATGCGATCAGCGAGGATGAAGGGGAGAGCTGGAGTGAATTGAAAAAAGTGGGGGACTGGGGAGGGATTGTAGTGATGGGAAGCCATCTTGAGATGAGAACCGGGCGAGGGCATTACATGTGCGTTTTTCATGATGACGGACGTTTTTTTTCAGACAGGGGAAAGCTGGCCAATCCGGTTGAGTTTGCTCTCTATCGAACTCTTACAATGGATGGAGGATTGAGCTGGTCCCATCCCGAGGTTCTGCAAAGAGACAGCGCGGTGCATCTTTGTGAACCTGGTCTTGTGCGATCGCCCGATGGGAGCCAAATCGCAATGCTGTTGAGGGAGAATGCGCGGCGAAAGAACTCGCATATCATGTTCTCAGATGACGAGGGCAAGACTTGGAGTAAGCCAAGGGAGCTTCCCATCACTCTTACTGGGGATCGTCATACCTGCCGCTATACTCCCGACGGTCGCTTGGTCATTGTGTTCAGGGGCCGTTATGCCGGGGGTAATGTCATTCCGTCTACTGATGGCGACTGCGTGGCATGGGTTGGTCTCTACGATGATCTTGTAAGAGGTGAACCGGGGCAATACCTCCTTCGCCTTCTCGACAATAAGGTGGGCCATGACACCACATACCCGGGAGTGGAGGTCCTGCCGGATGGCAATGGATCCATCGTCGTGACAACTTATGGACATTGGATTAAGGGTGAAGCCCCCTATATCCTGAGCACCCGGTTTTCCACGAAAGAACTCGACGCTCGATCTGAAAAGCACTCGAAGATTTTCTTGGAAAAAGATGCTATGAGGGTCCGGAAGTAGGAATGTTGGCGGATTGACGCTATGGGCTTTGAGTTTGAGCCCGAAAGGCTACCCTCCAGCTCGTGGAAGGAATCCCACAGATCCTTGTTGCAGTTGTCCCGATCTATTGCCTCATGGTTGTCGGGGGAGGATTGCGCCGTGCGCGGGTGCTGGGCCCGCAGATGGACGATGGCCTTACCAAGCTGGTGATTCATGTGCTCTATCCGGCACTGATCCTCGATAAGGTTCTCCGGGCAGAGTTGTTGAGGGATGTTTCGGTGGTTGCTTGGGCTATCATTGTGGGATTTGCGGTGATCGTGATCGGCTTGATGGTTGCTCTTCTGGTAGGTCGTGTAATTGGCCTTAGAAAGGGGACGGGATGGCGTAGCTTTACCCTTACCGCTGGGGTCCAAAATTATGGCTACGTAGCAATTCCCTTACTGATGGTCTTCTTTCCCGAGAATGAAACCGCCGTGCTGGGCGTGCTCTTTACTCACAGCCTCGGAGTGGAACTGGGAATCTGGACGCTTGGGATGTTTATTCTGCGGGGCAAGCCAATGAAATCGGCTCGCGAGTTCATATCCGGTCCCATGGTGGCGGTCGTTGTGGGGCTTCTCATGGTCCTTGCCCGCGTTGACGCTCTCGTCGAGCACTCCAAAGTCACCGAGTTCGCGTTCGAGATTTTTCTCAACCTGCTGCACTGGCTGGGACTCGCGGCGTTCCCTGTGGGGCTATTGCTGATCGGTACAGTGATATCAGATGTTTTGGGGAAAGAACGTTATTCGCTCCGGATTGGAGTTGGGAGCATCATTGTAAGGATGATCGTGATGCCGATGGTGATTCTATCCATCGCAAAATTCCTGCCCGTTGTTGTTGAATTTAAGCAGGTTCTCCTCGTGCAGGCAGCCATGCCAAGCGCGGTAGCGCCCATCGTTTATGCGCGGCATTATGGTGCGAATGCAGCTGCGGCCATGCACGTGGTAATCACCACCTCGATCGTTGCGATCGTTACGATTCCAGTGACGATATCGTTAGGGCGAGTGTGGCTGGGGCTGTGAGGGCCGCCCGGGTGACCTAGAGGTAGATGACTTCAGGTCTAGAATGGGCATAACTTGCTTATTACGAGCTACATGAGTCAATTTAGTTCTTGTCTGTGGATTTGAGCCTCCGTGCGGAGAACCGGGATCCTGCGATGGATTCCCGATGCTCCTTAAGAACCACAAAGTCCAGTCACATCCTTGTGGTACGTTTTTTCTGTATGGGTAGGCTGAATTTTGGCCTAGTTTCGTCAGTGTGTTTCAGATTATGGGTGAAGGTCCCCAAAATAAACTTTCGCCCGTCTTTCGGACGCGCTGTCAAAAAACAACCAGCTCACGCTGCTATCGCTTGATCACCGCATGAAGACCGCTCTGCCAATCCTGTTGGGACTCTCTCTCTTCCCGACCTTTTTGACCGCTGAGGATGACATCACCAAGGTGAATGCCACCACCAAGGCGTTCTGGTCCTACAAGCCGCTTCGTCGGCCAAGTGTGCCCGAGGTTAAGGATCCGGCGTGGGGCCGCAGCCCTATCGATGCCTTCATTTTCGATAGATTACAGGTCAACGGGCTCAAGCCCAATAGCCCGGCGTCGAGACGAGAGCTGATCCGGCGGGCAAGCTTCGACATTACAGGGCTTCCTCCAACTCTTGAGGAGGTTGAGGCTTTCGAAAAGGATTCCTCCTCCGGGGCGTGGGAAAAAGTCATCGACCGTCTCCTGGCCTCGCCGCACTACGGAGAGAAGTGGGCGCGGCACTGGCTTGATATTGTTCGATACGCCGAGTCTAACGGCTTTGAGCGGGATTCCGAGAAACCGCATATCTGGCGTTACCGCGATTATGTCATCGACGCGTTCAACGCTGATCTTCCCTACGACCAATTTGTTCTCGACCAGCTGGCAGGAGATGAGCTCGAAAAGCCCACTTCACAGTCCATGATTGCGACGGGATATCATCGCCTCATGCAGTGGGATGACGAGCCTGCGGATCGGCTCCTGCACTTGTTTGATAATCTCGATGATGACCTGCGGATTACCACCGAGGGGATGCTGGGGATGACCGTGGGGTGTGCGCGATGTCACGACCACAAGGGAGATCCAATTTCCCAGGAGGATTACTACAGCTTCATGGCCTTTTTCCGCGGTGTAAAACAGCCAGGGAAGGGTGGAGCGAACATTGAGAATGTTGGTGGCGGAGAGGGAGATGCCGGCTACCAAGCAGCGCTCGAAAAGCACGACGCCGAAGGCGAAAGGGTCAAGGGGGAGCTGGAAAGTGCCGAGAAGAAGATTGGGCAGCAGCTGATCAAGGCATTTCCGAGTCTCAAGGGAAGGCTTAGCAGCTCTGGGGATGAATTTCTGGTCTTGCTAGGAGATGGCCGGGAGGTGAGTCCCGGAATGTGGTTTTACACTACTCGGAAGCCCTCAGCAAACTGGTCTGCGGTCAATTTTCGTGCTGAGAATGAGAAGTGGAAAAAGGGTCTCGCGGGCTTCGGAAAAGCGGGGACTCCTGGCGTTAAAGTGAATACGGAATGGAGCTCCAAGGAACTTTGGGCTCAGGGCACCTTCCTCCTGGAAAGTATTCCAGATAAGCTGAGGCTCTCCCTGATCCACGACGAGGATGTCGAGATTTTTCTGAATGGACAATTGGTTCTCAAGGAAAGCGGGGTTCTTGGAAATTATAAGGATTTCGATGCCGACAAGAAGTTCCTCTCTGCTCTTCAGACGGGCCGGAATGTTGTGACAGCCCGGGTGCGACAGACGAAAGGGGGCCAATCATTTGATTTTGGGGTCAAGTCCTACCAAGGGGAAAAGTTCACTATCGATGTAGCTCTCGCGATGTCGAAATCCAAGGGTGTTGAGGCAGGCCTCCTGGCCAAGAGGAAAGACCTGAAAAAGCGGATTGCGCAACATGCGCAGAGCCGCCCCAAGCCCACGAGCGTGAGCGCTCAGGTCGTGCAGGAGCATGGGAAAATACCGCCCCCGCTTCATGTGCACTACCGTGGGAATCCTCACGTGAAGGGCGATAAGGTAATGACCACGAGGATTCCAACGATCTTTGGAGGAGACGAGCTGGAGCATAATTCCCCGGCCCACGGGCGAAACACCAGTGGGCGTCGACTGGCGCTTGCGAAGTGGATGGTGAAGCCCGACAACCCCCGGACCTCGCGGGTGATAATGAATCGCCTCTGGCAACACCACTTTGGGCGTGGAATCTGCGCAACTCCTAACGATTTTGGCTATCTCGGAGAGCGACCAACTCATCCGGTGCTCCTCGACTGGCTCGCGACCGAGCTGGTGACCAAGAAGTGGAGTCTCAAGCAGATGCACAAGGTGATCATGCTTTCCCAAGCCTACCAGATGTCGTCGAAGGGTCAGGCTGCCAGTTTGGCAAAGGATCCGGACAACAAATGGTTCTGGCGTTTCAACATGCGCCGTCTGACTGCCGAAGAGTTGCGGGATTCAGTCCTCGCCACCACCGGTCGGCTGAATCGAAAAATGGGAGGTCCGAGCATCTACATCAAGCTTGCGCCCGAGGTGCTGGCAACGTCTTCAACCAAGGGAGGGAAATGGGGTAATTCTCCTCCGGAAGAGCAGACCCGGAGAAGCGTTTACATCAAGGTCAAGCGATCGATCGTTCCACCCATTCTGCAGGACTTTGATCTGGCTGATACGGATGGGACCTGCCCGGTTCGCTTCCGGAGCATCCTGCCCACTCAAGCTCTGGCAATGATGAACAGCACCTTCGTAAACGAAGAGGCTGTTAGTTTTGCTGAACGTCTTCGATCCGAGGCGCCGGATGATCCTCGCCGACAGGTAGGTCTTGCGCTTGAAATTGCCCTTGCCAGAACGGCCACAGTGAGAGAGTTGGACTACGGCATGGAATTTGTGGAGGTCATGATGCGGGAGCACAAGCTCTCCTCGGAAGACGCTTTCAATCGTTTTGCCCTCCTGGTTTTGAATCTCAACGAGTTTTTCTTTGTCGACTGACCGAGCGGCATTTCTGCAGAACATCTTTTCTCCTAATACCATGAATAAACCAGTGAACAGTTTTTGCGGTCAGATCAACCGCCGCGAGGCGATTCGTCATCTAGGTGGCGGTTTTACCTCCTTGGCTCTGACCGGGATGTTGGCCCAGGATGGATTCTTCAATAAGGCAAATGCGGCGAGTCTCTATGGCAACCCTCTGGCCCCGAAGGACTCCATGCTGCCACAGCGAGCCAAGGCCGTAATCTTCCTCTTCATGTATGGGGGTCCAAGTCACATGGACACCTTTGATTACAAACCAAAACTCTACCCACTCGACGGAAAGACCATCGACGTCAAAACCTTCGGGCGTGGGGGAAAGAAGAACAAAGGTCGCGTTGTGGGACCGAAGTGGAAATTTTCTCAGCATGGTCAGTCCGGAAAGCATATCTCCACCCTGTTTCCTCACCTTGCCAAGCGATCTGATGATATCGCCTTTATCCACTCGATGTCTGCAGAGTCTCCGATCCATGGGTCAGCGATGCTGAACATGAATTGTGGCTCGGTGGTAAGCGGAAAGCCCTCTCTCGGATCATGGGTGAATTATGGACTTGGAAGTGTGAACGAGAATCTTCCGGGTTACGTGGTTATGCTTGAGAATAGTGGAGGTCCGATCAGTGGAGCCAAGAACTGGACCTCCGGCTATATGCCCGCGAGTTATGGCGGGACGGTCTTTCGGTCGCAGGGAGATCCCATCCTGAATCTCAAGAATGCTCAGAACATGCCGAGAGAGCAGCAGCGGACTCTGCTTGACTATCTCAGCACCATGAATCAGGAGCATCTGGGCCTGCGGGAGGATCAGTCAGATCTGTCATCCAGAATTTCCAGTTATGAATTGGCTTACCGGATGCAGACGACGGCGCCGGAAGCAATAGATCTGGATGGCGAGCCAGATCACGTTAAACAGCTTTACGGAGTTGGAGAAGGGCGCACGGATGACTTTGGAAGAAAGTGCATGTTGGCCCGAAGGCTCGTGGAAAGAGGAGTTCGTTTCATCCAGATTTATTCCGGGGGTGCACACAATGATGCTAACTGGGATGCCCATGGCAACTTGGAAGCAAATCATAACAAGCACGCGGGGAATACCGACAAGCCTATTGCCGGGCTCATCGCTGACTTAAAGCAGCGGGGTATGTTGGATGAAACCCTGATCGTCTGGGGTGGAGAGTTCGGACGCCAGCCGACTGCGGAATACGCCAAGGGAACTGGTCGGGATCACAACTCCTTCGGGTTCACGATGTGGATGGCAGGGGGTGGAATCAAAGGAGGCGTTTCTCACGGAGAAACGGATGAGCTGGGTGCCGCCGCTGTAGGGGATAGTCTGCATGTAAGAAACATGCATGCTACCGTGCTTGATCGGATGGGCCTTGATCCTAACAACCTCAGCTATTTTTACGGCGGACTCGATCAGAAGCTGGTTGGAGTGGAGGGCGCCAAGCCCATCCATCAGATCATGGCATAGGGGTCGTGATTCGAGCCATCCAAGGGAGAGCGCCATGCTCTCCCTTTTTGTGTTCAGGGGTGAGTCGTCGAGTCCGGAATCCAGAAGAAAGAGACCAAGAACCTAGTGCCCAGTTTCAAGAGGTCGGGAGACACTACCTCCCTCTTCCGCGGGGCTGTGCGGCACGATGTGGTGCTGACCGAGGTCTTTCTGGACCACGTTGAGGTCTTTCTTCCGCCTCGAGACGTCGCAAACGATGTTCAAGTTGGGACAGGCGTCCCTCAAGCTGCTTGAGGAACCGATGTAATTCGCCCTCTTTGCGATCGTCGTGGTGGCGCTCTTCGTCGTGGTGACGCTCTCCGTTGTGGTGGCGCTGCTCCTCGTGGTGGCGCTCTTCGTCGTGGTGGCGCTCTTCGTCGTGGTGGCGCTCTTCGTCGTGGTGGCGCTCTTCGTCGTGGCGGC
>Ga0115011_10002316_pt1 | contig 13299 bp, 8 predicted proteins | sample TroAtlMetagenome_2_FD_88705 | JGI IMG/M metagenome (GOLD analysis project Ga0115011, IMG submission 88705) | Marine eukaryotic phytoplankton communities from Atlantic Ocean - Tropical Atlantic ANT8 Metagenome | ecosystem: Environmental > Aquatic > Marine > Oceanic | place: Tropical Atlantic... | reverse complement strand
GCCTTTGGAGTGTTTCAAAATTCGTGTAATTTTTGTAATGGGCAAGCGTGGCGCGTGAGTGGTAGTCATGTCATCATGAAATCGCAGATGTTGCTTTTAAGCTTGTGCGCACTGCTCGTTGGGTGTGGTGATGAATATTAGTGCAATGTGCAGCGTCTTCATGCCGCAACCCTAGCAAAAACCCCCGACTGCTGGCAATGCTCTTAGACGTATGCCCTCGGTGGGGCTGGGATAGGAATACCATTTGCCCTAAAGCCCAAATCCCAGAAGACGCTCCTATAGCACTTGCCGCGCAAGTCTCCGATTGATAGGCTTGTGCCGTGAATGATGCAAAACGGTTCTACGAACATATTAAGGAAGAGCGCGAGAAGCAACGCTTGGCAAAGGGAGCCCTGGAGACCGAACGCAAACTTGGACCGGAAGCACCAGAAGAAGAACGCCAAAGGTTGAATAAAGAAGATGCGCCCGCAATAGACGCCGCGACAGAAACCGCAGAAAAACCGGCAGAAAGAATAAAACCAGTACACACCCCTACTGCTGACGCTACGAAACAACAGCCTGCGCCTCTAGCGATAGCTAGTCTGGTCTTGGGGATTTTGGGTTTGCTTCTCTGGTGGTTTCCATTGGTAGGTCCAACGTTAGGCATTCTTTCACTTATTTGTTCAAGTAAAGCTCGAAAATTTGTGCGCAATTCGCCGGAAAAATATGCAGGAGGAATCGCAACCGCCGGACTCGTTTTGGGCATTATTACGGTTACGTTATCCACGTTGGTCACATGCGCGGTTACCTGTACCAGTGTAGCCCTAGAGACACAAAGCATAGAGCAACCTTCCAAGGGTGTTTAACCCACTAACTGCCCAATTTAAGAATACTCCCCCCCCACCCCCGTCGATAAGAATGGAAGGAGCGCAAAACATACAATTAAAGCGGCACTCATTGCTGGTAAATTTGATCTTTGTATTTGCGATACCCGGATGGCTGATTGGAGCCTCACTTGAGTATGCCCCGGCTCCACCTGACAACCCGCTCAGGGGCCTGGTACCTTACGCGTCGGCATCCGGGAAGGCTCAATTCCCGCACAGCATGGAATTTCTCTACTTTCCGCTGAAGGACCTAATGAAAGGACCTCACCATTTTGATTGGGGTCCGATTGAAAGAACCCTTCAAGAGGTGGGAAAGCGTGGAAACCAGATGATTTTCCGCGTCTACTGCGAATACCCTGGTAAAAAGCTCGCCGTTCCTCAGTTTTTAATCGATTCGGGTGTTAGGATCACCAAGTGGACCAACCAGAAAAATGGCAGAGTCAACTACACACCAGACTACGAGAACGTTGCATTGACCGCAGCCCTAAAAAAATTCATCCAAGCAATGGGCGGAAAATATGACGGGGATCCTCGAATTGCCTTCATTGCTGCGGGATTGCTCGGCTCATGGGGCGAATGGCATACCTTTCCGCGCAACGACTTGTGGGCTTCAAAGCAGTTACAGCGTGAGGTCATGGACTCGTATGCCGACGCTTTCTCGAAGACAAAAATCCTCCTTCGCTATCCAGCCAACTCTGAAACGTATAGGCTCGCTGAAAACCACAGGCGCCCCTTCGGCTATCATGATGATTCATTTTGCTGGGCAACAATCGACACAGGAAAAAATAAGGACTCGTGGTTTTTTGAAGCAAAACTAAAGGCTGCCGGAGCGACTGAAAAATGGAAGCATCATCCGATTGGTGGCGAAATCCGACCGGAGTTATGGAAGACCAGCTTTACTGCCAATCGCGATCCTCGCGATCAGGGATTTATCAAGTGCGTCGAACGTACACATGCTACTTGGCTCATGGATTCCGGTCTCTTTAACCTTCGAACCCCTATAGACAAATATCGCAAAGAGGCGGCACTCAGGGAAACCGCAAGGATGGGATACGAATTTCACATTTCGCAAGCAGATTGGCGCGAGGGGAACATATCACTGACCGTCGAAAACCGTGGCGTAGCGCCATTCTACTACGACTGGTTGGTAGAGATCGAGGTGGACGGAAAGATTAGAAAGACCGATTGGCAACTTCGAGGAATTCTACCCGGTAAGTCACGGGTATGGTCAACTGATTTGACGGAGAGCGCCTCACTGAAGATCCGTATCCCGAACCCGATGAAAGGAGGAAAACCGCTACGCTTTGCAAATCGGGATCAGGGCAAAGAGTGGCTCACGATCAGACCGTGAATGCACGTGCGGATCATGCCCTGAACCTTATAGAGCGAAAACTCCGTCATTTTTCCGGCTTCCAAATGGTTTTGTCATCAAAGATTACTTGGCTAACAGTGACCTTGATTTCGACGGTTTCTTTCGGTGGGGATTTGCCACCGGAAATAGCAGTTCCCTTCCCGGCAGGGAACCAGTCATCGGCACCCTGTTTACCGTAATTCGAACGATCCAAGGTATTCCCATCCGCATCATGATAAGTCATGCGGTAAAAGATGTTTGAAATCCCCTTGGAATCGAGATTAAAAAAGGCTACAACCGGACTGGCTACGTCCCCCTCCCCCAGGACTCCGAGCATCTTGACGGCAACCGGAATGCCGCCCTTACCCTGCGGTGTTGGACCGGTCCATGTCGGCCAAATAAGACCATCCTCCCATACCACCTCACTCACAACGCCGTCTAAGGAAGCGGTATCATCTTCCATGAAAAAGCTGCTAACTTCGACGAGATGGCTCTTGCCCTTGCCCAAGACGTCCTTTGAGTTGCCAAAAAATCCGGATTTCGTATGAGGAACGCTTTTCCCGACGCTGCCGTCTTCCTTGAGGTAATACATTTCCAATACCAGTTTGGAGATATTCTTGTTACTGTTGTTGGTAACCTCGAGTCCTCCCTGACGTTTCTTGCCCTCGCCCTTAATGGGATAAGGATTGACGGAAACAGGAGGCGTAAGCCGGGTAACAGGCCCAGTTGACGATCCGTTGCCATTCTCATTACCCGCAGAATTCTGACCCGTCGTTGCTTCCTGCTCCTTGATGAACTTCTTATCTGCGTCTATGAGCCGATCGATGACCACACTGACAGTTTTACCAGTGCCCAGTTTGATCACTACCTTGGTGCCATTCACCTCTACGAAATCGCCCTTGAGGGTACGTTTGGTTGCAGCGTCCGTCCAAACACGTACAGCCACCACCTCAGGTATGCCGCATGAGGTATTCCCATCGGTAATCTTCTTCTCGGCGAAAGCAGGAAGCCCTACAAAACACAGGGCAAATAAATTGAGATATTTCATTGCCGCAATCGTATCAACTATCCAACTGCTGGCAATACGGAAGCACTAAACACCCCTAAAAACAAAATGCCAGCACCCGATCACATCCCCCCTGACGGGTTCCTTTCTTGCTATTCCCGGACCGGCATTCTCTCCCTGACAATCACACGCATAAACCTGCTCCCAGTAACGGAAACAGGATCTTTTAAACGAACCGTTACGTGTTCAGTAATCCCGTCTCCAGTGGGCAATGCGACGCCCACCTGCTCGACCTCTATTCCAGTTTCATCGAAATCAATCAGGTCATCTGAAACCGCCACAATGTATGTGACATCATCGGTATCAACCCTGCGTCGGAAAGTTACGGTCAGAAAGCGATCTGCATTATTACCATTCTTACCAGGATTGGCTATACGAATGCCCGGGACTCTATCCGCCTGCCCGAAATCGTTGTTACCCCAGTTAATTAGGCCACCCTCTTCCTGCAATACCATGTTGTGGTAAAGCCCTGCGGAAATCGCAGCGACCTTCCCCAACCCTTCCGGCACGTTACTTTGTTGATAGTTGTTCCGTCCCCAGGCAACAACCGCTCCATCTTCCCGCAAGGCAAGGTTATGATAACCGCCGGCGGCAATAGCAATAGTCTTGATGAATTCAGGATGGTCGGCTGATTTCAGTGCAGCCGGAACGTTGATCTGCGCATAGGAATTCTGTCCCCATGCGACCACGGTACCGTCCCTGCGCAAGGCAAGGCTGTGAAACCCACCAGCAGCAATGGCAGTGACATTATTGAGGTCATTTGGGACATCCGCTTGTCCATTACTATTGTTGCCCCATGCAACCACCTCGCCACCTTTCCTCAGAGCAAGGTTATGATAACCACCGGCGGCAATAGCAATGACTTCATCAACCTCGTCAGGAACCATGCCCTGACCATTATTGTTTCTACCCCATGCGACCGGTTTGCCGTTAACTCTCAATGCTAGACTATGCTGCGCCCCTGCAGCCACGGCAATCACGTCCTGAAGTTCAGCTGGCACCGTGCCCTGCCCATGGCTGTTATTACCCCACACAAACACTGTGCCGTCCACCCTCAGTGCCATAGAGTGCCATGCTCCTGAACTCACAGCGCTTGTCTCGCCTAGGTTTATAGGAATGCTGGACTGTCCATAGTTGTTGCGCCCCCATGCTACAGCAAAACCGTCCTCCTGCACTACCAGACTGTGATACCCACCAGCAGCGATAGGGTTGACCTTGATCTGTAACGTCAAATCGCCGAAATTATCGACCAGCATTGATGATGTTAATAATTGCGGAACGAAAAAGGTGGCCGAATCATCCGCATCAAGAGGATCAAGACCGAAAGCAAACTCAAGAAAATTACTGATCCCGTCAAGATCAGGGTCACTGGTTGTAAGTCGATCAAACAACGGAGTCGCTCTCAGGAACTTCTCGCTCCAGAGCGAAAACGTTGAAATATCATAAAGCAGACCGTGGCTATCAAGGTAAGACTCTACCTGCTCCCGGTTCCCATTTGGAAGCACTCCATCAAAAGTAGCATCCGGGATCGTATTGGCTACAAAACGATTGCCACGCACATTGGGCAGGAAATCACGCAAACCCTTCCCTGTAGTAAGTAACCGGGATAAATCCACCGTTTCGTCACCCCATTGGGTAGGCCCATTAAGGGCTTCAGTGGCAAGTGCCAGGAACTTTCTATTCCTGTCATCTTCCAAATAAAATAAATTGCCTGACAAAGGTACACTAAACCCCTCCCGTTCTTCTCCTGCAGTTTTACGAGCGAAGTCAGATCCCGCCTTGTAATTACTGTTGAGTTTCTGGAAGGCACTCTTGAATTCTCCCCGGCGATCCGTCTCCGTTAAATTAAGCAGGTTGCCAAATGCACCAAGGACATCCTGTGCGCTCACCTTATCCTCTTTATGCAGTTCCACGACCTTCTCGAGTGATACGGCAGTATCGTAAGTAGTGAGAAGATGAATCATGCACTGCGCCGCGTAACCGGCAGCCCTCAGATATTTTATGTCCGCGAAGTCAAGCGCTACATACAATGAAGCGGTCTCGCTGTCCGACAAGCTGACCAGAAAAGACTCCTTGGTAATCCTGGCAAGCTTTCTCTGGAAATCATCCAACCCTACCAGAAGGGTGTCATTAAGGTAATCAATAATATCTGCGGTATTACTACCTGCCACTGCAACAGGGTCCCCGTTTTCATCAAGCGGAATCTGATAGTCCAGAGAATAAATATCCGCATCGACGGCAATAATCCCAAGCTTGTCGATAAGAGTAATCATCGCCGCCTGCTGCTGAAGAAGCGCCAACTGCGTGAGAGCAACGAGAAGATTCGCTTCACTGCTCCCAGAATTCCTGGACAATGCCTCCTTGAAGTAAGCGTTAGCCTGGGCTAATCCGTCAGCAGTCTGCAGCTCCAGACTAGCTCTCCCGTATGCAATGTATTGAGAGGAGGTCCTTGGGCTTGGTGTCGAGGTAAGGTTTAATGTAATGCCTCCCTGCGCTCCCTCATAGCCATTCACGGCAATGTAATAGGTCTTAACATCTCCGGACGGAACAAAGGCGACGCGACTTGTAAGATCATCGTTGCTGTTATCGCAATAGCGAACACGGGTTAACGCATCAGGTGCCCCCCCCGCATAGATTGCCAGAACCGTATCAAAATTACTGCCGGAAGTATCAAAGCTTACCAGGTTATTATTTGGAGGAGTCCACCTCCACCAAGCAGTGCTTCGTGAATTCCGAAGGCTGGCACTAAATGTTCCTGAAGAAACTGAGTTCAGCTCCTCACCCAGGTATAAAATATTTAGGTCTCCTGGATCCGGAGGATCTGGAGGATCCGGATTGGCCGGACACAACAACATACAGATATTACCCTGCGCCCCATCATTGCCATGAACCGAAATGTAGTAGGTCGTGCCAGCAACGGCAGAAAACTTAACTTCACTCTGCAGGGTATTACCACTATCATCATTATTAACGATCTCATTAAGGTTCGAATTGATGATTTGTTGGATAGAAAGCAGCGTATTAAAGTCACTGCCGAAAGTATTGACGGTTATATTACGAGAAATGGGCGCTGTCCATTTCCACCATACTGAAGCACCCCCTCTCGCTAGTGGATTAATCTCACCGAATTCCAAGCCTGCCTGATAATTGTTACCGATGATCTCATTAACTGGACGCTCTTCGACCAAATACGCATCTGTAAAGTCATCATTTCCGGCTTCTTCTCCTTCACCCTGACCGGTAAGCGAGTATGACAGACGGTATGTCCCAACGAGTTCATCATCATAAGTCCCTACCTTGAGAAAATAGATTCCAGGAACAACGTTATGAATGATGCGAAAGTTATAGTCCTCCTCACCCTCTGCACCTTCCCAATCATCATTTTCTGCGACCCATTCCTCGTTTTCGTTGAACAGCGTTCCTACAGTGTCAAGATCACCGGTAGTCCAAACAGTTAAAGTGCCCTCACTCGTCACATTGATCCGGAAATAATCAACGTCACCGAAAATCTCAATATTCCCGTTCAAAGCATTGCCCTGCAGCAGGGTCGCGCTTGACGCAGTATTCCCATGGTCATCTGCAAAGATTAGCGGGACCGCCGTGAACATTGCGCAGAATTGAATGCCAATTAACAGTAACGCTTTTAATTTCATTAGTTTATATTTTCCGGATTAGATATTAAACCTTAACGTAAATGATTGAAAACAAGCAATCACTGAGGCTAAAAAGTCGCCTGAATCACTCCACACTCCAACACACAGTAAACTCTCCTCCCCTCAAAGGCATCCTGTACTATCAGGTTATTGTGAATCGCTCCCTCAGTCACTGTTAAATAGTTTACCCAACTGCAAAAAGCACCCGATCACATTCCCTCTAACGGCTTCATCCCCACAAGTTACACTGACAGTGACCAGGTAAATGATTACAGCACACTGCGAAACGAAGCAACCAATGAAGTCATCCATTGATAATGCCAAGCGCAAGGCCAAAAGCGCGGTACACCCATGACCCGGAGTCATAACTACTCGTCAATGCCAAGCTGGAAAAGACTGTGATACACACACCCCCACAAAAGAAATATAACCAATAGCAGGCTGCAAAACACAAATCCTCTTTAAATCTTTTTCACTGCTCGTAAAGCACACTGATAATTGTTTTCATTATTGTATTTCTCTGGTAGCAATATTGAAATTGATCGAGCGGATTCGGCGCCTTGTTCTTCATGAAACCATTTCTGTTTCTACTGATCCTGGTCTTAAACGCCACCATCTGCATGGCGCAACGCGGCCCGCTTCCGGGCTTCAGTTCCGCCAACCCCTATCTCATATACTACGGAAACTGGACTGAGGAGCAGGTAGCATTCGCACGCGACCATTACAACATGGTCATCCTCCACCCCTCTGTCAGTAATATCACACCGGCACAAATTGCGACCATCAAGTCCGGCCCTGACAGGACAATGGACACAAAGGATGACATACCTGTTCTCGCATACATCTCGATCGGGGAGGACGACCGCCCCGGCGGACCTTTCACCGGCGACGGAACAGGTCCCAGGGTGGACCCTCGGAATACAGACAGCGACCCACTGACAGGCATCGCCCCACTTGGCAATCCCTCGCCCGGGGGAACCGGCTTTGCATCCTACTACCTTGATGACGGAGTACTATCCGACCCCAACAGCACTGCCGAAGACGGCAAACCCGACCGAAACCGCATCTTCGGGGGCTATTATGTCAATGCCGGCGACCCCGCCTGGCTTGAAGTCCTTCAAAAAATGACCAAGTCAGCAAACGGACGTGCTGGTCTCAATGAACTGCTAACAAGCACGGAAGGTAAAGGATACCATTGTGACGGGCTTCTTCTGGATACCCTAGATACCCCAGCCCCAAACTCCTATGGCCTGACCCAATACGAATGGACAGCCCCAGGGATGAGATCCCTTGTAGCCGGCATCTCCGCAGCATTTCCGGACAAGATCATGCTGGGTAACCGTGGGCTCTTCTTTCACAACCCGAACCTAAAGCATTACAAGTTCACACTGCGCCCCTATCTAAACCTTCTGCTTTTCGAAAGTTATTACACTGACGGATCAGCACCCGCAGCACCCACCGTTTTTTTCGAAGACAACAGATACAACTTTGCACCCAAGGTCAATGCAGAGTCCCAGAGAGCCGATGGATTCACAGTGCTGGCACTTGGATACACCACACCAAGTGAACCTACCAACCTGATTGAAGGGGACTTTCTTGAATCCCAAGGCAAGCAGGGCTGGTCACTTTACCGAACCAACCCCGCGCTGGACAGCACGCCGTTCAGCACAACCGCAAGCGTATGGAATAGCGAAAACCCGGACGTGAGCGACCCACTCTGGGACAGCACTGCCGCAACAAATGCAACCCCGGCCACTCCCCGAATCGGAATTCAGGAAGTTGAAGCCGGCAACCGACAGGTCACCGTGCGCTGGGACGTGGCTAGAGACCAGACCGGGCCGATCCGCTACAACATCTACTATTCTGATCAGCCGGACTTCGACTTCACCTCTGCAAACAAGCTTGCTGCCATCACGCCTGTAACCCCTGAGAATTACCTCCGTGGAAGCGGCACCGGGCGATTTCCGTTTGAGTTCACTCTCACCGGTCTGACCAATGGCATCACCTACTCCTTTGCAGTGCGCGCCGAGGATTCCCTCGGCATGGAAGAAACCAACAGCGCAGTCCTTGCCGCCACGCCGAAAGGCGCCGTTTCCAACTACCTCAAGGTTACTGTCGACGGTGACAAAAGCGAATGGGATGCCGTTCCCGTCTCGCTGATTGACCCAACAGGCGATGGCAACCAGGACATCACCTCGGTTCGTCTGGCGAACGACACAGACCACCTTTACCTCCTTGTCGAATACGATTCCCTCACCGGGGTAAACACCTTCAACGGCTCCCCCAGCACGTTCCTGTCCCTCGATACAGACCTCGATACCGGAACGGGATTCGATATCTACGGGCTCGGTCTGATCGGGGCAGACATCGGCTGGCAAAACGATTTTCCTTTCAGCCAGGCATCCGGAATCTTCAATACCAATGGGAACTTCACCGCCGGTGTCGCGATGATATCCCCCTTCATCACCAATGCACGCTTCCAGGAATACGCTATTGACCGGGATGCCAAATACAGTATCGACGGATCTCCTGCCCTTAATGTCTTCACCAAGGACTCGGTCAGGGTGGCCTTCTGGACAGATGGCGATCAACCGGAATTTTGCGGGGTTGCCAATTATCGGTTCGCTCCTGATCCTGAAGAAACAAACTATGCCAAATGGAAACGTGCCAGTTTCAGCCCCATACAATTATCTGACTCGCTCATTAGTGGCGACACCGCTGATCCTGACCGGGACGGGATCCCGGTATTCATAGAATTCGCTTTCGGGCTCAATCCCCTGAGAGCTGATCATCAGGATTTCACATCCACCAGGCTTGTCACTGAAAAGTCCAGACAACATCTCGACATTACATTCACCAGGCGTACAGCGGATTCCGGGCTGACCTATTCAGTGGAATCTTCCTCCAACCTACGCACCTGGAACGGCGACCCCGGCCAGTTCATCGAGCTTTCCACCCAACCACTTGAACCGGAACTCGAGGAAGCTACTATCCGGTTTTCGACGGCACTTGCCACCGCTACCAGATTCCTCCGAATACGCGTCTCGCTAAACGCGTTTCACTAAACGCGCCTCACTAAATGCGTCACCCTGACGCTGGGAAAAGGGAAAGCCCGTAAAAGCTTTCCTTTGCCGAAAACTTACTCGAAGGGAGAACGGACAAGCTTATCAAAGGCATCCGCAGTCTGCCCCACCGCATCCCTTGGCCCGGTCATCTTGATAAACACGGGACCTCCATCAAACTCAATGATTGCCGCACGCATCGCATAACCAGGCTTGGGCACTTTCGCCCCAAATGGCGAACCGCTCATGAAGGTTCCGGCAGCCGTGACCGTGGTGATCTTGGCAGAGGGAAGCTTTTGCTCCTTCTGTTTGGTTCCCAGCTTCTCCTTGGGTTCCTTGAACTGACCAAGCCAGCGCCCAATATTAGCCTCAACACTTCCTCCCACGCCCTTACCGAAAAAGAACACCACAAGCTCTGCCTCACCCACCTTATACTGCGCCTTGCGCATGCGAGAACTGGGCTGCTCAGCCTTCCACTCTGCAGGCACCTTGAAGTTGCGCCCGGCAACCTCAAATCCGGCGGACTTTTTCTGCGCGAAGCTCACACCGGCAGTCATCAGGAAAATCAACAATACGAAATTTTTCATTTGGTAGATAATCTAGAAACAGCACAGGATAATTACAAGCTTATCGATCATGAAAAGAACGTTGCCGGTGCCCTGACATACAATTCGTTTGCAAGCAACATCATATGAATTGTATCTTTTATGATAGATCAAGAACCTCAACTACAACTTGCCTTGAACCCATGATCACAAGAACCTCCATCACCACACTTACTGCGATTCTGACTGCAACCTTCACTCTCCCCTTTCCGTCCGTAAGAGCAAAAGAAGAAACCCAGGAACATCCATCAACGAGTTCTCAGGTCCGTTTGGCCTCCTGGTGGTTTGATCGTCATGCGGAGAAAATCGCCGAGATCGAGAAGGCCAACAACCCGAAGGATGAACGAAAAATTGAACTGCTCATGGTTGGAGATTCCATCACCAACAACTTTGACAAAAAAGGCCCCGGTGAACCGGTATGGGAGAAGCACTTTGCTCCGCTCAATGCCCTCAACCTTGGCTTCGGCGGAGACCGCACCAACCATGTTCTTTGGCGTCTGGAGCACCTCCCCCAACTAAAGAGCGCCCCACTGGCTGCCTCCCTAATGATCGGTACGAATAATATCTGTTGGGGCAGCGACAAGCCAAGGCAGGCTGCCGATGGAGTTCAGGCAATCACCCGAAAACTCAACGCGATGTATCCGAAAATGAAAATCCTTGTCCTTGGTGTCTTTCCGCGCCGCGAGCAGATCAATCACCCGCATCGCAAGCAAATTATTGAGCTCAACTCCTACCTACCCGATCTGCTCAAGGACATCCCCAACGTTACTTTCATGGACATCGGCAAAGAGTTTTTGGATGACAAGGGATTCCTCTCACGGGAAATGATGCCAGACACAACCCACCCGAGTGAAAAAGCACATGAGATCTGGGCTCAAGCCATCATCCCGAAACTCAAGGAAATGATGGGCAAATAAAGCCCACCCCCCAAAGTGAAGACGGTCAATCGGCAATCGCCTGATTCCCGGGCTTTATTCGTCGCTTTTGCTTACCCGCAAGCCTGTAACTCAACTGGTCTGCCTTTGAAACAGACAGTTCCCACTTGTGATGATCCTTGTCGAGCACACGATGATACCCTTTTAACCGGTTGCCATCATCGTCATGACCTTGCCACGACATTGATTTTTGGGCATCATCCCAACTACCATAAAGGATAATTGTCGTTTCAGGCAAAATAACAACCAATCGATGCTTCTTCTTCGTAGGGTCATAGGTTAACACCCAAACACGGCCCGTATTAACCTGCTCCAAAACAAAATGTTTTTCCGGAGACCATTTCAGAACACTGGTCATTTTACGCACCTGATACTTTGCCGGGTCATCTCCAAACATGTAAGTCATTTCCGAATTCCAGGAACCGACAAACATTCCCATGACCTCCCTTGGTGATAAGGTTTTTTTCTGATCCGCCCCCATCAAGGGTGCGCACAAAAAGAACAAAAGGGCAGTTATCATTTTCATTTCTTTTTCCTCTTCACGTTGACTTCATTCCATGGCTGGGCATTGACACGCTTTGCCCATCCCTCGTAAGCCTTTCGTAATTGCTCAGCCTTTTCCGGCATGGTTGCAGAAAGATCCTTGAGCTCACTGCGATCTTTAGCCATGTCGTAAAGCTCCCAGGGAGAATCATGAAGGGCCACCAGCTTGTAGTTTCCCCTGCGCACCGCACGGTTTCCCTCGTGTTCCCAGAACAACGTTCGTTCATCCTTCCGATCAGCAGCAAAAACCGGCAAAAGGCTCTCACCCTCCATGGCCTTAGCAGGCAGGCCCGCGGCCGCAAGACAGGTTGGCGCAATATCAATTAGGTGGCTGGGCGCATGGCGCAGCCCCCCCCTTACCTTCACCCCGTCCGGCCAGTGCACAATCAAGGGTGTCGCTACCCCCCCTTCATGGGTGTAGCGCTTATACATCCGAAAAGGGGCATTGCTCAGGTTGGCCCAGCCACGACCGGAGCTGGATGACCAACCACCACGCCGGCCCCATTCCTCGTAATTGTCCACGCGCGTTTCCGGGTGCCGGCCGTTCTTGGCAAAGAGCCCCCGCCAATCATGAACCCCGGTGCCAGGCACACCATTATCGACCATGAACATGATGAGCGTATTATCGAGCCTGCCTGCCTGTTTTAACTTGTCCACAATCCTGCCGATATTCTGGTCCATGCGGTCGATAATTGCCGAGTAGAGAGCCATCTTCAGGTCTAGCTCATCACGCATCTTCGCGTCATAGGTTTCCCATCTCGGCGCATCCAGCGGTGAAAGCCCCCATTCCTTCTTGATCAATCCCATGTCCACCATGCGCTTAAAGCGCTCCTTGCGCAGCTTGTCCCATCCCACGTCACGAAAGCGGCCACGGTATTTCTTGGTGTCCTCCTTGCGGGCATGCAGGGGGAAATGCGGCGCATTATAGGCCAAATAGAGAAATAAGGGCTTGTCAGCATGCTTCTCAAGGGACTCATCCATGAAGTGCAGGGCATAGTCAGTGAAGACATCCGTTGTATACCACTCCCGGTCCGGATGCAGGTGGTTGACCGGGGTCTCCGTGGCCGGCAATACCTCCTTATCATCAAGGAAAACCTGACAATTCTTCAGGACGGTAAAGTAGGAGTCAATGAAGTTGCGCGTGCCGTAAAATCGATCAAATCCGCGGGCTATGGGTGACTGGGCAGGCTCAGTGCCAAGGTGCCACTTCCCCGTCATCAT
>Ga0115011_10002312_pt1 | contig 13313 bp, 17 predicted proteins | sample TroAtlMetagenome_2_FD_88705 | JGI IMG/M metagenome (GOLD analysis project Ga0115011, IMG submission 88705) | Marine eukaryotic phytoplankton communities from Atlantic Ocean - Tropical Atlantic ANT8 Metagenome | ecosystem: Environmental > Aquatic > Marine > Oceanic | place: Tropical Atlantic... | reverse complement strand
GTCACCTTCAATGAATTTAGCTAGTGATCCAGTAGGGCCCTCAAGTAGTACGCTCTGACTTGCTGGAACCTGATGACGCATATGACCGGCATTTGATTTAATGTATAGATCAGTATTTTCATACATCTCATAACTGCCTGGATTCCAGTCATTACTAGCACCATCACCAAAGTAAATCCTATCAGTACTACCTAGATGAATATTATTAGTTACTTCTAGATTTCCTGTTACCTTAGCGCCATCAGATGTAGTTTCTATTTTCGTGCCACCATCATAAGAAATTTGAACACTTCCTACTGGTAAACAGTGAATCCAATCCTTATCAGAATCTCCCTGCTCTTGGACGTAAAGCTCAGTAGCTTTTATATACAACGGTGCTGTGGACTGAATCCATGAATCACCACTCCCGTTATGTATTAAGTTTAAATGTGTTCCACCAGAATCACCTAAATAGATGTGACCGTTAGCAATCAGATTAAGATCTCTAGGATTAGTTGGATCAGTCGTAACACCTAACTGAACATCACCTGTAAAAGTAGCTCCTGCTGCACTAACACTCCCCGAGAATGTACCACCAGCTGCACTAACACTCCCCGAGAATGTACCACCAGCTGCACTGATTGAGTTAGTTGTTGTACTTCCGTTATCAGTTACACCTTGAAGATCTAAGTTAACATTAGCTATGGCATCATCTATATACTTCTTTCTTGCAGCATCATTGTCACTAACAGGAGCAGGCAGGCCTCCAATTAAATTGCTGCTCATATTGACAGCACCTTCAACAACCAATGTGTCGGCTGACTGGAGTAACTCCTGATAACCAGCAGGATTTAGTACTGTGACTTGACGATTTGCCATCTTAGATTACCGTTGGTGGTTGAATTTCTACCGACATCTGAACAGTGCCGATTGCTAGGCCACATTGGATATTGACGTAGCCAGAAGTTGTTGTATCTGGAGTTGTTGTCCAGTATCCTGCATTCGTGGAACTCAAGAAGTACCAAGTGTTTGGAACCAAGGCTGCAGGACTTCCATCAATTACAGACGCAGTTGTAGTGATATCTATATTCAAGTTGCGTGAATATGTGAGAGTGTTGCCTGCAGTAATTGTCTCTGTTGCAACACCAGCTACTTTTGATGTAGTAAGAGAAGTTGCAATAGCTGGCTTACAAGTACCAGTGGATGTGATGTAAATCAACTGGTTCTTAACGATAGTTGGACTTGTAGCATCCACAACAGCTTGAGCTGTAATTGCACCGCCTCCACCACCGCCACCACCACCACCACTGGCAGTGTCATCTACTGATAATCTCCATGCACCTACACCCAGCTCATTATTAGCTGGTCCTTCAGCTAGTGGAGGATTCAAGAATACATATGATCGTGTAAATTCTACTTTTGTATCTCCAATGCTAGGCATGTGTTAATCTTTCTATTACTTCTTTTATTTTAACTTGTCTCAACTTCACCTAGCATTTCATCCATTTCTTTCTCTAGAACGCCCTTCAATGTGGAATTAAGTAAGTGCTGATACTTTGCTAATAGCAGTGTCGTGCTTATTGCAAGCTCTTGAAGCTCCTCTACGTTGGTGCATTTCTTGACTTCATCCGTCATTACACGCAATTTAAGCTGCATTTCTAACGGCACTTGAAAATCTTCTGGCTTAAACATATGCTTATTTATTTCGTAAGTACATCCTATCTAATTAGACATTCACAAGAGCAGCTGCAATTGCTGTCTTCAATGCTGCAACATCTGTAATTGCTGCATCATTACACGCTGTACGAATTCCTTCCAATGCAGCTTTGTGCTTAGTCAAACGATCTTTAACATCAATAGTGTTGCTCAACTGCCTGCCAGCACTAGTGTTCGCAGCAAAGTCACCAATGATCAGATTTGAACAGGCAGGGCCGTCCTTCGATACGCTGAATACTTTACTGGTTACACCTGAAGCGGTGTGTTTCCAGCAGAAGTCTTCATTATCAGTGAAGTCCCAAGCGTACTCCCATAGTTCAGCTGTGGTGCCGAATGATGTGTAATAGTCTGTGTTCGCAGCACTGTCAAATGACTTGTACTTAAATGCGTTTCTTGCATAAGTATGATCTCCAGAGAAATCTAAGGTTGCTTTCGCTAAATCAGCCACCTTCATTTCTACAGTGTCAGTGAACTCATCCACTGTTACTGCTGCTATTTGAGTGTCTACATATGTGATATCTGCTTTTAGAGCAACTGCAGTATTGGTTGTGCCAATGCTTGTATTTAAGGTAGCCACTTCTGTTGTCAAATTTGCAGTAGTAGCAAAGTTGGCGTCTGCGGCTTGACGGTTGGCGACTTCAGTATTCAGAGCTGCTGTTGTAGCAAAGGAGCTAACGTCAGGAATACTTGCATCTACAGTAGCAATCTGTGTATTGAGTGATGCAATAGCTGGATTGTAAGTTGTTGCTAGAACATAATTAGGCAGATCTGATGCTAGTGCTGGAGTTGGAGCATTCTCAAGGGTAGTTACCCTTGTATCTAAAGCCGTATTGAGAGCTGTTAGGTTTGTAAGGTTTGTAGCATCTGTTGCCTGTAAAGCAGTGATCTCAGTATTAGTTGTTGAAATCTCTGCAGCTAGATTTGCATCTGTTGTTGCCAGATTTGCTGTCAGTGTATCGATCTGCGACTGACCAGCACTGGTTTCTTGTACAGGTTTCCATGTTCCGGGGTTTGCATCCGGTTTATAGAATATTTTTAAATCATAATTAGTGGAGTCGTACCACAAATCACCAGCTACAGCAGTTGCAACATTAGGTGCAGTTGCTGATATCTGGATAAATGTATTAGGTCTTAGGTTAGTAATTGCAGCATCTAACGCAATTAAGGAGTCCAGACTCCATACGTTCATGTCATTCTGCTTCGTCTTACCTACCCCACTTGGTAACGCACCACTGGTTGGAGCATTGGCAAGTGCCGTTGATTGAGCTGTTGTTAGCAGCAAGGTCAACGTATCAAACGACGCAGCGCCTCCACTTAATAGTGACCACGTTCCACTGTAGTAAAGATAGAGTGAATTATTACTTGTATTGAACCACTGTGCTCCCTCTGGTGCCTCAGCTGGTGCAGTCGTTCCAACTGCTGTTAGTCCATCAGCACCGTTGACTTGATAGAAATCTCCTGATGTACCGCCATACCAAATCTTAAGACGACCATCCCTTAAGTCAAACCATAGTTGACCTTCCTTAGGTGTCTGAGTCCAAGCACCACCTGTGATTACACCATTCTCATCAATTGTTGGAGTCCACCCTGGAGGTACTTCGCCCATTCCAGCATTGCCCCAATCTTCTAGATCTTTTACAGCCGCAATGATTCCAGAGAAGTTACTAGGATATACCTTTGGTTCCTTAAAGTTTGCGACACGCATGTCGTTAAAGGCTGATACAACGCCTCCAAAACTCTGAGCGTAATTTAAACCAGGAGGCCAATCAGAACCTGGCTGTGGTACAAAAGAAGTCACACTATTCCATCAAGTTACTTATTTATATTGTAACTTCTGGTCAGTACTTAGAATTCAGTACAACGGTTGCTAGCTCTACATCATCCAAGTTTAATCCATTAGCTAATGCATAAACTAATTCAATTGTTGTGATTCCTGAGCGCTGTACAGATGGAATGAACTGTTCCGCTGTTTCTTCTATATCTTTCTTGAGCTTCTCTTCAAAACTTATCCTAGCTTCAACAGTTGGGTAACTATTAGGTTCCTTTACTTTTAACTTGTCAACGAACATTGTGGCAATCGTATGTTTGCACATCCTGAAGCTATTTCTGTGACGTTGGTCTTCCCAGCTTTGGACGATACCAGCAGCCTGATTTAATCCCAGTGCCCTGAAGTCTGACTCGCTCATTACAGTTGGTAATGGGTAACGTACCTGCCGATTGGAAATTTCCCCGTCACTGCCTTGTGTTTCAGGCATTCTTATTTTTGCATGAGCATAGTCTGGACAGCTGCAGCAGTAAGCATTTGCCGTTTTTAGTTGATTGCCACTGGTGAATACCTCATCCATCCATGGATCGATGTCTGTATCTATGCGTCTCCATGGTGCTTCGCCGGGTGCTCCTGGGGCGTGGTACGACTCACCATCGTATTCATCTAGCTCCGTTTTAGTGAAGCTATTGTCTGCCATGATTAGATAGCCATTATCATTTTGAGCGTATAACGTCAGTTCACCATCAAATGGAATTGATGTAATTTCAAGTTGACTACCGACTACAAGCACCGAGAGGATTGTAAATGGCATTACTGTGAATGCTGCTGTGGAGACTTCACTCTTTACTACGTCTGCAGTCAAGTACTGTCTACCAAAGAAGCGTTGATATAACTCTTTCTGGTATGTATATGTACCTTTTAATGTGTATGAAGCATTAACTGTGTCATATAACTTTGGTAAGTTTGCGATGTCATACAGAGAAGGCGGTAAGTCACCAGTATTATCCAGAATTTCAAAGCCTTGATTGCTGCCGATCTCCTCTGCCGATACTTCAAAATAGTAATCACCATCTGTGAATACTTCATTAGTTATTGCTTGTTCTACAAAAAAGTCTTTCAGGTATCCAACCTCACCTACTAAGCACTGAACATCACCATTGTTGTTCTGAACCTTTGCTGTAGCAAGCACTTCAGCTAATGGAACACTAACGGTAAGCGTTGTACTGTTTGTAGGGTATGACTTCCCTACATAGATAGCTGGGCGTTTTGCTGATGTCAGTACGTTGATAATAGTTGCTTCAGTGACTTCATCAGTTACACGTTCTCCAACCATCCTCTTTAATGCAGTGCTGCTAGCACCTTGCACCCATATTTCACCACGTGCTTTGTTGTCTGGGTATAGATCAGGATTGTTCTCTACTGACGTTATTACTCCTAGGTTTGGCGGATTAATGTTGTCACGTCTGACTACATAGTGGTTTCTTGTATCAGCATTCTTTGTGGGATATCTCCAGCCAATAAAGCTGACATCCATTTCTTCTGGAGTTCCTTGGTATAGCTTTGAATTAATGACTTGACGAACTGGATCACCATTAGCATCTACAACAAGATTCCCGTTGGCATCTCTTTCAAACATATCATCATATGCACTTTCGTAGTAGTACTCCATACCACGACGCCACTTAGCCCAAGTGCTCTCTAAGTCATACTTCTCGATAATCGTACGGTGAACGGACGAACCAAATTGTCTATTGCTTGGATATGTACCAGCAGCAGCTTTTCCTTTACCTTTATCAATCCTTGCATTGACACCATTGAATGATTTTGACTTACCAAAACCATTCTGTTTCCTAGGCATCAGTACCAGCCGCCTTGAACTCCAACTAAGGGACCATCAGTTAGAACAGAAGAACTTTCACGTGCTGCCCAAAGTGCTTTCCCTTTAGGAATATAAAGTGCTCTTAGTTGCCCTTCACCACCAGCATGTGGCACAGGAGCAAGAATCTTTGGCATGTTTGCGAACTGTGTAACAGCACCTACAGTCGTTCCACTATTAAACTGACCTATCAGTACACCTTCTGTTGAACGAAGATAATCAGTGGCACTACTTAGATAGAGGTTGATTTTCGCAGCTACTGTACCACGAGCAATCGAGTAGATATCTTCAATGATTGCACCATCAGTCGTTACTGCATTTACTAATAGTACCGCAGTGTTTGTACCTGATACATCAAAAGTTGATGTAATTGCACTGTCTAGATTAGTAACTGTGTGTAATACACTATCGACTAGCAGTGGTTGCTTATTTGTTGAGGTTGAGGCCATTAGTACTTACCTTATGCTTTTTGATTGCGACCGCTGCCACGGCCCATTCCTGTTCCCTTTGCTCCTGTAAATGGAGCACCGAATGCCAGGGTGTTCTCGTTGACATTCAATGTTGCTGGAAGTGCCCCGGTTGCGGCAGTAGCTTCCATACCAATTGGACCCATTGGCCCAAAGTTCAATCCATACTTCCTTGCCGTATCGTCCAACCTTGATGCTTCAAGTGGATCACTTGCCTCTGGTGGAGGCTGAATTTGATCAATCTCTAACCTACCGATATTTCCTTGATAGCCTCTACCAGCAGTGTTTGCTTGCTGTATTCCAGAATTAGGCTGTGCCCATACTCCACCTAACCGAGGATCATTACTACGTCCCATATCACCATAGGGTGAAAGATTAACGCCACTCATACTGCTTGGTTGAGGACCAGGTAGGTTTTGTGGATTATTGACCATTGCATCAGGAGAACCAGGCAGGGGTGACATCTGCTTGGCCATTTCAAATCTTTTGGGATCTAGGATCTCTGCCCTTTGTTGCTTTTCTGAATTAGCCATCATCAACCTCTCATTGTTTCGCGGCGATCATTTAATGAAATATTGCCTTGGGGCATTGTTCCCTTCAGCATCTCCATACGCTTAGCTAAAGCGTCTGTCTGAAATTCACTTGGATCTTCCTGAGGAACAGTTGTTGCTGATACTTCATTAGCAGCATTACCTGTTGTAGCTCTAGGATCTGTGAACCCTATGTTGCCAGGACTTTCATTCTGTGCAAATGTTGAATCACCATCAACATTAGGCATTGTTGTAACTGCTCCGTACTTTGTACGTGTGTCACTTACTAGCTCTCCTACATCAGCACCTAGTTCTTGAATACCGAAGACATTGGGATTACCGTCAGCCTGCGCTTTAGCTGCTTTAAGCTTTGCAGCGTAGTCACGGTCAGCGCTATTTGTAGAAATTGGTGTAGTGCCTATACTTACGGGACTTAATCCACTCATAACAATTAAACTTTTATTCCTAAATCTATTCTACACTTAAACGTTTACTCTAACTTGCCAGTTAGCGTTTTAATTATGTTCAGCCATTCTGGATCTGTTGCTTGTGCCATTCTAGTAATTCCTGGATCGTTATCTGGATTGTAATTCGGAATTTTCTCTAATGTGGGAGGACCACTGAAGCCATCCATCCCTGGACGTAGGTCAAGAGTATCCCATCTACTCTCTATTAATTCAGGTGTAATTTCGTAAGGAATCTCCCCAAAGAGACCGTGATTAGTATGAAAACTTCCTCTCCTTCCGGTTAAATAACTCATTATTTATCTCCAGTTTTCGGATAAAGTGATGCGGCTGCCAACTGCTGTATCTGCTGGTCCAGGAACTGCCATGATGAACTCAGCACCAGCACGTTCATACGCATAGCGCCTTACTTCAGGCCTTCTGTAATTTGGACAATACAAAGTTTCAGCTAATCTGTCGCATTCCCTTAGATAGATCTCACGGAAATACTCATCACCTTTAAGAGGATCTGATGTATTGATCGTACGGAAAACGTCTCCTGAAATGATCTCCTGTCTTGAAGGGTTCAGGGTCTTGCTACCGCCTGGATCGAAGTAGTCATCAGGTAATGCTGCACTAGCTTTCCAAGCAATGTCGCAACGCTTGAGGTGATAAACGATCTCGTCGTACCACACTTCATCAGGCACAAGTGCCATTGCTTCTTCTACACGTGCTCTGTCACCAGCAGGGATTTGGGCACCGTTGTTGAATCCTAGGTGGAAACGAACTTTTGATTTCTGATAATCATTTAGTTCCATATTTATGCCATCCTGCTGTAAGTATCAGCGAGGATATTTTCAAGCATCATCTGATCTTCAACTGTGATCTGCTGTCCAGATTGAATCTTTGCAAGAATTCTTGCTGCGGGACTTTGCTGCTCTGCAAGGGCTTTTACGCCAGGTCCTAAAGCACCACCTGTGATTGCACCAACCAAAGCACCGGCCATCCTTGGTCCAGCTTTGAACTTCCTTGGAACAAATGCACCACCACCAGGGGCTTGTCTTCCTTTATTTATTAGCTTCCCAAGTAGATGTGCAGGTTGACCTGCGGCTACTCCTGTCAATGCACCTAATGCAGCTCCTGCACTAGCAGCTTCCCCTGTTGAAGGGTAACCTTCTTGATCCTGCATTGCTCTTGCTAACAGAATATCTTCTACAGAAGCCATTAACTTATGCCACGATTACTATTACTATGTTAGCAATCAAGCGATAAAGATTAAATCGTCTTCAATGAGTTGATCCCAGTTAACACGGGGGATGTTCTCAAGCTGTTTAAGGTTGGCAAAACGTTCACCAGATAGAGACATTCTTAGTTCAACTACCTTCTTGGCGGTTGCATAACCAACACCGGGGAGACGCTTTTGAATCTGCTCAGCAGTAGCAGCATTTAGATTCAACCGACGATCTTCAATAGGTACAACTGTCTTTGGTGCTTCCTCTTCAGGCTCTGGAGCAATCTGGGGGGCAGTTTCAACTTTAAGTCTTTTACCTTTCTCTGCATCATACGGAACTAATTGATCGATGTTTACATAGGCGATCGAGCCTGAGGAGGTTCGTACCATCGCATATTCTTTATCGTGCTTGTTAATAAATTCAACTAACGCACCAGTTTTCTGATCTTGGAATAGATTACTCATCTTAAATATCTTTACCTATTGCTATTATAGGCACAAAAAAAGCACCCGTAGAGTGCTTTGATTGTGTTATTGAAGGAGAATCAGGTTCCCTGACCAGCTTCAATCTTGTATGGCAGATCAACCATGTCAGCTGATGGGCCAGATGCATCGACGAAATAATCAATTTCAACGAGAATTGCAGCCTGATCGCCAGCTTTAGTAATGGTGAAACCATCAGAAGCGACAACCTGAATGGTTGCATCAGATGCTTCAGGGGTGATACTTCCAAGACCAGCGAATGCGGTCACTCCACCAGCAGCAGGGTAAACGCCAGCAGCTGAAGTAGATACAGCAGCGGGGGTTACACCTGAAACGGTGAGGGTATCTGTGCCTGAACCTGTGATATTAACTGCAGTTACGCCTGTGCGATAAACACTAGCGCCTGTAGGAATAACACAAGGCTTGTCCAAACGAGGCTTGTCGTCAGAACGCATGTCTGGAGAAAGGATCTTCAGATCATAGGTAGCGCCAGCAGCAGCAGTTGCTGTTACTTCATAGACGCCAATTACGGTATAAAACTCAATACCTGGGAGAGCCGTTACGCCTTGACCGCGATATGCGTTCAAGTGGGCTACATAGTTACCGGGAAAAATTACGGACATTGCTAGTTACCTCCTTAATATACGAAAGAGTAACCAACGGTGATGAAGTCCTTATTAAGGATTTCAAAACCAGCAAACAAGGACCAAATCATGATGATAAAACGACTAAAGTCATCGTTATTGTTCAACAAAATTTGAGCATTGTTACCACCAATACCTACGCCAACGGCCTGAGGACCGAAGAAGATCATTTGAGCGGCACCGTAATCAGCAGCACCAGCTGCCTCATCAGCAACGATCAAGTTGTAGGAAGTTTCAGGTAGGTTTGTTGACTCGAACCAGCGCACTCCCTCGAAGAGGAATCCCGTTGGCATGACTGGCTGTCCAGCCACGAATCCAGCTTGTCCATAAGCGGGACCCATGCCTTGGAAGAAGTTGGCGTTAGGGCCAGCTCCAGGCTGCATAGGATTGACGAGACCCTGTCCTGGGTAACGTGCAATCTCACGGAAGTCACTGTTCTGACGCAAATGCATCATGGCAGTTGGGTCAACAATACAGCGGTAATAACCATCAGCGAAGGTAGGAACATTGCGCTTACGCATGTCCTTAACTACTTCAAGAAGATCGGTTTTTACGTCAAATTTAGCTGACTCTCCGGCTGCATAAGTAACACCTAGGGTGCCACCTGCGCCGCCTTTAGACTTACCACCAGGTAGGTAATAGCCACCAGCATCGCTGCTTGCTTTACCGTTTGCTTCTGCTTTCAGGAGTTCATTTGCGAACACCCGATCGCGCCAGCGGCGATAGTCATCAAGCAGGGTTAGTGAACCAATACTTTGATGGAATACATTCAAATTACCTGTATCAAGCAGCAAACGTTGTGCTGTGATCAGGGTCTCACGAGCTACCTTGAATGTAGAAGGCTGAGCTGTGTCGCGAGTATCTGCAGGACCTGTATATTCCCGAAGCGTGACCAACACCTTATCTTTTACGATATTGCGTGCTGATGATGTGCCAAGAGTTTGGTCAGCAGTACGTTCGCGGGACTCCTTAGTACCGGGCTTGCCCCAGAAGCGGTAACGATCAAGTTGGACCGTTTGGCCAGGTTGCTTTGAAAAATCGTGAACAACCACGGGCTCAACGGCCATCTCAATGATGTACGCAGGGTGTGGGCGATAAAGCTCAGCACCAAGGAGTTTTGGAACGTGAAAATCCTTACTTTAATAAGGCACCGACTATATCATCACTTAATTTGTATATAAGTGCCGGACGCTCTAGCCTGTTATTAAGAAGACTGTACTTCTCAGGTAGTCTGTGAACCTTCCCTGAATGTATCCAGGGCTTGGATGCTGATTGCCTTATCTCTCGACTTAGGTTTCCAGCAGTTCATCCGGTTTTAAATGATCCTACAATCTTACGATCGAATCATTATCAATCCACATGGGATGGTAACTCCAAAACGAATAAATTACTTATGGACTTCGACTAGTCCACATAAATAAATAATAATACTTATATTGGGAGTGTAATTGGTTTTCCCGAAATATTATGGAACAGTTTATCGATACACAAGAGTGGGTGCCTATTCACTCACTTCCAGGATTTGAATGCTGTATTGAATATATGATTAATAGAGATGGAGAAGTTAAGAGTACTAAGGGTAATAAGGATCGCATTCTTAAGTACAAATGGCATAAAGCTGGATATCCTATGGTCACTTTGACGCAACGTATTGGTAGGAAGAAACCTATTTATGTATGTGTTCATAAACTTGTGGCGTTCGCTTTCTTGGGCCAACCACCTACTCCATATGGATCAACAAAAGGATGCTCGATGATAGATCACATTGATGACAATAAATTGAATTGCAAGGCTTCTAACTTGCGTTGGGTAAGCCGTAGCGGAAACAATAATAAATATGCTTATAAACGCCGTCCAAGGAATACTCCAGAACAAGAAGAGTTAGCTAGAGAGCGTCAGCGCATAGCTAAACGTGACTACATGCGACGTAAGAGAGCTGAAGCTAAGAATACTTTACAATAGTTTTATGGGTCTAAGAGGTAAAATGTGGCTGAGATTCTTGTACTCAGAGGTATAACGGAAGTTAAGAGTAAGGTTGGTACTCGTCTTAATCGTGCTCAATCTTCTGAAGGTGACACGTTTCCTATTCTTAAATGGTGGGACAAATCAGACCATGCCGACTATGTACCATGCACCAAGATCACTGTTGACCGAATTAAAGGTGACTTGAATCTGTTTGTCCCAGCTTCTGATGATACAGAACTCACCATTGAATTCGATGGTGACAACACTCTTACCTTTAACAACTATCGAGCAGTACGCCGTATCGGTATTCAGTTAGCTCCTGATGATCCGATTGCTGGTGAATATGTCTTCCCTAAAATTGATAGTACTCCTATATTCCTTAACATAGAACCAGGACTGCCTGTACAAGGCTTCAATCAATATTACCAGTATCACAAGAAGATAATGGAAGAATTCAATCAGTTGTTTATCTCTATGAATGCTGGAGATGATTCTACTGTTGTCGATATCTGTGATTTAAATGCTGGCGACGATTCATTTGACCTAAATCAAACTCATAACAATGGCTGATCAACTGCAATTCAGGGGCGACACCCAAACAAACACGGACCAGCTCGTTGGTGCTCAACGTGAAGTGACTGTAGATACGACTAACTGGAATCTACGTGTTCATGATGGCAGTACACCAGGTGGACATGCGCTAGTTAAAAAGACTGAAGTTGGTAATCCTGTCACCATCATTGCTCCTTTCGCTCAAGCATTCATTAAGACTAACAATGCTGGTACTGGTACTGGCTGTACTTGGGGTGCTTATGACTCAGGGACTGGAGATATGGTCATCACATTCACTACAGCTCAGCCTAATACTGACTACGCAGTGATTAGAAATAGAGAAATGTATGACTCCCATCATATGCTTGTAAAAAGTAAAACGGTAAATGGATTTACAATTGAATGGGCTGACAGTTCAGGTACTTCACCATTAGACCCTTATACATTCCCTGGAACTTTCGTGTGTTATGCGTCTGATCCAACTTACACAGTTAATGTGACTTCCTAGTTATAGTTAATCACCAATCAACGAACGGTCTTTAATATCTAGGCTGGATAACAGCTCAGTACCGATTGTGCATGAAACATTATATGGCAACCTCCTTTGGTTCCTAGCGTGGAACCCTATGTAGAAGCTGTCTTTACGCTGTACATACATATCATCAAACGGATGCTCTTCTTTCTGGTTTGTATATAGACGTACGTCAAACCAGCTATCGATGTACTTGTTGCCAGTTTTATTGTTCTTAAGGTTGATGCTTACCATTGGATCCCATGGCGTTGGCAAGTCTCTTGTTAACACAGCAGGGTCGAAGTCATTAACGGGAGCTAGGTCTTGCGCTTTGTCCATCAATGCATCTGTATAGTTTGGATCTGTACCGATATAAGTCTCGTCAATAGCTAATGATTGCCACCCAGGTTCTGCAAAGTCCTCTTTACCACTATCGATAATATTAAGATTAACTTTGACAAACGTATTCTCAGCGCCGAATAGTCCGACTGTGTCTGTGTAATTCAACGTGAATGGAATTACAGTTATGGTTTCCTGCGGCGCACTGTTAATACTTGCACCTTTTGCATAGTTTAAATTCTTACTAGCAGCAAGTCCTCCAGGTGCAGTGTTGTCACTACCCCCGTAGGTTTGTTTGATTAACGTTATCTGATCTGTTACATCCATCTCTACAATGCAAGTCTTACTTACATTGTAATCTACAAGTACTCTGAGACCTTCTCACTTTCCTCTCTTAATGCTTTGAGTGCTTTGTTTTCTAGAGTTCGGACACGGTCTCTACTCATGTTCAGTATTTGACCTATTGCTGTCATCGAAAGTGGTTCAAGCACCTCATCTCCAATTCCGTACCTCATTCCGATTACTGCAGCTTGCATCTCTGGGAGATCACTAATCAGGCTGCGGATATCTTCTTTGACACAATCCTGTTCAAGCAGCTTGTCTGGTAGTTGCGTCTCATCTTCCAGTAGATCGATAAGTGCTGTATCCCTATTCTCTCCAATCTTTATTTCCAGAGAAGTTGGTTGACGTGCTTTACACATAAGGTCCTTAATCTCCTCTACAGTCAGCTCCAGACGCTCCGCAAGCTGGAAAACGTTAGGCATATACCCATTGATCTGTGAAAGCTCTCTCTGGGCCTTCTTGAGGCG
>Ga0115011_10002311_pt1 | contig 13315 bp, 10 predicted proteins | sample TroAtlMetagenome_2_FD_88705 | JGI IMG/M metagenome (GOLD analysis project Ga0115011, IMG submission 88705) | Marine eukaryotic phytoplankton communities from Atlantic Ocean - Tropical Atlantic ANT8 Metagenome | ecosystem: Environmental > Aquatic > Marine > Oceanic | place: Tropical Atlantic... | reverse complement strand
TAACAGTATTAGGATGTGGAACCTCAGTTGGCGTGCCATCATTAGGAATTCTGGGGTGGGGAAAATGCAATCCTGATAATCCAAAAAATAGACGACAAAGATCTTCTGTTTTAATTCAAGATAAAGGAATAAATATTTTGATAGACGCGGGTCCTGACGTAAGAAACCAATTATTTAATGCTAAAGTTGATAAAATTGATGCTGTGCTCATCACTCACACTCATTCTGATCATATTGCTGGTCTTCCTGAATTAAGACCTTTTTATTTTGCTGATAGAAAAAATATTCCTATTTATGGAAATTATGAATCCCTAAATGAAATTAATTCAATGTTTAATTTTCTTTTTCAAAAAAAATCGACGTCTCCTAGTTATTTTACGCCTCCAATGACTTTAAATGAAATAAAGGAAGGAAAGATTAATTTTTTTAATTTTGATTTAGATATTTTTATTCAGCATCATGGTAATATTGATACTTTAGGATTTAAATTTAATGACAAATTTGCGTATAGTACCGATGTTGTTGAAATGCAAGATAATAATTTTAAATTATTAAAAAATTTAGATCTATGGATAGTTGAAGGTTTAAGAGATGAACCGCATGAATCGCACGCACATTTTGATCTAACATTTCAATGGATTAGTAGAGTAAAACCTAAAAAATCAATCTTAACACATTTAGCACATGTTGATTATGACTACATTATGTCTATCTGTCCTAAAAATGTTTATCCAGGATATGATGGAATGGTTTTTGAATTATGATTTATTTTGTCATAATATATATTATGCGACATTATATAAAATGAAAACTATATGAAATATAATAAGATAACCCCTAATATCGGCGCAACAATTGAAGAAATAAATTTAAATGATAATTTAAGTAAAGAAATTTATGATGAAATTTATAAACTGCTATTAGAAAATTTAGTTATAATTTTCAATAAAACTGAAATATCTTACGAAAGACATATAAAATTTTCAAAACAATTTGGAGAATTGGACGAACCACATCATGTGTACCCACATGTTAAAGGCCATAAGCGCATAGTATTACTTGAAAATGATGATAAAAATCCCCCAGATACAAATAGTTGGCATACGGACTTAACATTTAAAATAAAACAACCATTCGCATCAGTACTTGTAGCAAGAGATGTTCCAAATGTTGGTGGTGACACATTGTGGTCTAGTTGTTATGCTGCTTATGATAGACTCCCAAATGATATGAAAAAATATCTCAAAAAGATACAAGTTATCCATGATTTTGGTGATTTTAGAAATTCACTCTCAAATAATGTAAGCAATGAAGAAGCAATTGAATTATTAAACTTAAATGTGCACAAGTTTGGTCATAATATTAGGCCAATAATCGGCACACATCCTATTACTAAAAAGAAATTTTTAAACTTCAATGAATCATTTTCATCTTATATTATCGGTTTAACAGTTAATGAATCTAATTCGTTAAAAACTTTCTTATCAAATCATATGAATAAACCAGAAGATCAAATGAGATGGAAATGGTCAAAAGGTGATATGGTTATGTGGGATAATAGAGTTACTATGCATTATGCAGTATCAGACTATATACCTCAATATCGATGTATGAACAGAGTAACTGTAGTTAATGATATAAGAGAGAATAATCATTAATATATTAATAAAAGATCTAAGGAATTAAAACGAAATTTCCGAAATGTTTCTTTTTTAAAAACTCTATTTGCGCCTCTACAATATTTGATAATTTAAATGTTTTAGACAGCAAAGGTTGTATTCTATTTTTTTCTATGTATGAAACTAAGTTATTGAATATTGGTTCTTCCCATGTAGTGCAACCAAACATTTTGATATCCTTTAAATATAGATCCCTCAAATCAAAATTAACTATTGGATTAGAAATAGCTCCAGATGATACATACCTTCCCCCTGGAGATATTACTTTAAAAAAATTAGTAAAATTGATTCCTCCAACAACATCAACAACTAAACTAACTGTATTTTCCTCTAAATGATCTAACAAAAAGTCATCTCTATCAATAACTTCATCTGCGCCAATTTTAATAGCTGATTCAAATTTTAGTTTATTCACTATCGCAATTACTTTACATCCTCTTACTTTAGCCAATTGAATAAGAGCAGACCCAACACCACCTGAAGCCCCTGTAATTAATACAGTATCATCTTTACAACATTCTGATACATGAAGCATATTTTCTGCTGTCCCGTATGAACATGGAATAGTAGCCAACTCAGCGTCAGACCAATTTGATTTAATTGGAAAAACTTCAGACATAGGAACTTTCACATAATCTGCAAATGCTCCATCAAAGTTTGAAGCCATCCATATTTTTTGTCTAGATTTAAACCCGTTAACTCTTATACATGATCGTATAATAACCCTTTTACCTATCAATGAATTATTTTTATTATTTCCAGATTTTATAATTACTCCACAACAGTCAGTGCCCTGTATTAATGGAAAACTAGTTGTTCCATTCCATCCAGCGTTTTTTATACTACCCCCCTTCTCTATTTTTATATTAAGTTGATCTGTTCCAACTTTAATATTTGAGGAATACCACCCCAGCCTAGTATTAATCTCTGTGTTATTCATGCCAGCAGCTAAAACTTTAACTAACACTTCATCATCATTAGGTATTGGTGTTTTTACTTTTTTATAAAGAAGTTTTTCGTAGCCTCCATTTCCAGTGGTCACTACAGCATTCATATATTCAGGAATATGTCTCTCATTTTTCATTTAATTTTAATTCTTATATTAAATTAAATATATCAATTAATAATTCCAAATGCCTTTAGATTTTAATTCTTCCATAGCTAAAGTAATTCCTTTTCTCAGGATAGAAACAATATTATCAACATCATTCTTATTAATTATTAAAGGTGGTGATAATATACACATATTTATTGCAGGTCTAAGTAATAATCCAAGCTTTTGACAATGTTTGTCTATAATCTCACCAACTTTCAAATCTAAGGTTAAAGGGTTTGTATCATCATAGTCTGCAACACATTCAATACATGCCATTAGCCCTTCACCTCTAATGTCCCCAACTATTGGTAAATCAAGTAATGTCTTTAACTGATTTTGAAAAATTGGACCTATCTCTAAAACATTATCTAAAATACCATTTTCCATTAATTCTATATTTTTTAAAGCTACAGCGCAGCCAATGGGGTGACTTGAATAAGTTAAACCATGACCAAACATAGCGTCTGAGTGATTGGAACTTCTTAAATGTTTAATTAAAGAATTAGAAATAACAATTCCTCCAAGAGGAAAGTAACCTGATGTAACCCCTTTAGCAAAAGTAATAATGTCAGGAACAATTCCAAAAACTTTCTCTGACGCAAAAATATGCCCCATTCTTCCAAAGCCCGTAACTACTTCATCAGCTATGAAAAGAATATTATTTTCTTTGCAAATTTTTCTAACCCTTTTGAGATAATTTTTAGGAGGAACAATAACTCCGCCAGATGCTTGAATTGGCTCACCTATGAAAGCAGCAATGTTTTTTGAGCCTTTATTGCTTATAACGTCATTTAATTCATTAATTAAACCATCTTCAAAAGCTTCAATACTTTTACCTTCTAGTTTTCTGAAAGAGTTAGGGCTTGATAATTTAATAATATTATCATTTTGGTAGTTCATCCAATCACTTGTTCTAGATTTACCATTAAGTGAAGCAGATAAAAATGTGCTGCCATGATACCCATCCTCTCTGCATAAAATTAAATTTTTCTCTGGAGTTCCTAAAACATTGAAATAATAATGAACAAATCTTAAAGCACTTTCGACGGCAGTTGAACCGCCAGTTGTAAAAAAAACATTGTTAAGATCTCCTGGAGCGTGATCAGAAATTACTTTTGAGAGTTTTGCAGATGGTTCATTAGATGTATACCAGGGTGAGTTATAAGATAAATCCATTGCTTGATTGTACATTACTTTAGCAATTTCTTCATTTCTGTGCCCGATATTGGAACACCACATCCCTGCTGGTCCATCAATTAACTTATTACCTTTAGCATCCTCAATATAAATACCATGCCCATTTGAAACAATTTCGCGGTATTCATTTCCGATAGAACTGGCGTATGGCCATGGTTGAATTAAGTGTTTTTTAATATTTTCTTGAAGAATATCATTAGGAAGGTTTTTCATAAAATCTCTTTTTTTTAAAATTATCTAATTAAATTGCTGTATAAATCTTCTCTTCTATCTCTAAATAAACCCCATTCTGATCGTTTCAATTGTAGGGCTTCAATATCAAAACCATGAGATAAAAATCCTTCATAATCTTTACCTAAATCTTTAACTATATCTCCAGTTTCATTGATAATTAAAGAATGACCATAAAATTCCATTTCTACATTATTATTAACCTCTGATCCAATTCTATTACTTGCGACAACACCAACCACATTAGAGGCTGCATGCCCTCTCATAACAGTTTGCCAATGATCTTTTGAATTAATATTAGGGTCTTGAGGTTCGCTTCCAATTGCAGTTGGATAAAAGAGGATATCAGCTCCATTTAACACCATAGATCGAGCACATTCAGGAAACCATTGATCCCAACAAATACCAACACCGATTTTACAAATTCCAACATCCCAAACTTTAAATCCACTATTTCCAGGTGTGAAATAATATTTCTCTTCATAACCAGGATTTTGGGGAATATGACTTTTTCTATATTTTCCTAGTATTGATCCCTTAGAATCAATAATTGCAACACTATTATAATATGTATTTTGGTCTTTTTCAAAAAAGCTTATTGGAAGTACTATATTGTATTTTGAAGCAATTTTAGAAAATTTTTTAAGTATATCATTATTTTCAAATGGTTGTGCTAATTTAAAAAATTTAGGATCTTGTGTTGAACAAAAGTATGGAGTTGCAAACAATTCTTGCAGTAAAAAAATATTTACATCTTTCGAAGCTGCTTTTGAAATGAGCTTTTCTGCTTTATTAAAATTTTCTTCTTGATCCCAGGTACATTTCATTTGAGAGCATGCAACTTTAACCTCATCCATTTTCAAAACCTTTGAGCGTATTAACTGTATTTACTCCAATTTCTTTTATTGAATAACCCCCTTCCATTACAAAAAGAGATGGGACTTTAAGTTTAGATAATTTTTGTCCAATATTAATAAAATTTTCACTTTTTAACTTAAAAAAGCTTATTGGGTCATTCTCAAATGCATCTACTCCAAGAGAGATTATTAAAAAATCAGGTTTAAAATTAGAAATTGTTTTAATGCAGTTATCTAATGCATTAGACCAAATATCATAACTAGTGCCAGGTAACATAGGATAATTCGTATTGAAGCCCTCGCCTTCCCCAATACCATTTTCATCAGAATGACCTAAAAAATGAGGGAAAGCGTGCATTGGGTCACCATGGAGAGATGCATAGTAAACATCAGACCTATTATAAAAAATTGCCTGAGTTCCATTCCCATGATGAAAATCGATATCTAAAATAAATACTTTTTTAGCGCCTTCATCTTTCATTTTTTGAGCTGCTATAGCTGCATTATTAAAAAAACAGTATCCACCATATTGATTTTTGGATGCATGATGACCTGGTGGTCTGCATAATGCAAATATACTTGAACTTTCTTTTTTTAATAAAGTATTAGTTGCACTAACAGCAACTTTAACTGATTCATAAGCTGCTTCTACTGAACCTTTTGAAATAGACGTTTCTCCAGCTAAACAGTAATACCCTAATTTTCCTTCAATAAAAGATGGTATTTTTTTTGAGTTCATAGATTTACTTGGCCAAACTGTTGGAATAGCCTCGCCTTTAAAGCCCTCTTTTTCCCATTCCTCCCATGCAGTATCTAAAAACTCTATATAATCTTCATCGTGAATTTTATTTATTATCTCAAAATTAATTTCTTGAGGTTTTTCAATTGCACCTAATTTTGTTTTTTTAATTTCATTGATGATAAAATCTATTCTTTCTGGCCTTTCAAATGGTTTAACTAATTCTCCACCATAGAGTTCAGTTTTAGCATTTCTAAGTTTATGTTTCTCAGAGTAAATTGTTTTCATAGTAATTTATTCAATAGGTGTGTTTTTAATTTTATAATCTTGTTGCCCAATTAAAAGTATTGAAGCCATTATTAATAATGTACATACAAACTTTAAGACTGTAAATGTTTCCTGAAATATTATGTAACCCCACAAAAACCCAGCAGGAATTACTAAATAAGATCCAAGATTTATAAATACTGCCCCACTATTTTTAAGAATATAAAAAAATAAAGAAACCTCCAAAAATGTAATAATTGTCAATAACCAAAAATCCTTTAGTGTTAACCAGTAGGAATATTCATTAATTTTAGTTCCTAAAAATATATTCATAATTAAAATTAAGAAAAAAGAAATTAAACATTCTCCAAAGGCTACTTGAAAAGTATTAAGTTTAGTCGGCCAATATTTTTCCATAAAGATGGCATCAAATGAGTAGGACAATGGTACTATTAATGCTATTATAGTCCATAAATTCAAAGTTTTATAATCATTACCTAATACAATCAATGAAATCCCTATTAAGCCAGATATTGTTCCTAATATTAGTTTGTAACTAACACTTAGAAGTCTAAATGACCAAACTAAAAGGAGAGTAAAAACTGGTACACTTGAAACAATCAATACTAAAATTCCAGCATCCATTTTAGGAGCAACAAGAAATTCAACATAAAGGGGTATTATATAAGCAAAAGATCCTGCAATTATAAAAAAAAATATTTTACGAATTGAAAATACAAAAACTTGTTTATTTAAAATTAATACAAACAAAAATAATACTGATAATATAAAAAGTAATGGAACCAAAATGGAAAAGGGGTTTTTGTCAGCCTCTACAAGTTTAACTAAAGAAAAATGTAAGGCCCATAAAGAGGCAAGAGTAAACAATAATAATAGATTTTTATAGTTTTTATAAAGTTTCATTAATTTTTATTGGTATCTAATAAAACTTAAATCATTGATTTTAGGTTTTTTGTAGTCTCAATTATAGACTCTCTTAAAATGCCCTCTATTCTATAAATTTCATTTTCATTAAGAATTAATGTGGGCGATAGAATTAGAATGTTACCTAATGGGCGTGCTATTAGCCCTCTTTTTTGGCATTCACTTGCAATTTTTAATCCTACAGCCAAATCATCACTATAAGTTTCTTTAGTCTCTTTATTTTTAACAAATTCTATACCCATCATAAAATGACTACCACGAACTTCACCTACTATATCTAAATCAGCTAGACCTTTTAACAAATTTTCAAACAATTTACCTGTTGTTCTAACTTTTTTTGGTATTTCTTCTTTTTCCAGTATATCAATATTTGCTAATGCTGCTGCTGACGCGGCTGGATGACCCGAATACGTCATGCCATGTAAAAACATTGCCCCAGGCTCAGAGATAACATCATAGATTTCATCTGAAATAATTGTTGCTGAAAGAGGTTGATACCCAGATGTCAATCCTTTAGCAGTACAAATTATATCAGGTATCATATTATATTTATCTTTAGATGCAAACATATGACCTAGACGGCCAAATGCTGTAACAACTTCATCAGCAATATACATAATTTCATATTCTTTAGTTATTTCACGCATTTTTTTGTGGTAACCATCAGGTGGAACAATTATTCCACCAGCACCCATAATTGGCTCAGCAATAAAGGCAGCAATATTCTCTGGGCCTAATTCATTGATTTTATCAATCATGTTATTTGCTAAGTGATTTAAAAATTCATCATCATTCATATCTCCAGCTTCTCTGTAGCTGTAAGGCGACTGTAAATGATGAACAAGATTTTCAGTAACATCCCAACCATCACTGTATGCAGGTGTTGTCATTGCCATAGCAAGATGGGTTGAGCCATGATATGCACCAACCCTAGATATAACTTTCTTTTTATGGGGCTTCCCCAGTCTATTATAGTAATGATGTAACATCCTAACAGCACTGTCATTTGCAACAGAACCTGAATTTCCAAAATGCACTCTATTCAAATTGCCAGGAGCTAGGTTCGAAATTTTTTTTGACAATTCAGCTGCCATGGGATGTGTAAAATTATAAAATGTAGAATAATAATCAAGAGTATTTAGTTGCTTAGTAATTGCATCAATTATTTCTTTTCTTCGATGACCAACATTTACACACCATAAACCACCAATACCATCTATTAGCTCATTTCCTTCACTGTCTGTAACATAAGCACCATTTGCAGAAACGATAGCTGTTCTTGCATTTGTTTGCTTCAGTCCATCTAAATTAGCAAAAGATTGAATAAGGTGACTATCATTCGTTAAAATCTCATCTGTACTGGTGCTCATTTTATAACCTTTAAAATGCAAATTTTAGTTTCTTCATTATTATATTAAAAGGATCATAAATTAAATACTTGTTTTATAATTTAATTGTTTTAACAAAATGTTTGGTGAAATCTATGAATTCACCTGATAATGATGAAATGTAATTTGTATCTGCGATAGCAAACCCTAATTCAAGAGATTTATTAGTTCCCGATAAAGGAATTTGTGAAATTTTTAACCCATCCACAGATTGTGCAATTCCAAGTTGAAGGTTAGCAATAGAATAACCAAATCCATGTGCCACCAAAGAACGTAAAACACTTATCTGCGATGTTCTTTCCTTTATAAAAGGTTTAATATTTTGTTCATCAAATATGCTTAAAAAATATTCTTTACTCATAGGCAAGTCTAGTAAAATTAATGGTTCATTGTTTAATTGGGACAGTTCGATTTTATCTAAATTTGCAAATTTATGATTTGCTGGAAGCAAGACATGTGGCGGAACATTAGTAAGAGGTATAAAAGATAAGTTTTTAGGCAAACTTAAATTATAGGTCAAAGCAAAATCTATCTTACCATTGACAATTAGATCAATTAAGTCAACCTGATTACCTTCAATTTGACTAACGTTAACCTTACTGTTTATTTCTTTGTATTTTTTTCTCAATGAAGGAGCTATAACTGGCGCTAAAGTTGTCAAACAACCTAAATTTATATTTCCAACATTATTTTTAGTTAAGTCATTAGCGATATTATATAAATCTTTTGATTGATTGATTATATTTTTAGCAGCCATGGAAAACTCTTTACCAGCTTTTGTTAACTCCAAACCAGTAGCATGCTTTCTTATAAATAATTTAATTGAAAACTCTTTTTCTAGTTGACTTATCGCAGAAGAAATAGACGGAGATGAAATATTTATTTGTTTAGAAGCTATAGAAATATTTTTTGTTTCAGAAACTGCTAGAAAATATTCAAGTTGTTTTAAAGAAAACCTCACAACAACTATTTAATATTTAATCCATACAGTTTTAAGGCCAGTGTATTTATCAAATGAATGAAGTGATAAATCATTACCAAAACCTGATTGTTTAAACCCCCCAAAAGGTGTCATAGGGCTTAAGGCATCCATTGTATTTACAGAAACTGTTCCAGCATGAACTTTATCGGAAACTCGATGAGCCTGACTTAAATCATCAGTCCAAACTGATGCTGCTAATGCATACTTAGAATTATTAGCAATAGAGATTGCTTCATTCTCATCTTTAAATGGAATGACAGATAGAACGGGCCCAAACACTTCATCAACTGAAATCTCTTTACTTCCAGTGTTATCTCTAAAAATTGTTGGGGAAACAAAATTATTAGATTTAGTCTCGCCTTTGATGCCACCCTCAAAAACTAGTTCGGTTTCTGATTTTGCTTTTTTAATAAATTGCTTTACTCTTTCTGCATGCTCTTTTGATACTAATGAACCAATACTTGAATTGGGATCTAGAGGATCACCAGAGAGCCAGTTATTAGCCTCAATTTTTAATAAATTCAAAAATTCATCAACAATATCATATTGAACTAATATTCTACTGTTTGCGCTACAAACTTCTCCTTGATTAAAAAATCCACCTTGAGCAGCCAGTTTCGATGCGATTTCAAGATCATTACACTCATTAAAAATTATATTTGGGCTTTTACCACCACACTCCAACCAAACTTGCTTCATATTTGATTTACCTGAATATTCCAAAAAAAGTTTTCCAACTTCTGTTGATCCCGTAAAAGCCACGATATCTATATCATGATGCATTCCTATTGCTTTTCCTGCAGTTTCACCAAATCCAGTTACAACATTCAAAACTCCTTCAGGTAGACCAGCCTCCATTGCTAACTCTGCAAATCTTAAAGCGCTCAAAGGTGATTGCTCAGCAGGTTTTAATACTACTGAATTTCCACAAGCCAAAGCTGGTGCACATTTCCACATAGCCATGTCTAAAGGGTAATTCCATGGAACAACTGCACCTACAACGCCTAGAGGAATTTTTTTAATCATAGCAAGATTATTTTTTTCAGTAGGAGCTATTTCATCCATAATTTTATCAGCAGATTCAGCAGTCCATTGAAGAATATCAGAAGCACCGGGAATATCATAAGTTGAAGTATCTTCAGTCGTTTTTCCCATGTCTATAGAATCAAGGATTGAAAGCTCATCAAGATTATCCATAATAAGCTGTGATAATTTAATTAAAACTTTTTTTCTATCTGTTGGGGAAGCGTTTGACCAGTGACCTTTTTCAAAAGACGACCTAGCGGCCGTAACAGCGCTATCAACGTCTTTTTCATTGCAAGATGATACATTTGTTAAAACTTTATTATTGGCTGGATTAATGCATTCAAAAGTTTCTCCATCCAATGAATTCACAAACTTTCCATTTATAAAAGCCTGATTTTTCAGTGAAACTTTTGAACTTAAATTTTCCCATTGAGCTTTTGTATATCTTGCCATTTTCAATCCTAAATTAGTTATTCAGCTGCTTTTTTTATATTATTCTCATACCATTTTTGAATAGCAGGGTCACCATTATTTAATCTATTTGGCTTATAAACATTGTCAGATAAATTAGCAGATTTTTGAACAAACTCTAAGGTTGCATCCCAATCAAAATTTCTGTAGACAGCTGCACTTTGAGCAAAGGGGGCAGATTGAGCAAATAACTGAAAGGTGAGCCTATGACCACCATAGCTAGAATTCAACAAATCTCTAGCATAAGCAAGTAACTTTCTTCTATCATCAGATTGCCATGTTTTATTAATTGTATAAAATTTTTTCATCCATTTACTTGTATTTGGATTTTTGAATGTTGCTGCATTTGGAGTTACACATATTTGGCCTCCACATAATTCTCTTGCAATATGCATCATTTCATTTAATTGATTCAAAGCAGTACATCTTCCAGTGTACAAAAGTGACTGATTGGGCATCAGTAGTCCTGCTGGAGATTTTTCAGCCAACGCAATACTTGAAGTAAGATGAGCATTAATATTTTCTCTCCATGTAGCAATTTTTGCTAGCTTCTCCTGGACAGCAGGCTGATTTTCTAATCCTGTTTGCTTTACGTTGAATAAGGCCGCACCAATCATCATGTCAGCAAGCTTCAACGTCCTTTGAACATAAGCGAAAGCAGAATATCTATGCAGAGTGCTTCTAATAAAAGCTGCTGCTTTAGTATGCCTATAGAATAAAACATTCTCCCATGGAATAAGAACATTATCAAATATAACCAGTGCATCAATCTCATCAAATTTATTTGCTAAAGGATAATCCATATCATCAACATCATATTTGGTATCATTTGTATTAGCAAAACCACCTCTGCAAATGAATTTTAAATTTGGAGAATTAAGATCACAAATAAAGCCAACCGCGTAATCAGATAGTTGTGCATCACCCCAATTAGCGATTGTAGGCTTTGTAAATGCTTGGTTGGCGTAAGCTGCAGCGGTTTCGTACTTAGCTCCTCTTACTATAATACCTTTATCAGTTTCTTTCACTACATGAAGAAGCATGTCTGGATCCTGATCTTGAGGAGCAAGGGACCTGTCTCCTTTTGGGTCAGTATTTGCAGAAACATGAAATGGATCTTCTTTTAAAACCTTATAAATATGGTTTGAAATATTTTTTGAAAACTGAGGATCAACTTCATTCAACACATCTTGACCATCAAAAAGAGACCACATTTCTCCAACTGTCTCATCCCCTACTCTAGTAACAACACCGCCAACCTCTTCCATAACTGTATCGGTAGCTCTTCTTTTTGCCCACCAATCTTCTTGAGTGTAAGGTAAGGAATTACCTATAGCATTAATATCTCCATCATTTTCAACAGTCATTATATCTTTGAATTTACTATCATGCTGCATATCATAGATTTTTGCTCTTATATCAATGATTGGCTTGAACATTGGGTGCTTAGTAATGTCCTTAACTCTCTCACCGTTCATGTAAACATCTCTATTAGCACGAATGCTGTCTAAATATTCTGCCCCTTTTCTAATCATTTCTTTCTCCAACTCAAAAAATAAACTAAATTTTACTTTTACATTAAAAATTAAATTAATTGATTATTTTTATCTTTACTAGTGGTTCGGAAAAATTAAATCAATGTTTAAAAAAAATAAATTAAAATAAAGGTCTATTATTTTTATCAAATAGCCATGGTATGGATTTTTCATAAGCAAGGGATAATTTAAAAACAGAATTATCATCATATGGATTTCCAACAATTTGCATTCCGGTTGGAACATTGTTAGAGGCAAAACCAGTTGGAACAGACATTACTGGCAACCTAGACATCATATTAAATGGAGTAGTTAGCCACATAGTTTCATCTCCGTCAGGTTTTGTTTTCCTAATATTTCCATTAAATTCAAAGTTTAAATTTGGATAACCATGATTTGCAGGAATGCCCGTAACTGCATTAGTTGGGCATATAAAAACATCATATTTTTCTATAATGGGTCCAAATTTTGAAAAAGCATCCCATGCAACAATATTGCAATTTATAAAATCTGTTAAACTTCTCTCTTTGCTATGATCTAAATATTTTTTTGTGTAGGATGTTAAAAATTCTTCTTTTCCTTTTACTTCGTTTCTTAAACCAGTACCCCATAAAGAGTTTAAATAAACTTCTGTTGCATTTAAAATTTCTTTAGATAATCCTAAGTTAACCTTTTCTACAACTGCCCCGAGATCTGCCAATATATTAATAGCATTATTAAGATTTTGCAGAACATCATCTTCTATTTCAAATCCACATAGATTATCACTCCAAGCAACATTAATTCTTTTTAAGTCGAGATTGTAATCAAATGGTATAACATTATGTAAACTTGCAATATCTTGATTATGAATGCCAGATGTAAGATTTTGCATTAATACAATATCTTCTGTGCTTCTCGCC
>Ga0115011_10002309_pt1 | contig 13320 bp, 7 predicted proteins | sample TroAtlMetagenome_2_FD_88705 | JGI IMG/M metagenome (GOLD analysis project Ga0115011, IMG submission 88705) | Marine eukaryotic phytoplankton communities from Atlantic Ocean - Tropical Atlantic ANT8 Metagenome | ecosystem: Environmental > Aquatic > Marine > Oceanic | place: Tropical Atlantic... | reverse complement strand
GCATAATCAGTCCCCCAAAAATATCCCTAGAGCAGTATCAATATTCTGTCCGTCTGTCGTGTGCTGATATTGATTCCATGCAACTTCTCCATTGGGTTTGAGTAATATGTGAAAAGGAGTTCCCCCTACGTCCCAAGAACTCATACTATCTCCATTTAAATCATCTAAATATTGCCAATTATGTACTCCTCCATCTCTACTAGCGCAGTTATTTCTTCCGGAATTACACCCATCTCCATCATTCACATCTGTACCAAAATTTGTTTTATCTTTGAAGGCAGATATTTCTGCTTTAGATGATTCATGATTGTTAATATTCAATTCAACGACAACTGCCAAGAAATCCGCCTTATCTCCATATAAGTCGTGTCTATCACTCATATCGGCCGCTTCTGAATAACAATATGGGCAATCAGTATCTAAGACCTGAATGTAAATCCACTTACTATCTTCTCCTTCAGCCCAAGATCTATCAAACATCGAATGTAAATCAAAATCAGTCCATTCACCATTTTCATACACTTCTCCTCCTATGTTCGGTATTATTTCGCCTTCTGCCGGGCCTATTCTGTAATCTGATGCCATACTAATGAAAATTATGATAACTACTGATATCACACCAGATGTCACTAAGAATGATGTCATTCTCGAATCTCCACTGTCGACGGCAACCTTTGCCTGTTGCATTCTTCTTCTTCTGGACATATCTCTCAATACAAGGGCAACAGTTCACACTTTCAAATATTCCGACTTATGTCTATCCATTATTTCATCTCTATTCATTGAAAATTAATTTTATATTGGTTAAAATCATTTTTATGGTGCAATGATGCGAACGCTTCATTTGTCTCCTATTATTCCTCGTACATGTGCCAGACTCTTTCGATGAAGGTGAGTTGGATGATGAAGCTGTATTTTGGCAGAATTTTTTTATTCGTTTACAACCATTACGTAATTCATATTCAAAAATCAAAACTACTCTATCATCTACTTTTTTAGGCGAGATATATGATACACTTGGACAATTATATGATGATGTCTCTGATACTATGAATGCCATATCAACAAGATTAACTGAGTTAACTTATTCTACTATCTTGAGAAGCCCGGGGAGCATAATTGCTGTATTACTTCTTTGCACAATTCTCGTTGGTAAAGATGCTCTTGATTTTGAACATCAAATCAATGGGGATGTTGAGATTTACCTTCCCGATGGTGCAGATTCCACTATTTTATTAGAAAATGTTCGTGAACAATGGGCCACAGACATAGTTATACTCTATATTCAAACTAATAACGCCGCATCTGGGTCCGAGAAAGGCTCTGAAAATATTACAGATGCAGATATATTATCTCAAATTTCTTCGATAGAAGGAGACGATAACAATATTCAACTTTCCGGATATCAAAGAGGCCTTGATTATGATAAATCAGATAGAGGGACAAATGATGGAGTCATATGGATATTATCTCCGGCACAGATGATTAAAGAAGCCAATTCATCCAATTACAGATTCAGTTGTGCTGCTGAAAAATATGGTTTACCTTCTGGCAATCAGGATGACTGCACCTTTGCTTCCCTAAATCCTTTCGAAGGATATTCAATACCTCAAGGTGACGATGCGCAAGAAAGAATTGACAGATATGTCGAAAATTCTGGGGAACTCCTGAACCGCCCTGGTTGTAGGAGTAGTCTGGTTTGTGACACTAATGGAGACGGAATATGGGATACAGGTGTAGTAGTGATGGGGATAATATTTGATATGTCTGATACAGATATTGATGAGAGGCCAGATCCAAAAAATCCTCAAGAAGAACTTCGCGATCATAAAGCGTTTATGACGTATGTAGAGAAGTTAACTCGTAATGATTGTAATTTACCTGATAATTATGATTTGTTACGCTGCCGTGCTTACGAAAATCCTACTTCTACAATGGACAAAGAAAGACTTGATACGATTTGTAGAGATCTTCCTGGAGAACTTCCTTATGATGGTTTTACACAATCTAGCGATAAGTTTTGCAGAAATGCTATTACAATAACTGGACTTACTCCCGTATTGCACGATGTTTCGGATGCAATCTACTTAGAATTAGTAGATACAATGCTGCCCCTGAGTCTTTTGTTTGTTGCTTTAACTATGTTTATACTCCATAGAAATCCAAAGGTAGTAATTATTTGTGGATTGCCAATAACTATGAGTTTAGCAGTAACGTTTGGAATTACTGTAATAGCAGACATCATGCTCACTCCTATGATAATATCTGCAGGCCCTATTCTGGTTGGTTTAGGTGTTGATTACGCTCTTCATTTAACTAATAGAATCGAAGAGAATAGAAGCGAACTGATTGCTGAACAAAAAGAATTGGCTTGGTCGGCCCAGAGAGATGGTTTACAAACCAAAGAAATAGATCCTTGGAACTCTTTCATAAGTCTTACTGCAACCGTCAAGTCAGCTAGAACAACTGGGCATGCAATCTTCTTATCTGCATTAACTACCATAGTCGGTTTTAGTGTATTAACATGGACTGAAATAGTCCCCATAGAGCCTATGAGGACTGTTGGGACTACTCTTCTACTGGGAATTGCATCAACTTTCATACTTTCTATGTTGATGGTTCCAGCATTGGTTCATATCCTAAGATACCGAAGAGGAGAAATAGAAATAGAATTAACTCCAAAGCAAATATGGTCTTTTGCAATTATTATTTCCATATCTCTGTACATATTCCTTACAAGGTTCTTAGATTATGTATCAAACTTGAATAATATGGATCCCGACAACGCATTTCTTCTTTCTTTTAGCTTGTTTTTAGTATTATTATTTTCTTTCCTACCAAAATTATGGGACAAAATTGGTGAAATACCTCTCAAAGCAACAATTCTGGTATTACTTATAGCTGGATCTGTTACCATTGGCGGCATCAGTATCTTCTCTGAAGAGTTAGGAAAAGATATCACAGGATCTTCTGAAGAAGTACCTCCCGGATTGGAATCATATGAGTCTCTTAGAGAATATAGCATAGAATTCAAAGGAGGGCAAACCAATATGTTTATTGTCGATGCTTCTAATTATATCAATCCTTCAGAAAGTGCCCCAATAAGGGACTTATCTATATTGGACGCAATTGAAAACGCACAAGTCAATAATTTGGATAATATTAGGAATACATCTACCATTAGTTTAGTTAATATTCTAAAAGCAATACATGTTGATGTTGAATTCGAAGGCCTTGAGTTATATGATCAAAGTCTTTGGGAATTACTTCATGATGAGTGTTGGGATGAATCAAATAATCCTCTTCGTCCGGATTGTTGGGCTTACACAGTTTCTAGTAGAGAAGATATAATCAACATAGTATTCGATACGTTATCTCCGGAGATTAGATCTATGTTAATGAATGCAGATGAGGGCATAGGCGAAACTAAAACTCTAGTATATGTAAATCAACCATATATTAATTTAGGTGCCGCTGCAAGTTTAAGAGATTCTATCGATACTTATTTGACAGGAGATGGATGTATCTCGGCTCTTGATTGTAATACTTTGGGAGTAGATGGCGTTTCAAATTCGCTCTTAACGGGAGGACTTCCTGTATCCTTGGATATCAATAAAGGAATACATGATGCACAATCAGACTCAACAATTGCAACTATGGTTATCCTTCTATTCATTATGTCGCTTTTATTCCGCTCACCTAGATTATCAATCTTTACTATGATTGCGGTCGGTGCAGTAGTTCTATGGCAACCAATACTCATGAAATTAGGTTCTGTAAATGTAAATGTATTTACTGCGATGATAGGTACAATAGTATTCGGTATTGGAGTAGATGATTCTATCCATATTGTTGATAGAATAAAAGATGAAAGAGAAACTCCTTCTGGAATAGTGACGTCTATTTCTAGGACCGGGCACACAATTTTTGAAACCACTGCAACAACATGCGCTGGCCTTTCCGCAGGACTTTTTGTAGCAATACCAGGTCTACAAAATTTCTTTATTCTTATGATGCTATTGTTAGTTTTAGCGTTATTGACTAGTTCAATACTATTGCCGACTTTGATAGTCTCCTATAATGAGTTTAGGTCCAGAATTAGTGGTAATGGGACATGGCTTGACTATGAAAGTAGTGGAACTGTATCTTTAGAATCGACTATAGATGCAATAGTCGAGTAAAATATCTATGGATTATTTAGCGAGGGAGTAGGGAATAAGCCCCTTTCTGTTCACCTTTCGGCTGGTCGCATTCAACTATGCATCCTACCCGGTCCTGTTGATGCCATGCGGACCTGCTTGGACTTGCTCCGGCGGAGTTGCTCGTTCCAGCTGGGTTCAGGAAACCTCACCTCTTCAGGATCATCGTACGCCTGGCCCAGTTCGTTTCTGTTGCAGAGCTGACCCTCCCGGGCCTTCGGCTTGCACCGAACCACCTGCATCTTGGAGAGGGGACTTTCCTCAGTGTCGTACACTGTCAGCGACCCTCCTACTCCCTCTGTCTTGTCCGGTTGGGCCTTATCCATGAACTTCTCGGTCGAATGTTTGGAATTTATTGTGATGATTTACAATATTTGCAATAGAAATTATAATTCGCCTATTCTCACTGGGCATTGTATGGCTGTAGTGGAAGATTTGAAGAAAGAGGCCGGTATTGCTGCCTGTAAATATGTGAAAAATGGGATGAAAATAGGCCTTGGTACAGGTTCAACTGTCAAATACACAATAATTGAGTTAGGTAGAAGGATAGCAGAAGAAGATTTGCAGATAATAGGAGTGCCAACTAGTGAAGTAACCAAAGAATTAGCTCAATCATTGAATATCCCTCTATCTGATTTGGCAGAAATCGGCAAATTGGATTTAACCATAGACGGTGCAGATGAATTTGATCCAAATTATAATTTAATTAAAGGCGGAGGTGGTGCATTGACAAGGGAAAAAATAGTGGCACTGGCTTCTAATGCAATGGTAGTAGTTGCAGACGATAGAAAGCAAGTTTCGACATTGGGGCAGTTTCCTTTGCCTGTTGAGGTGACAATATCAAATTGGGAATCTGTAAAGGAACAAATATCTCATATCTGTCCTGGTGATGTAAATCTAAGGGAATCAACAGAGGCTCCATTCGTTACGGACAATGGAGGTTACATATTGGATTGTAATTTTGGTCCTATGATATCAAAACCAGATGTTCTTGAAAAAAGAATTAATGCCTTTGAAGGTGTGGTTGAAGTAGGTTTATTTGTTGGAATTTGTGATGTAGTGATTATTTCTTCATCATCTGGAATTAAAACTTCAACTAAACCAAATGGAAGATTGCCATAACTCTCCTTCCGTCGTGATTAAATTACCTTACCAATTCGGAGGGCTGGGTCTGTAGCTTAGTCAGGTAGAGCGCCCGGCTCTTAACCGGGCGGCCGCGGGTTCGAACCCCGTCAGACCCGCCATATTTTGTAACAATTAATCGAGGTTTCATAACTGTGATGCGCGTGAGATAGATAACAAGGTGTGAAGCACATGGCGAAAGATTGTTGGATTGGAGATGTCCATAAAGGTAATTTTGATGGCCAAGAAATTGAATTAAAGGGTTGGATTCATAGGACTAGGGGCTCTAATAAAATTCGCTTCCTAGTTCTTCGTGACTCTACGGGAGTTATCCAATGTGTGATAAAAAGAGATTCTGTTGGCGATCATTCATTCGACTTAATTAAATCAGCATTGATTGAGTCTAGTATTGTTTTGAAGGGATTAGTTGAGGTTACGGACCGCGAACATGGATACGAAATACAAGTAAGCAGCGTAGATATAATTGGAAGTGTAAATCCTGATAGGCCATTTCCGATAACTGAGTCAGCGATGTTAGAGGCTGAAGGAGGAGAATCAGAATTCTTACTTGATAATCGTCATTTGTATCTTAGAACTAGTAGAATGACTACAATGCTTAAAATCCGCTCAACTATATTCGGCACAATTCATTCTTATTTTCGTGATCAAGACTTTATTGAGTATCAGGCACCAAACTTCGTTGCTGGAGCAGTAGAAGGAGGAAGTACGCTATTTGAAGTGCCTTATTTCGGTAAAAAAGCATATTTGACTCAATCATGGCAACTTTATGCTGAAGCCGCAATGCCTGCATTGGAGAGATTATACACCATTGCTCCTTCATTCAGAGCAGAAAAAAGCCGTACTCGAAGACATCTAACAGAGTTCTGGCATGCTGAAATGGAAGTAGCTTGGGCATCCAATGATGAAATAATGAAATATGGAGAAGGGGTTGTTCGTGCCGCGGCCAGAAATCTTCTAGAAGAAAGGGAAACTGAGTTAAATGATATTGGTAGAGATTTAGACTTAATTGCAAGATATGCCGATAGTAAATATCCAATAATGAGATATGATGAAGCTGTAGAAAATCTTCAAAGTAAAGGCATAGATATTGATTGGGGACAAGATCTTGATTATTCTAAAGAGAAAATACTCACTGCTGACTTTGACGTCCCTCATTTCTTAACTCATTATCCTAGAGTCGCCAAACCATTCTATCACAGGCCTGACCCAGATGATCCAAAATATGTCTTATGTCACGATTTACTTGCTCCAGAAGGTTATGGGGAAATAATAGGGGGCGGAGAAAGAACATGGTCTGAGGATGAAATACTAGAAAGAATAGATGAAGAAGGCACACCTCGTGAACCTTATGAATTTTATATCGATACACGTAGGTACGGTGGAGTGCCACACGGAGGTTTCGGATTAGGTGTGGATAGAGTATGCGCTTGGCTAGCTGGTGCAGACCATATCCGCGAAGTCATCCCCTTCCCTCGAGATTCTAGACGAGTAACGCCATAGAAAAACATTAGTATATATTTCATAACGTCACCCTAGACATATGGAGAACAATGATATCTCTTCGTTGGCACCTATAATTGGCCTTAGCACTATAACTGCTAGTTTATGCTGTTTACCATCAGTTATTTGGGTATTATTTGCTGGTTCATCTGCAATAGTGGCAGCTAACACATTATCCGAAACTCTGTATTATTCTCCATTTAGATATTTTTTGTATTTGATATCATTTATTATGATTTCATTGGCATTAATTACCTATTTTAGAAAAAGAGGAATCTGTACACTGGATGATGCAAAGAAAAATCAGAGACGCATTATTAATACTAGTTTAGCGGTTTTCACAATAACTATTATTTCTTTTTTGATCTGGAATTATGTTATTCTGGAAATCATAGGTATAGCTATAGGGCTCCCTTGGGAAGAATCGGCATTCTGGAATTGAATTTAGTCGAATATCTCATAGGAGAGTGCATGATGGCAAGCACATGGGAGATGACTGGCGAGAACTTGACATTGCAAATCCAACACAAGAGCATTCAATGCTGAGAGAAATGGTACGTGATTTTGTAAGAGAAGAAGTCGAGCCACAAGCCTTAGAACATGACAAACATGAAAGATTTAATGTTGAATTATTTCGTAAACTAGGGGAATACGGACTCCTTGGAATTTCTGTTCCAGAGAAATACGGAGGAGCAGGAATGGATGCTACTGCTGTTGCTATCGTGAATGAGGAATTATCATACTCCGACCCCGCCTTTTGCCTGGCATATCTCGCACATGCACAACTTATGGTCAATAATCTAGCACAAAACGGTTCTGAAGAGCAGAAATCTCGTATTCTTCCCAAAGTATGTAGTGGAGAATGGATAGGTTGTATGGCCATGAGTGAACCAGGTTATGGAACTGATGTACTTGGTATGCAAACTAGTGCTGTCCAAAAAGAAGATGGTAATTGGTTGATCAACGGTAACAAAATGTGGATAACGAATGGAGCTATTGATGATCAAGGTACTCCTGCAGATATCGTCTGGCTTTATGCAAGAACTGGAGAAGACGACAAAGGCCGCGCACAAATTACTACTTTTCTAATTGAGAAGGGAATGGATGGCTATGCCGTAGGCCAGAAAATATATGATAAAAGCGGTATGAGGGCCAGCAATACAGCTGAATTAGTTTTTGATAATTGTCTAGTCCCTCCTGAAAATGTAGTTGGTAACCCTGGCGGATCTATGACTCATATGATGAGGAATTTAGAAATTGAGAGGCTTGGGCTTGCTGCAATGGCGTTAGGAATCGCTCGTCGTAGCCTATCTGCAATGAATAAGTATGCCAGTGAAAGAGAAGCCTTTGGCCATCAAATCAGAGATTTTGGACAAATACAAAGGCATATTGGGGAATCTTGGGCCGAGTATCGGGCCATTAGGGCATATGTATATGACACCGCCGCTAGTACAAATCTAGGATTAGCAGGAAATAGATTAGATTCTGATGGAGTTAAATTGTTTGCTACTACTGCTGCTAAAAATATATCCGACAGAGCGATACAGGTAATGGGTGGTTATGGTTATGTTGGAGAGTATGTTGTAGAGAGACTTTGGAGGGATTCAAAGCTACTTGAAATCGGCGGAGGAACTTTGGAAAGCCATCAGAAGAATATAACACGTGATTTAGTCAAGAATCACGATGCAATAGAACGCTAATTTTTGGTAGTCCCGCCCGGATTCGAACCAGGGTCCCCAGGACCAAAACCTGAGATGATGGACCACTACACTACGGGACTTCGCGACCATCCGTAACACTACTTCAATTTGTATTTGACGGGACATAGTTGCGGTACCATCAAGGCGTATGTAATTATCGCAGTAGATGTGAAGGTTCTGAATTCCCTGTTCATGGTGACATTATTGCTATGTTGTCCACTTTCATCCATTGCTTCTGTAATGTCAGAGGGGGATGACGATTTTTATCAAAATCATGATGATGGTGATGTTATACAAAATATAATTCCAGAAACGAATCCTTGGATTGACTCTGGCATTCTTGACCGTATTAATTCAGGCGCTACAGAAGTTCGTATAACTGCAATAACATGGTCTATTAAAAATCTGAATGATTGGCAACAGAGAAATAACATTTTTGAAAAACAAGCACCGGCTTCTGAAGGCGAAGAGTTAGTATTCAATGAACCCAAGGACGGCGAAATAAATCATAGGACCTTTTGGATAAATTCCAGTTTATTTCACAAATTATTTTCTATTGAAGGAGTGATAGCGTTGATGGATGCAGAACGTAGCCCTGAACCATATGACATCCAACCATTTGAGAAACCTATTGAATTCAGTCCAGAATCAGTTAGATCGGGCTCAATTCATGGCGCCAATGATGCTTGGGAAAGAGGATATACCGGCGAAGGAATGGTTGTAGCAGTAGCTGATACAGGTGTTGACTTTGGCCATCCTGATCTCAATGGGACGCAGGCTAGGGTTGAATATGAAGATTCTAATTATACGGGCTGGCCCTTGATGTTTGATCACAATAGTATGTATTATTGGTTGGTTGATGGCAATTCATACCCACAAACAAATACATGGTATGCTAATACTTCTTTTGTTGACTTTGATAATGATAGCGATGGATTATTGGACGAGACAGGATATAATATCACTGGAATAAATGCTTCATTATCTGGAATTTATCATCTTGGTGAACATCCAGATCCAACATTAAGGAACAAAGTTGGAGGAGATGTCCCTATTTTGGTTGTTGATGATATGACATTAGGAATTTATGAAACAGTTTATCCAGATATTGATTTAGATAATTGGTTTGGAAATGAGACTCCTATGAGGCCTGGTGAAGAAACATCAGGTAGAGATATTGATGGAGACGGATTATGGGATATTTCTGCCGGTTTAGTTTATTGGGTTGCAGATGGCCAAAATGGAGCCCCTTATGCCGAAACTTATGCAGCAAGACATGGCTATTCTAACAGGATTCCTGGCTCGGGAAATCTCACACTTTTTATGCTTGAATCTGGAAATCATGGTACCTTATGTGCAAGTGCTGTGGCTGCACAAGGCATAATTTCAGATGGGGCAATCAAAGGAATGGCGCCTAATGCTACAATTTCATCCATTGGTAATCATTATTCAGGAGGGCATGCATTAGATGGTTGGAGATTTATAGCTGAAGGATATGATGGCGATCCAGAAACTCCGGATCAGCCAAACATAGGCTCTTTCTCATTTGGTTATTCTTCTGTCGATGATTCGGGCTCAGATGGATATTCTTTGTATTTGGATTGGCTTACTAGAATTTATAACCAGAATATTTCTTATGCAGTTGCCATAGGCAATGGAGGTCATGGTTTTGGTACTACTAAGGTACCTGGTGCTGCACATGGAATTTTTTCAGTCGGCGCATTTAGTAGTAGATCTAGTGATTCCTATGGTCAAAATGCTCCATGGTCGAACAGAGGTCCAAATGTTGTAGGGCGCATGGACCCCGATATCGTTTCCGTAGGTTGGTCAGCAACCGGAGATATGCCATTAAATTCTTATGATTCGGCAAATTCTGCTTGGACTACATGGGGGGGAACTAGTTTAGCTACTCCTATAGCAGCTGGATTACTTGCTTTGGTAAGTGAGGCATGGATCGAGAATAATCAGAATTATCCAAAATCCCAGGAATTAAGAGATTTTGTACTTTCAACTTCGGACGATAGAGGGTATGAGCCCTTTATTCAAGGAGGAGGGTGGTTCAATGCTTCAAGGGCAGTTGCTACTCTAGATGGTCAAAATGGGTCTTGGTGGGCTAGTCCAGCACAATGGAATAGTGGCACATTCCAAGGGCAACATAGAGATGCCAATATAAATTTATTAAAACGGGGCGAATCTCAAAACGTAGACATCAATTTTACCAATTCAGGTCAATCAGAGATATTATTGAAATACACTCCAACAAAATTTGCCCCTTTGGAACACAATGTGATGGTGTGGGAAAGTGTGGGTAATGGTAGCGAAGAAGGCGCTAATAATACATGGAATGGACATCAGCCTAGTGAACCTGATTTACTAATCCCCTTACATCTAACCAATAATTCTTCGATTCAACTACATGAAAATACTACCCAACTCCGTGCTCGCGCTACTATCGATTACGCGGCTTTCGACCCATATAAAGAAAGAACAACCCACGAACGAGTATTTTTACAGATTTATCGATGGACAGACTATGATTCTGATGGCATATTTCACAACGATACAGATAATGATGGAATGGTTGATTCTGGAGAATGGACCGAACCTAGTGAAATGGAGGAAGTAACTTATTGGTGGTCAAATGGCCCTCAAGCAGAGGTCAGAGTCGGTTTACCCTTCGAAGATGCAAGGGACGGATTAATGCTGGGTGTTTGGAGGCATGTCGATGAATTTTCAGATGAAGACCCGGTTAGGATAGAGATTGATTGGACCACATTCGGTAAGGTCGAAGATCAATGGATAGATGTACAAGCCGAATCTTTAATCCTCGGCGGTAAGAATGAAACTATTAGTATGAACATATCAGTCCCTGAAAGTACTAATCCTGGATTATACCAACATAGTTTATTTATAGAAACGTTAACTAAAGATTCTACTGGAAATTTTACTATATCTGAATATAACTGGAGTTTACCAATAGTCACAAATGTCCCATGGGAAGGGCCATTCTCACTTATGCCAAATGAACTCGATGGCAATGTTTCAAACCAAACATTGTATACTGAATCATGGATTAGTGGTGCTACAAGATGGAATTGGCGCGCCGAAAGTGGTGATTGGAGATTTCTGACAATTGACTGGCCTTCTGAATTAGATACCGGAGGTATGGCTATTCTAGATGTTAATTGGGACGACAATCCTTACACAGATATAGATGTTCTATGGCTTTCTGAAACACAGCACGGCTATCATCAAGAATCAACAGATGCTTATGGAGATTCTACATTCTACATAGAATCCCGATCTACAAATAACCATGCAGGAAGTGGGCAACACAATTGGGGTACTTTTACTGGTACTTCTCAGGAAGTATTCGCTGTTCCTGTTAATGAGGGAGTGCACCAAATGGTCCTTCATACAGCATTACACGGCGTTGAAACCAATGATAATCCTCTGAATATATCAGTAGGATATGTTGTTTCTGAAAATTCTGGTCTTGAAAGAACAGTTACTGATTGGTCTGAAGGTAGTGGTAATGATTCTCTTTACTTATTATCAACAATACCGCTTCCAGTTGATTCAGTAGGAGCTTATGGGTGGAATAAAGAGATAAATTTCGATAATGAAACTGCTTTTCACGATGGTTCGGATAAAATGGACGCCTCTTGGTGGTACAATTTTTCGGTAAGTAATGCCGAAGAGATTTCTATTAATATGGATGCTTATGGCGATTCAGATTTAGATTTGTATCTATTTCGTGATTCCAATGATGATGGTAACTTTAGCTCGAATGAAGAAGTTGCAAGATCTTGGAGTAGTTCTTCTTCCGAATCTATTGTTGTTGTCGATCCAGAAGAAGGAAATTACTCTATTGCAGTATTGGGTTGGTCAGTACCAGGGGATTCAGTACAATTTTGGCTTAAAGGAGAAATCATTGGAGGAAATCAATTACGAATATCAAATAATACAATCTTATCTCCAGATTCAATATCTCAATTATGGCCAAATGGAGCTACTGAATTGGGAGGAGATATCCCCCATAGTGTTTTACAGGTAGACATAGACTTTGATTTACCAAATGGAAAAGGGAACTGGACAGGTTTCGTAGATGTTATTTTAGAGGGAGGAATAAATTTCAGATTACCATATTCTTATGAATTAATAGACTCTTCTCCTATTGTTTCCTTTTTGACTCCTACAAATATGACTTATACAAATGAATTAATTGACATACAACTGCATGCAGTTGATGTTGGAGACGGTTTTTATTTACAAAATTTAGAATGCTATAATCTCAGTAATAATTCCGGCTTATTATCTGCCAACTCGGCCTATGGCATAAGCCATAATGGCAGCTTTTTTAATATCACAGAGTCTTGGAATAGTCAGAATTATTCCAATCTCTCCGCTATACAATTTAGAGAGGTTTGGGTTAACTCTTCAATACCGGAGTTAGAGCAATGGCACGATTATGAGGCAATATTACATGATACTTATGGAAATTCAGATCATGCATTCTTATCGGTTCTATATGATGTCACGGCCCCTGAATTGTTCATTACTGGTATCCCTTCGATAACTAATCAGCAAAATCTAGTAATAGATATATTTACTGAGGCCGACTCAATCCTGAAAATAGATGGATTAGATGTATCTGTTGACAATAATGGGTATGCTCAATATATGATTAACCTTACTAATTCTCAGTCTAGTCACTATTTCAATGAGGGCGAATATGCTCCATTTTACTATCTGGCGGAACAAAATATTTTATCTAT
>Ga0115011_10002308_pt1 | contig 13324 bp, 13 predicted proteins | sample TroAtlMetagenome_2_FD_88705 | JGI IMG/M metagenome (GOLD analysis project Ga0115011, IMG submission 88705) | Marine eukaryotic phytoplankton communities from Atlantic Ocean - Tropical Atlantic ANT8 Metagenome | ecosystem: Environmental > Aquatic > Marine > Oceanic | place: Tropical Atlantic... | reverse complement strand
TGATTAGCTTGTTTGGCCGATGCAACAACTTCTACAGAGATTTGCGAGCTTTCTCTCTCAGCACGCATTTTCATTTCAGAAGATAAAGAATTTGCTTCAGCCCTTGCTTCATCTTCAATTTGTTTGGCTTGAATTTTTGCTGCATCGATAATAGACTTGGCTTCAGCCTTAGCCTGCGCATCGATTTCATCTGCTAGTGCATCTAATGTCATTCATCATACCTCATTTAAGATTACGGATAATTCACAAAATCCTGCTTAAAGCAAGAATAATGCAAGAAATCCGAAAAGTACGATGGTCTCAGGTAGGGCTGTAAAAATTAGTCCGTTAACGAACTTACTGCTATCCTCAGCAATCATTCCAACAGCTGCTGCACCAATTGGGCCTTGGCTCAAACCAGTTCCAATTCCTGCTAAACCTAGGGCAATTCCTGCGCCCAATTTACCATATGCCTCTACTGTACTTTCGTTTGCTTCAGCCTGTACACTAGTTGCAATCATCACTATAGATGATAATGTCAATAGCATACTCATTCCTCTCATTTTATTTTTATTATTCATTTTTTTTCCTCCATTTTTTTTCTAAGCATTATGCTTGGAATCTGATATCACTCGACCTCCACATGGTGCGAGCGGAAACCGAAAGGCGTAAATTCCTCTCCGCTAGAATCGTAATATTGCCTCATCCATTCTACAAAATGAAGTCTTGCTGCATGGATATTCGGACTGAATACTCCCAACCCCCATGCAAAGAATTGTACTGATAACCATCCAATAAGTAAAAATGGGACTACTAAGAATTCACTATGTTCTATTGCATGGGCCATAGGCTCGAAAAGTTTGATGTTTCCAGTCTCTGCGATTTTAACTCCCACTACACCTACTGCAAAAAGACGAACATAAGAAATTACTGAAGGCATCATTCCAATGGCCTCAATAGGTGCAAGGATCAAACTAATAGCAAATGGAATGCCATGGTAATTGAATAATGTCCATATCAACATTATTACTGCTGAAATCGCTATAATCATTCCTGGAAGAAGCATGTATTCTGCTTCACTAGGGCCTAAAAATCCATAGGAAAAGAGGAAACCTCCAATCAACAATACAATCCAAACTCCATGCTCGAAGAAGGCTGCAGTGACGCCCACGTGGCCATGATCTGTGCCATAAAACATCACATCACGGAAACCTATTAATCGACCGAATATAATGTGAATTAGCCCCAAATAAATTGTTAATAATACTAAATTTTCAAGATTTCCGTGGTCTTCAACCAAAACAACACGATGGAATGGATATGCTAATTCTATTCCAAATGGGAATGAATCATGCCACACAGAACCATGTGAATCCACTGGAGGATATAGTATAGAAAGTGCTTCAGCTGGATTACTATGACCATGAGGGAAAATCTCCCATCCAGCAAATTCGGCATAAAGATAACCAAATACAAATGTGCCCAATCCGATATAAATCAAAAATTTGCCACCCATGGTCATTAAATTATTTGAACCTGCTTGACCCATGATGAAAGCGCCAAGAGAAATAGTAATCAAACCATATGCCATATCTCCCAACATCATCCCAAAGAAAATAGGATAAGTCACAAACATGAATAAAGTAGGATCTATTCGCCCATAAGCTGGACGTCCGACTGCATCAGTGAGTAATTCCATTGGTTTTGATAAGTTTCTATTCTGATAAGCAATTGGAGGCATTTCTTGATTGTGTGAATGATCTGAATGCCCGTGTCCTCCTTCTCCGGCTTTGATCTTAAAAGGTGAAATTTCAGTAAAAATACAACACTCTGAAAGAGCTTTTTGTACTTCTTCAGATCTAGACATTTCGACCCAACCATCTATGAAAAAGGCATGATCAGAAACGGCGATTTTAACAGGGGCGGTTAAAATATCATGTTCTCTTTCCAATAATTCTAAACCACATGTTAAAGATTCTCCGAATTCATTATTCCACATTTCTAAACCATCTACTATCATAGATTTTTCAGATTCTAAAGTATTAATTTTATCAGTTGCCTTTGACAGTAATTCGAGAGGATTCCCTTGTAAGTTTTCTTGAATACTGATAGATTGGAAGCCGCAAGAGTTCAGTATTGATTGGATTGTACTTGAATCGCTATTTTTTACAAATAATGCCACGACATTGGTTTTTTTGGAATATCCTGTGAAAAGGAGAGTATCTGTATCAATGCTTTTTAGCGGATCTAAATCATTAACTGTTCCGATGAATGACGCGATGTTAGCATAACCAGATAGTAATTCGACATCTAAACCTAATGAAGAGATAAGTTCTAAGAATGCCTTATCTTCTCTTAAAGAAGAAAGTTGATTGTCCACTAAATCTAATCTTGTACTTTTTTCAAGTAGCGATTCGACTGCAGATGGTAGAGAGTCATCTAACTCTGAACGCACTTTATTGATAGAAACTGGCTTCTTAGGATTTTTTCCTTCAACAATTGATGCTGCGGAACGAAGTTTGTTCAAGCGTCTGCCTATTATTTCTGCCTCTTCTTTTGGAGATCCAAGATTAAATCCTTCTTCTAAGCCATCATATTCTATGAAATGGAGGGCATTCAGATTTGCTAGACAATCTATCATCTCATCTATCTTATCTTTACTTCCAGCTGCAATTAGACGGCCCATTCTTTGAGTATGGACCTGTGACATAATTTTAGCCTCCTGAATTGATAGTTATTTTTTGAAAGCGTCAATTACTATCTTCTCTGCCTTAGTACGATTTTTCTTACCAGAGTCATGGACACTTTGCTGCGCCACATTTCCGCCGTCCGAAACTAATTTTGCTTCGGAATTGGCGCTTTCTCGTGCATTAGATACCAACTTTTGATTAGTAGATTCGGCATTGGAACGTTCTGAGTTTAAAATTTCAGATGCTTCCTGACGGGCTTGTGATAATATTGATGCTGCTTCTTTTTTAGCATCCGAAAGAGTTTCAGAAGCGGCTTTTTCAGCATCTTTTATTGCGCGTAAAACTTTCTCTCTCACCATGCTCTGCACCAGAATGTGTATGCCACATAAATTTAGTTTATGATAATAACCGATACTGGACTTGAATAAATCTTTGAAGTATTTGACATTTGTACCAGTACTTACCAAATACTTGTTGCTTTCGCGATATGATATGGACTCAGAAATTATTGGTCAAGAAGATTGGGGTGAGCTTCAAAAAAATCTTGAAGCAACCATACCAGTTTATGACAAAATTAATCATTTTGCCACACTTGGCCAAGTTTCTAGATGGAGAAAAATTGTGAGGAAAAAACTACCGGATGAGGGTTTAATATTAGAAATAGGATGTGGACCAGGAAGTTTTGCTGAAGATGTGAGGGGCAGAGATTTAGTTTGTCTGGACCCAATTCCCGAAATGTTAAGAATTGCGAAAATTCGTGTTGATGATAAACGTGGAAAAAGAGGAGATTCAAGAGCGAAGTTCGTCCAAGGAACGGCTGAAGATTTACCATTTGAAGATAATTTATTTGATACTGTGTGTACACTTTTCTCGTTTAGAGATTGGTATGACAAGAGAAAAGGGCTTTCAGAAGTTAGACGTGTCTTGAAGCCAGGAGGTACGTTGATAATTGTTGATCCTGCTAAAATGAATTATTTTCATGGTTTTTTGGGGCATTTTTGGATGAAGTATTGGGTAGGGACTTATGCAAGGATAGTATGCAAGCAAAAAGAACATCCATGGAAATGGCTAACAAAAACTTACATTAATTTTGGAACAACTAAAAAATATACTAAAATGCTGATTGAAGAGGGTTTTGAAAGCGTATCAGGGAAAGTTATTTTCCCAGGTATGGCAACAATTTGGGCAGGAAAGGCCCCGGAATTAGAAAATTCTTAGTAATGACCTGCAAGTAATGGCATTCCATATGAGTGGTTTTGTTAACCTATTGAAAATAATATTTATGAACCAATCTGGAAATCTAAAAAGAATGCTACCTAGTTTGAATGACCTTTTGGAATTTCTCATCACATTACCCATTTGATGTTCCCATCTTTTTTCATATTCTATCAAAGGAGTGCCGTATTTTATGTGTTCAGAAATTACCTGTCCCGCGATCCTACCACCTATCATAGCAATTGTTATTCCTGCTCCATTAGATGGTAGTACCATGCCAGCTGAATCACCTACGAGTAAATAATTACCTTTTACAAAAGTTTTAATTGTTCCAGACATAGGAAGAGAGCCGGCTCCTTCGAAACTAATATTTCCTTTGTACTTGGAAAAGAAGTTTTCTGCAAAAATGTTCAAACTTTTACCTTTTGTGAATCTTCTCTGAATTCCTAATCCTATATTTGCCCCTCCTTCTTTTGGAAATACCCATGCATACCCTCCGGGAGCAGTGGAGCCAAAATGAAGTTCGACTGCATTCGAGAATGAACCGTCCATAAGAACAAATTTTACAGGAATATTGAGAGATTTTACTTTCCAGAACTTCTTTCTTAATGGGTCATTATGGCCTCCTGCTCCCACTATTATTCTAGCATTAATTTTAGAACCATCTTTTAAGATAATTGAATTATCTTTAATGTCCTGAACTCTTTTACCAGTAAGATATTCGGCTCCGAGAGATTTAGCAATTCGTACTAATTCTTTATCGTGTTTAACTCTATTTAACATTAAACCCTCAAAATTATACTTTAGAGGTTTTCCAGATGGAGGTATTAAATGCATTTCTGATGTATGCTTAGAAATTGCACTTTTGGGAGTTTTGAAAAGTTCATCTATGTCGGGAACATTTGGACACAATCTTTTCATCTCGTTATTTGAAGGTACTAACTCCCCACATTGTAGTGGTTCACCTATTGATTGGCGTCCATCCACCACAAGCACACTAAGTCCGTTTTGGGCTGCAAATCTAGCCGTAGTACTTCCTGCTGGGCCACCTCCAATTATCACTAAGTCCCAGAATTTATCTTCGACCATAGTACACCGCCATTAGATTTTGGAATAATTCATAATTTTCTATTTTGTGACTCTAGGGCTATTTCTATCAGCATATTCTTTGCATTAGAGTCGGGTAGTTTGTTTAAACTATCCAAGGCCCTATTTATATGATTCTTAATTAATTGTTTGACATATGTTAATGAGCTAGATTTATCCAAAAGTACAGTTAATTCTTGCCATCTATCATCACTAAAATTATTCAAAATATCTTCTAATTGGTCTCTTTCAGGGCCATAAAGTAATGTCAATGCATGTATCAAGGGCAATGTCATTTTACCATCATAAACGTCTGTACCTCTTGGCTTACCCATTGAAGGTTCGCCAGTAAGATCCAACAGATCATCTACTAGTTGGAATGCTCGACCTATTTCTATACCAAAGTTTTCTAATGAATCAATAATTTCCTGATTAGCGCCTGCAATAATGCCAGCACAAGCGCATGCTGAAGCAAAAGGTCCTGCCGTTTTTCCATCAACAATAGCATAATAATCCTCCGGAGTTGTACTAAAATTTCCTATATGCTCAAATTGTAGTAACTCGCCGGATGCTAGATTAGCAGCAGATTTACCAATTTTTTCTACTATTACATTGTCATATCTCCCTCCTAATGAAAAACCAATTACAAATAAATAATCTCCAGCAATAATAGCATGAGATAAATCATGACTAGTGTGCAATGTTGGCATTCCTCTCCTAGTTTTTGACTGATCATAAATATCATCGTGGATTAAAGTAGCAGTGTGAATTATTTCTGATGCAAGTGCTAAATCCATAATCATAGAATCATCATTGCCACCTGCAGCTTCATGGGCCAATAGAGCCAATACTGGACGAAATCTCTTTCCTCCAGAAAGTAATATGTCTCTTGCCAGGGACATAGCTGGTGCTTCATCTCCGGATAATTTATGCAATACTAATTCTTCTAAAGCATCATCAAAACGATCTTTGATTGCAGACAAATTGGGATTGATAAAATACTCTGTTTCCATGTGCCTCACTCTAACTGCTAGGGGTCGCATATATCAACAAGTGTGTATGCGGATTGAACGAGTATAGTGTGTACTCCCTCTCCTGTGGTGGTTGCCGTGAAAAACAAAACAAAAATTGTTACCTTGGATTCGCCGCATTGTAATATTACAAAATACTTCAATAATATACTAAAATCAGAAGAATATAATGACTTTGAGAGAATGGTTACGGCATCTTCGAGTTTTTCGTCAAGCATCAAAGACTTGAGTGAGGGAGAGTGTGACGTGGTCGCCATGACAGGAATTGAACTTCATGGAAAGGAATTAGAGATGCTTCAATACGAATGTCATGTTTCTGGTGCAATTGCTCCTAAAAGACCCAATATGTTACTAATCTCCGAGAATAAAATTGATTATCAACCTAAATCAGCAATAATTCTGTGTGAACAAAAAATAATCAGAAGACAATTACGAAGAGCCCGTAATAATTTGCGTATACTTAGTATTGAAGCATATAAATCGATAAACAATATAGAAATAATTCATTCAAATGATTTTGAAACATCAGAATGGATGGAGGAACAAAGAAAATTAGGGAAAATAGATGGCTTCATTACATCTAAAGAGATATTTGAGAGTCTTAAGTTTAATGGAAGAAGACATACACTACTTCCTGATCCTAAAGAAGGAGGTGGTGCTTATTTCTTGCCAATTCCCTACTCAGATTTGATAATATTATTGACCAGGAAAAGTTCGCCAAAATCACTAACAAGAGTAATGACTGAGAAAGAAGGAGAAACTATATGGTGGGTTCAAAATCAAATATTAGGTAGTTTGACTAGTCAAGAGTTATCAAATACATCTATTTTGGTTAGACATAGAAAGGTAAAGTCGCTAATGGAAGAGGCGGAGAGATACAAAGATTTGACTCTGGAACAAGCCTGTCATGATTCCGAAGGAGAAGTTGTAGATTCTGAAGTCCATGTAGAATTGAAAATTGAAAAAATTTCTAAAAATGGTAAAAGAACAATAGGGATTCATAGAATAATTCCTTATTCAAAATTTGAGTATGCAACGATTTCCCTAATTAGAGACTGGGAAGTGATACTGAGAGAAGTTTCACAAGATGTTCCTCAAGACTCCTATCATGATAAAATAGCGACTGCTTTTATTGATTTAGAAGAATAATGACGATAACGCCTTGGTCGAAAAAGTAGACAAAAGAACTGATAATTAGCGTAAGCAATATCAGTTAGAACATATGGCGAGGGTTTGAGGAGTAATACTGATTAAAGATATACCAATGCTGAACTTACTTTACAAGAGTCGTTTAGTTGAGTTGCGGGAAATTGCTGAAAGAGAAGAAATTCAGAAAAGTGGCTCAGTAGAAGTTTTAAGAGCGAGAATAATAAAACAGAAAATTCTATCTGGAATAGATCTCAGTTGGGAAGGAATACAGGGCACTCCCCACAAGGAACTAGGAGAAATATTGAGAATTTTTGGAATTAAATCATCCGGTTCACATAAAGAACGAAGAAGGAGATTATGGCTGCATCTGAATTTTGACTCAAGAAGAATGACAATAGAAAGACTAGCGGAAATGGATAAAGATACATTATATGAATTATGTCGCAGGCTTGAGATGCCATTAAGCGGTACAAGAACAATATTAATGGGAAGAGTTGCGGGAGTTTTGACAAATCAATCTAAAGGATGGGGCAGAATTAAACGTAGTTTACATAGGAATGGAATAGAGATAATTGATTTAGGCGTGGAAAAAGAAGAATTAGTCGAAGATATTGTGGAAAATGTCAATTCCGAAGTATTTCAAGAAGAAATTCCTAAAGCTTATTTGGAAGATGCTAGAGAACTGATGATTATTGACATCGACAAAGAAAGTTCTGTTATTCAAGGAAATTTATTAGCCATTCAAGCCAGAATTCCTGAGTTGGAAAGAATGGTAAGTACGATATTGAGAGAATACGGAGGAGAGTGGAGTAGTCTAGAAAAAAATCTTCTAATCAGATTGGTTGAAAGAAGAGGTTGGCCAATTATGGAAGACAAAGTGAAAGAAAGACTGTTGATGGTTGCTACCGATATAGCTGAGAATAAAGGCGGCATAATAAAAAAAATAAGTGATGAGAAGAAAATTCTACAATATGAAGTTAAACCTTTGATAGATAGAATACGGCTAAAAATGAAACAGTCTGATGAGGTACTAAAAGAGGATATGTAGCCTTACTATTGATCTAAAAGCCTGAAAAATCCAAACCTGGGCTCTATAATATCACCCTGTACATCCCTCAAATCCTCAATACAGTCCTCAGCAGATTCTCTGGAAATTCCAGAAAGTGTGCAAGATTCTACGAGTTTGTCATATTCAACCCCTGTGCCAGTATCATGATTTCTTATTGTGTCTAAAATAATATCTGCCGGATTAACATCAGTTTGATTATTGGCGATATTTTCAACAATATCTTCTTTGTCCTGAATAGAGTCATCTGAATCTTCTACGGACCTACCAGAAGCACTAGAAAGTGCTTTTAGAATTCCTAAGCGATAGTTTTCAGTATCGGCATTGGAATAATGTTGCCTTGCTAATAATGTTCCATCTATTAAATCAGGAGGCAATCCCGATGAAATCAATGATTCTTTATTAATATCCACTCCCAATGATAGTTCATAGAAATTTAGTCTGCGTAATGTTGCATCAGAAGTTTCAATAAGCCAATTCATATATGATTCTTGATTTATTACTGCGAATTCTTCTACACGAAAAGAAGTAAAAATACCTCCTTCATCACCTTCGAACCATCTAGATTTTCCAACTATGGCCATTAGAAATCGATCCCCTGATTCAAATCTTGCAAATAGTTCTTCCATCTCTACTTGTAATTCTGGTTGAAAGGAGGCGACATTGAAACGGTTTACGCCAGTTGGATCTCTTAATTGGCCATTAAAACTAGGACCATTGTCTCCTTCTCTCTTTTCTAGTCTATCAATAACTCCACAAAATAATGCTCTATTGACTTTGATGCCGAGCTTAGTTATTACGAAAGAGGGATCGTATTCGCCTATTCCTTGCTCTGTGAGGTTAGATTCTGAATATTCTTGAGCGAACAGTCTAATAGCGCTTTGACGTTTTATTCTAGTCGCAGATATCATAAAACAACCCCCCATTTCTCCATTATCTTATTTGCCTCTTTAGATAAATCATGATTAGAGATAGATAGTTTTTCTGCTAAAATCATAGTCCCTTGGTTATCTACCAAAGCCCTACCTTGTACCTCAACCTTCTGTGAAAAAAGCATGTTTCTTAATGAAGATAAAAAATGATCTTTGCCAGAAATAGATATTTGTTCTTTGATTTCTTCAAATTTACTAGAAAGTAATTCTTCTGAAGGTTCTTTTGATAATAAGAGCGAAGCGTTTGAAATACCATTATCTAAAACAAATCTGAGTCTTAAATCTTCTTTTCCTTGTACAGTACCGTGTTCTGTGCATGAATCATCTCTTAAAACACGTCGACACTCTGGGCATCTATGTATTATTCCAGAGTCTGCCCTTATTGAAATTATGTTACCAGATGTTTTTATTCCCCTTCTTGAACCACCATTTACTAAATCATCTAAATCTACATCTACCCAATGATTTTCAGTATTAATAGCCTCCCATGGAGGATTGGTGAGATTTTTTACTTGGTTTAAATCGTCGATAACTAAATCTGGAGAACCTTGCCAAAATTGAACTCGTGAACCAGATAATTCAACAAAATCACCCTTTACTGGATTGAAATCACACCATGCAGTCAGGCGGCATCTTCCACTTGGATCAATTATATCGCCACTCCTAACAATTTTCTCTGAACCGTCTTCCGAGGTAAATTTTCTTTGGTTCCAAGAATCAATTTGTACCGTAATTGATATATCTCTCATGCCATTTCTTAATTCAGATATATTAGACTTGGTCGTATGTACTAAGTCTTCTATTTGAGGAAATGAATTATCAATATAAAGTTCTATTTTTGCGTCGTTACTTATATTTATTTCAGGAGTGTCTCTAAATTTACGAATAGATATATTCTCCATTTTAACTAAATTACCAGATTCGAAATCAAATGGCACCCATGACAAAAATCCTACACTTCCAGTTGAATCAGCTATCCTTCCTCTGAAGATATCCAAAGTTCCTGTTCCATCCTTTTTTACTATAACATCTGGCTTTATAGAAATAATTCTACCTACAGTACTACCAAAACCTTCATTTTTCACTAATTCTGAGATTTCTAATGGTTCATTAATTGATTTGATAATATTAGAGTCTCCTTCACTAAGAATAGTTACTCTACTCGAACGGTTTATATTTATAGATTTTTTATCATTCCATTCATTAACGGAAACACCTTCCAAACGGACTATTGAGTTGGGGAGTAGGTTTGCCGAATGTTGCCCCCAGTCTTTAAAATCCCAGCGTTCTCTTTTACTGGTTTCTTCCCAAGGATTATCTTCAATCCATCCAAAAGCAATTTGTTTTTCTTCACCCCTAACCATTTGCATCCTAGGAGTATAAGATATCACTGCAACTTCCATCGTAACATTCTTATCATCAGATCCGAGTTCTGAAAAATGAGTTACCTTTTTCTCAATTTTTTGTGGAGAAGATGGAGTAGAAACTTGTTTTCCTGAAGCTAATTGGAATTTTCTAATAACTGACCTCAGAGCATCTTCGGGAGGGATTAAGAATTCTTCTTCATACCGTCTGAATTCTTCACTGATTTCATTTTCATCTGCTTCAGGGCATTCCTGTTTTACTGCAATAATTTGTATACCATATTTATTACCAATTGTCATAATATCACCAACATCAATAACAATATGTTGAGTCTTTATAATTAATTACATCGGAAAATAGAGAAAAAATCCTGTTTTTCACAATGGTCATGATAATTAGTGTAGTTTGGGGTAGACTCAACACTTCATCACCTCTGGAGTGTATTCTAAGATAGTGGCGGTCTTTGAACATACCCCCTAGAATTGGAATAATATGACCGATGTCATTTTCTATGATAGTGTTCTTCGGCGAAACATGACCAATCTTGAAACATGTCGTTTTGGTATTTTAACTGCTTCGGACAGAGCCTCTAGAGGCGTTTATGAAGATAAAAGTGGACCAGAGATTGAAGAATTTTTGCAAGAAATTTTGTTAACTCCTTGGGAAATATCTCGCTGCCTAGTGGCTGATAAAAAAGAAGATATTGAGAAAGGGATGATAGATTTGATAGATAATAAAATGTGCAGTATCGTAATAACCACCGGAGGTACGGGGCCTGCAATTAGAGATGTTACCCCTGAAGCAACTGAAGGTATTTGTGATCGGATGTTACCAGGATTTGGGGAAGAGATGAGGAGAATTTCATTGAGATACGTCCCTACTGCAGTTCTTTCAAGGCAGACTGCAGGAATAAGAGGGAAATGTTTGGTAATTAATTTACCAGGTTCACCTAGGTCGATTAGAGAAATATTAGAAAAGATATTTGCAAGTATACCTTACTGTGTGGACTTGATTGGCGGCCCCTATATTGACACAAATCCTGAAATAATTAAGTCTTATCGACCTAAAAAATAGGAAGGGTGGTCGTAAATGGAAATTCTTCGTAAAGTCATAACAGTACTATTTGGATTTTTTTTTATCCATATTGGGATACAACACTTTCTTGATCCAGAATGGTTTGAGCCCATAGTCCCTTCAATACTTGGTAATGCTAAGTTTTGGGTTTATTTAAGTGGCGTATTTGAGATAATGTTTGGAATTATGATTTTGGTTAAACCGCTTAGGAAATATGGATCTCTTGGCACCTCATTGATGCTGATTATTTTATATTGGGCAAATCTAAATATGTGGATTAATGATATTCCAATAGGTGGAGTAAGACTTAATGCGATTGAGCATGTAATCAGAGGAATAATACAAATTTTGTTGATATTACTTTCCCTATACATAGGAAGATGGCCTCCTTTCGCTAAAGATATTTGATATAATTTTTACAGAAATTTAGAATAAATACACGAATAGTTCATCAGACATATGCCATACGGATAGCATGGCAAAAATGAAAAAAGACAGTATGGATATTTCAAGAGATAGTGAAGAGCTTAGAGATATTGAGGTTAAATTAGACTTTACTCCGAATGCGCTATCATCCATTCTTTATAGCCAGGGCAACACTACAATTCTTGCATGCGTTACCAAAGCCCCTTCTCTACCGAGATGGTTTCCAAGAGATTCAAGCAAAGGTTGGGTTCATGCAGAATACTCACTTTTACCCGGTTCAACAGATACAAGATTTAGGAGAGAGCGAACGGGAGCGAAAGGAAGAACTCAAGAGATAGAGAGATTGATTGCTAGATCGTTAAGAGGTTCAATTAATTTGAGTGCATTAGGGCCTATTGCTTTAACCATTGATTGTGATGTATTAAATGCTGATGGAGGGACCAGATGTGCATCGATAACAGCGGCTTGTATTGCAATGAGAATTGCAGTAAGGAGACTTATTGAAAGTGGAGAATGTCTTCCTGAGGAATTAAGAGGTAGTAGAGAAGAAATAAAAAATGGATGGAAGCCCCCTTCACTATCTGCTGAAGAAAGAAGAAAACATGAGAATAAAGTAATGCCTAATGATGTGGCTGCACTGAGTGTGGGCTTATTAGAAGGGAAGGTTTGGACCGATTTAGATTACATTTTAGATAGTAATGCCGATGTCGATATGAATGTAGTAATGACAAGTAATGGAGAATTTGTAGAAGTGCAAGGCACAGGAGAAGAATCCACTTACTCAAGAAAGCAACTAGAGATGTTATTGGATTCTGCTTCCTTGGGAATTACAAAGCTTCATGAACTACAGAAAGATATTGTTACTTCAGTAAAATAAAACTGATAATGGTGGGACTGGCCGGACTTGAACCGGCGGCCTCCGCATCTTCAGTGCGGCGCTCTCCCTACTGAGCTACAGTCCCTTAATGGTGCGCCATTGTAGATATGACTTCAAGTCTTCCAAAGAACTTTCAAAAAAGGTCATCTTCATCTTCATCTTCATCTTCAAAAGAAATCATCTTTGATTCTTGAGTTTTTGATTTGGGTAATTTATCTTTGGATTCTTTTACGGGTGCTTTCTTTTCCAATAATGGTTTAGAAATACCGGGGCCGGGAATTTCTTCTCTTATTGAATTCGGGGGTTCCGTGTCATTACTAATTTGGGTTTTTGTAATCATGCCTCTTTCATCTCTCGCACGTATTTCAAGCAGTCTTTGTCTAGCTTTATCATAATGTTGCAGCATATACATTGCATCATGTTCAAGTAGAGGA
>Ga0115011_10002306_pt1 | contig 13327 bp, 18 predicted proteins | sample TroAtlMetagenome_2_FD_88705 | JGI IMG/M metagenome (GOLD analysis project Ga0115011, IMG submission 88705) | Marine eukaryotic phytoplankton communities from Atlantic Ocean - Tropical Atlantic ANT8 Metagenome | ecosystem: Environmental > Aquatic > Marine > Oceanic | place: Tropical Atlantic... | reverse complement strand
ATAATATCATTTTTACTTGAGTTAGGATTAGCTCTTAACCAATCATACAACTCACCAACTTTTTCTATATATAATTTATGGGCCTGGCTTTGCTCCTTACCAGCATCACCAAACATAGTAACATCTGCATATCCTACTTGCCTTCTAATATAAGCATCTGCCTCACTAAAGCCTTCTTTTTTAGCAGAGATAACTTTAACTAATAAATCATTTCTAGTTTCTTGATTTATAACACCAATGTCATAAGCATTTTTTATTTCCCATTTTTCTAAATTACCAAAATATAAACTTTCGTATAACTCTGCCTCTTCATCTGGATCATTAAATTCACCACCTCTTTTTTGTTCATCAAGAGTTGATGAATAAGTTATAAAAGTTTTTTTGTCTATATCCTCCATTTCACTTACTATTGCTTTTGCTGATATAAAATCATCGTTGTTTAATGCAACTGTATACTTATATTCTAAATCTTCTATTAAAGATTTTTTGTCTATTGCTAATCCTTTATCTTTATCTTCTTCTGCTTTCATTCCATTGTTTGCCCAGGTTTGAACACTATCTCTAAATTCTTTTCTTTCATCTGGATCTAAACTTTCATAAAGACTTTTATATAATTCAGCTTGTTGTCTTGCATTTGCTAATGTTTTGTCATTAGCTGCATCTATTTCTTTTTTAGTTTCTAGATCTGCATCTGGTGGGTAATCTTGTAATTCTGGTTCTATATAAAAATTACCTTTTCTTATTTCTGCATAAACTTTAGCTTGATGCTCTACACCTTTATTAATGTTATCTTCTGTATTAACAAAAGTTGAAAATAAATAATTTTTCTTTTGCTGGATTACTTCTGCATCCCAAGCACTTTCCCATTTAGTCATTTGTTCTGCTGAAATGTTTGCAGCTGATAATTCACTTTGTATTCTTATTTTTTCTGCATCTAAATATTGATCTAAAGGAATAGTAACAACTTCTGTTCCAACTTGTACTTCTACCATTGGCCCTAATTTTACAATGTCAGATATTCTTTCTATATGATCATTACCATATATTATGGCCTCTGTTGTTTGTCTTTTCTTATGATCTTTAATTAGATCATCTGCGTATGATGTGTAATATGAGTTAGCAGTTGTTGCTAATTTTGCTTGTGTTGCAACTGATGCATCTGCATCAACAGGAAGTAAAGCCTCTGAATAACCATTTACAATTCCATCTAATTTATTTTTATACATATCTAAAGTCATAGGAGTACCTTTTGTTTTTAAGATATGTGCCTCTATTTTAAGATCCATAAAATCTTTTTGAGCTTTGATAGCTAGATCACTAGATAAAATATTTATATGTGTAGCTCTTATAGCTTTGCCATAAGTAGTAACTTTGTTTCCACCAATAATATTATTTCTATCAGCTGGATTAGCTTTATAGAATTGATCTACAGATACAGGATTTTCAGCTGCATATTGTTTACCAGCCTCTTCCATTTCAACATTTAAACCTTTTAAAGCAAAAGTATTTATTGCATCTAATCTTTGAGTAAGACTATCAAATCCAGATGCTTGAACTTTGTATTGAGAAAAATCTACAGAAGGAATACTTGCACCTTCTACTAAACTTCCTCTATATATTTTTCTTTGTGTTGCCATAATTATTTAGGAGGTTGCCAATTACTCCCACCTTGTACTGTATATTTTTTTGTATTAGTTGTTGTTGTTGGTTTGGTATCAAATGCTCCTGTCATTCCTATTTGTCCTATATCAGTACCCAAACCAAATATTGCATTTAATATTCCAAATTGTTTTGCTTGTTTCCCAGCAGTTTTTAAATTTTTATATTGTATGATACCCAGGTTCAACATTAACTCCTGGTTAATACCAGCTATACCATAATCTGTTGCACCAGATTTTAATGTTACAAATTGATTAGTTAAAACAGATCCTTCACTTGTAAGAACTCCACCAGCAGCTCCTCTTGCAATAATAGCACCTAATGTTTCATTGGTTGCTTTAAGAGCTTTCACTCCTTCTTCTTTAGCCTCAATTCTTTTTTCTTTGTATTGTAATTTTGAAATATCTGCTTGGCTATCATAGTATGCTTTTGTTGCCATGCCTTGCATATATGTGCCATAGGCTTTTCCAGCTGATGCTGCTACTGCGATTACTGTCCACCAACTCATTGTCCTACACTCACTTTATATTCTACCCCAAGTAATGTAAAGAACAGGGGAGCTGATTGACTAAATGTTAGTTGACCTTCTCTATCATAACCTAACATTGGTTTTCTTCTTTTCTTTCCTGTAAAAAAAGTTGCTGCTGTAAATGGAAACTCTTTAGCATCTAAAGTTAAATTTTGTGAAAGGTATAATAATGCTGATGCCTCAACTATTCTTTTCTTTTGTCCTACTGTATTACCACTTGGTAATTTTAATTCTATCGGCATTGTTTTAACAGTTGGTGTATAATTTAATCCTACTTCAACATAAGTTGTTGGAACAGCATCTAAAGTTATTTGACCAGATCCATTTACAACTTTATCATTTTGCATTGCATCATCAGCAATTACTTTAACTGTCTTACCTTGTAAATGTGATAAGCCACTTAATGTTGTAGATGATGGTTTTGTACCACCGGTAAATAATATTGAACTATCTGTAGTGTTATCATCATTAAAAGTTTCAACATAATAAACTGTATTAGAGTTTACTGTTCTTTTAATTACAAAATAAATCGTATCTACATCTACAGCTACATTTATAAAATCACCATCAGTAGATGATAAAGATGGAGCTATAACATTTTGGCCTCTCAAGATTGAATAAGTTGCAAGAGATCCATCAGTATTAACAATTAACAATAAATCACCATCATCAGTAGATGTTGCTTTTCTTAATGCTAGATCTGTTGGAGTAACAAGTAAATGAGAAGATAATAAAGAAATATTATTTGATATGTAAGATAATTCTACATCACTAAATAAAAATTCTCTTAATGATTTACCAGATCTTTGTATAAACATTGTACCACTTTCAGCTCCTACAGGCTTTATACCTTCTTTAGATCCTCTTTTAGTTGCACCTTGTATTACAACATTGCTGGGTGTGATTGGATCTAGATCTGATTGTGGTAAAAAGAATTCACCACCTTTAGTAAATATTTGTAAATCTCTACCAGAGAATAATCCTGTAACAGCATTAACCTGGCCTGTGTTTAATGTAACTTCTATTGCATCATCATCTAAACTTTCACCTGGATTAAAATCAAAAAATCTTCCTACTCTAGATGCAAAGATTGTGTTTGGTCTAGATTTAGATCCACCAAAATATAATCTTCCTTCATGAAATGTTACTGTTCTAGGATAGCCATAAGTAGCACTCCATACATCAACATAATCAGTTTCTAAAAACCATGATCCACTTGCAATAGCTGAAGTATTAAAAAAAGGTATTTCAACAATAGCCTCTACAACAGTACCAGAAACAAATCTTGTTATTCTAGCTCTACCAATTCCATCGGCTGCCTCAACATAATCATCAACATGACCAGAACTAAATACTGATGATCCAGCAGTTAATGTTATATTACCATCTACAGCTGAAGGAGTTAGTGTTGCTGAAGGATTTGATGTAGATAAACTAAATGCATACTTTGGTGTGTACTCAAAACTAATATCTGCAATAGTCCATGTAGTATGACTAGCTCCTCTTGAAATTTTTTTAGGGGCCATATCCTCCTGGACAACAATTAATGTATCAGCTGATTGAGCATAGTCTATTGTACCAATCATTGCTGATGTAATAGTTGTAACTAAATAATCATTACCGGTTCCATTAATATTTGTTTGTAAAACTTTATCTTTGTAAATGTACATTCTGTTATGTACAAATAACAACATATAACTTTGTGTAGTTGAAAATTCAAAAGGTACTAATCTACATCCACTTTGAGGAGCAGCAGCAGAAGGTATTGTTGAAATGTATTGTAGTCCTGGTCTACGAGTAATACCACCTTGTGGCTGAATAACTACATTACGAGCTTGTTCTAAAGAATTGTAGTATTGATCAATATCTATTCTAGATTTTAATAAAGGATCTATTTCCCCTGTAGTAAAATTTGTTTGTATAGATACAGCTCTGCTCATTATCTAACATCTGTTAATGGAAATTCATGGATAGCATAGCTAGGTTTTCCTCTGCCATCAGCATTACTTGCTGATCTAAAATATCCACCTCTGCCATTTTCAGATGGTGTACCCAATGCTATAACTCGCCAATAATCTGCTTTTGTTATTTGATCAGTTACCGGTTCAGCTAAATGCCAGGCCATCATATAAACAAGTAATTGTACAAAGTATGAAGGCATTAAACCTTCTGTGATTGCACTTGTAATATAATCAATAAAAATTGTTTCTTCGTTTGTATAAATAGCTGGGCCAGAAGAAGTGTATTGTAATTCGTAACTTGTTATTGGTACAGCTAAATTTGCTTTTGAATTATAAACTTGAAATGCTTGACCAGCTACAGCTGTTGAAGGTAAATCAAATCTATTATCCCACTCACCTATTGGTGATGTTCCAGATTTAGTTAATTTTAATTTTGTTAGAGCAAAACTCCAAGGGTACATTGACAGAGTTTGTCTTTTAACAGTTTCGTAAAGATTATTACATACAGCAGCAGCATCATTAGATGTATCACTAAATGAACTTATTGTATCAGCTCCCAGCAAATTTAATGCCTGGTTGCAGATTGTTATATTTGTATCACCACTTGCCATATAAAAATTCCTAATTGTAGAAGAGGCCCTTATGGGCCTCCTCTATTCTATTATTAGTCTGCGTCAGCAACTGATAGAGCTGTTCCATCAGATACATCAACTACACCACTCGCATTCGATAACACAGTTACCAAACTTGAAGTAGGTACAGAACTATCCCAGATGTGAATAAGATCACCAACTTTTAAAACATCGGATGCACTATTGAAATATCCAGATGTATTAATGTCAGCTAAAGTATCAGATCCAGGAGCTGTGTAACTCCACATTTGAGGAGCAATACCAGCTTTACTTTGTCCACCTATCGGTTGTAGGTTTGTTTTATCATAAGCCATAATTAATATCCTCCTCTATTAGCTTTCGTCACAAGTTATTTTAACGATACCTTCATCGTCAATAGATACTGCACCAGCACTAAACATTGAATTAACTAGGAACGAAGTTTTCTCCGGAACATAGTTGATCTCTGTTTTTTGTGCCATGTTTTCAGCCATACCTATTGCTGATCTGTGGAACGCAAAAACACTTCTGTCGTTTGATGTTAATGGTAGACCACCTTCATCTCTGTCGCCAAGAACAATAAATTTCATTCCCATGAAAGTATTGATCTCACCAGAAACAAGAGCTTTGATAGATGCAAAGTCACCACTTACTGCTCTTTCATCACCTAGAAGTCCAGCTAAATTGTTAGCATGAACAGCTATGCAACGATCATCAAAAGGAACATTTTTTGCGTCAAGAGCTTTTTTCGCAGCTATTAACTTTCCAACATTCAAGTTTGATGATGCAGCAGAACCAGATGTAACAACAGTTTTTGCAACTGCTGATGCACCGGATGCTCCATTAAGAGCATCGATAACTAATTGGTCTATTCTTCTACCGATTGCTTTTGATACTACTTGAACAAGCTCTGATCTTTCATCAAAATTAACTTTTGCTTGATGAAAAATATCGCTGTATTCAGCAGCATTGTAATCTGACATAGTTGCAGTTACCTGGCTGTAAGTTACATTTAAAGGTGTAACATCAGTTTGAGGTATTCTTGCAGTAGCAGATCCCTTACCAAGTTTATTAAACTTGTAAGTTTGCCCTTGTACTCCAGATCTTAATCTAACAGCCTGTCGCAATACACTTTCTGATTGGTAAGCCTGTTTAACTTCAGCATCAAATAGAGTAACAAAAGCATTTGTTATTGATTGTGCCATATTTTTTCTCCTATACTACACATTATTGTTACTATTATTTTCAGTTGTCGGAATACTTGTCCGGCTGATCTTATGGTGTTGTTGCCCACCAGCCAGAAGGCGAAATGAAATTCGTTATCTTCACTCGCAAAGATAAGCGATTTTATAATAAAAGTAAATAGTTTAAAAAAATTATTTATTCATTAAATTTCACCGGTTGATGTTGCAGTACCAGGGAAAGCTCTAGCAAACTGTTCTTCAACTTTTCTTCTAAATGCTGGATCTGATTTGTATTTAGGATCATTTACCAGGCTATAAAGCTCATCTTTAGATGGTTGACCTTCAATATCAACAGGAGCTGTAGGTATAGTTTGTTCACCATAATACTTACGAACTTTATTTAAAGCATTGATACCATTGCCTGTAGCTGCAAAGATTTTAAATTCTTCAAAATCACTTTCTGACCAAATGCCTTTAGCAACTAAACCCTGGCCCCAAGTAGTAATACCTTTAATAATTTGATCTGCATTAGGCCCTAATATTTTTTTTTCTTCTTCAATATCAATACTATCTTTTTTTTCTTGAGCTGTAGATAATTCTTTAAATTTATTTACAAGATTATCAAACGCAGCTTGAGTAGGTTTATTTTCTTTTGCCCAATCTTTAAAGTAAGATGCTAATTCATCATCCTCATCTATACCTTCTAAAGCTGACATATCATATTCTTTAGGAGCTTTGTGTTTACCCATAGAAAATTGTTTTTGTAATTCAGCATATGATTTACTTAAATCTTCTGTTTTAACTCCTTTTTCTTCATCCCAAAATTTATCTTCTATAAATTCTGGTTTCTCAAGTTTTACTTTTTTTTCATTCTCATAAGTTTTGTCCTCTGCGTTTTCTTCTTCCTTATGAGGTATTGTAGTTTCCTCTGGTGATGGTTCTACCGGTTCTGCTGTAGGAGTATCACTTAATAAACCTTCTTTATTTTCTTCACTCATGATTGTTTTGCCCTTTCCATTCTCATTAATATATCTCGGATTACAGAATTCTGTCCTTCTCTAGCAAAGCCAAAAGAAGTTTCAGATCCTGGTATCCAAGTTGGTTGATCTAAAGTTTTTTGTTTTAAATGTTCTAAAACCTTTTTACCTTCTTCAGTATTAAAGGTTCTTGCATAAGCCTTATCTAATTCCAATTGATCATCTTTACGATGAACATCTAGAGTATTTAATCCTTCCCATCCTGGAGTATTAATATCTGCCATTAAGATCTAGCCTCTGCCTCTAAAGCCATCGCTGGTTCTTCTGGAGGAGGAGCTTGATCTTGAGGTTCCTCATTCCCAGGTGGTTGCTGCTGCATCATCATCTGTTGCTGCATAGCCATAGCTTGTTGTTGGATCTGTTGCTTTTCTTCTTCGCTGTTTCTTAAACTAGCTGGTATGCCAAGTTTATCACCAACGAATGCAGCAATAGCATCCGGTTTTATTTCAGCCACCCCACCAGGGCCTAACGAGTTTGCAATTTGAAAGAACTGCATAACCTCATTCACTTCTTCTAAATTTTGAGCTTTAGCAAGAGGTGATATTGGTACAACTTTAACTTCTAATCCATCTATCTTTAGAGGAAGTTGTATCAAACCTTTTTCATCCATAATGAATAATGTTCTACGAATAATTGGAACCATTGTTTCTGTAATTAATCTTCCGAATGCAGCTCCCATATTTTGAGCTAACTCTTTCATTCTTTCTACAATCTCTGTTGCAGATCTAGCTGACATATTATCTGGAGGTAAAGTATCATCTAGCAATGTTTTTTTAATATTCATTCTTAAATCATTAATAACAATTTGAGATACATTAAAATCACCAGCTCTAGGTAGAGGAGCTAACGATGCACCCTGTGGCCCACCATTACGAGCTACAGGAATAATCGCACCAGGAGTAATTCTAATATTGTTTGGATTTAAAACTCCATCATCAGCTGCTGTATAAATTCCAGAGATAGCTAATGACGCATTCTTTAATAATAATTCTAAAGTTTTATTTAATGTTTTAATATCTGGAATTGCTGTAGTTAGGGGGCCTCTTCCCATTACCTCACCTGGCACTTTCATATATCTACTTACTATCCATGGTGATTGATCCATTCTTCTGTAAACTAATTCTGATTGAGATTTCTCATGAATAACATGATAGCAATAATCTTTTTTATCTGGATCTACTACAACAGCCTCACACAATTCTATTTTTTCTTGTGGTTTGTCATCTATCATTTGTTGTAGTCTTGGATTTATTTTTGCATCTGGAAATTGTCTAGCAATAGTATCAGCTCTAATTTTTAATTTTCTATATACATTGTCTACTGTACCATTAGGCCCTTCTTCAATAGCAATTAGATATTGAGGAACAGGAGTAAATGTTACAGGGTTTAAATCATCGCCAGGCTGAATTAACATTGCAGCTGTACCAACTGATAGATCTAATAAAAATTCACCGATAGCTAAATCAAAATTACTTTGTCTTAATACAGAAAATAATTTATCTAAATACAAATCAAGAGCTTGTTGTATCTCACCTTTTCTTTCATCTGGTATATCATTACCAGGTTCTAATCTGCACCATTTTTTATATGGAGGAAATAAACCAGATTGAATTCTATTAGCAAATCTTTGAACAGAATGAATTGCTGTACTATCAAACACTCTAGACATTTTACTTTGTCCAGGAACATTACCTTCATAATAACCATCATATAAATTTCTTTGAGGTAAAGCATATTGATAACACTCTTCATAAATAGATCGCCAATTTTCTTTTGCACCAAATGCTTTTTTATGTCTTGATAAAATTTCTTCTGGTTTTAAATACATCATGCTGATAAACCATTACTAGGATTTTTATGTTCTTTTGAATAACCCATTAAAATATTATTGCTCCTAAAATAAAAACAACAATATAACTTCCAATTATTTTTTTATTATTTAATCCTACTTTAATCCAATGCTTTGGTGTTCTTCCATAAATCATCATACTAATATACCAATCCTTTCTTTCTATTTTTTCTACTCATTTTCTTTTTTGCTTGTTTAGCTGCTTTCTTTCCAGCTTTTGTATAAGGATATTTCTTACCAGCTACATTAGGCATTATCATCCTCTCTTTTTTGTTCTGCTTGACATTTACAATTCTCTTTGCAGCTACAAGTTTTTTTTAATTTAATAAATCTAGGATTACGATTGTACTCTGGTATCTCTCTATCCATATTAAGCTCCTAAAGTTTTCTTTCCTGTATCTCTAGGGTTCCTTACCATAGTTGTATCACCTAGATTAGTGTTAGTAGTAATTAATGAAGATCCTCTATTTGATTTTCTTTTTCTACTTACTTTTCTTCTGACTAATTTTTTACCTTCTGGTTCAGTTACTTTTTTTACTTCTTCTCTTCTTTCTTCAATAGCAGAAGTTGGTGATGATGAGCTGCTACTTCTAAAAGGTTTAGTTATAGCTTTTTTAATTATTCTTGCTGGTGATCCTCCCATTATGTGTACCTCTTATCTGTGTCATAAGGATTACGAGTTAATGCCTTAACCGGTGTCATGTTGTTCGTAACTCCTAATGCTGGATTGTTTCTGTCATCTGCAAATAACATTCTTGAGTTTACTCTACGAGATCTAGATCTTGCAGCGATCTTTCTTTTTTCTGCTTTTTCATTAGCATCAGCTCTAGCCTCTCTTTGATCTAACAATTCATTAGATCTATCCACCTCTGGTGGTGGAGTATATTTAGGTGGTTTGAACAATGATCCCATAATTTAAAAATACCTCGCAAACATTTTATAATCGGAACCATCCACACCATAGTGTTTTAAAATTCCTTCATTTACAAAATATATGCTTTTTATCCATTTGAGAGCAGAAACATTTAAAGAACTGACAGTTACTTGTAATCTTTTTAATTTTAGATCAGCAGCTGCTAACTTCATAAACTGTAAAGCACCTTTATGAAATTTTATTTTATGTTCTGAAATTTTTTTTTTATCAGGTATCAGCCATAATTCTGCAACTCCTGGCCAATAAGGAACTACACCAAAGCAAAGCATAGGCTTACCATTATCAATAACACAGTAACCATAACCTTGTTGTGATGCTGCATCTATGTAATCAAGATAATTGTTTTGAGATAAATTTAGTTTATCAAATTCATTCAGATCCATAATATTTAATAGATAAGATCTAAAAGGAACTACACTAATCTTTGTTCCCTGGATCTTGAAGATCTGTTCTAGTTTCTGTAGGTTCATTTATTTCTTCTGCTGTTGCTCTGGTTCCTGGTTGATGTAATACAATGCCTTTCCATTTATCATCTTCAACTTCTACAATCTTTTCTTCTAGAAGTTTAACATCACCCTTTTCCCAAACTTTAATTAAATATTTTTTTATCATGCAAATATATCAAAATCTGCACTAGCTACTGATGCTGTAAAGTTTTTATTACCACCTCTTGTTAATCTTTTATGTTCACCACCACCTAATAATAAATACATAAAAGCATCACCAACATGGGAATGCTCATTCTTATTTGGTTGATCTTTAAATCTCTCACCACCAGAGATCTGAACTCTTTTAAAATGATAGCCACCAGATAATGCTTTTCTTAATCGCTTACATCTTTTATCAACTAACAATCCAGGCTTACCTTGGATTAACCTATTCATTGGAGCTGCACCAGCCTCTCTACGAACTCTAAAATCATTCGTAGCTGTTGGCCTAGCAACTAATCCTATTGTTCTTAAATGATCGAATGCTGTAACTTCAAAGATCTCATCTCTCTTCTGTCCAGCTGGATCACCCCAAACTAATACATCGTACTTTGGAAATCTTGTTTCTAATTCACCTTTCAACATATAACCAAATCTTTCCAGGCCCATATCAAATGTTACAAGCTCATGGAGTATTCGCCATTGTCCATTAGGTAACTTCTGACCAAAGATAGCAGCTGGAGTTAAACCAAAGTCAACACCTACTTGGATAGGGTATTGAATATCTGGTTCCAGGAATTCCTCTGTCATTAATGTGTCATCGTATTCGGACATAACAGGCTTACCCTCTTGCACATAAGTGTACTTTCCCTGGGCATAACATCTAATCCAATCAATATTTTTGCCGAGTAAAGTCTGCTCATAATATCCGGCTGTTAAATTTTTTTGATTTTCTGCTGTAGGGTTTTGCATCCACCATTTGTTTGCAGAATAAACAAAGCCATTAGCCTCTGGATTTTCTGGCAGCTCATCCTGGATAACTTCTTCAACAGCTCCTGGCTGCTTAAAAAATTTCCAAGCAAACTTACCTTTCATCTTTTCTTTTTCTGCAAGTCTGTACCACCAATGATCATCATCCATTGGGTTGGTATCCATAATAATAAATCTATTAGTAGATCCACCATCAGCTTTAGTAGGGTATCTTCCAACTCTGTGTGTTAATCCATCTATAACAGCTTTAGGCAGCTCTCTAGCCTCATTAACCCAAGCTCCTGTCAATTCCATTGATAATAACTTTCTAACATCTTTAGGTTGATCAAGGGCCAGGAAGATAACTTCACAATCTATACCTGGAGCATTATCTCTTGCCGGTAATTTAATGTGATGTGTTAATGGAGGTGACCATCTAAATGCACCCCAAATGTTCTCTGGAAATAACTCTTGCCATGTTTTAATTGTAGTTGTCCTCAACTCCGGATAAGAATTACGAACTACAACAAACCTAGAATACTTGATCCCATCACGAGGGCTTTGTACTTGATTAACAGCTTTGATCATAATCTCTGCTGCACAAGCATAAGACTTACCAGAACCCACCGGCCCCATTAATCCTCTTACAAAACTTTTATCATTTAAAAATTTCCAAACTGTAGGTGATGTACTAAAGTCTAGATTTAGATTTGCTATTGCATTACTCATTTGTGATTGCCTTTACTATTGATTGAATTCTACTGTCATCTTCTTGTTTTCTTCTAAAGACTATATCTCTATAATCTTTTATATTCTTGCCACACTTTCTAGCACACTCACGATCACTCAACTTGTTCTTGAGCATCGCCACCTGGATCTTCTCCACTTCCTTGTGGTTCATTAACCTCAACATTTTCTGCCTCCACTATTTTAGGTTCTTCCGGCCCACTCATGTTTATCTGTACAACACTTGGTCTATCTACATCTTGCTCTTGCTCTAATAAACCAGATGCTTTAGCTAACACTCTTAATACTCCAACTTTATCATGCAGCTCTACTTCTAACTGTGGCCCCATCTTTGTCGGTGTTACTTTAATTTTTTTTATTGCTTTGATTGCTGACTTTGAAATATTTTTAGGATCTTTGATAGTAACATTACCCTCATCATCCCAATTCATTATCTCATCAATATTTGCAGTAGCTATATCAATTAATTCTTGAGCAACATTATCTTTGTTATGCTCAATGACTTCAGACTTTCTAATCCTCCTCTGAACCACTCGGACACCACCGAACCGATCCAGAGGGGGTTTTATAATCCTCTTTTTAGTAGGGGATTGCGTCATCCATTTCTTCTTTCGTATCAGCTTGTTCAGCTGCTAGATTGACAGGAGGTTCCTCATCCTTATTCTCGAATGTACTAAAGAATAAAATAGGATCACCCTTTTTATATTCTTTTGTTTCATCCTTCTTGTAGATCTTTGTATCTACTCTTCCTGGAACCGGAATGTACTTTCCTGTATCCTTATTGTAATCAGCACCAGGCCAAGTTTCGATGATAACTTCTAATCCTTCTGGAATAGATGCACCTTTGTAAAACTTAAATCCTCTGTTGCTGGATATTGGTTTAGACATATATTTCCTCACTTGTTTGTTTCATGTTTTATTTGTAAAAAAATTGTGTGATACCCCCCATAATAATATACGCACCCCCTGGGGGAATGGTATGCATTTCCTGGATTTTTTTATATCCGGAAATCCTACAGGAATATCGCTATTCTTCTACAGTACAAATCATATACGAACCTTTACGATTTGTAAAATTTATTATTTCCAGGGCATCCTCTTCTTGTTAGCTATTCTTTTAATCATCTTCTGTATATCCAATGCGTTATTATCCTTCTGTTCCTTAAAGAATATAGGCTTAAAGAAATAGATAGATCCAGGACAATCATATCGATTATCCTTTCTCCATTGTATCGTAGTCTTGATCTTGGCAATGGCTGTATCCGGATGCAATCCTTTATGCAGCCAACTCTTTACCAAATCTTCTTGCTTAATATCGTACACTTTGTGCTGTCCGAATATTTCTCTACAGAATTTAACATAACTATTCATTATCAATCTACTGTTATTAAGAATAGATATATTGTTAGTTGGAGTGTT